>SXGR01094901.1_pt1 | contig 20762 bp, 10 predicted proteins | sample 3174711 | NCBI WGS metagenome assembly SXGR01 (sample SAMN11356860, study PRJNA531348) | freshwater metagenome | isolation source: freshwater sample F1-60 | place: China: Fuxian Lake, Yuxi | collected 2017-12-25 | reverse complement strand
TCGGCACCCGCAGCTTCGTCGAATCCATCGCCCTCCATCACCAGAATTGGCTCCAACGAAAACGCCAACCCTCCCCTCATCCAGTATCCAACTTAGAAAAGTCCATGCTCTTCAGCCTCCGCCCGTTGCGGGGTATGGCCGGTTGTTGAATCTCAACCTATGTCGCCATCAATTTCGCGAACAATAGAAAGCGCCGACTCACTGCCTCGTATCAGAAATGGCGTCGACTCAGGTCAGCCCCTCTCAATGACCAAATTCAGCAAGTCTGCCCACTTGTAACACCTGACACCTGATAAAAAGGCCCAAACCTCTGGCCGCTTATCAGCGTATCCGTCTGCAAGGCTCGCAACAGCAGTCTTTCAGACGAGGCGCTTGATCCTGTGAGTCGGATCAGATTCTCCTTATAGCAAGCCCATGAATTTTCCAATGCGTGCCACAAACCGCCCCTGGCAAGGGCTACCGAGCCTGTCCCTGATTCTGATTTTTGCGTCTCTCCAAGTGATGACTATGAGCCTCCTGGCTGATGGTCCAGCAGACAATTCGCCCGACACCGTTCGAAGAGTCCCACCGGTGGGAATCGCTATCTCCGAATCGGTCAGGCAAGAACTGAGTGCTGAAGCAAAAGCTCTGGAAACTAATCTTGCCGAGGCTCGGTTACGCTGGTCCCGGAATCCACAGCAACTGAAGCATTGGGCCGACATCGCTATTTTCGGCAAGTCAGTCGACTGGGCACTGCGTTACCAGGAGATCTTCAAAACCAATGAGTTGGATTCGGCCCGTTTGCAGTTGAAAACTGCCGTCGAACGATTGCAGGCGCTGGATAAGGGACAGGCTCCCTGGACCGAGATTCCTGGACCCTCGGTTGGAGGCTATGTGTCCCGGATCGATGGATCCGTTCAACCGTTCGGGTTGATTATTCCGAAAGGTTGGCGCCCTAACTCAGGCAGACAATGGCGCTTGGATTTCTGGTTTCATGGACGGGGCGAGACGTTGAGCGAACTAGCCTTCATCGCCGACAGGATGAGGAATGTTGGTGAATTTTCCCCTCCGGACACATTTGTACTGCACCTTTATGGACGTTACTGCAATGGCAGTCGATTCGCCGGCGAGACCGATTTTTGGGAGGCTCTCAAGGAGGTTCAAGGACGCTATCCGATTGATGAAAACCGCCTGATCGTCCGAGGATTTTCGCTCGGCGGCGCGTCTGCTTGGCACTTCGCAGTGCACCACGCAGCCCGATGGGCCGCTGCCGCTCCCGGGGCCGGATTCAGTGAGACGGCTGAATTTCTTCGAGTTTTCCAGCAGGAGCAACTCCGACCCGCCCCATGGGAACAGAAGCTTTGGCGACTGCATGACGCGACAGCCAACGCGGTCAATGTATCCATGGTCCCGCTGATCGCCTACAGCGGGGAAGAGGATAGCCAGATCCAAGCGGCAAACGCGATGCGGTCAGCATTGCGAACCGAGGGCATCGAGCTGACCCACCTGATCGGCCCCAAAACAGGGCACAAATACGAGGCGGGTGCGAAGGTCGAATTGAATCGTCGCCTAGATGCACTGGCAGCGGTGGGGCGTACCCGCGTACCGCATGAAGTACGTATGGTGACCCATTCCTTGCGATATCCACAGATGGCTTGGGTCACTGTCGATGCACTAACCGAACACTGGGAACCGGGCCGTGTGACTGCGCAACTCCCAGATGGGGACAGGCTCCTTCGGGTCGAGGCGGACGGTGTGGAAGCACTGACCCTTGAATTCGGCCCGGGCGAGGCTCCGTTCCCTGTCCACCAACCCGTTCGGGTGGCTTTCGCTGGAACAGACAACACGGTGATCCTGGAATCCACTCGACCGGGAACCGACCGTTCTTGGAAGGCCAGCTTCCACCGCAAGAACGGGGTTTGGAGGACCGGCCCGGATCTGACGGTCGGGCTGCGCAAACGTCACGGTCTTCAGGGACCTATCGACGACGCCTTTATGGATTCTTTCATGATGGTGCTGCCAACGGGAATACCGCTGAACGCCGCCGCCGGCAATTGGGTGAAGAGCGAGTCGGTCCGAGCCATTGAGCATTGGCGGCGTCACTATCGCGGAGATGCCCGACAAAAATCCGACAAGGATGTTTCTGAGGCGGATATCCGCGATCACAACCTCGTTCTGTGGGGAGATCCTTCGAGCAACCAACTGCTCGCCAAACTAGCCCCTTTACTGCCCATTCGCTGGGAGAAGGATTCCATCGTGGTGGCCGGGCAATCCTTTGCCACCGATACCCACGTTCCGATCCTGGTATTTCCAAACCCCTTGAATCCCACCCGCTATGTCGTGCTAAACAGCGGATTCACTTTCCGGGAGTACGACTACCTCAACAACGCGCGCCAAACCCCTAAGCTTCCGGATTGGGCCATCATCGACCTTCGGCAACCACCCAACGCCAGAACCCCGGGCGGGATTTCCGCCGCAGGATTCTTTGATGAACGTTGGGTACTGCGCTGATCTTGAAGGATCCGAGGGAATGCTTCAGAGGAGAGTCTTGGCCTTGGCCAGGGCTTCTTCCAGACGAGAGGCATCCTTGCCACCACCACGAGCCCCATCCGGACGCCCTCCACCTTTCCCACCGATGATCGGAGCGATGGTCTGGATGAGCTTTCCAGCCTGCACTTTGGCAATGAACTCCGGAGTCACCGCGGCGACCAACGCGACGGCACCGGCCGAATGACCTCCCAGAAGGATAACGCCATTAAACTGAGATTTGAGCGCATCCACCACGGTCTGAAGGGTTTCGCCATCGGCCTCGCCTAGATTTGCGATCAATGCCGGGACACCGTTCAGAGTCTCGGACTTAGCCAACAAATCCCGAGCCTTGCCAGACGCCTCGCGCTGGGAGGCTGCTTTGAGGGATTTTTCCAACTCGCGACTGTGCGCCAAGAGCCCCTCAAGCTTCTTCTCCAATTCACCGAGAGGGCTATTGAGTTTGGTTGCTAATGAGCGGATCAGGGCTTCGTCGGCGCGTGCTTTGTCGAGGGAGGGCAACCCGGCGATGGCTTCAATGCGACGCACTCCGGCGGCTACTGCCGATTCACCAAGGATACGAAACATTCCAATCTCACCCGTGGCCCGGGTATGTGTTCCGCCGCAAAGCTCCATGGAATACCCATTGAGCTGGGCAGCCTGTCCCCCGATCTGCACGACACGAACAATGTCGCCGTATTTGTCACCGAAGAATTGGAGCACATCCTTGCGGTTCTTCACTTCGGCATGCGGCACCTCGACCCATCCCACATGGGCGTTCTCTAGGATGCGCTCATTGACCAACCGCTCGATGTCGACAACTTGCTGAGAGGTCAGCGCGGCGCTGTTAAAATCGAACGTCAGCTTCTCAGGAGTGACATTGGACCCCTTCTGGGAGGCCTCCTTGCTAGCCACTTCGTGCAGCGCCCAATGCAGCAGGTGAGTCACCGTATGGTGACGCTCGATGGCATGCCGACGGTCTGCATCGACGCGGAGACTCACCGATGAACCAACCACCGGAGCCTCCCCGCCTTCAATGAAATGCAGCCACACGTTGCCGGATTTTTGGGTGCTGGCGATGCGCCACAGCTGTCCCGAGCCACTCATTTCCCCGGTGTCACCCAATTGCCCACCCATATCAGCGTAGCAAGCGGAAGCGTCGAGAATGATGGCAATTTTGTCCTTTAGCTCGACCACTTCCAAAACTTGGGCACCGATTTCCAATGTGTTATATCCGAGGAACCGGGTCGAAGACTTGGTCTCAATTTGCGAGAGTTCAATGACCTGCTTTTTCTGAGAGGCTCGAGCACGGGCTCGTTGCACATCCATTAGTTCCTCAAAACCAGCCTTGTCCACCGACAGTCCACGCTCGCGAGCCATGAGTTCGGTGAGGTCGATCGGGAAGCCCTGCTCGTCATACAGACGGAATGCGAAGGCTCCCGAGATCTGCGAACACCCGGCCTGAGAGGATTCCTTCTCGAACAGCTCGATGCCGCGATCCAAGGTGCGATTAAAGGCCTCTTCCTCAAGGCGGAGAACATCCTTCACCTGCTGCTTGCGGGTGCGAATTTCCGGAAACACATCGCCCATGGTTCGGACCAGCACATCAACGAGCTTGTAGAAGAACGGATCGTGGAACCCGAGCGTCCGCCCATACCGCACCGCGCGGCGCAGGATTCGGCGCAGGACGTAATTGCGGTCCGTATTGCCCGGTTGGATGCCGTCGGCGATGGCAAAACTCAGCGTTCGAATGTGGTCGGCGATGACCCGGAAGGCCACGTCCACCTTCTCCTGCTCGGTATCTCCGGTGCTGCCCTGCTTTGGCAACGTGGAACCGTATTTCTGGCCGCTGAGCTGTTCGATCTCGTCGAAGATCGGGCGGAAAATGTCTGTCTCGTAGTTGGAGATTTTCGCGTTCTGAAAATCCGTGAGCCCTCGTGTTCCCTGAATAATCGAAGCCACCCGTTCAAAGCCCATACCCGTATCAACGTGCTGCGCTGGCAGCGGGGTAAAGGTACCGTCCGGATTGGCGTTATACTGGATGAAGACGTTGTTCCAGATCTCGATGCATCGGGCGTCGGACCCGTTGACCAACTTAGCTGCCTCGGATTGCTCCTCAATCGAGGTCTCGCAGGGGCCGGGGCGCAAATCGACATGGATTTCGGTGCACGGACCGCAGGGGCCCGTTTCGCCCATCATCCAGAAGTTGTCCTTCTAGCCGCCGTTGACGATGTGGAGTTCCGGATCTAGACCGACCGCCCGAAACTTCGCTGCCCACAGTTCCCAGGCTTCCTGATCGCGCTCGGCCGGATCTTTCTTGGCCGCATTGGGCTGGTAAATCGTGGCGTAGACGCGCTGGGGCGGAAACTTCCAGACCTCGATCACCAACTCCCAGGCCCAATCGATGGCGTCCTTCTTGAAGTAGTCGCCGAAGGACCAATTCCCCAGCATCTCGAAAAAGGTGTGGTGATAGGTGTCCAGGCCGACGTCATCCAAATCGTTGTGTTTGCCACCGGCGCGAATGCACTTCTGGGTGTCTGCGGCCCGGGTATCGAGTGCCGGAACCGATCCGGCCCACTTGGAGACATCGGCTTTTCGTTCGCCCAGAAAAATTGGAACGAACTGATTCATGCCAGCATTAGTGAACAGCAGGTTAGGGCTGTCCGGCAATAGGCTGGAGCTAGGAACGATCGTGTGCTGCTTGGAACGGAAGAAGTCCAAGAACGACTGGCGGATCTGGGCGGACGTCATGGTATACGATTTTGGGATTTCAAAACACCCCGGAAACAGGCCGCGAAGACTAGAGATTGGCCGAAAAATGGGAAGCACCCTATTTGGTTCGGTTTCGCGAATTGCCGGCGCGACTTCGAGACGACGAAGTACTCTATGGGGCATCCATCGTCACCACTGACTAATTCTTTATCCCTCATGGGGGGTATGCGATCGAGTCTCGAAGAGTTTTACTGGTTTGGCTCAAGCCTTTGTATTGAGCGACCGATAACCCACCCACATCAAAATCGAAGGGTGTCCGCCACAAAACCATCCAAAGCTCTGATCCTCCTGGTCGATGACGACATCGACTTGCGCAGCATCATTCATCGTTTTCTGGAACGATCCGGATTCTCCGTCGTGGCCGCAGGCAACGGTCGGGAAGCTTTGGTACGCTTGGAAACCCAGCGCGTCGACCTGATGTTGACGGACCTGATGATGCCAGAAATCTCCGGGATCGAGCTCATACAAACCGTGCGGCAAACCAGTTCATTGCTCCCGATCATCGCCATGTCGGCCGATGCGGACCTGCGAAACGATCGTTCCCTGGAATTGGCGGCTCAAGCAGGAGCGCAAGTGGTCCTAGAAAAACCGTTCGCCATGAACCGTCTGATCCGAGAGGTTCAACGCCTTCTGGCGGCCCCTGAAATTCATTGAGGAGCGCCAGTCGTTGTATGACTGGTTCACAACTCTCGTTTTTTTTACTCGCGGCAACCCTGCTCTGTGGATGCGGATCCCTCAGTGGCCCCTCCGTGACCTACACAGCGGCTCGGATGAGCGGCCGAATCACCGACTCGGTCACCGGGAAGCCTGTCCCCAATGCCATGGTGGGGCGAACTCTCTGGACCCACCGCCATGCCACGGGTGGTTTCCTGAAGGCGGCCGAAGAACAGGTATTGCGACAAGATTTTGCCAACAGCGATGCCGACGGGAGGTTTGTCCTTCCGGAGCAACGAGTCGCCCTACTGTTTTCCTTAGGCGAAACCCGGCCTAATCTGCGCCTGGCAGTGAGTCATTCTCGATACACCTCCTGGACGACGAACTACCCCGTGTCGGCTCTGGATAAAGACCCGAATCGCCCCAGCCTGGATACCGGTTCGCTGTTACTGGTTCCCCGCAAGCCCTGACTCAAGCCTTCGGGAGCATTCCCCAGTTGTTTGATCCCAAAACCCGCGGCAACAGCCTGTCCTCGCCAAAAACAGCCTGTCCCTTATCTGGTAGCGTCCGACCAACCACTGCACACCGTCAGGACTTTCCATTTCCATTGGTTGATAGCCGGCCCCTAATTCACGAAGTCACCCGCGCGCCATAGCCTGTCCCTTCCTCTCAATAGCCTTTTCCCCTCCTCTCATCATGAATCTGCTAAAAAAACTGCGTTGGATCCTGATCGCTCTATTGGGGACAGGCTCTTTTTCGACCGCGATGGCCGGAAAACCAGCCGAACGCCCCAATGTGGTCCTGATTCTGGCGGATGATTTGGGGTTCTCGGATCTCGGGTGTTACGGAGGCGAGATTCCGACACCCCACCTCGACGCTCTCGCCTCGGGCGGACTTCGCTACACCCAGTTTTACAATACAGCTCGCTGTTGGCCCTCCCGCGCTGCAGCCCTGAGCGGGTTCTACGCGCAGCAGGTGCGACGGGATGCCGTCCCCGGTGTCCCGAGCGGCACCAGCGGAAAACGCCCCTCCTGGGCCAAACTCCTGCCCGAATATCTGAAGAACCTGGGCTATCGCTCCTACCATTCCGGGAAATGGCACGTGGATGGCAATGCGCTGTCCAATGGATTTGAGCGGTCCTATCGATTGGATGATCACGACCGGTATTTCGCACCCCGGTTCCATTCGGAAGATGATGTCGCCCTGGAGCCTGTCCCTACGAATTCGAATTATTATGCCACCACAGCGATTGCTGACCACGCGATCCGGTGCCTGAAAGAACATGCAACCCGGTTCCAAGATCGGCCGTTCTTCAGTTTCGTAGCGTTCACGGCACCGCATTTCCCGGTTCAGGCCCCGGCTAGTGACGTGGAACGCCATCGCAATCGCTACCTGAGCGGCTGGGATCAACTCCGGGAGGAACGCTGGAGTCGAATCCAATCATCCGGCGTGGTTTCCGGAGCCTTGCCGCCGATGGAACGCGAAATCGGGCCTCCCTACGACTTTCCCGATGCCCTGAAATCTCTGGGAGCCAACGAGATAAACCGGCCACTGCCTTGGGAGGAACTGTCCAGCAGCCAACGCCGTTTTCAGGCCGACAAAATGGCGGTCCACGCGGCCATGGTGGATCGAATGGATCAGGAAATCGGCCGGATCGTCCGCCAACTCCAGACCATGGGCCACTTCGAGGACACGCTGATTTTGTTCCTTTCGGACAATGGTGCCAGCGCAGAGATCATGGTGCGCGGCGACGGACATCATCCCGATGCGCTGTGCGGAACCGGAGCAACTTTTCTCAGCATCGGCCCAGGTTGGTCCTCTTTGGCGAACACGCCGTTCCGCCGTCACAAGACCTGGGTGCATGAAGGGGGCATTGCCACTCCATTCATCGCCCATTGGCCTCAAGGCATCACCCACCACGGCGCGTTGCGAAAGACGCCGGGCCATCTCATCGATCTGGTCCCCACGGTTCTGGAATTGGCCGGAGGGAACTGGCCAGAAAAGAACCATCCCCCGGAAATGCCGAAGCCGCCGGGGCTCAGCCTAGTCCGAACCTTTGCTCAAGACACCGATCTGAAGCGAGAAGCCCTCTGGTGGCAACATGAGGGCAACCGAGCCCTTCGGGAGGGTGACTGGAAAATCGTGGCAACCGGCGTAAACAGCGCATGGGAACTCTACAACCTTGGTCAGGATCGGGCTGAAACCATCAATCTGGCCTCCAAACATCCTAAACAAGTTCTGGCCATGGCCGCGCGGTGGGAATCCATGACAGCATCGCATAGGGCCACGGCAACCACCCGCCCGAGCGCCTCCTCACTATTTCCTGAATGGAAACACTCCGCCTCTCTATTCGTCCTCACAACACCGGACGGAGCCCACCTTCCGGATGGAGTCACGCTCGAGTCTTTCCCCCTCCTAGTCCGACTTGGCCGCGACGACTTCGACTTCACACAAGCCTGTCCCCATGGGGAGGACCTGCGCTTTTCAACACACGAGGGACAGGCTCTGCCTTTCGAAATCGAATCCTGGGACACCGACAAGGGTTCCGCTGCCATTTGGGTGCTAATTCCCCAGATCCGCGGCAACCAGCGCCAAGAACTCCGCGTTCACTGGGGAAATCCGACCGCCCCAACCGCTTCTAGCGGATCCCAGGTCTTCAACCCATCCCATGGATACATCGGAACCTGGCACCTCGGAGAATCGATCCAGGACACCACCGGAACCCTAACTTCGGAAAATCGTGGAACCACCCCGAGGCCCGGAGTCATCGGAACCGCCCGACGCTTCAAGGAAGGCCAAGGCATCTTTGGAGGGAACACCTCCAACCGCTACCCGGCCGGCGCTGGCCCGCACACCTCGCAAGCGTGGTTTTGGGCGGATCAACCCAACGGCCGGATCCTGGCTTGGGGCAATGAACACAACCAAGGTAAGGTAGTCCTCCACTACACCAGCCCACCTCAAGTTCGGTTGGACTGCTATTTTTCCGGAGCCAACGTCGCAACCCAGAACCCGGTCCCTGCCCATCAGTGGACCCATGTCGTCCACACCTGGGAAGCCGGTGAATCCAAGGTCTACATCAACGGAATCTTGGACGGAGTCTCCCGGACACCCAGGGCTCCATTGAACCTACGGCAACCGGCCCGACTATGGATTGGCGGTTGGTACGATCACTTTGATTTTGACGGCGTTATCGATGAAGTTCGCGTTTCAAACCGGGTTCGCAGCCCAGATTGGATCCGATTGGAGTATGAGAACCAAAAACCGTTACAAACCGTTGTCGGGCAACTGGTTCAATCAGGTCGCGATTTCAATGTCACGGTGGATGTAACGACCGAAACCTCCAAGGGACAGGCTACCTCCAAGGGACAGGCTACCTCCAAGGGACAGGCTACCTCCAAGGGACAGGCTACCTCCAAGGGACAGGCTACCGTTGCTCCCAAGGGACAGGCTCCGGTTGTCTTGGAGGAGGGACAGGCTCTGGGGTTGATGGCGAGGGCCGGCGGGGCGCAGAGGGTGTGGTGGACCCGACGGGAAGCCGAGGGGAAGCCGGTGGTTGTGGCGGTAAACCAGTTCCGTTACCGGCTCGAGGCAGGTCGGGTTTCAGGGGACGCGTCGGTGACCCTGACCTTCCATGCGGCGTACCCGGAAGGAATTCGCCAGCAGGAGATCCCTGTCACCCTCCGCGAAGCCATCCCGGATCCAGAGTTCTCACTGAAGGCACCCAGTCGCTGGGACGGGCGCAGTCCGCTACCATTAAAAGCCCAACTAAAATCGACCGAAGCAGCACTCATCGCTGCCGGAGCTTCAAAACTGAAGGTGACCTGGTCTGTGGAGCCACTGGCCACGGTCCGGGAAATTCAGGGCCATAACCTGATCCTGAAACGGGCACTTCATGAGGGCCAACTGACCGTGACCGCTACGCTCGATAACGGTGGGACGCCGATCCGCCGATCAGTAACGTTAGCGGTGCAGCCTCCGAGCCATGATGGGTGGGTTCAGCGATCACCCGAATCCGCAGAGTTGCCGCAGGATAACCAATTCTACGCCCGAAACGACCGCAATGAGGGAACCCTGGTCGCGACGGGCTCTATCCAAGAACCCGCCGAGGCGGTGGTGGTTCGATTGTTTGCCCAAGATACGTCGGGGAATGCGGGGACTAGGGACAGGCTCGTGACGCAACGCCGGGAACGGTTGAAGGCGGATGGGTCTTTCCGCTTCGATCTACCCCTCAAGCCCGGGCTCATCCAATACCGTTTCGAAATGGTTCGCCTCCATGAGGGGCGGGAGACACGAGTTCATTCGGCCACGAATATCGCGTGCGGAGACGCTTACCTCATCGATGGACAATCCAATGCGGTTGCCACGGATTGGGGCCCGGACAAACCGGACTTCCGCAGCAATTGGATACGATCCTTCGGCAGCATGGGGAATGAACCCACTGAGGCAGGATCTTGGGGCACGGCCGTCCATCGCGGGCGGGACAGTGAACGCCATCAAGTCGGCTATTGGGCCATGGAATTGGGCCGCCACTTGGTCGAAACCCACCAGATCCCGGTTTGCTTCCTCAATGGAGCCGTGGGGGGCAGCCGTATCGATCAGCATCAGCGCAACCCGACTCACCCAGCGGACCCGGCCACCATCTACGGTCGCTTGCTGGCTCGAGTTCGCGCGGCAAGGCTGACCCACGGCGTCCGTGCGGTAATTTGGCATCAGGGCGAAAACGACCAAGGCGCTGACGGCCCCAGTGGCGGCTATGGTTGGGAAACCTACCGATTACTCTTCATCGACCTCGCCGCGGCCTGGGCCACCGACTACCCGAACCTGCGCCATCACTACGCCTTCCAGATCTGGCCCAAGGCTTGTTCCATGGGCACCGATGGCTCAGACAATCGACTCCGAGAAGTACAGCGAAATCTCCCCTCGGCCCTGTTGCACCTGACAGTGATGTCCACTCTGGGCATCCAACCTCCCGGGGGATGCCACTATCCGGCCCAAGGCTATGCGGAGATGGCCCGGCTCATCGCCCCATTAATCGATCGCGATCTACACGGGCTAGAACCCAAGAAATCCATCACGGCTCCCCACTTGTTGCGGGCCGCCTACGCGAATTCGACCCACTCCCAATTGGTGTTGGAGTTCGACCAACCCGTGCGCTGGGATCCTGCTCTGATCCACGATTTCTGGCTCGATGGCAGCAAGGATCGTATCGCTTCCGGAAGGACCGACGGCAACCAGTTGATCCTGACATTGCACCAACCGTCTCAGGCCAAAACCCTCACTTACCTCGACAGCACGTCCTGGGATCCGGAACGCCTGTTGCGCGGCCTCAATGACATCGCTGCGCTCACGTTCTGCGAGGTGTCGCTTAAAGAAACCCTGAAAGCAGCCTCCCCGAGGAAGACCGCGCGCTGATTCGGCTAGGCTGCGCCGGACGCAACCCATTCGCAGGGAACCTCCAACGGCACCCCGCGATAAATGGGGCAGTTCAGCTGTCAGTGACGAAGTAAAAACCGACGGAACCTGCCGGTTTGAAAACCACTGAACCCAGACACTCAACAGATCATCGATCCGGCCTCAAAGTGTCGGTTGCTCGAGTGACTGATTATCTAGTTTGGCGGGACCCGGACGCTTTCGACCTCATCTGGCAGAGGGAAGAAAACGGTAGTTCTCAATTTGGAAGAAAACGGATCCGGGGATCTGGCAAAATCGTAGTTTTTAAACCGGCAACTTTCCGTGGGTTCCGGAACGTTGCTGAGATTCAGCCCGGAAACGTCATCGAGGAGACCTTCGCCTTCACCGCCGCATCCATCTGGATAATCGGCGGCCAAGGGCGATCGAACCCTTCGCCCGCTACCTTGCGCGTGGCGTCGAACCCCATTTTACCGCCCATGCCAATGTGCGAGGTCGCATGGTCGAGCACATCGGACGGCCCGCGCGTCAGCAAGGTGTCGCGTTGCGGATCGGTGTCGGCGAAGAGGTGGAAGAGCACCTCGCGGGTATCGTGAACATTCACCTCGGCATCTACCACGATGATGTACTTCGAGAACATCATCTGCCCCATACCCCAAAGGCCGTGCATGATTTTGTAGGCCTGCATGGGATAGGTCTTGCGGATGCTCACCACCACCAAGTTGTGGAAGGTGCCTTCCGCCGGCAAAGAGATGTCCACGATCTCCGGGAAGTTCATCTGGAAAATCGGCAGGAAGAGCTTCACCGACGCGGCTCCAATGTAGAAATCCTCCATCGGCGGAATGCCCACGATGGTGGCCGGATACACCGCATCCTTACGATGGGTGATGGCCGTGACATGGAGCACGGGATAGGGCTCAGGCAGCGTGTAGTATCCGGTGTGGTCTCCAAAGGGGCCTTCCATCCGCAGGGGTTCGGTCGGATCCACATACCCCTCGATGACAAAGTCGGCATTGGCCGGAACTTCGAGGTCATTGGTCTCGCACTTCACCAGTTCGACGGCCTTCTTGCGCAAATATCCAGCCAACAAGAATTCATCCAATCCATCGGGCAACGGAGCCGTGGCGGCGAAGGGGAACATGGGATCGCCACCGAGAAAGATGGCGACAGGCATGCGTTGACCGGTCTCGTAATAACGACGGCCGTGGCGCGCAGCGACCTTCTGCAACTGCCAATGCACACCGGTCGTGCGGTCGTCGTAAACCTGGATCCGGTACATGCCCAAATTGCGGGCCCCCGTGTCCGGATCTTGCGTTACCACGCACGGCAACGTGACAAACCGCCCCCCATCGAGCGGCCAGCACTTGAGGATGGGTAAGTTGGCCAGCGTGGGTGGCAACGGATCGGTTCCCTTCCGCCAGTCGGGCGCATCGGGCCACGGCTCCTGCCGACGAGCCGGGGCATCGAATCGGTGGATCACCTCCTTGCAGGGGCCGCTCTTCACCGTCTTGGGTTTCGCATGGCGCAAATCCAAGGCCAGCGACAGAAGCCGCAACGCCTCTTTCATGGAGGCCGGCGGGCGGGCCTTCATGAGTCCACCCAGTTCAGCGGCCACGTCGTCCACCGAAGCGGCATTCATGCTCATGGCCATGCGCTTCCAGGAACCGAGCGTGTTGATGGCCACCGGGAACGGGGAAACAACACCCCGGACCGTGGGCTTCTCGAAGAGCAACGCCTTGCCGCCGCCCGGTTTCTTCATTTCACGGTCGGCGATCTCGGTGATCTCCAACTCGGTGGCGACGGGATGCGAAATACGGATCAACTCCCCGGCTTTTTCGAGCGACTCTACCCAGTCCCGGAACGATTCAAACGCCATGTTGGTCGCACGGTACGGCCCGTGGGTAATCCCGCAACGCTGGGATCTTCCGGAGTGAGGGCTTAAGCCAGGAGTGAGGGCACCGGCTTGGCTCCGGTCACTTCCGCATCCGTGAGACTCGCTTCGCGTCCCTCGTGGGGAACATGGAGGCGGGTGTGATCCAGCCCCAATTGTCCCAACAGTGTGGCGTGAAAGTCGTGGACACTGACCACGTCCTGAACCGCCTTGTAGCCGAACTCATCGGTCGCTCCATGGACATGCCCCGCCTTGAAACCGCCACCCGCAACCCACAGAGAAAATGCGTGCCGATTGTGATCGCGACCGTCTTTGCCCTGGGAGATCGGCAGACGCCCGAATTCGCCGGTCCAAAGCACAATGGTGTCGTCGAGCAACCCACGGGCTTTGAGGTCCTGGACCAGTGCGGCACTGGGCTGGTCGGTCATGGCACAGAGGCCCTTGAGACGCTCGGCGTTTTTGTCGTGGGTGTCCCAAGGCTGGCCGCTCAAGAACAACTGCACGAACCGCACGCCCCGCTCGACCAGACGCCGGGCGATGAGGCACCGCCGCCCGTATTCGGCAGTCACCGGGTTGTCGAGGCCGTAGAGCCGCCGTGTGGCCGCCGATTCCCCCGACAAGTCCATCACCTCGGGCACGGCGGTTTGCATGCGGGCGGCGGTCTCGAATTGGGCCAACCGTGCCTGCCATTCGGAATTGGCGGGATCGCGCTCGGACTGATGCCGATTGAGACGGGTGATGAAGTCCAATTGATGACGCCGCGCCTCGGCAGAAATGCCGGCCGGTGTTTGCAAATGAAACACCGGCGTCTTGCCACTGCGGAAGGGAGTTCCCTGATACAATGCCGGAAGGAATCCGGAGGACCAATTCCGCTCACCATCGACCGGGAGGCCTCCGGGATCCGACAGCACTACATACGCCGGCAAATTTTCATTCTCCGAACCCAGACCATACAGCACCCAGGAACCCATCGAGGGCAATCCCGCCAGAAACCGCCCCGTATGCATGATGCGCAACGCCGATTCGTGGTCCACCGACCCGGTGGTCATGGAACGGATCAAGGTGATGTCGTCGGCGATGGATCCGGTGTGCGGCAGCAATTCTGAAAGATGCATGCCGCACTGGCCCTGAGGCCGAAATTGATAGGGAGCCCCCAATACATTGCCTGCCTGCTTGTCGAAGTGAACCTCCAGATCTCCACCCGGATACGGTTGCCCACTCCAACGATTCAACGCGGGTTTGTAGTCGAAGAGATCCATCTGACTCGGACCACCATGTTGAAAAAGACTGATGACCGCCCTCGCCTTGGGTCGTCGGTGCGCGGGCGCGACTGCTCCAGCTGCCAGAAGTGGGTCCCGCGACAACAACTGTTGAAGCGCCAGGAAACCCAGGCTTCCGGCCGAACGCCCCAGAAAACCACGCCGCGTCAGGGAATCCATGGAGGGGTTCATCGGAGGTAGAGGCAATCGTTGAGGGTGAAGAGAGACTGGGCAAAATCCCGCCAAGCACGCTGGTCGGAATCGGCATGGGCCGCATGAAGCAATTGCTGACGGAGTAGAAACTCTTCCGAGGCCAAACACTCGGCAACATCGGGCTCACGACTGCAAACCAGCAAAAAGGCCCACTGAATGCGCGCCTTCTTTGAGGCCTTGCACTCCCGATCGAGCCGAAGAACCAAATCCCGGGCCCGCTGCAGAGTGAACTCCGAATTGAGCAAGCTCAGGGATTGCAGCGGCATGGTGGTCCGAGCCCGACGGGTGCAGTTGAACACCAACGACGGCGCATCGAAGTTAACCAACCAGGTCGGCACCTGCGTCCGACGGTGTTGGAGAAACACCGAACGGGCCCGTGCTCCCGGCGCGGACTCCTCCGCCAAAACCTCTCCGTCGCCGTTGCGCGGGGTAGGAACATACGGACCACTGGATTTCGGATCCAAAACCCCACTAGCTGCGATGATCAGGTCGCGAATTCCTTCGGCATCGAGCCGGTGGACGGGAAACCGCCACAACCCCCGATTGGCCGGGTCGACGGACATCTCCTCCGCACGCGGCGCACTGGATTGCTGGAATGTGCGGGAACCCAAGATTTGCCGGTGGAGATGCTTCAGGCTCCAGCCTGAATTCACAAACTCGGCCGCCAACCATTCCAACAATTCGGGCTGGGTCGGAGGTGAGCCACTCAGGCCGAGATTCTCTGACGTCTCCACCAATCCGATACCCCAGCACTGCTGCCAGATCCGGTTGACGGTGACACGCGCCAGCAAGGCCGCTTGCGGAGTGCCTGGCGCCGTCAACCAGTGCGCCCAAGCCAACCGCCGGCCGGTGGTCCGCCCGTGAGGGACAGGCAACGCCGCTGGGAGTTTCTGCCCGCGATCCAGAAACCCCGGAAAGGCCGGCTCGACCGGCTCACCCGGGGTCTTGGGGTTGCCGCGTTTGAGCAAGGGCACCGGGCGTGGCTCTGATTGCACGTCGCTGACCCACGCAATGCGCCCCGGTTTGGGTAATCGCTGAGCCTTGAGGACAGCCAACCGACGGTCCCTCTCCTGGACTTGAGTTTGCAGTGCCAGTTCGTAGGTCAACCAGCGCTCGTGTTCTGGGGTTCCTGCACGCGGAGAAGCCTGGATACGCACCTGATCGACCTGGAAGCTACGGCCACAACACAACTCAAAGGCAAACCCGCCCGGCGGCAGGTCTGAGGCTGATAAGGTTAGCGGCTTGCCATCGGCCATCCCATCCACCCAGTGCTGGAGCGAGAATCGGTCTTTCTCCAAACGGATGATGCGGACGCCGTAATTGTGCCCGGCCCGATAACCTTGCCCACCAATGCTGCCAATGGACTTGGAGTCCGCACCGGGGTAATCGAGGTGCACGGTGCTCGCCCCGGTAGGGTGACCGTCGATGAGTAGGTTGCCGCCGGACTGGGTTCCGCGATCAGCAAAATCGTGGGCGGCCAGCACGTAACCGATGCGATCGGAATCCTGGGCTTGGCCTTCGATCTTCAATGCGACCAGGTCAAAGGTGACCTGAATCCAATCCCCCACCAACGGCGGTTGCCACGAGAACGGTGGACGGGTGGACAACCACCGGTCCCCAGACCCGCCGCCTTCGATCAGTTGCAGAACCCCCTCCTTCACCCGCGCCGCGGGGCCCACCGAACCGCCGATGGAAACAGGCGGTGAACCGGCAGGTTGATCCTCCCCAGGAACCGTGTTGGACCAACGGTCTCCGAGAGATCCCGGGTCCTCGAACGCGTCTTCCCACAGAGGTTTGAGTGGGGGCTGATGCTCGACCTTCCAGCCCGACAATCCTGCACGGGCTTGGGCTTCGCCGTGTTCCCAGCGTCGCTCGGCTGCCAGCCAGTCGGCGTGTTCACCGATCAGCGGTGCCTCGATGACCCGGTCGTTGGGCTTCACCCAATCCTCGATCGGAAAGGCCGGATAGAAGAAGGCCTGCAACGCATAATAGTCCTTCTGGGTGATGGGCTCGAACTTGTGGTCGTGGCACTTGGCGCACTGAACGGTCAGTCCCAGCAAGCTCGACCCGATGATTTGCTGGCAGGCTTCCAACGCATAATAACGGTCCACACGGACCTCATCCGGATTGCCGTCCGATTCGCCGGTACCATCCTGACCGTTGCGCAGGAAATGGGTCGCTTCCAGCAACTCCCGGATTTCCGGAGTCACCGGATCCCCGGGTTTCCACCCTGCCATTTCGTCGCCGGCCAATTGCTCCCGGATCCAGCGGTCAAAGGGTTTGTCTTGGTTGATCGACCGGATCACGTAGTCGCGATAACGGAAAGCCAAAGGGCGATCCGAGTCGGCGTTGAAGTACCCATTGGAATCGGCATACCCCGCCGCATCCAGCCAGTGCTGGGCCCAACGTTCTCCATAGGCCGGTGAGGCGAGATACCGCTCCAACCAAATCTCCGTGGCCTCGGGTCGGTGGTCGGCGACAAAGGCCTGGAGATCTTCCGGAGTCGGAGGCAATCCGGTCAGCACTATTGCCATCCGACGCAAACGGGTGGCCGCATCGGCCTGCGGGCTTGGGGACAAGCCTTGAGCTCGCAAGTGCCGTTCGACAAAGCGGTCCAAGGGGCTGACCTCGGATCCATCAGAAGCGGATTGAGACCCTCGACCTGGCACCGATGCCGACAACGGTTGGAAGGCCCAATGCGTCTGGGCTCGACTGAAGAGAGACCCCGAAACGGCCGGCTCTGCCGCCTTGGTCAGGGCCAGCATCGCGACAGCCATAGCCAATCGAGAGATCTGTCGAAGAATGGGAATCAGCCCCGTCCTCAAGCAGGCTCTCCCACTTCCATGGAGCCCAGAGGCCCGGCGCGGTGGCATCGATTCAGTCATGGGGAACAACGCCACCAGTGTTTCCTGAATTCCGTCAGGGAACAACCGCAGAGCAAGCCACGGAGCAAGTCCCCACTCGCAACGCTGGGATCGTCAAAAGATCTATCCGGCTCGTCAGCCCATTCTCACGGTGCTTCCTATGACGGTTTAGAACCGGTTGCTCGGCGAGGGTTCAACTTCTGCAGAAACGCCTTCAATTCCTCGCGACTCACCTCGCCATTCCCATCCGCATCGGCCGCCTTGAACTGGTCCGGTGAAGGCGATTCGTCGAGGGTGATCCGGCCATCGTGGTTTCGATCCAGCGAATCAAAGGCCTTGGATCCTCCGCGACGCCCCGCAGTAGGACGCGGATCCACCGGCGTTCCGGGAGGCACCTCGGGCAGGTAATATTCGATGTAACCGAGCATCATCTCCTCATCGGTCTGCTCACCCCACTGCACTCGGCGGGTCGGATCAGGATTGGCCGGATTGCCGGCGCTGTTGTCGTAGCGAGCGACGCCCTTGAGGACACTGCCGGCCGGCAAGTCGATGTGCTCGGACAAGCGGTAGAGCAACTGCCAGTTAAAATCGTAACGCGGAACATCCAGGAGGGTTTTTGGCGCGCTCCCGGGCAATTCGAGCTCATACCGGTAAGCTTTCCCGCGGACATGCATGTGGGGCATGAAGGACATCAATCGCGCGGACTGCGGCACCGGAAGTTTCCCCTCGACCACGAAGTCGGGGTCGCCGGGCGGAATGTCGATGGCGCCCGCGATGGCGCTGACACGCACCTCATGCTTCGGTGGCGTCTTGGAGAACTTGAGTCCCAGAGCGCTCTGGTCGCGGGTGGCCTTGCCCTTGGGAGTATAATGCAGTTGGAAGTGCAGCGTGGAACCGGCCGGGATAAATTTGGCCCACCCCTCCGGATACGAAACAGCCTGATAACCCGGCGCATAGGCGGCGAGGTAGCTGCTCGTGCCGTCGATACGGCGGTTCTTCTGGGGTTTCCCGTCGTTCCCCGGCGGCAACACATAAACCAAGACATGGTGGACGACATCCCGTGCCGTGGGGCGAATTTCCCACCCCTGAACCCATCGATCGCTGTCAAATCCCGTGGGCACCTCGATATTAATGTACGACATGACACCCGACGCGGCCACGTCCACCGGTTCCGGAAGCCGAATGATGGTATCGGGCTCACCCAACTGCCATTCGGAGGGATAGGTTTGCGGTTTGGGAGCGTGGGAGGCTTTCCCTTCAGGCCGGCCCCGGTCCATCCAGGCCAACAAATCCGCCTTATCGGCGGCCGGGAGGCTGCGGTCGTTCAGCCAGGGGCTGGGACCGTGAGTCGGCGACGCGGCAAACCACGGAGGCATGACCCCTTGAGTCACTTGCTTGCGGACCATGCCGGCATGCGCAGCCACCTCGGCGGGAGTGGTCAACGCGAACGGAGCGATACCCCCCTCTCGGTGACACGGCACGCACGACTGCTGCAGGATCCGGGAAATCCGGTTGTGGTAAGTCACCGGCTCGGAAACAGCCACGGGCGCGGCCGATTCAAGAGCGCAGCCCGGAACGCTCGTGCAGGCCGTTTCGACTGCTCTTCCGGAGAGAACCGACTCGAGGGCGCTCACTAAATACCGTTGGTTTGCTGCCGCCTTGGAATAACCCAGGCCATACTGATCATCCACAGCCCCTCGGAATAGAACCGTACGGGCGGCATCCAAGACGAAGACCTCCGCCGTCGATCGGATACCCAGTGCTTTCGCCATGTCTCCCCGCTCGTCGCGCACGTAAGGACCTTGGACTCCCTGGTCCCGGATCCATTGCCGCACGGAGGCCTTGGACTCGGTTGGCACCGGATTGATCCAAACGAACCGCACCCCCCGGCTGGCATACTCCTTTTCGAGGGCAGCCAGTGTCGGACCATAGCGCCCGGAGACCGGACAACTGCTGCTCGTCACGGCGATCACCACCGCACGCGCATCTCGGGTGAGCTTGGAGAGCGATGAGCGCGACCCGGATTCTGGCCGAATTTCCAGGTCGGGAACCCATCGACCCACGCCCCACTCCGAGGCCAATGCCGGCGCCGGTGCTTCTTGGAGCGACGGCGAGGCCGCCATCAATGGGGTGCCACCCCAGGCGCTGAGCAGCCAACCGCCAACCCAAGCGACCCTAATTGCAGAGCGAACAGAACCCATCATTGAGATGACACTACCTCGAACTTCAAACCGGGACAAATGCCAGAGGTGTAACATCGACGCGCTCCAAGAAACCGCTCGAAAAACCATCTCTGAGTTCGCCACCGCAAGGGGAGCCGGTAGCCTGAGGGCATTCCCGATGAGTCCCTCCCGCCGATTCCTTATTTTGCTCGGTCTTCCCCTGCTCTGCCTGCTGACGACCCAGGGGTTGGCCGACGCCGAAACGGTTCCACCGACGCTCGAGGCGATCTTTCCTGAATCGGGCTTTGTTTTCAGCCTCTCCCAAGTCGAAGTGCATTTCAGCGAAGCGGTTCAGGGAGTCGATGCTGGAGACCTTCGAGTCAATGGCCTTGCGGCGACCGCAGTCCGACCTGTGAGCGCGGATGTCTACGTCTTCACGCTCCCGGAACTCCCCCTCGGCACCGCATCGCTCACCTGGGCCAGTGACGCCGATATCCGAGATTTAGCGGACATCCCCAACCGTTTCGCCGGAACCAAGCCCATCGAGTATCAACTACTGCCGCCGCCGCGACCCGGTGGAGTTATCCTGTCGGAGGTGGTCCCGGACAACCAGAAGACCCTTCGAGACGAAGAGGGCGACTACGAAGACTGGATTGAACTCCAGAACATCGCCGATCAGGACATCCAACTGGCGGGATGGCGCCTGACCGATGACCCCACGAACCCACGCCCCTGGACCTTTCCCGACATCACTCTTCCAGCCCGGGGTTTCCTGGTGGTGTTCGCTTCCGGCAAAGACCGAGCCAGCGTCACCAACCGCCTCCATACCGATTTTAAACTCAAGAGCGAGGGCGAGTATCTCGGCCTGAGCGCGCCCGACGGTGTCACGGTGGATGCCTTCGCCCCCAAATATCCGGCCACTCCGGCCAATGTCGCCTATGGACGCGCCAATGGTGACACCTCGCAAAGCGGATTCCTGGCGACACCGACACCCGGTGCGCCCAATTCCATCTCCGGAGTCGGCTTTGCTCCG
>SXGR01664102.1_pt1 | contig 20776 bp, 15 predicted proteins | sample 3174711 | NCBI WGS metagenome assembly SXGR01 (sample SAMN11356860, study PRJNA531348) | freshwater metagenome | isolation source: freshwater sample F1-60 | place: China: Fuxian Lake, Yuxi | collected 2017-12-25 | reverse complement strand
CGCGGCGATCGGCGATCGGCGCTGGGAGGGCGAAGCGATGAGCACGCCCGCGCAGTTCGAGCGCATGCCGCTCACGTGGGAGCGGGCCTTCGGGGGCCTCGGCAAAGCGAACCCGGTCGGCCGCGGCGCCGCGGGCGTGCTGCTCCCGAACCTCGAGGACGCCCATCGCCTCATCACCGAGACGAGCGACGCGCCCGCGCCCGTGTGCTTCGCGCCCGTGCCGCGGGAGTGGCCCGCACGCAGCGGGCGGCTCGGCAGCTACGACGCGGCCTGGCTACGCGACCGATGGCCGTATTTTCCGGCGGATTTCGACTGGAGCTACTTCAACGCGGCGCCGGCCCGCCAGCAAATCGACTACCCGCGCGGCGACGAGCGCTTCGAGCTCTGCGGCGTCCACCCGAAGCACGCCGTGGTGACAGGGCAGCTCGCCGGCACGAGGGCGAGGGCCTTCGCGCTGCGAACGACCGGGCTCGGCGACGCCATGGGCGGCGCGTTTCAGGAAATCTCCATGCGGCTCGACACGGTGGCCTTCGACGCCGACGCGATGCGCGTGCACCTCGTGTGGCGCGGGCACCTCGACGTGTCCGCGGAGCACGCGCCGGAGCTCGACCGACTCTTCGTCATGAGCGATCCGCTCGCCGCCCCTTGCTCCCTCGAGGAGGCGCGCGCCCGCTTCACGCGGCAGGCCACGAAGCTCCACGGCGAGCGCCCGGTCGCGAGCCCGCTCGCCACGATGAGCGCTCCCAGCGACGGAGGTCCCGCGAGCCGTTCCGGTGCCGCAGCCCGAGCGATCGGTCCGGACCCGAGCGCCACGCGCCACGCGCCACGCACGCACGAGCGGCGGGCCCGCAAGGCCAAGTCGGCGGCGTTGCCCACGGCCCCGGCTGCGCTGTCGCGCGACGCGGCGCTGCTCGTCATAGGCGCAGGCGCCCCGCTCGAGGGCTTCGACTTCACGGGCTGCGATCTGCGCGAAGTCGATCTGCGTGGACGAAAGCTCTGCGGCATCCGCCTCGTGGACGCGGTGGTGCATGGCGCACGCTTCGACGGCGCGGATCTGACCGGCGCCCAGCTCGCGCGGGCACGGGCCGTCGGTGCCAGCTTCGTCGGCGCGAACCTGACGAGCGCGAACCTCGCCGAGGCGATCCTCGAGGCGGCCGACTTCGGCCACGCCACGCTCGACTTCGCGACGCTCGCCGACGTCGATGCTGCGAGCGCAGTGTTCTGCGACGCGAGCCTCGCGCACACGAACGGCGCCGAGGGCGTCTTCGACGACGCGCGCTTCGACCGGGCAGTGGCCACGGGCCTCGTCCTCGCGGGCGCGAGCCTCGAACGCGCGAGCTTTCGCGGCGCGAAGCTCGATGACGCGCAGCTCTACGACACGGAGGCCGCGGGCGCGTGCTTCGATGGCGCATCGATGTTGCGCGTGCGCGCCGACGACGCGGTCCTCGCCGGCGCGAGGTTCACCGGGACGGACGCGAGCGACTCGAGCTTCGCCGCGGCGGATCTTTCGCGCTGCCATTTCGAGGGCGCGAAGCTCGACGACTCCGTCTTCGCGCACGCCGTCCTCGCCCACGCCGTCCTCAGTCGCGCGTCGGCCAAGAGCGCGCGCTTTCGCCACGCCGATCTTCGCGGGGCGAGCGCGCTCAAGGCAAACTTCATGGAGGCGAGCTTCGAGAGCGCCAACCTCACGGGCGCCGATCTGCGCGGGGCCAACCTCTACGGCGCCGAGACGCGCAAGGCCACGCTCGCCGGCGCGCGCCTCGAGCAGGCGCTCACGCTTGGCTCGAAGCTCGCGACCCACTGACCAAGTACCCACGAGGACGACGATGGCCCCCACCCCGCGCATGGCGATCGCCCCGACACACCCCGCGCGGCTGCGCGCCCTGGCGAGCGTGCATGGGCTCGGCAAGGCTGCGCTCGGAGAGTTTCGCTACCTCGAGCTTCGCTGCGGAGGAGGGGACAACCTGCTCCCGCTCGCACAGCGGCTCCCGCTCGGGCGCTTCACCGGCGTCGATGACGAGCCGCGCCTCGCCCTGGCGCGCGCCGCGGCCACGCGCTGCGAGCTAGCCAACGTCACGTTCTCTGGCGAGCACGAGCTCGAGCCGGGCGCGTTCGATTTCGTCGTGGCCCACGGGAGCTATTCGTGGCTCGCCCGCGACGAGCAGGCCAAGCTGCTCGCGACGATCGCGCGCTCGCTCGCGCCGACGGGCGTCGCGCTCGTGAGCTACAACACGCTGCCGGGCTGGTCGATTCGGGGCGCGCTGCGCCAGACGATGCTGCGTGCCGTCGGGCACCGCGACAGCGATGGCCGCCTGCTGCCCGATGGGCTCTACGCGGCGCGGGCCCGGCTGACCAAGGTCGCGCGCCACGTCCACAGCTCCCACCCCTACCGGGCGCTGCTCGCGCTCGAGCTCGAGCTCGCGCGCGGACGCGCCGACGCCGCGCTCGCCGAGGACATGCTCGCCGAGCACAACGAGCCGCTCGCCTTCGGCGACTTCATGGCGCGCACGGCGGAGCACGAGCTCGACCTCGTGTGCGAGACCTTGCCGGCGACCCCCGACGGCGCGCTCGAACTCACCGTCGTGCCCGAGCTCATGGCCGAGGGCCTCGGCCGCATCGAGGCGGAAGAGTGCCTCGATGTCTTGTGCTACCGGCAGCTCCGCGCGACCCTCCTCTGCAAGTCCGGGCTGCCGATCGCCGCGACGCGCGACTACCGGCACCTCTGCGAATCGGGGCGCTTCGCCGCGCGGCTCGGCATCCAGACGGAGTCGCCGCGGCTCGAGCCTGGCACGGCGATCGCTTTCGTGACGGCGGGCGGCGTCGTGATCGAGGTGGAGCGCCCACTGTTGAAGGCCGCGCTCATGGTGCTCGGCGAGCGCTATCCGCACGGGCTCACGGGCGCCGAGCTTCACCGCGAAGCCACCGAGCGGCTCCGGCTCGCGCGCGTCAGCGACGACGAGACCGCCGCGACCCCGGCGAGCGCGGCGGAGCTGCTCGAGCCGCTCGTCGCGCTCGTGCGGCGGCATCACGTGGAGCTCCTCGACTGGACGCCGACCGTGCACCGCGAGCTCTCATCGACTCCGCGCCTCTTCGAGCTCGCGCGGCTCGAGCTGTCGCGCGGCCCCGTGGCGACGAACGCGCGCCACGAGCCGGAAGCTCTCGAGGCGCTCGAGGTAGCGCTCGCTCAGCTGCTCGATGGCACGCGCGACCGGCAGGCCCTCGTGCACGCCCTCGCCGATCGCATCGACGCGGGGGCGCTCGTGGTCGATGGGCTGCCGGCCGGCACGGAGCGCCGCGCGGCGCTCGCCCCGCGCGTGCTCGGGGGCGTCGTCCGGCTGCGCGACCTCGGTCTCTTGGTTTAGCAGCGGCGGCCCTGCCCGAGCTTCGGCCACCTCGAATCCCGCGGTCGGCGCGATCAAGGCGAGGCGACGCCGACGCACACCGGCTCGCGCCGCCCCTTGTCGCGGGGCGCCACCTCGCGCCAGGATGCGAGCATGCCGACCGACACGACGTGCGATACGCCGACCCAGTTCTCCATCGTCGTCCCCAAGCCCGCGACGCGCCTCAACATGGGCGAGTCGGACGCGACGAGCGGCAGCGAGTTCGGCTACCCAGGCTTGTCGCTTCAGGCGGAGGACAACCTGTTCCTCGACGTCGGCAAGACGATGCTCGCCCAGGCCGCCGCGCTCTACGTGCAGTCGGACGGCGCGCTCGATCAGTTCGCGGCCGAGGACATGACGCTCGCGAGCGACGGCGCGGCGAAGCTCGCGGCCACCGACAAGGTCGTCATCGTCGCCGGCGCGGGCCAGGGCTCGTTCAAGAACGACACCTACTCGAAGGACGACCCGACCTGGATTGACTACAACAACCTCAATCAGCACTACCTGGTCGACAAGATCAGCTCGACGGTGAAGGCGCTCTTCTACGGGCCAGATTGGACTGACCACCAGCAAAAGGGCAAGCCCGACCAAGACCAATGGTTCGCCGCCGCCGGCACGACGCAGCCCGCCGGTCCCCCCGGTAGCGGCCTGCTGAAAGAACTCGTGACCCAGCTTGGCGGGCTTGGGTACGAAGCTGCCGATACCCAGACGCTCTGTGACTCGTATCTCAAAGGCATGCAGTGGAAGCCCGATTGCCTATCGGCGATGGGCATGTCCCTCAATTGGACCACGAGCGAGTACGAGTTTCTGACGAGCTTCGATCCGTACGAGCCGACCGGGATGGCTCGAGCGGAAAATGCGCCGATGGTAATGCCGTGGAGCAAGGCGCTCGCCACGGTGATTCAGGCGGGGATCTTGCTCAAGCGCTTCTCCGACGTGCTGCAAGCGCTCATCCCCGCCATCTTCGACAACGAGATCCTCTTTCGCATTCGCAAGCTGGCCGGCGCGGTCAAGGCGTTCAACGAATTTGCGCGGGGCATGAAGCCCGAGGACTGGAAGAAGTGGGGCCATGAGGGAGACGACAACGCCTGGGCACAAGCCAAGAAGCAACGGGTCGATCCCGCCTTCGCCAGGACCGCCTGGGGCGGCACGGAGGACGAAGAGTCGACGACGGCCGAGCTGACGAGCGCCGCCGAGCCTTACGACATCAGCGCGTTTGCGAACGCCGAAATGACGATCAAGGACGCCGACGGCGGCACGGCACAGATCGCGGACTTCTCTTCTTACCAGACGCCCGCCTCATGCACGCTCACGCTGCTCGGCCTCTTCACGAGCTGCCAAGTGACGGTCACGGGCGACGCCACCGTCACAGTCGATGGGCAACGGGTCCGATACGACGCAGCGCGAGGGGCATGGAGCTCGGACGCGAACCCCTCGGGCTGGCCGGCCGGCTTCACGCTCGAGAGTGACACCTTGACCAAGGGCGGCGCCCTGTTCGAGGCGACCGGCGCGGGCGCCGCTGCGCTCGCCGATCTCACCTTCTCCACGCCGGCGGGTGCCTCGGCCACGCTCGCCGTGGGGTCGGTGACCGCGACGCTCGAGCTCGCGTCGCTGAACGCGACCTCCGCCGTCACGCGCGCCGCAAGCCTCGCGGCCTTGCTCAATGGCCACGCCCAGAGCGCCGGCAACTGGACCGCGACCGCGAGCGGCTTCACCGTGACGCTCACCAGCGTCAACAAAGGCGTCGGCGCCACGGTTTCGCTGATGGCGGCGTCGGCCGAGCACAAGCAACTCGGCCTCGCGGGCGCGGCTGCCGGCGGCGCCAATTCCATCAGCGCGGCAGAGCTCCAAGGCGCCCTCGCCGGCAAGGGCAATTTCGTTGCGACGCTCGAGGGAGACGCCGGAAGCCAAACCGTGAAGGTCACCCACAACGTCGCGGGAAGCGCCTCGTACCTCGAGCTCAAGAACCCGGTGGCCGCGGTTTTCTTCGGCGCCGATCCGGCGCAGAGCGAAGGCTCGAGCCCCGAGGAGCGCGACGACTACGACAAGATGGACTCCGTCAACACCACGCTCGAGAGCCTCGATTCGCTCCTCAGCGGCGACACGGTTAAAGCGATCGCGCGCCCGGTCTTCGAGATGGTCGATCAGGTCGTCGAGGTCATGGGAAAAATCTCCGAGGTCGCCGAGGAGCTGAAGGCCTTCCTCGAGCCGCGGGCCGACACGCCCGGAGTCGGCATCCTCGCCGGCGACGGCGGGATCACCCTCGCCTCGCCGGCGGCCATCACCGGGGCCGGGCACTCGATCACCTTCATCGCGGGCGGCAAGGCCGGAGATCCGAACCCCAAGAAATTCATCCCCGGTCCCGAGCATTTGATGAAATTGATCAGCGACCTCAATGACAAGTTCAACACCTGGCTCGGCGGCCAAATGGGGATCCCGAAAGACGACCCCGAGGAAAAAGGCGACTTCAACGTGTTCAGCAGTGGGACCATCCACATGGTGGCGCGGGACGAGATTGGGATGTTGTCGAACGCCGGGATTCAGTGCCTGGCCAAGGCGCTCGATTTCCATGCGGCCGCGACCGTCACAATCGCCGCGCACACCGGGAACCTCGAGCTTCGCGGGCCGACGTTGCTGATCGGCGCGGGGGCGCCGGGGGCCGCCGCCACGAGCGCTCAGAAGCCCACGGACACGGTCAACGTCAGCGTGGCGAAGACGATCTGGCTCAATACCCCGGGGGCCATGGCCAACCTCGGGGAGAAGAAGCTCCAGCTCGGCAAATCAAAAACCGCGACGCCGCAATCGGAGACCTACGACGACACCGCCCCGAAGCTCGAGCTCGACTTCGACGGCAAGTCGCTCGGGCTCACCGTGGACAAGAGTGCGGTGAAGCTCGAGCAGGAGCAGGTCACCGTCACGGGAAAGACATCGGTCGTTCTCGGCTCCGGCGGGAAGAAAAACATCCTCTGCGAGGGCGATGCGATGACGCTGTACGGAACCGTCACCATCGGTGGAGTCTTGAAGATCGACGGCACGGCCGTCCCGAGCCCAGCGAAGGTGCAGACCGCCATCGATACGCTCGCCTCCAAGGTCACGCAGCTGGAGACGCAAGTAGCCGCGCTCAACGCGCAGGCGAAGACGATGGAGACCGCGATCGCCGGGATCCAGGCGCAGATCGACGCGCTCAAGGCCCAGGTCGCGCCGCTCGTCGGTCCTGCCGCGGTCGCGGCAGCGGAGGCAGCGCGCCTGGCGGCGATCGATGCGGCGGAGGCCGCGAAGAGTGCGATGCAGGCGCAGCTGGCCAAGGTTTACGACACGATCAACACGCTGCGGAGCAACGCGCTGCCCATGATGGCGGCCACGAGCCTCGACAAGGTCGCCAAGCCTCGACCCTGGTGGCGCCTATGGGGATAGGGTCGGCCAAGATCCTGTGAAGATGACGCGGTCTACGCGAGATCGCGGAACCGCATCGTGATCCCCGACGCGGTGCGGATCACGTTGTCGACGGCGCTCTCCGTCGTGACGTGCGCCGGCGTGAGCGCATTGTGGACGGCGCCGACGATGATCGGACGGTCCGGATCCCCGTTGACGAACGCCATGAGCACCTCGGTGCCCGCGTGGTTCGGGAACTGGACGCCGTAGTCCGCCCCGACGGAGGGCTGCGCCATGCGCACGGGCCGAGACGCCATGCGCTCGCCGTCGGCGACGGTGTCGAAGAGAAAGCGCACGATGTAGCGACCGTGCTCGTCGATCGGCGCCGCGATCTCGTCCTTGCCGGGCACTCGCCCCGCGATGATCCCCGTGACGAGCCCGGCGATGACGGGCTTCTTGGTGAGCCGCTGCGGCCGGAACGGCCGAGCCGCGTCGGTCGCCACGAACGTGTTCTCGTAGCGCGCGGGCTCCGCCTCGGAGCCGTGGAGGCCGAGCGGCTGCCGAAGCTCGTGCTCGACCTCGGCCATGAGGACGCGTACGCCGTCGACGCCCGCTCCCTCGAGCGCGTAGTGCGTTCCGCTCGCCAATTCGACGAGCTGGCTCGTGCCACGGTAGACGCTCTGCCACGCGGCGCTCTCTTCGGCGCGGATATTGGCGAGCGCAGCTGCCTCTTCCGGCGTCTTGAGATGGTCGCCCCACGCGACGACTCCGCCGCCCGTGCCGAAGGCCGCCTTGGACGCCCCGGAGATCTCCAGGTCCGGCGTGCGGTAGTTGTAGTCCGACACGACGAACTGCCTGCTCGTCATCCGCTCGACGGCGTTTAGCGACACGACGCCGCCCTCGTCCGCCCTCTCGGTGGCGACGACCAGCGTGGTCGGCTTGCGGTGGTGACGGAAACCCACGTTCGCGTCGGTGAAGACGAGTCGATCGGAGCCGCGGCGGTGCTCGAAGAAGAAGCTGATGCCGACGTGCTCGGCGAGGCGCCGAATGAAGGACAAGTCCGACTCGGCATATTGAACGACGAAGTCGCGCGCCGGGTATTTGGCGGCAAAGCGCTCGAAGTCGACGTCGTCTGGCCCGTCGATCCCGAACATCGCCAGCGTGCTCTTGAAGATGTCGACGACGGACTGTTCCATATAGACGTCCTGCTTCTGGACGAGGCTGAGAAAGTTCATGCGCGGACAGAGCCGCGCGCGGAAGCTCGGCCCATGATCGCCGTACACGAGGCGCCGCTCGAGCTCGGCGACGACGCCAAAGATCTTGCGCACGTCCTCGCCGTTGCGCGAGAACACGAGCACGCCGGGCTCGGCGAGCTCGCAGGGCTTGGCGGCGCCTCCGTCGGCGCGCACGAACTCCACGTCGAAAAAGTAAGGCTCGGAGATCCGCTCGCGGCCGCTGACGTGAAACACGCGCAGCTCGAGGCCAGACGGCAGCTCGAAGCGCACTTCCAAGCGCGAGGTGTATTTCATGGTTCGGGACTCCCGCGCGGAGCTTGCCACATCGCGCGTGCCGGGAGTTCGTGAAGGAGCAGCGTGCCGCCCGGCGCGCCGCTCGCCACGAGGACGACGCCCTCGAGCGGCGCCTCCGCTGCGCAGGCGCGAAGGGACACGACGCGACCGCCGCGCGCCACGCCGAGCGATGTGCCGTCATTCGCGCGCGCCTCGAGGACGAGCGCGTCCTCGCCCGCGGCCGCGACGAGCCATTGGCCGCACTCGCCCTTCGGGAGCACGAACGGGCGGGTGTGTCGCGCGCCGTCGCCGAGGGAGAGCGCCACGACGGAAGGCAGGCTCGCGGCGATGGGTCCAAGCGCCGCCTCGACGCGGGCCAAGAGGCGTGCCGCGGCGAGCGGGTTCTGGACGAGCTCGGGCGTCGGAAGCGACTCGTGCCGAAGCTCGATCGCGTAAGGGCCGCGACGCTCGCGGGCCACGACCTCGAGCCGCACGGGCGCGCGCTCCTTCTGGCATGCGAACAACGTCGCGATCTCCCCGCCCTCGCCCTCGGCGAGGAGCCGATCGTCCGCGGACCAGGCCGTCGCTGCGAAGCTCCCGAGAGGCGCGCCGCCCACGACGTCGACGCGGGTGCAGCCGGGCTCGAGCTCGAGCACGCTCGCGTGGGGCACACTGAGCTCGGCCACGGCCTCGACCGCGAGCTCGACGGCTCGGCCCGACGCGTCGCCCACGCGCAGACGATGGCGCGCGCGGGCGGCGGCGAGCTCGAGCATCGGCTCGAGTCCATCGACCCACGTCTTGTTGCCGAGCTCGACGGCGGCGCCCTCGTCAGCTTCGCCGACGACGACTGCCACGCGACCGACGCCCCCGCGCGGCCGGAGCGCGACGTTGAGCGGCGCGTGCGCGCGTGAGCAGACGACCGCGCTCGCGGCCCGCTCGGCGGAGCGGCTGCGCGCGACGATGCGGCCGTCGGCGTCTTCCACGACGAGCTCGAGCGCGTCGATCTCTTCGCTAGGCACGGCGAGCACGTCGAGGCAGCGACGCGCGGAGAGCTCCACGCCGAGGCGCGTCGCCGCGTGCGGATCGAGCGGCAGCACGAGACGTCGCACGTCGCGAAAGCTCGCACCGAGGGCCTCCCGATGTTCGCGAACGGTGCGCTCGAGGCCCGGCCACGCATCGAGCTTGCCCGAGTCGGTGCCCGGTAGTCCGCGCGCCGCCGTAGCCAGCGCGACCTCGGACGCTCGCTCGGCTGGGACGCGCATCGCACCGAGCGCGAGGACGCCCGTGCCGCCCATGGCACGCGCGGCCACGTAGACGCGACGGGGGTGCGGCGGACACAGCATCGCCGCCGAGACGCGCGCCGGCCCCTGGTCCGAGGTGAGCTCGACGCCGGCGTCGTCGAAGACAAAGAGATCCACGTCGCGGAGGCCGCCTTCGCCGCGCGCGACCGCGAGCAGGCACTGAGCGTCCGGCACGGCGACGAAGCTCCCGAGCTGCTCACCTTCGGCGACGAGGAGCGCGCCTTTGGGGAGCAGCGCCGCGGCCCCCGCGCCGGCCGCCACGGTCGCGAGCTCGGCGAGCAGGCGAGACGCGTCGAGGCTCCCGAGGACGACGGCGGGCTCGGGCACACGCGCGCACGCGAGCGAGAGGCACGCGCCGAAGAGCACGGCGCGCCGCACGAGCCCGAGCGCCTGAGCGCGAGATCCGCCGGAATTTGCGCGGTGAACGGTGTTCACGATGGTGCGCTCACCGTCAGGTTCCGAGCCGCCACAGCGCGAGCCGAAAGGTGCCGCCCGCGCCGCGCAGCTCGATCTCGGCACGCGCCCGCTCGTCGCCGCCGCTGCAGAACGCCACCGCCGCGCCGCGCTCCTCGAGGCTGGCGTCGTCGTGTTGCTGGCGCTCTCCGAGCCTCACCATGAGCCGCGCGGAGCTCCCCGGGCGGTCGAGTCCGAGGGCCGCGAGGTAACAGGCCCCGCGCTCGAGCTCGAGCGGCACGCGCGTCGCCCCGTGCCCGCCGAGCACCTCGAGCACCGGAGGCTCGATGACCTGCGGTGCCCTGCGTCGAAACATGGCCCACGCCACTTCGCTGCGAAGCGCGGAGGGCCACCGCTCGGGCAGCCCACGCGGCAGCGGCCAGAGCGCATCCACGATGGTCAGCGGCAAGGGACCACCCGAGCCCACGTAGCCAAGATCGACCGCGCCAGACTCACCCAGGCAGAAGTCGAGGCGCGCGTCCGGCAGGATCGCGCGATCGACGCGCAGCGACTCGCTCGTGCCAAGGAGGCGCACCTCCGCGTCGACGTCGAAGCGCAGCTCGGGCGCAGCGGACGCGTCCGCGAGGAGGTGCAGCCGATGGCAGCCCGCGGTGAGCTTGAGGCGCAAGGCCCCGCTGCCCACGGCGCTCGCCCGGGTCTCGACCGCGACGACCGCGACCGCGCCATCGCGCTGCGCGCTCGCACGCACCCGGCTTAGGCGCCCGGGAAACGCCGCCGCAGCGAGCGGCCCACCGACGTCGTGCGCCGCCGCCGTCGGGCCGACGGCGCGCTCGGGCAGGAGCTCGTCGAGCCTCTTCGTCCCATGGGCGTGCTCGACCACGAAGAGCTCGAGCGCGCCGCGCGTGCCGGCCATCGTCACGACGATCTCGGCGGCAAGCGGCGCGGGCGAAGGTCCGTCGCCGCAGCGCGCGAGCACCACGAAGCCGGCGCGGCTCTCGGAACCGAGCGGCACCGCTTTCACCGCCGCACCGGAGCCCCGAGCCAACGATGCGGTCAGGAGCTCCGCGCGAAACGCGAGCTCGCGCACACCGAGCGCGACGATCGAGGTGCACGGCTCCTTCGAGCTCGGCGAGCGCATGATCGCAAGGTGCCGCGTCTCGCGCGGGTTCAGGAACACGGTCGCGACGCGCCGCACGCGCGCCCCCTCGGCGACGTAGCCCCGGACGAGCCGCGCGGCGTCGTCCTCGAGCTCGGCGCGCGCCGCTCCCGCGAGCGACATGACGAGGAGCGCGGAGAGCGCGGAGAGCGCGGCGGCGATGCGCCTCATGGCTCGACGGTGAACTCGCTCGGGGCGAAGTCGCGGCCGTCCCAAACGAAGAGGCGCGCATCATCGACGCCCGCGGCGCGCACGCTCAGGACGAGATAGGCGAGCGCGTAGCTCGGCCCCGGCCCGAGCGTAATGGCGCCGCCCTCGACTGCGGGTGGCTCGCCGAGGCTCATCACGGCGCGGTCCGTCGGGCTGAAATACGCGCCGGCGTCGAGGTGCGAGTGGTAGAGCACCTTGACGGGCCGCCCCTCGCCTTTGGAGCGGCGCACCGCGTCGTCGAACTTCTTTTCGTTGAAGGCGAAGAAGGTGCGCGCGCTGCGAAAGTAGGTGACCGGATCGATGCGGTGCAGCTTGCTCGCCAGGTTCTCGAGCAGGACGGCCTCGTCCGCATAGAGCGCGTCGCTCGCCGGCCCGCGCAGGTAGCCGCACGCCTCGGCGTCTTCGGCATAGCCGCGCACCGCGTCGGCCTTCGCGGCCTCGAACGCCGCCCTAGCGATGCGGAGCCCGCCCTTCGCCCAGGGGCTCTCGTCGGCGCTCACGAGCGCGCCTCCTTCGGTTCGCAGAACTTCGCCTGACGGCTCGTCGCTCCTGAGTCCGCGGCCTCCATCGAGGATGTCTCGTGGGCGAGCGCGAGCGCGAGCGCCCGCACCGCGGCGCGCGCACCCGCGAGGACCGCTCGGGCGGCGTCGTTCTTCACGATGGCGAGTGGCGCGAGCTCACCGACAGCGAGGTCACCCGCCTCGAGCCCGCGAAACCCGGCGCGCTCGGCGTAACGCGCGGCCACCTCGTGAGCGAGACCGACTCCGGCGACGGTCGCCGTCGCGGCGAGGATGCGCGCCTGGCCGTCCCGTCCGATCTCGCCGAGCGAGAGCTGCCGCGCAAACCGCGCGAGACTCTCTGGATCGAGCGCGGCCATGCCCGATGCGCTCAGCCTCCTGCGATCGCCGGGATGATCGACACTTCGACGCCGTCGGGCACCTTGGTCGCCGTGCCGTCGAGGAACCGAATGTCCTCGTCGCCGACGAAGATGTTCACGAACCGGCGCACGCCGTGGTCGTCGACGAGCTTCGCCTTGATCCCCGGGTGGTTCTTCTCGAGGTCGTCGATGAGCTCGGCGACGGTGGCGCCGCTCGCGCTCACCTCGTCTTTGCCGGCAGTGTGAACGCGCAGCGGCGTCGGGATTCGTACGGTCGCAGGCATGGGGTGTCCTCTCACGTCGATTCGCAGGCAGCGCCCATATATCGCTCCACGACGATGCTGCCAATCTCTGCCGACTCGCCGCACAGCGCGCAGCCCGCGCGCGCGGCGACGGGCACCTCGCGCAGTCGATCGCCGAGGCCGTCGTAGGTGACGATCGAGCCGGCCGCGCCGAGGTCGCCCGCGAGCAGCCGGAGGGCCCGATCGGCCGCCACCGCGCCCGCGATCCCGCACACCGGCCCGACGACGCCCGCGGTCGCGCAGTCGATGACGGCGCCGCTCGGGAGATCCTCGAACAAGCAGCGATAGCAGGGCCGCCCACCGGGAAGGACCGCCATCACCGTCGCGTGCCAGCGCACCGCGGCCGCGTGGACGACGGGCACGCCCGCGAGCCGCGCCGCATCGGCGAGCAGGAACCGCGTCGCGAAGTTGTCCGTCGCGTCGATGACGCACGCCGAGCGCGCGCAGAGCTCGAGCGCGTTGTCCGGCAGCGCACGCCCCGCGAGCGCCGTCACCTCGAGCGCCGGAAATCGCAGCGCGAGCGCGCGCACGAAGGCCTCGAGCTTCGGCCGGCCGACGTCCTGGTCGTCGAACAAGATCTGCCGGTGCAGGTTCGACAGCTCGACCGTGTCCTCGTCGATGATCGAGAGCGCGCGCACGCCAGCTTCGGCGAGCGCCCAGGCGGCCGGAGCGCCGATGCCGCCAGCGCCGACGAGCAGGATGCGCGGTTCCACGTCGCGACCATGGTCGCCGCGCGCGGCCGAGTCAACGGACCCGCGCGCCTCGAGCGCTGCCACTCGATTCGAGATCGGGGAGCCACTATGGTGTCGCAGTGCCGTTTTTTCAGGCCCCGCCGCGCCTTGGCAACCAGTACGAAGAAGATCGCGTGCTGCGCTCGCATCTTGCGCGCGCGTTGCCGAGCGAGATCCTCTCCGAGGTCCTTCCGGAGCTCGCGGACATGGGCGCGCTCGCAGGCGGGGAGCTCTTCGAGCTGCAGGCGGAGGACCGCGCGGCCGAGCCCGAGCTCGTGCAGTGGGACGCGTGGGGCAACCGCGTCGATCGCATCGAGCTCACGCGCGTGTGGCGGCGCGCGGCCACCCTCGCGGCCGAGCGCGGGCTCGTCGCCATTCCGTACGAGCGCCGGCACGGGCGCCATAGTCGCCTCCACCAGTTCGCGCTCGTCTACCTGTTCGACCCCTCGACGGACACCTACTCGTGCCCGCTCGCGATGACCGACGGCGCCGCGCGCACGCTCGTCGAGCACAAGAACGATGCGCTCATCGCGCGTGCCGTCACGCGCCTCACGAGCCGCGATCCACGCCTCGCGTGGACGAGCGGCCAGTGGATGACGGAGCGCACGGGAGGCTCGGACGTGGGCCTCAGCGAGACCGAGGCGCGGCCCGCCCCCGACGCCGCGCTGCCGCAGGCCCACCGCCTCTACGGCACGAAGTGGTTCACCTCGGCGGCGACCTCGGACATGGCGCTCACGCTCGCGCGCACGCCCGAGGGTGGGCCGGGGGGCTCGGGCCTCACGCTCTTCTACGTCGAGACGTACGACGAAGCCGGCAACAAGAACGGCGTCCTCGTGAATCGTCTCAAGGACAAGCTCGGGACGCGCAAGCTGCCGACGGCCGAGCTCACGCTCGACGGCGCGCTCGCGACGCCGGTCGCCGGACTTCAGAACGGCGTACGCAACATCACGCCGATGCTCAACGTCACTCGCACCTGGAACGCGGTGTGCTCCGTCGCCGCCATGCGTCGCGGCATCGCCCTCGCGACCGACTACGCGCGCCGCCGCTCGCAGTTCGGCGCGCGCCTCAGCGACAAGCCCCTGCACCTCGACACCCTCGCCGGGCTCGCGGCCGAGCACGAGGCCGCCTTCGCGCTAGCGTTTCGCGTGGTCGAGCTGCTCGGCGCGGTCGAGTCGGGCGAGGCCACCGCGGACGACTCCCAGCTCTTGCGCGCGCTCACCCCCATCGCGAAGCTCGTCACCGCCAAGCAAGCGGTGGCCGTGATGAGCGAGGTGCTCGAGTGCTTCGGCGGCGCGGGCTACGTGGAGGACACCGGGATCCCGCGCCTCTACCGCGACGCGCAGGTGTTGCCGATCTGGGAGGGCACGACGAACGTGCTGTCGCTCGATCTGCTGCGCGCCATCCGCAAAGACGGCGCCCTCGACGCCATCGAGCGCGAGCTCTTTCATGTCACCGAAGCGGTCCGCGAGCCGCGGCTCGGGTCGCTGTGCGACGTCGCGAGAGCTGCGCTTCGCACCGCTTCCGGCTGGCTCACGGCCGCATCGCAGAAGAGCCTCCTCGACACCGAAGCAGAGGCGCGTCGCGTCGCGCTCACGCTGGGCCGCGCCCTCGAGCTCGCGCTGCTCGCGCGTCACGCTTCGTTCGAGCTCGCCCGCGGTCGAGATCGTGCGGCGCTGGCGGCACGGCGCTTCGCAGCCCACGGCATCATCGCCCCACCCCCCGTGCTCGACGTCGCCGAAAGCGCGCGCCTCGTGCTCGGGTAGCTGCCCCGCTCGCTCACTTATTTCGGCGGTGCGCTCGGGAGCTTCTGCGCGAGGAGGCCGGGACGCGACTCGGGGCTCGCGGCGTACGCGAGCAGGATGTCTCCGAGTCGCGGGGCGAGCACCCGACCGAGGAGCAGCTCGACCTCACTCGCGCTGCCGCAGGCGACGGCCTCGCGAGCCACGTCCTCGAGCTCGCTCGACGCCACGCGCTCGATGGCCGCCTTTACGAGCGGGATGGCGCCCGCCTCGATCGACAGCTCGCGCAGGCCGAGCCCGACGAGCAAGAGCGCACCGAGCGGCTCGCTGGCGATCTCACCGCACAAGGAAACGGGCCGATCGAGCGCGCGACCGGCGTCGATCACCATCGCGAGGAGCCGCAAGACCGCGGGGTGATACGGCGAGGCGAGGTGTGCGAGCGCGCGGCTCGAACGATCGACCGCCAGCGTGTACTGGGCGAGATCGTTCGTGCCGATGCTCAAGAACTCCGCTTCCCTCGCGAACTCCCGCGCGAGCAGCGCCGCGGCCGGCACCTCGATCATCGCGCCGAGCGGAACATGCGGGACGGGCCGCCCCGCTTCGAGCGTGATCTCGGCCCTCGCCCGCTCGAAGAGGACGCGAACCTGCGCGAGCTCGTCCACGCTGGAGACGAGCGGCACCATGACCCTCAGGTTGGCGTCGAAGGACGCCCGGGCCACGGCGCGCAGCTGCGTCAGCAAGAGGTCGGGCTCGCGGAGCTGAAGGCGCACCGCGCGCGTGCCGAGGAGAGGGTTCGCTTCGCGCGGGGTCGCGACGGCGCTGGCGAGCTTGTCGCCGCCGAGGTCGAAGGTGCGCAGCGTCACAGGGCGTGAAGGCAGCGCCTGGGCGACGCGCACGAAGGCTTGGTGCTGCTCCTCTTCGCTCGGCGACGTGGTGCGATCGAGGTAGAGAAACTCCGTGCGAAAGAGGCCGACGCCCTCCGCGCCGTGACCCTTCGCCACCTCCACTTGGCTCGGCAGCTCGAGGTTCGCGAGCAGGCGCACGCGCACGCCGCAGCTCGTCCGCGTCGGACGCTCACGCCCCTCGTCGAGGCGCGCCCGCAGCGCCTCTTGCCGCGCGACGCGACGTGCGGCGTCCGCGCGGTCGTCTGCCGTGGGGTGAACGACGACCGTGCCGCGCGCGCCATCGACGCACAGCACGCTGCCGCTCTCGATGGCCTCGAGCGCGTCGACAAGCCCGACGACGCACGGCACCGCGAGGGCCCTCGCCAAGATCGCCGTGTGGCTCGTGCGCGAGCCGACCTCGGTGACGAACGCGAGCACGTTCGATGAGCCGAGACGCAGCGCGTCCGCGGGCGAGAGCTCGTACCCGACGACGATGGTCGGCGACTCGAGCGCGAGCGGGACCTCGGCCTCGCTCAGAGTGAGCGCGCGACGCAGCTCCTCGCCGATGAATCCAACGTCATGGCTGCGCTCCCGAAGGTACGGATCGCGCGCATCGCCGAGCCCCCGCGCGATGCTGCGAACCGCGAGCACCAATGCGAACGAAGCCGACCGTCGCTCGTGCACGATGTGCCGCTCGACCTCGCGGCGCAGGAGGTCGTCCTCGGCCATGAGCGCGTACGCCTCGAGGAGCGACGCCTCGGGCCCGGCCTCCGCGACGCGCAGCCCGAGCGCACGAAACCCCGCGCTCACCTTGGCGACCGCAGCGGCGAAGCGCTCGAGCTCGTGGTCGACCTCGTGTTCGAGGATCCGCCGACGCACCACGCGCCGCTCGTGGCGATCGAGGACGAGGGCCGCACCGACGACGACTCCGGGGGCCGCGGCGATCCCCTTGAAGAGCCGCCGCGCGGGAGGGTTCGCTCGGTCGCTCACGCGTCCTCTCCGAAGCGGTCGCGGATCAAGGCGCCGATCGCCGCGACGGCCTCGTGCGCGAGCCCCCCGCGCGCGACGACCTCGATCTCGGTGCCCTTCGAGCCGCACAAGAGCAAGACGCCGATGACGCTCTTCGCGCTCACGCCCGCCTCATCCGGGCTCGAGAGCGTGATGTCGCACGGAAAGCCCCCGGCGAGCCGCACGAGCTTCGCCGCCGCGCGCGCATGCAGGCCACGCTCGTTCACGATCGCGAACGTCGCCTTGGCCTCGGCGCTCATGGCTTCTTCGCCCGCGCGACCGGCTGCGGCTCCGAGATCGGCGGCTCGCTGGCAGGCGGCGCCGACCACAGCCTTCGGCGCGGCTCCGCCGGCACGGCTGTCACCACACCCGCGCGCGTGAGATCGCGGTGCACGATGCCGACGCGCCGGCCGCTCGCCTACGCCAAGGTGCGCGCGAGCTCGCCCGCCGCCGCCACCGATCGGTGCTGGCCGCCGGTGCATCCGATGGCCACCGTGAGGTAGCTCTTTCCCTCGGCTTGGTAGCGCGGAAGGCTGAACGCGAGCAGCCGCTCGATGTGCTCGAGCAGCTCTCGGCATCCGTGCGACGCGAGCACGAACTCGCGAACGATGGCCTCGTCGCCGCGGTGATCGCGCAGCTCCGGGATGAAGTGCGGGTTGTCGAGAAAGCGCACGTCGAAGACGAGGTCGGCGTCGAGCGGGATCCCGTGCTTGAAGCCGAACGAGACGACGCGCACGAGCATCTTCGGCTTCTCGCCCTCGCGCGGCGAGAAGAGCTCGATGACGTGCCGCCTCAGCTCGTGCACGCTCATGCCGCCGGTGTCGACGACCAGCGTGGCTTCGGCCCGGATCGCCGCGAGCCGGCTTCGCTCGAGGCGGATGCCGTCGACGACCGCGAGCGGCTCGGCGTCGCCGCCCGGCTGCTTGAGCACCGGATGCGGGCGGCGCGTCTCGCTGAAGCGCCGCACGAGGGCGTCGTCGCTCGCGTCGAGGTAGAGCACCGTCACCTCGCTCGCGATCTGCAAGAGCTCGGCGAGCGCCGCGGGCGCGACATCGAGGAACGCGCCGACGCGAATGTCGACGCCGAGCGCCACCCGCTCGATGCCGCTCTCGCCGCAGGTCTTCACCGTGCTCGCCGCGAGCGAAGGCGGGAGGTTGTCGACGCAATAGAACCCGATGTCCGAGAGGGCGAAGAGCGCCGTGCTCTTACCGGCCCCCGAGAGGCCGGTCACGACGACGACGCGCGCGCGACGGTGGGTCATCGGTCGAGCTCGCAGATGAGCTCGTAGGCCGCCGAGCTCGAGGCCGAGCGACGCAGCCGCTTCCGGAAGCTCTCGTCGCGCAAGAGGCGTGCGATGCGCGCGAGCGCCTTGAGATGCTGCGCCGCGGCGCCCGGTGGACCCACGAGCGCGAACACGATCGCCACCGGCTCACCGTCGATGGAGTCGAACGGGAAGGGGCGCGACAGGACGACCAGCGCCGCGATCTGTCGATCCACCGCAGCGAGCATGGCGTGCGGCACCGCGACACCGCCGCCGACGCCGGTCGACGCCGTGGCCTCGCGCTCGAGGAGCGCCCGCAAGATCTCGCTAGCCGGGGCGCTGCGCCCGTTGAGCCCGCGCGCCAAGAGCTCGCTCGCGGCCCTGAGCGCCGCGGGCTTGTCAGCGATGGCGCCGGCGTCGGAGACGACGCTCACGCGATCGACGCTCAATGCCTCTTTCACCGACACGCCGAACTATCCCGAATCCTAAATGGCCCGCGCCGCCGGCTCAAGCTGCCTCGAAGCCGACGGCGCGAAGGGTCACAAAGTCTTTCCCGTGGCGCGACGTCGAGCACGCTGCGGAATCTGGCTCGCTGTCCGGCGAGCTTGTCCCGTGAGTCCGAAGTTCGCTGACAAATTCGCTCGCCCCCCGTTCGGGCGAGGGCGAGCGAATCGCCGCCTGGCGTCTCGTATCGACTCACCAACGCTGGTTTACTTTGGTGGCGAATCTCTGATTCGCCAAGCTAGCCGCGAGCGCGCCCGCCGAGCTGTTGCGCGAACTCGCCCGCGGTCATACCGCCGCGCTTCTTCGTGACGCGCGCGCCGTTCACGCTGCGGATCTGGCTCTCGAGCTTGTCGACCACTCGATCGATCGAGACGTACATGTCCTCGGACTTCTCCGAGCCGACGAGGTGCATCGCGCCCGACGCGATCCGCACCTCGGTCGTGTGCTCGTTGCCGTCGACCGAGAAGGTCACGTCGGCGCGCATGCCGGCGCGCAGAAATTTTTGCAGCTTGCCTACCTTGTCGAGCGCGTACGTTTTTACCGCTTCGCTACCGGCCATGTGACGGAACGTGGTGGTGATGCTCATGCTGAGATCCCTTCCTTTGCGCGAAACCGTGTCGCGGACTGACTTCACTGTCGGACACGTTCGCCGCGCGAGCTGTCGCGAGGCGAACGCAGCGATGGGTAGCGAGCGTCAGCGCTATCGACACCCCACGGCGAGGCACGCGTCGGTCACGAGACCGACCGAGCTGCCGTCGAGGACGCTGCCGTCGAGGACGCTGACTGCGACCCATCGACACTCAATCTATCCCCCTGCCCGAGAAGCGCGCCAGGTCAAATTCGCGCAAAAACGCGGCGGCCGCGCGCACCTTAGTTGCGCCCGCCGCCCGTCGTCAAGCACCTGCGCGCCGCGTCGCACCGCGCGCGGACAAGCCCCGCTCACTTGAAGGTCAGCGCGTACGTCTGGTGGAACCCGTTGTCCCAAGAGTAGAGCTTCTTTTCCTTATGGTTGTAGGCGATGTGCGAGTTGTACCCGCCCGGGTTCGTGAACGCGATCGCGGGGTTCGTGGCCGTGTTGGTGCCCGGGTCGTAGCGATAGTCGATGGTCGTGTTCTGGCTGCTGTAGGAGGCGGTCACGTAGAGCTTGCCGCAGAGCATGAACGCGTTGCCCGAGCTCGGCTTGTTGCGGGCCGTGTTGTAGGTCGCGAGGATGTTCAGGTCGGCGTCGAGCTTGCTCACGACGATGTTGCCGGCGTTGCCCGCGGTCGCGTAGATGACCCAGAGGCCCTGCTCGTCCACGGCGAAGTCGATGTCGCTGTAGCCGCCCCATTGGTAATGGTAACTGTTGTGAAAGCCCGCGTTCGGTAGGGTCTTTTGCGCGGCCACGACGCCGGTGGACAAGTTGAGCTTGACCATCGTGTTCGTGTTCTCTGCCGGGTAATAGAGAAAGCCCTTGGAGACGACGTGGCCGGTGCCCTCGCGCGTGGGCGCGGCGTTGAAGCTGTTCTCGGCGCTCTGCGCGATGAAGGCGCTCAGGCTCGCGTAGCGCCGCACGGTCGTCGTGCTATGGTAGAAGTCGATTGACCAGAGCTTGCCCGCGCCGAGCGTCTCGAACGGATCCGCCATCCATGCGCCGTGGGTCGAGCCGAACGAGACGTGGTTGACCGGCGCCGCAACGCTCGACAGGTCGGTGCACGCGCTGCACTTGCCGGCGACGCAGGACTCGTTCGCGGCGCAGGCGAGGTTGCAGCCGCCGCAGTGCGCCTTGTCGCTCATCGTGTCGACGCACAAGTTGCCGCACTTCGTGAGACCGCTGCCGCAGGGCGCGATACACACGCCGCTCGTGCACACCTCGCCCTGAAGGCACGTCTTGCCGCACAGCCCGCAGTTGGCCTCGTCGGTCGCGATGCTCACGCACGCGTTGCCGCATTTCGTCGCGCCGCCACCGCACACGAGCCCGCACACGCTGTTGCTGCACACCTCCCCTTGGAGGCACGCCTTGCCGCACACCCCGCAGTTCGCCGCGTCGCTCGCCGTGTTCACGCACGCGTTGCCGCATTTCGTCGCGCCGCCACCGCACACGAGCCCGCACACGCTGTTGCTGCACACCTCCCCTTGGAGGCACGCCT
>SXGR01515280.1_pt1 | contig 20777 bp, 16 predicted proteins | sample 3174711 | NCBI WGS metagenome assembly SXGR01 (sample SAMN11356860, study PRJNA531348) | freshwater metagenome | isolation source: freshwater sample F1-60 | place: China: Fuxian Lake, Yuxi | collected 2017-12-25 | reverse complement strand
TTGCACAAGGTGACCATCATCCCACGCGGTCAAGCTTTGGGCGTCACCATGTATCTGCCTAAACAGGACATCTTGAGCAGACGTAAGAAGGAGATGCTGGACACCATCGCGGTGACAATGGCAGGGCGCATCGCGGAGGAGATTGTTTCTGGAGATATTTCAACGGGTGCCGCTGGAGACATCCAACAGGCTAGCCAAACGGCCCGCGCAATGGTTTGCCAATGGGGTATGAGCGAGAAGTTGGGGATGATCCAATACGGAGAGAACAACGAGTATGTCTTCCTCGGTCGAGAAATGACCCGAGGGAAGGACTATAGCGAAAAGATTGCGGAAGACATCGACGCTGAGGTCAAACAGATTATTGATGACCAATATCGTAGAGCCAAGGCCTTGGTTGAAGCACACGGAGAACGACTGGAGCTGCTCGCGAAAACCTTGCTTGAATACGAAACGTTGGACTGTGCGCAGGTTGAAGAGATTGTGAAACACGGCAGGTTCACACCGCCGCCACCAACGTTGAAAGAACCTGAACCGCCTTCCGGTGCACAAGCCGTTACTGCGGTGCCAGAGCCGATTAAAACGTCAGTTCCTCCTATCCCTGGGCTTGGGGCACCATCTCCGGCTGCTGCCTAGAAACGGATTTCCTTGTTCAAGCCTTGTGAACTGTCGCGGACCCAAATGGAATCGATTGGAATTTTGAACCTACCACGAGATGTCAAATTCCTCCGAAGACCCCTTGGATCGCTTATGGACCGAGTACGGCGACGCCTTCAAAGGGTTTGATGATTTGACCCTAGCTAGGTGGATTTCACAAACTTTGGGCCAATTGGAGGGCAAAGTCTGGCGTTTATCACACCCGCTGATTGGAGCCCTTCGCCTTGCGGGCGTGCAAGGACATAAACGGGAGATTTGGCATAAACGATTAGTATCAATCCCTAGTGCCTATACCGAAGCACCCTGTTGTCGAGCTCCGCTACTAGGATTCTTCACCCGATACATCGTTGAAACAGGCCTCATCTGCCCTTTTTGTTCCGAAACCGCAGTAGCACTCGAGGAGATCCCCAACCCGCTGCGATCCCGAATCCAAAACTGGGCCGAGGATTACGGGCGAATCCACGAAGTGGCTCATTGGAGCGAGGCAGGGATGGATCAGTCCGACGACTACGACGAAGACCTCGAACTTGCCGCCGAACAATCTGAGAAGTCCTTAGCCGACCTCGGTCGAGTCTTGGCACCCCGACTCTTGGAATTCTTCCCGGCAATCATTTGGGAGGACCAGGACAACTGTCTTGAAGTGAGGCCTGAAGATATCCAATTCGAACCATAGTCGACGAGCTACAATTCAAATGATTGGTGCAGCACCGGGACGTGAACCTCCGACTGGGGCTTCAACTGCCGCAAGGTCTCAGCGAACGCCAAGGACTGGTTTTCTTCCCCGTGAACAACAAAGATTTTCTTCATCTTTCCACTCAACCTTTTTAGATAGCTAAGGAGCTCGTTCTTGTCCGCGTGACCCGATAACGCGTCGATTGACCCAATTTTTGCACGAACCGCGTAAGGTTCTCCAAAGATATTCACCATCGGTCGACCTGAGAGGATTTGTGCACCTAAGGTATGATCTGCACAATAACCCACGAAAAGGATCAGATTCGCAGGGTTGCCGATGTGGTTCTTGAGATGGTGCAGGATGCGTCCGGCCTCGGCCATGCCTGAAGCACTGATGATGATCGCTGATCCTACGAGGTCGTTCAAACGTCTGGATTCTGCTACAGCTCGAATGTAATTCAACTGATCCATTTCAAAGGGATTACTGACCTCCCTGAGAAATGCGTAAAGTTTTTCGTTGAAACACTCGGGATGTAATCGATGTACCTCGGTCGCATTCACCGCTAGGGGACTATCCACAAAAGTAGGGATTGGTGGCAGGTGATGCTCCCGAATGATCGTATTTAATGCATAGACAACCTGTTGAGTTCGGCCCACAGCGAAGGATGGTATAATTACTTTTCCTCCCTGCTTGAATGTTTCTGAAATACGACTCAGCAATTCGGAGCTAAAATGAGACCGAGGTTGATGCAAACGATTTCCGTAAGTGCTTTCGATTTGAAGAAAATCGACGTCTTCCACGGCATCTGGATCTCGGAGGAGTAAGTCCCCTCCTCTGCCAATATCTCCCGAGAATAGATACCGGTAGGATCGATCACCTTCTTTGATATCCAAAACTACTTGGGCGGATCCGAGAATATGACCTGCGTCACGAAAGGTAACCTTAACCCCTTTCCCGACGACCAATGGACGGTCGTATCCCACGGCGACAAATTGACGCAAGGCAAGTTCCGCATCCTCTGGAGTGTACAAAGGCTCGATCGGTGGGAGTCCTTTCTTGGCCCGCCGTTTGGAAACGTATTCGACATCGGCCATCTGAATGCGAGCCGAGTCCTCCAACATGATACTCGCTAGATCACGAGTAGCGAAGGTGCAGAAAATGTTTCCTACAAACCCTTGTTTGCAGAGGTTCGGAAGGTTTCCGCAATGATCGATATGGGCATGACTAAGGATCACCGCGTCAATTTCGTCGGGCTTAAAAGGAAAACAGCAATTGCGCTCTCGCGACTCATCCCGATGCCCTTGGTATAAACCGCACTCCAATAGGATTCTCTGCTGATTTACCTCGATCAGATACATCGAGCCCGTGGTCGTTCGGACGGCTCCGTGAAACTGAATGCGCATAGGAGAAGAATGGACAGCGAACCGGGCCGAGCAAGGCAAAAAAGCGGACGAATCCACTTTCATGCTTGCCCAAGGTCAAAGGCATGTGCTGAATCACGGGGTGTCGTCCATTATTATTCTAAGCCATCTAGGAAACGACTTCCGGGCATGATGATGCGACCCTAGCAATTACCTGATAACTCCCCCCATTTTGCCATGACAAATACTCAGGATTCACGAACCCCTTGGTGGGCTTGTCTCACCCGGTACCACTGGTTCGTCCTCACGGTAGCTGCCCTCGGTTGGTTATTCGACACGATGGATCAGCAATTGTTCAACCTCGCTCGGGTTCCAGCGATGAAAGAATTGCTCGTGGCGTCCGGCGTAGCCCCCTCCCCTGCCGATGTCGCTAAGTATGGTGGATACGCCACATCCATTTTTCTCCTCGGTTGGGCTACAGGGGGAATTGCTTTCGGTGTTCTCGGTGATCGAATCGGCCGCGCAAAGACCATGATGTGGACGATCCTTTTGTATTCCATTTGCACCGGCCTGAGTGCCTTTTCCCAAAACTTTTGGGATTTTGCTTTTTACCGATTCATTACAGGGCTTGGGGTAGGCGGGGAATTCGCGGTTGGGGTCGCCCTCGTGGCCGAAGTCATGCCTGATCGGGCCCGTCCCCAAGCCATCGGTTTGCTCCAAGCCCTTTCTACGGTGGGAAACATCACTGCTGCTTTAACTAGCATCGGACTGGGTCAGCTTGAGCAAGCAGGGACGCTCAACAACTTTAAAGCGTGGCGGTTAATGTTTCTCATCGGTGCCTTGCCAGCATTGCTTGCGTTACTCATTCGCCGAAGATTAAAAGAGCCGGAGCGTTGGCAGGCCGCCAAAGCCGCTAAGCAAACCACAGGCTCCATTCAACTCGGCTCCTACGGCGAACTATTCCGAAGCCCAGTCTGGAGGAAACGAGCCTTGTTGGGGGTTGGCCTCGCGTGTGTCGGTGTGATTGGTCTTTGGGGGATCGGCTTTTACAGCATCGACTTGAGCCGAAGTGTCCTAGGAAAAGCCTTTGAGGCTCAAGGATTAACGGGTGTTGAATTAAGCGGTAAACTCAATGTTTGGGCTGGAATCACTTCGATCATGTTAAATTTTGGAGCCTTTTTCGGAATTTATGGTTTTAGTGCGCTCAGTCAACGGATTGGAAGGCGCCCCACCTTTGCATTGGGTTTTGTTTGTGCGTTCTTAAGCACCGCCATGGTTTTTTGGTACATGCGGTCGTTCAATGATATTTTCTGGATGATGCCGATTATGGGTTTTTGCATCCTATCTTTATTCGGAGGGTATGCCGTATATTTTCCAGAATTATTCCCCACCCACCTACGCAGCACCGGTGTATCCTTCTGTTACAACGTTGGCCGTTTTGTCGCCGCTCTGGGGCCGTTATTCTTAGGCCAATTGACGGGGGTATTCTTCAAAGATTACCCCGAACCGATGCGATACGCAGGCCTCACCATGTGCAGCGTGTTCCTGCTAGGGATACTCTTTCTTCCTTTCCTGCCTGAGACTCGTGGATTGCCCCTACCCGAAAGTGATCGTGGCCTGAGCCATTAACCATGTGACCCCCTCAAATTCAGGTCCTGTTGAAAGCATCTCTGGCCTGACCGAGCGCGTAACTTTTCGCAGCGATGACACCGGTTTTACGGTGCTTCGTATTAAAGCCAAAGGTCAACGTGATCTGGTTACGGTAATCGGGACCACTGCATCGGCAAACCCAGGAGAATGGGTGACTGCTGAAGGACGTTGGATTAGAGATCGTGAGCATGGATTGCAGTTCAAGGCGGACCTTCTGCAAAGTGTTCCACCAACATCTCAGGAGGGTATCGAAAAATACCTAGGCAGTGGGATGATCAAAGGAATCGGGCCTGTGTATGCGTCTAAACTCGTCAAAAAATTTGGCGAGAAGATTTTCGACGTGATCGACCAAGAATCGGCAAGACTCGAGGAGGTTGATGGAATCGGGCCGGGCCGGAGGAAAAAAATAAAGGAAGCTTGGGGAGAGCAAAAATTCATTCGGGAAATCATGGTTTTTTTGCACTCCAATGGAGTTGGCACTTCCCGGGCCGTTCGCATTTACAAAACTTATGGAGAAGCCGCCATAGAGCGGGTTAGGGAAAACCCTTACGTACTCGCACACGATATTGTAGGGATAGGGTTTCGGACGGCGGATCAGATCGGGGTAAAACTAGGGATTCCGAGAGAGTCGAATCTACGGGCAACAGCCGGGATTGAACATGTTTTAGGCGAAGCACTTTCAGAAGGGTGTTGTGCCCTGCCTCGGTCGGAGCTTATCGAGCGTGCAAAAACTCTGCTTGAAGTGGGGGAAGCACTTGTCGCTGAGGCGTTGAGGCAAATGCTCGAGCGGCGAACATTGGTGGAAGAATTGATTGCCGATGAACACTTGATTTTCCTCCCTCATCTAAAAAAGGCTGAAGAGGGAATCGCGGCCCTATTAACCGGACTCCTCGGAACCCGACCCAATTATCCCCCGATCAACGCGCCAACCGCGATCGACTGGTGCGAAAAACGATCCAAACGGGAGCTAGCACCCAGTCAACGATCTGCAGTGACCCAGGCACTTGTTAATTCAGTTCTGGTCATCACCGGAGGGCCGGGTGTCGGCAAAACAACCATTCTCCATTCCCTCCTCCAGATCCTCACTGCCAAGAAGGTTCGTCCCCTTTTATGTGCGCCAACTGGACGGGCGGCCAAACGCCTTTCCGATAGCACCGGGCTGCCAGCTCAAACCATTCACCGTTTGCTTGAATTTGATTCGAAACAAGGTCGATTCACTCGGAACGAACACCGACCACTAGATGCGGATCTCGTGGTCGTCGACGAAATCTCGATGGTGGATGTGCCGCTGATGTATGCCCTGCTGCGAGCACACCCGCCAGGGGCATCCTTGATTCTTGTCGGAGATGTGGATCAACTTCCTTCTGTCGGTCCCGGGAGCGTCCTCTCAGATATCATTACAAGCCAACGGATTCCAGTAGTTCGCCTAACAGAAGTTTTTCGACAAGCTGCATCGAGTCGAATTATTACCAACGCCCATCGCATCAATCGGGGATTCCTACCGGAAATGGGGGAACGTAATCAAGAATCTGATTTCTTCTTTATCGAACGAGAGACTCCCGAGGAGATCACAGAGACCCTACTCTCGATGGTGCAAACTAGAATTCCCGCAAAGTTCCACGTCGATCCAATCCGTGACATTCAAGTTCTCACGCCAATGAACCGAGCTTCACTAGGGGTTCGCGGTTTGAATCTCGCGCTTCAGGAACGACTGAATCCCCCGCGAGCGGGAGAAGAAACAGTTCAGAAATTTGGATGGGAATTCAGGTCAGGTGACAAAGTCATCCAGACCGTCAACAACTACGACAAAGAAGTGTTCAACGGAGACATCGGAATCATCCGTTCCATCGATTCCGGTGAACGAGAAATCCGAATCAGGTTTGAGAGTCGGGAAGTCACTTACGACTTCGGCGAACTTGATGAAATCAATCTTGCCTACTCTATTACGGTACACAAAGCGCAAGGTTCGGAATTCCCTGTAGTGGTCATACCTGTGGCCACCCAGCAATACCTCCTCCTACAGCGTAACCTCATTTACACGGGTGTGACCCGTGGTCGACGTTTGGTGGTTTTAATCGGGCAATCTAAAGCCTTAGCGATCGCGGTCAGAACCCAACGATCGGAGCATCGTTACAGCGGACTTCTCCCCCGACTGCAGGCTATAGAGGTTTGAAACCTATTTCTTTGCCATGTCTAGACACAGCAACCATGACTCCGATCTGAGGTAAAGTCGCTGGTTGGCGAGAATCGGGGAAACCCAGCAAGGGTGTTTTAATCGCGCGATTTGTGCTCGGCTCCGCTCGACAATTTTTTCGTGATCCACGTCGAATAACCCAAGGAAACCCGCCTCACCTAGGGCGATGAGTTGGTTGTCAGCGTAAATGGCGGAACCTCGGCCGAATGTCGGTGCCGTCGGAGCGTGTCCAGCCCATCGCTCATCCCTTTCCCATGTAACCTTGCCGGTTTTATACTCAACACAGCGAAAGACAGCGTCAGGCTCGTTCCGACCACTAAAGCCATAAAGATACCCTTCACGAAGGACGGGCGTGTCCCAATGCAACTCGAAGCCGAGACCGCGCCATATTTCCTCAACACCCTGATTACCCGGCAGCACTTTGAGTAAAACCGAGCCCACTTTGTAATAAGCTCCCGAGATCAGGATAGAGTCCCCCAGAACAACCGGATTCATTGCATTCACCGAATCGTTGGCACGCGACCGAAACCAAAAGCTATAATTCACAGTGCCGTTAGTTGGGTTGAGAGACACTAAACCTTGGCGCATCAGGCAAAGCACTTGGCGAACCCCATGGATCGTTGCGGCTACGGGTGTTGAATAACTCGCCTGTTTCTCCCAATCTTGCCACTCGATCTTGCGCTCCCCAGGCCATCCGACCATCGGTTGCCCCTGCCAATTCTTCGCTCCAACACTTTCCCATTTTGTTCGACCTGTCGCTGCATCGAAACCGACCATGCCAGAATTGGGTTGTCCACCCACCATCACAATTAGCGTATCGCCCTCAAGAATTGGTGAGCTGCCGACACCAAAAAACGCTTCTGGAATTGTCCAATCCTTCGCAGTGTCGCGCTCCCAGATCACGGTTCCGTCAGCAAGGTTCAAACAAAGCAACCGTCCTTGAGTGCCGAATGTGTAGCACCGAGTAGCTGTCAGCAGGGGTGTGGCACGGGGACCATTATTGTAACCGTAGGGATCCACATAAGTGGAAGGTGTCGCGTGACGCCAGAGAGACTGAGCATTAGTTGTTGAGAAACATTCGACAATCTCTTCGCCCTTAAGCCGATGATGCAGCACCAATCGATTACCAAGAACCGAAGGTGCACTGTAACCTGTCCCGACCTCCTTTTCCCAAACCAATGGTGGCCCGTTGGTTCCGAAAGTTTTTAACAACCCTGTCTCGCTCGAGATTCGATCGGCGGTTGGTCCCAAAAACTGAGGCCAATCTCCTGCATTCGCTCCACAAACGAAGGCAAGAACTACCCACCATAAACCAAAGACTCGCACGGCAAACTTGATTGGTGTCAGAATCCTAGCCCACGCGTCGTCGTTTTGACGCGGCAAAGAATGTTGTTTGCCGTGATGTATAGGGTCGAACCATCGTCTCCCCAACCGCAATTAGCCGTTGGTTGACCTGTGTTGATCGTCCCGAGGTGTTTGCCGCTGGGTGAAATCACCAATACACCACCAGGACCTGTGGCAAAGAGGTTACCCGCCTTATCCACCTTCAGTCCGTCTGGCAATCCTGGCCCTGTTTTAGCTAAAGGGCCCGCATCGAAGAACAACTTACTGTTACCAAGCATTCCGTCCGCCTTCACTGGATAGGCCATGATAACTGAGTTTTTCGGATCTGAAACCGCAACGTACAGCGTTTTCTCGTCGGGAGAAAACGCAATGCCGTTCGGAAACGACAATTCCTTGGTAAGCAGAACTACTTCGCCTTTTTTACCCAACCGATACACACCACTAAAACTGATCTCTTTGGCTGGATCGTTGATATTTCCAACTAATCCATAGGGTGGATCGGTGAAGTAAAGATCCCCATTCGACTTATAAACTAAATCGTTTGGGCTATTGAATCGACTGTATTGCCAATACCGAGCCAATGGAGTCTGTTTCCCGTTTGACTCAAGCCGAGCGACCTGTCGATCTCCGTGCTGGCAGAGAACGAGGTGTCCCTGCGGGTCTAAGGTTAGACCATTGGAACCCGGTTCCCCTCCTCGTGCTACCGAACCCGAATAGCCGGAAGGCATCAAAAACTCACGCGTCCCAACGCCTTCCTTCCATTGAAATACCACGTTGTTCGGAACATCAGAAAAATACAAAACTCCACCTTTTTTGCTCCAAACCGGGCCTTCCGACCATTTAAACCCTTCAGCAAGCTTTTCGATTTTCGCGTCAGCAGGAATGAGTTTAGCAAACGCAGGATCGAAACTCTCGATTTTGCCGAAGGAAGGGTAAACATGGGGAACTCGCTTCCCTGTTTTGACTTTCTTAACTTTCTGAGCTGGGGCTTCGCAGTCGGGACAGTCAACTTCGTCATCCGCTTTTGCCCCTACGGCCCAACCCACGTGAACCATTCCAATAATCGCCAACAAGCACGGGAAAGTCTTGATCAGTTTCATACTCAGTGTTTTCTGTAACTTAAGTTCACGCTCTAGATGGTCAAGGTTTTTTGAGGCCCTAGCAATTGACTCCCAAAGGGTTCGCTACTAGGGTGAATCTATGATTGATGGCGTTGAGTTCACCCCAAGTGGTTCGACCGGACTTAGTATCCGACCCGGAATTACTCCGGAGAGGCTAAGCGGGTTGTCACGCGATATCTTGGCGTTGAAAAAGAAACTCAACGCGGTGATTCTCGCCCATAATTACCAAGTAGGAGAAATACAGGATGTGGCGGATTTTGTTGGCGATTCCTTGGGGTTAGCTCAACAAGCCGCTAAAACCTCCGCAGACGTGATCGTCTTTTGTGGGGTTCATTTCATGGCGGAGACGGCCAAAATCCTCAATCCTGACAAGATTGTCATTCTCCCCGATAAGGACGCGGGATGTTCGCTAGAGGAGAGTTGTCCCGCTTCGAAGTTGAAGGAATTACAGGCGACAAACCCAAACTATTGGACGATCGCTTACATCAATTGTAGTGCCGAAGTCAAAGCCCTCTCAGACGTCATCGTCACCAGTGGCAATGCCGTTAAGATCGTCAACGCGGCTCCGATTGAAAAAGATTTGCTGTTTGTCCCTGACGAGAATTTAGGGGCATGGGTCATCGAACAGACCGGAAGGCCGATGCGGTTGTGGCGTGGTGATTGCTACGTCCATGTGGAATGGACCCATCAAGCGATCAGTAGGATTCGGCGGGAACATCCTAATGCCCCGATCGTTGCGCATCCCGAATGCACCAAGGCTGTGCGAATGCTGGCGGATGAGGTTTGCTCGACGGAGCGGATGGTTACTTTTTGTCAACGAAACCCATCTCAAGAATTCGTTATCGCAACAGAGGCTGGAATGTTACACAGGCTCCGTAAGGAGTGCCCGGGAAAAACTTTTATTCCTGCACCCACGGAAAACTGCCGTTGCAATGAGTGTCGTTTCATGAAAATGAATACGCTCGAAAAGGTCCACGACTGTATGGCAAAGCTTTCCCCACAAATAGAATTGCCAGCGGAAGTGATTCGACGAGCTCGGTTACCCATCGACCGAATGTTGGAGATTTCGAGTAGAAAGTGATTATTTCGGCATTAGCGGGTTCTGAGAGCGACGCGTTTCCTTGCAGCGACCCTAGCCCACTGATCAGCGGCGATGATTTCGTCGAGGGTGGGATCCTCAACAAGGTGATGTTCCCGCATGACTTGGTCAACCGTCTGGGTGATTTCCAAAAATGTGATCTGCCGGCTACAGAACGCGGCAACGGCGACCTCATTCGCGGCATTTAGAACTGCCGGAAGGGTTCCTCCACGATTCCCTGCTTCCCTCGCCAAAAGTAACGCTGGGAAACGTTCTGTGTCGGGTTCCTCAAAAGTGAGCGCGCCAATTTTTGCTAGATCGGTGTGTACACGATTGCTGTTCACCCGATGGGGATAGGTCAATGCGTATTGGATCGGCAGGCACATGTCGGGCGCAGAAAGTTGTGCGATGATGGAACCATCTACAAACTCGACCATCGAATGGATGATGCTTTGAGGATGGACGATCACTTCCACTCGAGGCATCTCGATATCGAATAGCCAACGGGCCTCAATCATCTCCAGCCCTTTATTGAAGAGTGTCGCAGAGTCGATGGTGATTTTTTGTCCCATCACCCATGACGGATGCTTCAATGCGTGTTCGAGGGTGATTTGTGAAAAATCATCCAACGGAGTCGTTCGAAATGGTCCTCCAGAAGCGGTCAATCGTAAGCACCGAACGGAGGATGATGGCTTGCCATCGAGACATTGAAAAATTGCTGAGTGTTCACTGTCAACCGCGAGAACTCGAACGCCGTGCTTCCGAGCCTCACTCATCACAATTTCCCCCGCCATGACCAAGATCTCTTTCGAGGCAACTGCGATATCCTTGCCAGCTCTAATGGCCGCTAATGCAGGTTGAAGGCCAGCGGTCCCCACGATCGCGATGAGCACAATGTCTGCTTCAGGCAAGGTTGCGAGTTCTATCAACCCAGAATCCCCTGACACAATTCGCGGAGGATTCGGCAAGAGAGCCTCCAACTGAGGAACTAACCCACAGTCGTAGATCGCAATCGTCGATGGCCTATGCCTCAAGGTCTGCTCAGCGAGGAGTTTAACATTCGTTCCTGCAGCCAGTCCGATTAACTCAATGTCTTCATGCAGGTCCTCTGTGACTTTGATGGTACTGGTGCCAATCGAACCGGTGCTTCCGAGCAACACGACTTTTTTCTTCATGTGGGAGGGAACTAGATCAGGATATAACGCAAATAAAGATACATCAGCGGTGCGTTGAACAGAAGGCTGTCCAACAGGTCAAGGATTCCGCCGATGCCGGGGAAAAACCTGCCAGAATCCTTCACACCTGCCTCTCTCTTGAATAATGATTCGATCAAATCTCCCAACACGGCAGATAGACCTAGGATCAAACCCAGAGCGATGGCATTGACAACCGTCATACCCGCAAGTCGGTGTTGACCAAAATGAGCAAAGATCAAACTAACTAGGGTTGAAGTGGCAACGGCTCCGATGAAGCCTTCCCAAGTTTTCCCCGGACTGACTCGCGGGATCATTTTGTGCTTTCCCACTAGCGATCCAACCACGTAAGCCCCCAAATCACTGCACTTAGTAACGAGAATAAAAAAAAGCACGTAAAAAGGCCCATCAATTAGGGGGTAATAATTAATTTTTTGTATAAAATTAAGAAGCCATGGAACGTAGAAAAAGCCTAAGAGAGTCATGGAAATCGCCACAAATCCAGAGGCATTTGCCTTTGAAAAAAACTGGCGGGCCAACAAACTCAGAATGAAAATGGCAAGGAAACCTATTTCGAGGTCGTTGATTGCGGCAGGTGGATTTGGCGCGGTAAAACGGCCAGAGCTCAAAACGAAAGTGCCCGCCACCAGTATTACTCCGCCCCAAATTCCCCACCATCTAAACGAGGCCAACCCACGTCGATTCGTTAGACTGTAGAATTCGTGCAGACCTAACCCGGTGCAAGTCAGCATGATGACGAGGAATACGGCATCTGAAACCAGCTTGTTGCCAGAGAAACTTCCGAAAAGCACCAATGCCCAAAGGCCAATGGAACTCACTAATCGGCGGAGGAAAACAACCGATTTTGAGGGTGTCAGACTTGGTTCGGCTTGGATTGACATCACGAGGAAAGCCTACGAATTATCGAAGCGATCTGCAAATGCCATCGGCCAGCGGTTTGATCTAGAAATCAGCCCAGTTCTAAGAAAAAAAGGCACGAGGTTACCCCCGTGCCTCAAAGTTATGAGTATTAGGCTCCGATTCCGTCCTCAAACGAACCAGCCGCCAGAGGGAAACAGAGGTGGTCGCGAGTATAAGCAATCCCGTTAGCACTCGTGGCGTCCAAATCTCGGTAGGCACTCTCAGCTTCAACAATCAACGGAGCCGTCTTGGTTCCCATGATCGAGCAATAACGTTTGGGATAACCAACATTGATCAACATTTCCACATAACGAGTCATGTTGAGATCTCCTGTGGGAATATCACAAAACTGCATGGCTCTGTCTGGCCAATCAGGTGCCATATTCCTCAACGGAACATTCTTCCGAATGACGAAATTCTTCACGTGACAGGCGTAAATTCTGGCACCTACTTTGCGAAAACGTGTTTCCCAATCTTCTCCTTCCCAACAATGAGACGGGTCTGCGTTGACCGCTAATTGTTTATCCCCATCGCAAATGTCGACCAACATATTAAAATCATCCGCACACATTGCACCCGTTCCTGGATGAATTTCATGCGCTAGATAAATACCTAACGAGGCGGCCTTAGCCCGAATCTTCGCGGTTTTTTTTACGAATCGCTCCTGCCCTTCTTTCAACAGATCATATCCCCCAGTCTTCCAAAAACCCCAAGGATAACCTGTTGCGAGTTCCCAACCGAACGCAACTCCCCAAAACATCGGGAGAATTTTCACCCCAAGCTCGGCACTGTGATCCAACAACTTTAGAATATAGGTTTCAGCCCATTTTTCAATCTGCTCAGGCGATTTCGCGGCCACGTCAGCAGGGATAAACGGTTTGATCGTGGCACTTCCAGTCCATGCCGTGGTATGAACCCAAAATGGGCAATGGGTCGAGATACCATCGAGAGTCAAGCCACGTTGAGCAAACGCTTCTTTGATCTCCTTTGGCTTTTTGAACCCCTTCTCTGATTGAAGCATGTAGTTCGACGGTTGAGCACCAGTGGCTCCTGACTTCTTGGCGTAGTCGAGGAACTCGTTCAACGATTTCGCGCCATGCTGCGCGCCTTCAATACTTGGATGATAGCAACTCTGGGCCATAAACAAAAACGGGTCAAATGTTCGTCAGGTTCGCCGCGATTGAAACCCAAACCCCATTACGGGTCAAGTCCGCGCCGCTGGATTGGAAGGCTCGCTCAGGATGGTTTGAACGAACCCGCAGTAAAAATGCCCTTAATCTACTTTGATCGGACAAATTTATGGAGATGACCGAACGCGCTCCATTCGGAGATGATGAGGTTACCATCCCGGTCGATCGATCCGCCGTGAGGAGAGTTGCAAATTCCGTCCTGCCATTGATCCTTTGCTAAACCGAAATTTGCGCGTTGTTTTTCGTTTGGATTGTCTCCCACCTGCGCAGCGATTTTTCCTTCTTTGTCCAATAGCGTAACCCTGCCTTGCAGCTCAGGAATGAGCGCGTAACCACCACTGATGTGGACCGCTGCGGGCATGCGTAAATCTTTCTGGATCACTTTGATAAAATTCCCGTCGAGATCCCAGTGTTCCACGCGATTGTTATTTCGGTTACAGACGAAAAGAAGCGGCTTGGCAAAACGATCATCGAGTCCGATGCCGTGACAGGTTTTGAATTTACCCTCTGCCTCCCCAGGCCCGCCGAATGCTTTGACGAATTTCCGGTTCTTATCGAATTTAAGAACGAAATTGGAACCGTATCCATCTGCGACAAAAATCGAGCCATCAGGAGCGACAGTCACTGCACACGGATTGAAACCCTTGGCGTCCTTATAGAGCCCGGATTCGGCTGGAAATGTGAGTGACCACTCTTGCTTGCCCTCTAAAGATAATTTGACCACTTCATGATCTGAGGGCCGTGCGGCATAAATAAATTCGCCCCCTTGTTCTTGGCGCAATTCTAACGCGTGAATCCGAGTGGGGCCGACACTCCGAAGGTATTTTCCCTTGGCTGAAAAAACAGCGATGCCACGTTCGGTGTCCGTAGTCACATAAATGTTCCCCGCCTTGTCAATGACAGCTCCACCATGACAAGGACCAAGGGCTTGCTGCCCGGGTTGTGCATCGAAATAATTAGGCACGACCGAAAATTTCAGGTCGGCCGCAAATGCGACACTAACAAATGCGGCACACGCCAGTAAGGATTGGGCAATACGTTTCATGAATGATTCAGGTATGAGCAGTCCGGTTTGGTTACTCGGCTTTTGTAGCACCAAAAGTCGTCCCTTGCAACCAGCGATGAAACATTTGACGAACTCCAATCATCACCCACTGATCAGTTTTCCTCTCACCCATAGAAGACCGACCACTCCCCCTACCGCTAAAAAGCCACCGAGCAACGAACGCCTTGAGGGGCGTTCTCCTTCCAGTCCCATCGAGATCGGCAGAACTACCAGCGGCGTTAACGCAACGACTGGGAGCACCACTCCGATTGGCACTGAACGCAACGCGTGTTGGTAACACGCCACGCCAAGGACAGGCCCTGCTAACGAGGTAAGCACAAGCCAAGGTGCGACAGAACTAATGCTCCGAGCCTTTGCCAATTCATTTTTTGTTTCATTGCGCGACCTAGCGTGCCAACGCCAGAGCACATAGGCTACCGTGGCTACCAACACCCCTCCCCAAATCCGTTCGAAGGCCGCCGTAATCCCAGAAACATCCTGACCTGCAGTAGTAGCGATTGAATATGCTTTTCGACTCAATACAGCACCCCCACCCTGCCCTAATCCAGCGATGACGCCGAACAAAATTCCCGTACTCCATTCCAATGCGGTAACAGACTGTCGATGATCTGGAGCTAACGCCAGAGCAACCCCAACCAAGGTTAGCGCTCCGAACATCAATTGCCACGCATCTAGGATTGTTCCAAGCCAAAGCCATTCCACCAACGCCCCAAATGGCGCAGCTAAACAATGAACGAGTAACAACGAAAGCCGCGCACCTAACCGAGGCAATGCTTGGTATAAAGCCGAATCTCCAATCCCGAATCCCACGACACCACTCCAAAAAAAAGTGAGCATGGCCGCTCCTCCAAACCCCCTCCCCACGCAGAAACAAAGGATCCCCAAAATGATCGTCGAAAGGATTATTCTCCAAAAATTGGCAGCAACCCCTCCGAGGGTTTTTGTCAAACGAGTCGCTGAGATCGCAGAAATCGAGAATAGAACCGTGGTGAAAAGTGCCGCGATCATACTGGATCCCATTCAAGGCGATACGGACGCAAATCCGCTCCAAGGAAATTACTTGATCAATTCTTCCGCGATCTGAACGGCGTTCAACGCAGCACCTTTCAACAGTTGGTCTCCTGCCACCCAAAAGCAAAGTCCATTGTCCAATGCACAGTCCATTCGGAGACGCCCCACTTGACAGTTGTATTTTTCTGCGGCGACCAAGGGTAATGGGTATTCTGATTTTTCAGGAGAATCTACCACGTCGAGTCCCGGGGCTTGCTGCAGAACGGCCCGAGCAGATTCCACCGTGATCGCTCGTTCAAACTCCGCGCTGACCGCTACTGAATGCGCTCGATAAACCGGGACGCGCACACAGGTAACACTCGCTCTGAATGCTGGATGACTCATGATCTTGCGACCTTCGTTCTCCATCTTCATTTCCTCCTTGGTGTAACCAGAGGGAAGGAACGAATCCACCTGTGGGATCACGTTAAAAGCGATTTGATGAGGGTAAACAGAGCGAGTCACCGGGCGACCAGCAACTACCTCTCCCACTTGACGCTCCAATTCTTCGATCGCTTTCGCTCCCGTGCCCGAAACGGCTTGATAACTCGAAGCGAAAATCCGAGAAACACCAAATGCCACATGCAACGGATACAGAGCCATCAACGTAACAATCGTGGTGCAGTTAGGATTCGCAATGATTCCTTGGTGGTTTTTAACCGCACTCGGGTTGATTTCAGGAACCACCAAAGGCACCTCTGGATTCATGCGAAATGCACTCGAATTATCCACAACGACACACCCCGCACTGGCTGCTGCTGGCGCAAACTCCCGAGAAATATCCCCTCCCGCACTGAACAACGCGATATCGATTCCCTTAAAAGAATCTTTCGTCAAAGTTTCTACGGTGATCGACCGTCCGTTGTAGGTTAACTGTTTACCAGAGGAACGAGCGGAAGCGAGCAACGTCAATTTACCCACTGGAAACCGACGGTTTTCCAGTGTTTTGATCATTTCGATGCCGACGGCACCCGTCGCACCAACCACAGCAATATGAGGATTGGGGTTCATAACAAGGTGAGGATTATACCAGCGAAAAGGTGTCTGTCAAATCCATGGGATCAACAAACAACCTCGGATTTGACCTGTTCTGGGAAGTTAGGCAACCTTAGGAAATGTCAAATTCGTTTGGTGAATTGTTTCGCATCACGACTTGGGGTGAGTCTCACGGGGGAGGAGTTGGTGTGGTGATTGATGGGTGCCCACCGCGACTTGAACTGTGTGAAACCGACATCCAGCCCGACTTGGATCGACGCCGGCCAGGGCAATCAAAAATCGTAACTCCTCGCAACGAAAGCGATACGGTTCGCATCTTGTCAGGCACTTTCGAAGGTAAAACTCTCGGCACCCCCATCTCGATGATGGTTCAAAATCAGGATCAACGATCCGAAGCCTACACTGAGATGGCGACCAAATTCCGCCCTTCTCACGCGGACTTTACTTATGTGGCGAAGTACGGAATCCGAAATTGGCAAGGAGGCGGCAGGACCAGCGCACGAGAAACCATTGGCAGAGTCGCAGCAGGTGCCGTTGCCAAGAAACTGTTAAGGGAACGGTTTGGGGTCGAAATCGTTTCATATGTTAAACAAGTTTTTAACATCATCGCGGATGTCGATCAGTCGAGCGTGACACTCTCTCAAGTTGACTCGAACATTGTTCGATGCCCCAACCCTGAATCAGCAGAGAAGATGATCGTGCTGATCGAGGAGACACGCAGCCGTGGTGATAGCGTTGGCGGCATCGTGGAAACCGTGGTGCGTGGAGTCCCAGCTGGATGGGGGGAGCCTGTGTTTGATCGTTTGGAGGCTGACCTTGCGAAAGCAATGCTGAGCTTACCTGCTTCTAAAGGCTTTGAGATCGGCTCAGGTTTTGGAGGGGTGCTCTTGACTGGACTACAACACAATGACGCCATCCGTGCGCAGGAGAAACGAGTATTCACCAAAACCAACCGTTCTGGAGGAGTGGTTGGTGGAATCACCAACGGCGAACCCATTTATTTTCGAGTTCCTTTCAAACCTGTTGCGACAGTGATGCACGAGCAGGAAACAGTGGATGCCGATTTCGAGAACACCACGCTCAAAGGTCGTGGTCGTCATGATCCATGCGTCCTACCGCGTGCTGTGCCCATGGTCGATGCGATGACTGCACTGGTACTGATCGACCACGCACTCCGGCATCAGGCTCAATGTGGCGATCACATGTCACAACCCGCGCGTTGATCCACTCAACCAAACAAATGAGAATCCAATGCGTCCACGCTCATCCGGACGACTTTGAATTTGTTGCTGCTGGCACCTTCGCCCGATTTCATCTCGAAAAAAACGCTACGGGCCTCGCTACGATTTGCACTGATGGTGCCGCAGGACATCACATCCACTCTCGAGACGTAACGGCGCGAATTCGCCGAACTGAACAGGAACAGGCATTGGCAATGGGCTCGATCGGCTGCGAATGGTTGCGCCTACCAGATGGGAATATTCCCTGCGAAGGCTGCATCGATGTCGGACGACTTTTTCTATCTTCACTCTGGAAATCAATTCGACAATTTCAACCCAACTATCTTTTCTGCCCTCCGCTTCCTGCAGACACCTTGGCAGGAATCCATGTGGATCACGTGGCGGTGGCAGAAGGGGTGCGAAAGGTCGCCTATCTCATCAACGTTCCACACGCTTTTACCCCAGAATACCCAGAGCTAGAAAACAAGGAGTCGCAACCCTGTCCAACTCCCGTCATCCTTCAAACTCACGATTCCTACAGTGCAGGAGCCAATGGGTTTGACCTAGCAATCGATGTGGAGGATCAATTCGACCTCATCGCCCGGATGAGTTGGGCGCACCAATCCCAAATCGTGGAGTGGTTACCTTGGGTCGGCCGTCATCGAATGCAACCACCCTCCACCCTATCCGATTGGGAACAGATGCTTCGCCAACGATTCCTTCGCAGAAACCGTGAAATGGGGGTCACATCCCCAAGGATCCACGAATTCTTCACCGTGACCGCTTGGGGAGAATTACCCACCATGGATCAACTCCTACTGGATTTTCCAGGAATCGCTACTGAATGGTCTCAGTTATCGGTTCTGGAAAAGCGGCTCATCCGTTGGCGCGCTGACTAACCCTCTCCAAGCTACAATTCCAAACCATGATCAAGCGATTAAGCTCTCTTTTCTCCATTGGGATTCTCACTTTGCTGATTCAGATCTCCACGATGGGGGATGATTGGCCAGCCGATTCCGTTCGCCTGAGAGACGCGGCGTTAACCTCACCCATCGGGTTCGCTCGACTGGCAGAAATGTGCGATCGCTTCGGGCACCGTTTGGCTGGTTCGCAGTCATTAGAAAACGCGATCGATTGGATTCTGCTACGTCTGAAAAAAGATGGTTTTACCGACGTTCAGGGCGAAGCTGTTCCGATCATCCCTTGGATTCGCGGTGAAGAATCCTGTGCCATGATCGCTCCCGTCCCGCGCCCACTACATATGCTGGGTTTGGGTGGCAGCATCGGTACCGATCCTGCGGGCATTACAGCGGAGTGCCTCGTCGTCCGCAGTTTTGCCGAGCTCGAACAAAGAAAGACGGAAGCTCACGGTAAGATTGTGGTCTTCAACGAACCCTTCACATCCTACGGAACTACAGTCGCGATTCGTGTACAGGGAGCTGTCGCTGCCGCCAAAGTAGGTGCCGTCGCGAGTTTGATTCGTTCCGTCGGCCCCGTGTCCCTCCAGACACCTCACACAGGGATGATGATCTACGATGACAAAACCCGAAAGATTCCGCACGCCGCCTTAACAGTTGAAGACGCCGACCTTTTGCAACGCGCACAGGATCGCGGCGAGAAACCAATCGTTCGCCTCACGATGCAAGCCCACCATGGGCCTCAAACATCGTCGCGCAATGTCGTCGCTGAAATCGTGGGGAGGGAGAAACCCAATGAAATCATCCTTATGAGTGGACATATCGATTCATGGGACGTCGGACAGGGAGCTCTGGATGATGGAGCGGGGTGTCTCGTCATGTGGGAGGCTGCCCGACTTATCCAGCAATTGGGACTGAAGCCCAGAAGAACGATTCGATTGGTCCTTTGGACAAATGAAGAAAATGGTCTCGATGGGGCCAAGACATACCGCGATCGTCACCGGGCTGAACTGGATCGACACATTGTCGCGTTGGAATCCGATGAAGGGATCTTTGCTCCCCTCGGTTTCAACTTCACAGGGAGCGACGCCGCGATGGGAGTTTTGAGAGGAGCGATTCCAATCCTCGAACCCCTAGGGGCAGCGAAACTAGGTCTTGGCGCAGGAGGTTCTGATGTATCCCAATTGCTCAAAGAAGGGGTCCCCATCATGGATCTCAAGACAGCCAACTCTAAGTATTTCTGGTATCATCACACAGCAGCAGACACGATAGATAAAGTTGACGAAACAGAATTTCGCCGATGCGTCGCAGCGACTGCTGTCATGGTTTGGGGTCTTGCTGAATTACCCGAACCCCTTCCACGCTAGTCATTTCGTTTAATTAAATAAGCTGAGAACCCGGGCGACAAACTTGGAAATAATTCGATTCCATCGTTTTACTCGCCATTTGGCTGCATTTTATTCATGATTAAAGCGGTCGTAATACTTGCCACTCATGGCACCTACGAACATTCTTTCGCTCCATGAACGAATCAGAACAGTTGGATGAAATCATCACCTGTCGGATCAATGATCGCCGCCGATCCGTCGAGCCTTGTTCGATGATTATTTTTGGCGCGAGCGGTGATCTGACCTCGCGAAAGCTCATCCCTGCCCTCTACCATTTGTTCACCGAAAATGCGTTACCCACACCCTTCCGAATCGTGGGCGTCGCTCGCCGACACAAAACCGATCCGCAATGGCGTGATGAATTGCTTGCTGCAGTTCAGCAATTCTCGCGCACCCGCCCGATCGACTTGAAAGTTTGGAATGCGTTTGCGGAGAATATTTCTTACTCCTCAGGTGATTTTTCGGAGGTTGAGACCTACAAGCGGCTAGAGAATCGACTGAGTTCTTTCGGCGATGAACGGCTCCGACGGAATCTCCTTTTTTACCTTGCCACATTGCCTAGTCAGTTCGGCGAAGTCGTGGAACAGCTCCACAATGCCGCGTTACTCACTCGCGAAGATCAGGAGAAATTCTGGCAGCGAATTGTGGTTGAAAAACCGTTCGGAAATGATCTCGCAAGTGCCGAGCAGTTGAATGCTGACCTGACCCGCTTCGCTCACGAGAAACAAGTGTTCCGCATCGATCACTATCTCGGGAAGGAA
>SXGR01148193.1_pt1 | contig 20781 bp, 20 predicted proteins | sample 3174711 | NCBI WGS metagenome assembly SXGR01 (sample SAMN11356860, study PRJNA531348) | freshwater metagenome | isolation source: freshwater sample F1-60 | place: China: Fuxian Lake, Yuxi | collected 2017-12-25 | reverse complement strand
CACAGCAAAGCTTCAGATGCGGGGCCGACATGGTTTGGGGGGTTATTGCGAGAGGGCCGCGACAAAATCGACCTTTTGCACCTTAGAGCAAGTCGGAGCGGGCATCACATGGAATGTGATGCAGAAGTTTTAGCAAGATAGTTTTTAGTTTGTAGACCACGAATACACTACAGTAGTGTATTTTTCTATAAACTATCAACTAAAAACTACAAACTATTCATCATCGCGCTTCGCGTGATGCCCGTCACGGCGTGCCTATTGAAGAATGAGCCAACGAGTTGATCGATACGGCGCAGGCTAAGCCCCTCAAAAGGGTGGAGCCACAGGGAAACCGAGTGTTAATAGCGCGTTTGTCGTATAGATCAGACCCGAAGCCAAGTGAGCTTACCCTGGGCAGGGTGAACTTTTGAGAAATCAAAAGGAAGGCCCGAACTGGTTAGCCGTGCAATACTATCGGATGACCTGGGGTAAGAAGTGAAAAGCTAATCGAACTTGGTAATAGCTGGTTCTCTCCGAAATAACTTTTGGGTTAGCGTTGCGTGTTCCTTTTGGGGGTAGAGCACTGGAAGGTCTCGACAGGTCGAAAGATCGCGAAACCTATCAAACTCCGAATACCAGAAGTTAATAGCGCAGCAGTTAGACCGTGAGGGCTAAGCTTCACTGGTCAAAAGGGAAACAGCCCGGATCTCTAGTTAAGGTCCCTAAATATATACTAAGTGCACTCAAGGTGGTGGATTTTCACAGACAGTGAGGATGTCGGCTTAGAAGCAGCCAGCATTCAAAGAAAGCGTAACAGCTCACTCACTAAGAGAATCTGCGCCGAAGATGATCGGGGCTCAAGTATATTACCGAAACTGAGGATGTGATTTTTCTTCGGAAAAATCACGTGGTAGGAGAGTATTCCAATCGCAATGAAGCCAAAGGGGTGACCCATGGTGGAGCGTTTGGAAGTAAGAATGTTGGCACAAGTAACCACAATGCGGGTGAGAAACCCGCACGCCGAAAGACCAAGGTTTCCTTCTCAATGATTGTCAGAGAAGGGTTAGTCGGGCCTAAGCGAATGGCGAAAGCCGCACGCGATGGACACATGGTTAATATTCCATGACTTTTATAACATGCGATGGGAGGACGGGGGGCAGTATGCCGAGCCAATTATTGGATTTTGGTTCGTGCCGTTAGGAAAATTTTCAGGTAAATCCGGAAATTCGCTTTAGTGCGAATTCCAAGCGGAGCGGAAAGGTTGAGGTTCGCCTCGGCTGATTTGGCAAAGCGCCCTTCCAAGAAAAATCTCTAAGCTTAGTGTTATAGAATCCGTACCGCAAACCGACACAGGTGGTCAGCTCGAGTAGAGTAAGGCGAACGAGTGAAGGTTCTCCAAGGAACTCGGCAAAAAAGCAGCCGTAACTTCGGAATAAGGCTTGCCCCCATCACATGGAATGTGATGCAGAAGTTTTTAGCAAGATAGTTTTTAGTTTGTAGAGAGGGAGTGCAACAAATAGTAGCGCATTTTTCTACACACTATCAACTAAAAACTACAAACTGTTTGTCATCGCGCTTCGCGTGATGGGGGCCGCAGCTAAAGTATGCTTGGCAACTGTTTATCAAAAACACAGCTCCCTGCGAACTCGTAAGAGGATGTATAGGGGGTGACACTTGACCAATGCCAGAAGGTCAAACAATGGGGTTGCTATCCGCAAGGGTAGTGGTCACTGTTGTAAGCCCTGGTGAATGTCGGCCGTAACTATAACGGTCCTAAGGTCGAGCACTTATGAAAATGAGTGTTCGATGACTGGGACTGTTGTAGGGCAGAGTGATTGTTTTTGAAAAATAAGTTAAATCGTTACATAAGAAAGCTACCTTGCCACAGAGTAATCTGAGGCATAGTCACGCGGGTAACAAGAGACCAACCCCGCACACCCTTTCCCCGAAGGAAAGGGTGAAGATAGAGTCCTTCTGTGCTTAAAGGAATAGAAGAGCGAAATTCCTTGTCAGGTAAGTTCTGACGCGCACGAATAGTGTAATGACTGAGCAACTGTCTCGGAGAACAGCTCGGTGAAAATACAATACCGGTGAAGATGCCGGTTACCTGCAGCTAGACGAAAAGACCCCAGAAGCTTTACTACAACTTGATATTGACTGTATGTTTTTGATGCGTAGCGTAGATGGGAGGATTTGAAGTTCCGTTTTCGGGCGGGATGGATCCGAAAGTGAAATACCATTCTTTAAAAATATACATTCTAACTTCGAGGGCAAAAATCTCGGGAGACAGTATCTGGTGGGTAGTTTTAGTGGGGCGCTATCCTTCTAAAAAGTAACGAAGGAGTCCATTAAGGTCCTCTAGGCGCGAATGGAAACCGTGCCGATAGTGCAATGGCATACGAGGGCTTGACTGTAAGGCGTGCTTGCCGAACAGACGCGAAAGCGGGGCATAGTGAACCGACGGTCCGTGTTAGAGGCGGCCGGAGATTATCGGATAAAAGCTACTCTGGGGATAACAGGCTAGTTCCGCCTGAGCGTCCATAGCGACGGCGGAGTTCGGCACCTTAACAAATCGGGGTGCCATACCAGTAATGGTATTAGTCGTTTTGCTAATCTAGTTAGGAGCTGGATTAGTAAAATAAAAAATATGGCTTATAACGGTGGACTCCATATGATGAAATATGGACAATACCGTGGGAAGTTTAACCAAATTTCAAGGATCACTCATTGTCGGATCGCTTTTGGGTGACGGATACTTGAGGGTTGTACGAGGGCGCAAGAATGCGTTTCTTGAAGTCAACCTTCCTTCACTCAAAAAGAGTATGTTGATTGGAAGTTTTAAGTGGTAAGAGTAATATGTCGAAGTGCGCCAATAGAGCGCCTAGGCAATGGCAATAATTTTCGAATCTGATTACCCCGTATATAATTCCGTCAATGTATTATAAATTGGTTATAACCCCGTAGAGACTTAGCTCGAAAAGAGTTGGAGTTTTCCTTGAGCATAAAAGGAAAGCTAAGACGCCATCCCCTTTGATCAAAAGGGTGAAGATATAGTCCGATCCTGCGAGTAATCGCAGACAAATACGACAGCGATGTCGGCTCAACTTATCCTCCTGCTGGAGAAGGTGGGAAGGGTTTGGCTGTTCGCCAATTAAAAAGTTACGTGAGCTGGGTTCAAACCGTCGTGAGACAGGTTGGTCTCCTATCTGCTGCAGGCGTTGATTCTTGAGAAGATTTTTTTCTAGTAAATGTTTGCTACTTCACGGAGAAATCTGTGATGACAACATGGCTAATAACGGTGGAATCTTATGTATTTTAGATTCGTTGATAATTAATAATGCACAGGTCCGTGAGTTATTAAAACAAAGTGAGAACTAAAATTAAGTAAGACAATACCGTGGGAAGTCGTCGGCTTTGACCGATTGACCCCGTAACGACTTGTTTCTTTACGCTCTGTAAAGAACGGACTTGCATAGTGAGGAATCGTTTCTTTGAAAACGACAGCCTATGCTTGTAATACGCCATCCCTTCATTCGTTCTTAGAACGAAAAAGGTGAAGATATAGTCTGTGCTCCTCGTGAGAGGGGAATAAACGACGAGAGGACCGAAAAGAACTGACCTCTGGTGTATCTGCTCTACCGCCAGGTGGAACGCAGAGTAGCTATGTCGGGAAGGGATAAATTCTGAAAGCATCTAAGAATGAAGCCCACTTCAAGATTAGGAATCGTTTGAGACCCGTAGAAGATTACTACGTATATAGGCTTTAGGTGTAAGCACAGCAATGTGTTCAGCCGAGAAGTCCTAATTCGTCGAATCTTATTAGGAAATTTGTATTCCACTAGCGTGCGAAGCACGCAGTTCATCAAGTTATAAAGTTGAAAGTTTTTAAAGTTGGGAACAAAATTCTCTGACTTTATGAACTTTATAACTTTACAAACTAGTGATTTGCGCGCTTTGCGCGCCGTTTAATCCTGTTCCATGGACTTAATGTTCATGAGTGTAGCTTGAAAAGACCCTAAACCGCACACTTTGTGCGGTCGGGCGATCATTCGTTCAGACGAATGATTTAGCCATATTGAAGAAAAGTCATCGAATTTTTTGTGTTGGTGATTTGACGCAGTGGAAACATCTCTTCCCATTCCGAACAGAGTAATGAAACGCTGTAGTGCTGATGATACCGCTTTATTGCGGGAAAGTAGGTAGTCGCCAACACAAAGGATTTGATTCTCAACCCGCCCCGACCTGCGTCGGGGCGGGTTTGCTTGTCTAGAAACTAACCACCGAATGCTATATACTACTCTCTATGGTTTCTTGGTCATCTCGACGGCAAATCGCATACATCGGAGGTGTTTTAGGCGTTGTGATTTTTTTAATTGCCTTGCCGACGTTTTTTGTCGTATATGAAGCTCCGAGTTGTACGGATGGAGTCAAAAACCAAGACGAGCTCGGTGTTGACTGTGGTGGTCCATGCTCCGTGCTTTGCAAGGCCGAGGCGCTTGACCTTATCACGCGTTGGCAAAGGGTGTTTAAAGTTAAGGAAGGTATATATAATGTTTTGGCGTATGTTGAAAATCCCAACCTTGAATCGGGCGTAGAAAACATTTCTTACCGTTTCAAGGTGTATGATGCCGAAAATCTCTTGTTATACGAAAGAACTGGGAAGACGTTTGTTCCGCCAAGGAAAGTTTTTGCCATTTTTGAAACTAATATCAACACCGGTACGCGCGTACCCGCCCGCGCACTTTTTGAATTTTTAGGTTCTCCCTCGTGGAGCAAAAATTTTTCTTCCGAGCCTTCTTTGGTGATTACGAATAAGGTCCTTTCCAAAGAAGAAGGTTTGCCTCGTCTCACCGCCTCCTTGGAAAATCGCACGGACGATAGGATCGATAACGTGGAAGTGGTAGCTATACTTTACAACTCGGTGGAAAACGCCATTGCTTCCTCGCGTACCATAGTGGACAGTGTCAATAAAGGAGGTTCTGCTTCCCTTGTCTTTACTTGGCCGGAAGCTTTTTCTGAAGAAGCGACCCGCATTGAACTTATATACCGAGTAATGCGTTAATTTAATTCGCATGCCACGCAACACTCTGGGAGTGCGGAAAAGTTTTTGGTCCCTGGATTGGGTTCTTGTCATGGCTGTTATACCGATGCTCGGGGCGGGACTTGTTACCATGAATTCCTTTACAGGCGACAGTATCCTGTTTGACCGGCAGGTAATTTGGATTTGTATTTCCTTTATCGTTTTCTTTGTGCTGAGTTTCGTTGATTTCAGATTTTTAAGAAGAACCGGAGTTGTGGTTGGGTTGTTTCTTTTGTCCGTGTTTATGCTCCTTGCTTTGCTCCTTGTCGGCAGTACGGCTAACGGCGCTCAAAGTTGGTTTAGCATAGGTTCCGTTTCTTTTGAGCCGGCGGACGCAGTCAAATTGGTACTTATCGCCATTCTGGCGAAATATTTTTCTCGGCGACATATAGAGATTGCTCACATTCGGCATATTTTGGTTTCCGGTTTTTACGCTTTGGTATTCTTCGCGCTCATTTCTTTACAGCCCGATTTTGGTTCGGCTATTATTATTTTTTTCATATGGTTCGGTATGGTTTTGGTTTCCGGTATTTCCAAAAAACATTTAGCCCTTGTGTTTTGCGTCGGCGCTCTGGTATTCGGAGGCTTATGGTTTTATGTGTTCAAGGACTATCAGAAAAATCGCATCATAAATTTTATTCACCCGCTTTCGGATATTCGGGGCACGGGCTATAACGCTTACCAATCAACCATCGCTGTTGGTTCCGGAGAGCTTTTTGGGAAGGGTGTTGGTTTTGGTACGCAATCAAGGCTTAAATTCTTGCCTGAATACGAGACTGATTTCGTATTCGCGGCTTTCGCGGAAGAATGGGGTTTTGTCGGCGTGATTATACTTTTTTCCTTATATGCCGTGGTGATGTGGAGAATTTTGCTTCACGCCATGCGTGGATCCACCAATTTTGAAATGCTCTTTGGACTCGGAATCTTCACGCTTTTCTCAAGCCATTTTTTTGTGAACGTCGGTATGAATATAGGACTACTTCCGGTTACCGGCATTACCTTGCCGTTTATGAGCTACGGAGGCACGCATTTGTTGACCGAATTCACCGGTCTCGGAGTTTTAATGGGTATGAGTCGTTACCAGAGAGCGGCACATAAGGATTTGTCGAAAAATGAGTTGCTCGGGGTGTAAAAGACAGATTTAAGATTCAAGAAAGCCCCCGAAATTTTTCTGAAAAATTTCGGGGGCTTCGGTTTGCTTGACAGCTCTGCGTATGAGTATATTCTAAGCACAGAAGGTTTTTACGGAGGTGATATTATGAAAAAAATTGTACTGTTGGTTGAAAACAGACCTGCTCTAGCCCACCCTGTAAGGTGTGCTATCGAGCGAGAATTCGATGATTTTGAGGTGGTGACGGTGGAAACCGAAAACGATTTCCGTCTAAATATGGACTCGTTTCTCGGCAATGGAACTTGTCCGCTCGCTGTGATTTCCGAGGTGATGCTTCCGTGGGTACAGGCTGGTCCGGAGGTGCCTGCAATTCCGCCAGAGGTTAAGAAAGGGACTTTCCGTAAGGCGGGTACACGTTGTTGGAAACTGTTTCGCCAACACCGACAGTTCCAAACTATCCCGTGGATTTATTTTACGTTTCTGAACAAAGCGACCATTGGGTTTGACCGTCACTCTGACGAGCTTACGGCTCTTGTTGAGAAAGATGGCGGAATCACACCTCTCCTCGAGAAGCTTGGCGATTTGCTTCATGATTCTGCCGGAATGAGGATGCGGTTGGTCAGCGGTCTAAACACCCCGTTGGCGGAGTGTGTCGGTGAACTTTCTTGAGCGAGATTATTTTACGAACCGTGTGGCTATGGCTGCTCGGTTTTTCTTTGGCTGTGAAGCTCGGTGTAAGAAGCGATTGTTTTTGTAATCATCGTTTCCAGTGCAAATTCCACTCCAATGGTTTTTTGGATTTTTTCGCCAAACTCTCTCTGTTTCTCTGTGTGTTCCATAAGATATGTTATCGCATCGGCAATTTCTTTCGGTCGTTTCTCCTTTATAATAACTCCGGATTTCATGTCCTCGATTATTTCGACAACACCGCCGACATTGGTGGCGATCGTTGGAATACCGGCGAGACCTGCTTCAAGCAAGACATAGGGTAAACCTTCTTTCAGAGATGGAAGCAGAAATAGGTCAAAGGCTTTGATAAATCTCGCGGCTTGCTTTTGTGATCCAAGAAGGAATACAATGTTGCCAAGTTTGTCTCTGGAAATTACAGTTTGCAGATTCTTGTGCTCTTCACCTTCGCCGACGATAAAGTAGGCTAGGGCGGGATTTTTTGACAGTGAAGATGTTTCCATTTCCGCAACTTTTTTTACGGCCTGAATGGCGTATTCAAAACCTTTGTTTTTATGAAGTTCACCGATAGAGCCTATCCAAAAACGCTTATCTCCAAAGGGAATTCCGGCCAATTCTTCAATTTGTTTTCGAGCCTCACTTTTCTCAAGAAAGTTTTCGGTTCCGATTCCGTTGTGAACGACTTTTATCTTTGATTGGACAAAAGGGAAGTGTCGGACTTTTTCGCGGTCATCGCGCGAAACTGTTATCGTGATGTCGCACATAAACACTGTTAGCCATGAGAGTAGTTTAATAGCGCCTTTTGAGAAAGCCCCCCTTTTTTCTTTGAATGTCCAGCCGTGGGCGGTAAATATAGTTTTTAGTTTATAGTTTTTAGTTCGCGGTTTGGAATCTTGAGACTTGGACTTTAGGTTATTGCCTATGAACTCCAAACTCGCGATCGCGTTATGGAGACTTGCGGCTAAAGCGCCGAGGCCACCGGCTTTAGGACTGTTGAGGTGAATAATGTCGGGCCGAAGATTACGAATAAGTCTAAACATATTCCGGAAGACCTCTAATTCTCTGAGCATGCTGATGTCGCGCCCAAGTCCTCCTATGGTGACAGTCTGCACCCCGACTGATTGAAGCCTTTCTTTGAGTTCACCTTCTCCACCGAACGCCACGGTCGTTTCAAATGCATCTTTTGGAAGATTGGTCGCCAAGTCAAAGACGTATCGTTGAGCGCCTCCAAAATTGGATTTGGTAATGATGAAGAGAATTTTGGTTTTTTTTGCGGTATCCTCCATAGAAGCTAATTATACCTTGAAATCAAAAGGTTATAACACTATAGGTTGATTTTTGGTTGTAGGAATATAATGGCGATTTGGGGATTTTTTGCTATACTTCTGTCTACTTGTATGGGAATCTTAAACCGAAAAGAATCGCTTGTCTTGGCCATTGGGGACGTGGTTTCGTTTGTCTTTTCTCTGTGGCTAATGCTTTTTCTCCGTTATAACAGCGTGCCGGATCGAAGTATTGTCTATGCCCATATCGCTCCCTTTTCCTTGCTGTTTGTTGTTTGGCTTATCGTGTTTTTTGTGGCGGGGCTCTATGAAAAACACACGCTTCTTTTTCAAAGCCGCCTTCCGAAAATCCTGCTTCAAACAGGAATGGTGAACATTCTTATCGCGGTTATCCTTTTTTATTTTGTCCCTTCCTTTGGCATTGCTCCAAAGGCCAATTTGTTTATTTATCTTTGTTTTTCTTCAGCATCCATTTTGATGTGGAGAATGTATGGGTACCAATTGTTTTATAAAGCGAAAAAGCAAAACGCTCTTATTATCGGAACGGGAGAAGAACTTTTAGAACTTGTTCGCGAGGTGAATGCCAACAAGCGATACCCGGTTCGTTTTGTTTCGTCCTTTGAAATACAAAATATAAATGCTGGTGATTTTGAAAGAACTATTGTACAGACTATGGAAGATGAAGGTGTCACGCTGGTAGCTCTTGATATGCAAAATGAGAGATTAGGACCTTTGTTGCCTTCTTTGTACAAATTGGTGTTCAGGAACGTCGAGTTTGTAGATATTCACGAATTGTATGAAGAAATTTTTGACCGAATTCCGCTTTCTCGCATCACTAACGACTGGTTTTTGGAACATGTTCCTAGTAGGACTTCTGCCGGGTATGACAGTCTGAAACGGCTTATGGATATAGTCATAGCGCTCCCGCTTCTTGCTATCCCTCTTATCACATATCCATTGGCTTGGATTGCCATGAAGATAGAGGACGGCGGTTCCGTCCTCATTTATCAAAATCGGGTGGGGAAGAACAATCGAAGCGTTCGACTGCTAAAGTTTCGGACAATGCTTTTTAACGATGAAGGTGATTGGAAAGAAAAAGGAAAGCAGAATCGGGTGACAAAAGTTGGCGCCTTTTTAAGGAAGACTCGTTTGGATGAGTTTCCTCAATTGTGGAATGTTTTGAAAGGGGACATTTCTCTAATCGGGCCAAGGCCGGAATTTCTTGAAGCGGTGAAACAATATGTTGAAAAAATTCCCTATTATGACACGCGGCATCTCATTGAACCCGGGCTTTCCGGTTGGGCCCAGCTTTATCACGACAACCACCCCCATCACAAGGCGGATGTGGAAGAGACCCGGGTGAAGCTTTCGTATGACCTCTATTACATCAAGAATCGCTCGTTTTTTCTTGATTTGAAAATCGCCCTGAAAACCATTAAAACCCTGCTGTCGCGAAGCGGAGTGTAATAGTGAGGAGTGCGGAAATCCCAATCACCAAGACACAATAACCAAAAAGGAACGGTAGGCGGATTGTAAATTGCAGATTGTTTGGTTATTGTATCTTGGTGATTGACTATTTTGTAACATTTGGGCACAGTAAGCCTCTTGTAAATGTAGTATGAAAAACATCAAACAAAAGGAAAAAGTCATTGTCGTCGGAGGGGCGGGATTTATCGGCTCGAATCTCGTTGACGCACTCATCGCGGAAGGGTGGGAAGTGGAGGTTGTAGACAATTTTTCCGGCGGGAAGAAAGAGAGCGTCAACAAGAAAGCCAAACTTCATATTGTTGACATAAAGGATGTGGGGGTGCTCACGTCCCTTTTCAAGGGCGCCAAGTACGTATTTCACTTAGCCGCTTTGCCACGGGTGCAATACTCTATCGAACATCCGTCCGAAACACATGAGGTCAACGTGACAGGTACGCAGAATGTTTTTATCGCCGCGCATGAAGGCGGGGTGAAGCGTGTTGTATATTCTGCTTCAAGTTCGGCCTATGGCGATCAAACCAGGATGCCTCTTGTTGAAGGCATGTTGGCACATCCAAAAAGTCCTTACGGGCTTCATAAATACATTGGGGAATTGTACGCCAAGCTTTGGAGTGAAGTGTACGGACTTGAAACCGTGAGCCTCCGTTACTTTAATGTGTACGGGCCTCGCATGAATCCCGATGGGGCATATCCTTTGGCCATCGGTAAATTTTTGAAATTACGGCAATCCGGAAAACCTCTGACTATTTGGGGTGATGGCACACAAACTCGAGATTTTACGCATGTACGAGATGTGGTACGAGCCAATCTTTTGGCTATGGAAAGTAAAAAGGTGGGGAAAGGCGAAGTTATAAACATCGGCGCGGGCAAGAATTTTTCAATCAATGATTTGGCAAAACTTATGGGTGGTCCGGTTGTGCATGAGGCATCACGTGTGGAGCCTCATGACACTTTGGCGGACAATTCACTCGCTAAAAAGTTTTTGGGCTGGGAACCACAAGTGACATTTAAAGACGGCATAGCCGAACTCAAGAAGGAATTTGGAATTAGGAATTAAGAAATAGGAAAGCAGATAAATGGTATATGAAAATATAGCATTTTGAGTATCTTGCTTTCATTGGGCAGAACGTAGTAGGTGCAGGCCGTAGGTAGAAGTGCTCAAACTTGATACTTTCCATCTAATACCCTATACTCTCCTTCATGTGGAAAAAGAGATTAGCCGCCCTCATACTCATTTTCGCCGCTTTTTTAGTAGGTTTTTACGCAGATATCAAGGTTTCTTTCAGCACTAACAATCCTTATCTAGTAAAGGTGGATATTGATCATGATCGTTATAGACTCGGGCTTGACCTCAACGGAGGAACGCATTTGGTCTACAAAGCCGACACTTCAAAGCTTTCCGGAGCCGATGCGGCTGACGCTATGACGGCTCTTCGGGATGTTATTGAGCGGAGGGTTAATCTTTTCGGTGTTTCCGAACCGTTGGTTCAGGTGGAAAAAGGAGGGGTGACTGGAAACGGGGAAGACCGGCTCATTGTGGAATTACCCGGAGTGAGTGATGTGGACAAGGCTATCGAACTTATCGGTCAAACACCAACGCTTGAATTTAAGCTGGTGGATGAGGAGGTGGCGAAACAACTTCAAACGCTTCAAGAGACAGCATCTTCAACTGACGTGGCTGCGATACAAAAAGCCAACGATTTGCAAAGCAAATTGTTCGTAGATTCGGGTTTAACCGGCCGTTTTTTGAGCAAAGCCAAACTGGAATTTGACTCGCAGATGGGCGAACCTCATGTGACACTTACTTTTAACAGTGAAGGACAAAAACTTTTCGCGAAAATTACTAAAGAAAATATCAATAAGGTTCTTGCAATTTTCCTTGACGGGGTGCCGATCTCAACTCCTGTGATAAGAAGTGAAATTTCTTCCGGCGACGCTATCATTTCCGGCGGATTTAAGGTGGAGGAAGCCAAGTCGCTCGCGCGCAATTTAAATTATGGCGCCCTGCCTGTTTCCATAGGCACAGGGCCGATTCTTACTCAAACTATCGGCGCTTCTCTTGGAGCAGACGCGATTGACGCGGGCATTCGTTCGGGACTCATGTCCTACCTTATCATAGCCCTTTTTCTTATCATTTGGTACCGATTGCCAGGCCTGCTCGCCAGCATTTCACTTTTGTTTTATGTGGTATTAAACCTTATAATTTTTAAATTCATGGTGACGCTAACGGCGGCGGGAATTGCAGGCTTCATTCTTTCCATGGGTATGGCGGTGGATGCCAACATTTTGATTTTCGAACGCATGAAGGAAGAGCTCGCGCGAGGAAGGAATCTTGAAGATGCCGTCAAGGAAGGTTTTGCCCGCGCGTGGACTTCCATTCGCGACAGTAACCTTTCAAGTATTATTACGGCGGTTATTTTGTACACCTTTGCTTCAACCTCTCTCATTAAAGGTTTCGCGTTGGTGTTCTTCATTGGTGTTGTAACCAGTATGTTTACGGCGATTGTCGCATCAAAAACTTTACTTGCCGCTGTGGGAGCGAAGGGTCAAGGAAAGTTGTTGCAGTTCCTTTTTGGTTCCGGTTTTCTAAAAAATAAAAACTAAAAGCTAAAAACTATTCTCATGCTTATCGTCAAGTACAGGAAAATATTCTACGTTATAGCTGGCATACTGATGATTGGTTCAGTGGCTTCCGTATTTGTTTTGGGATTTAATCCCGGTATCGATTTCAAAGGGGGTTCAATAATTGAAGTTGAATATAAGATAAGCAGACCCGATGCTTCAGAAATTAGAAGTATGTTGGCACCACTATCTTTGAGCGAATCGGTTCGTCCGACTGGCGATAAGGGTTATATAATCCGTTTGAAATCAATCAGTGAGGAGGAAAGGCTTAAATTGCTTAATGCTTTGTCACCCGATCCGAATAAAGCTCTTGATGTTAAGCGTTTTGATTCTATTGGCCCACTTTTGGGTAAAGAAGCTCTTTATAAATCACTCGTCTCTATTTCTTTGGTTCTTGTCGCCATAGTTCTGTTTATAACTTTTGCTTTTAGAAAGGTTTCTAAACCGGTCGCTTCTTGGAAGTATGGTCTGATAACGGTATTTACGTTATTCCACGACGTGCTCATTCCAGTTGGAGTATTTTCTTTTCTAGGTCATTTTTACGGAGTTGAAGTTGACACACTGTTTGTTACGGCGCTTTTGGTGATTTTAGGTTTCTCCGTTCACGATACTATTGTGGTGTTTGACCGTGTCCGAGAAAATCTTAAAAATGCGCACACCGATCATTCAAAGAAAACATTTTCTGAAATCGTAGGAGACAGTATCAATCAGACATTTGTCCGTTCAATTAACACATCTCTTACAACCTTGTTTGCTTTAGCAGTTCTGTATTTTATCGGCCCTGAAGTAACACGCCATTTCGCGCTTACCCTTTTGGTCGGTATTATTGCAGGTACCTATTCTTCAATATTCTTGGGTTCTCCTTTGTTGGTGACTGTGGAGAAATGGCAGCATAAGAGATAGGTTCCCGCCTTCGCCCAGAGGCTTCGGACGGGCAGGCAAGAATCAAGATTCACGATTCAAGAATAGGCAGAAGGAGTCGCGAAACCAAACGCGAGGTGTATATTATCTGAATGTTCAAACGTTCGTGTGATAATTGCAAGAAGGCGATCAAAGATGATTATGTCGGAGTGAATTTTGTTGTTGGAAACTCTCCCTCAGCAGTACCTTTTACTTTTAGTTTAAGGATTACGCCCTCACCTTTTGGGATTTGACTTGTGTCTTTAGGTGGGGTAGGGTTAGAATCAATGGTATTACTATTTATAGCACTTGCAGTATTGTTCTTAGTATTTACAGTTCGGTCAATCAATGACGAAGCTGATGAGGCGTTGTCAACTGACGAAGAAGAATCCTGAAGTATTTTTAACATTCCTGCGTCAGTTTTTCCTTTAGAGCCTTTTCTACTATATCAAGATTCTTTCTCAAGGCTTGCTCTACATCAAGAGCGTTCATTACTTTATACCCAGCCCCACGAGGCAATATACCCCCAACAAAACCTCGTATTGAACCCCCAGTAAGAATGTCCCCGTACTTTGCTAATAAGTAACCAGCTTTTTCAATAAGCCCTCTTTCGTTGATTTTCTGTTTCAGTTTATTAACCGCTTCTACATTTTTATCAATCAATTTCCGATGGAGAAAAAAGTACTTGTTATACCGGAAGGGGTAGATGGTTTCGAGCGTGATAAAATGAGACAAGTTGCGGGGGTTAAGAAAGAGTATGTTAAAGAAATACAATAACTCCTTGACTTTTTTAACGGCAGGAATATTATAAAGCGAATATGAAATCGAGCAATTTTAACCTTCTAGGCCTACTACTAACCACAAATAATGGTGGAGATTTGGCCTGCGCTCGTTTCTGAAACTACTAACTAGAAACTATAAACTAACGAAAGCCAGCTTTTCACCCGAAGAGCTGGCTTTCGTTTATCTGAGTGGATAGAAGAAAGCGGTCTAGGGAGGGAAGAGTTTAGATCTTTGTTTTTATGAAGAAAAAAATTGAACAAACAGCGCTCGCGGCGGTTATGAGTGGAAAAGGCATAGGGAATGCTCACTTGAGCGAGGAGCTCGATGAAAGCATTTCAACAGGTCGGCCAAAGAGGACTCGAAGGTCTCGAGAACAACGCGAGTCACAGATGGAGAGAGGGTTGACCTGGAGAGACCTGATCGGTCTGTGAATGGGTGGTAACCGATTCCTTGCGGGAGTCGGTTTTTTTCTTGTTTGACTTTCAAAAGTTTCTTGGATAATATTTTGATATGTCCGCGAGAACCATTTCCATTATTGAAATTATTAGCATTACCACCTTGGGTGGAGATCTTACTTTTGTCTAAAAACTACCAACTACTTACTTTAAACTAATTTAGATAAAAGCCAGCTCTTCACCCAAAGAGTTGGCTTTTTTCTCGGACAAAAGGGAGTAAAAGTGTAGCTCTAAAAGGAAGGAAGGCTTGTTGGTCTTTTGAAACTAAATACTCACTTGCAACCTAAGGAATCTTGTGAAAAATAGGAAAAGGAAACTAGTCTATGTCGGTTTCAGTTCATGTTTTATGTTGTCCCCGTTTGCAGAAGAGTTGGTACCGCTTATTAACAAATTGAAACGGAAGTATGATTATAAAGTGGCGGTGCCGGCCGATTTTTCGGCTCGAGATATCGGAGTGCGAGAAGTTGTCAGGATGGCCCGTCTCTCTCAGGACGTGTATTTCTGTATTTTTATCACACCATCGTTGGTCCAAGAAGATAGGGTTTTGGAACGTCAACTTAAAGAAGCGCGTGATTACAACTTAAAAAGGCAAGGGTTCATCATGAAGCCGGCCGGGCAAGACAGAATAGTATCTCGGCGGACATTTCAGCTTTTTACATCCCTTGATACGGAAGTAAATAATGCTTTCAGTACACACGGGCAAATTCTTGGTTGTATCGAGTTTATAAGTAATTAAGGGTCGGCTATAGTTTGGCTAATAAAGGCTATTTCCGGCTCGCATACCCGCTTCTTAATTGAAGCGGTTTTTTGTTGACAAGCCTTTGGATATGTATATAATAGTCCTCACGCTCTGAAAGGGCTAAAACATTTGCAAAAGCAAATGTTCGCCTGTCCCGCATTGCGGGATTAGGGAGAGTGAGCTGTTTGACAATTGAAATAGTGAGAATGTAATCCCAAGTTTTCGCATGGAAAATTTGGGAAGTGCAAGTCAACAATGTATATTTTAGAAATAATTTCGTTCCGCGCGAGTCTAGCAAGCGAGTGCGGGATACAAAGCTTGGGTCAACTCTTAGCGAATAGAATCAAGAATTTAGAATCACGAATTGCGGTACTATTTTCCATTTTGTTCCGTTCACTTTATTAAGAGTTTGATCCTAGCTCAGGATGAACGCTGGCGGCGTGGATAAGGCATGCAAGTCAAGGGGCCACATCACAGGGAATGTGATGGGAGAAGTTCATAGCAAGATAGTTATTAGTTTTTAGTCTAAAAACTATGAACTACAAACTACAAACTTTTCATCATCGCGCTTCGCGTGATGTGGCACCGGCAGACGAGGTAGTATAAAGTAGGTACGAACCTAGAAGTCAGGAATAGCCATCCGAAAGGGTGGGTAATACTTGATAGTCCCTTCGGGGTAAAGATTTATCGCTTCTAGATCGGCCTGCTCGGTATCAGCTAGTTGGTAAGGTAAAAGCTTACCAAGGCTATGACGCCTAGGGGAGGTGAGAGCCTGACCCCCACCGATGGAACTGAGATAAAAGTTGTCTCCTTGTGGAGTAATCTGCAAGTAAAACCCAACTCATAACGGTGGAATCTTCATGTATATGTTAAAATATAGAAATGAAGACAATACCGTGGGAAGTCGATGAAGGAAAATTTTCCGATGCATATGTGGCAGGTTTTTTTGATGGAGATGGTTCACTGGTGGCAACACTAGAGAAGCAGTCTTCACAATATCTGCGTACCTATCGTCCTCGTATTAAGATCAATTTCACACAACATATTCGACATTTCGATATGCTGTGTGAGGTTCAGAAATATCTTGGTGCGGGGAAAGTAAGCGTTGTTAAGACTCACGATCAAGCGGAGTTAGTAATTGTAGACCGCAATGATGTGATTCGGATTTTAAAACGGATGCTACCGCATCTTGTTTTGAAAAAGCAACAGGCAGTTCTTGCTCTTGAGGCTTTGTCTCAATTGGGCGAGAATCTCCGGACAAATAGAATTTTAGATAGAAACTATCAAACAGTAATGGAAATTGTTGTTAAGATTAGGAATCTAAATTCGCATGCCGGAGGAAAAAGGAAATTTTCATCATTTGACCCCGTAACGACTTCTCCTATAACAGGAGGGAGTCAGTCAATCCCGATAAGGGTAAAGACTGGCTAACATGTTGGCCCCAATTATCATCAACTACAGAATGATATTGGGTGAAGGTATAGTCTGATACTCCGAGTGATCGGAGAAAACACTATGACGGTCCATACACCTACGGGTGGCTGCAGCCGAGAATATTCGACAATGGGCGAAAGCCTGATCGAGCGACGCCGCGTGGAGGATGAAGTCCTTCGGGATGTAAACTCCTTTTATAGTCCAGAAAGTTTATTGATCGGACTAAGAATAAGAGGTTGCTAAACTCGTGCCAGCAGCAGCGGTAATACGAGTGCCTCGAGCGTTATCCGGAATTATTGGGCGTAAAGGGTGTGTAGGTGGTTGTGTTAGTCTCCTGTCAAATTCTTCGGCTTAACCGGGGGTCCGCAGGGGAAACGGCACGACTTGAGGATGCGAGAGGTAAATGGAACTCATAGTGTAGGGGTAAAATCCGTTGATATTATGGGGAACACCAAAAGCGAAGGCAATTTACTGGCGCACTCCTGACACTGAAACACGAAAGCGTGGGTAGCGAATGGGATTAGATACCCCAGTAGTCCACGCCCTAAACGATGTTCATTAGCTATTCGGAGTATCGACCCTCTGAGTGGCGTAGCTAACGCGTTAAATGAACCGCCTGGGTAGTACGACCGCAAGGTTAAAACTCACAGGAATAGACGGGGACTTGCACAAGCGGTGGTCCATGTGGTTTAATTCGATGGTAAACGAAGAACCTTACCAGGGTTAGAAATCTAGTCGAAGGCAAGCAGAAACGTTTGTCGTCTCACAAGGACGGCTAGACAGGTGCTGCATGGCCGTCGTCAGTTCGTGGTTTGAATTGTTCCCTTAAGTGGGGTAACGAACGCAACCCTCGTTGCCTGTTATATTTGTCAGGCGAGACTGCCCCAGATTTTGCGCACGAAGCGTGCACAGTTGGTAGTTTGTAGTCAATAGTTTATAGAAAAAAGAGAAAGGTCTCCTCTACGAACTAAAAACTATGAACTAAAAACTGATTTTATTCGCTTCGCGAACAAAATCTGGGGAGGAAGGCGAGGATGACGCCAGGTCAGCATGGCCCTCTGATACCCTGGGCTACACACGTGGAACAATGGCCGCTACAACGCGTTGCGACGGAGTAATCCCGAGCCAACCGTCAGAAAAGCGGCCCCAGTTTGGATTGAGGTCTGCAACTTGACCTCATGAAATCGGAATCGCTAGTAATCGCGGGTCAGCACACCGCGGTGAATACGTTCTCAAGTCTTGTACTCGGGTCGCCATGCGATCGAGTACGCTAGTTGGTGCAAATCCAACCAAGATAATTCACAGTATCTTGAAGCGAAATACTAGTCTACTGGCCGCGAGGTCTATAGATGAAGGAGTAAAGTAGCGTTTCTTAGCTTGAATGTTAGTTTAAAGGCGCATAAGAGAGGTTATCCTGCGAGTATATGGAGAAGCCTACTGTGTTTCAAAAACTTTTATGCGTATCGTAACGTCGAGATGAGAAAAAAAAGTGTATTCGGTTACCGTGGGAGATCTTGCATTTTCCTCGTTGTGTAATACACACCGAGAAAGTATGACAGTAATGATATACTTATGGATATGCAAGAAGTCAGCAGAGTTCGTAGTACCAATAGAAAAGATGCTCGGTTTAACCCCAAGCTAGAACTTCCTATTGGGAAGGAACAAATTCAAAGGAAAAAGTTAGATCCTCAATATGTCGCGGGATTTATTGATGGAGAAGGATCTTTTTCGGTTAGTATAGGTAAACACAAGACATTACGTCGAGGTTTCGAAATTCGTCCGGAGTTTGAAATAGAATTACGGAAGGATGATCAGGAAATACTCGAGCGCATTCTCGTGACTATCGGAATTGGAAAAATTTATGATTGCTCGTATGAGCGATATGGTTGGTATCCGCATGCGAAGTATAAAATTACGAGCATTTGGGACTTGAAAGAATATTTATTTCCATTTCTCGACACAAATCCATTACAAGCGAAAAAGAGGAAATCCTATCTGCTTTTCAAGCAAATAGTTCTAATGGTTTGCGCCAAGAAACATTTGTCTGACGAGGGATTTAACAAAATTGTAAAACTTCGCGACGAGCTTCGCGCTCTAGGGAAGAAAGCTAAAACTTACCGTGGCAAGGTAAGTGAATTCGATAAAAAAGTCGAATAAGCGACCTTTGAAAAACGCGAGGGTGCGGGAAAACCGCTTGCCCCGTGTTGAAGAGAAGTGTAGTGGTAACATTGCACAACATCAAATACCGCCCGTCAACTCAAGGGAGTTGGGAGTACCCGAAGTCTCGCCTCGCGCGGGCCTAAGGTAAACTCAATGACAGGGAGTAAGTCGTAACAAGGCACGGGTAGCGGAAGCTGCTCGTGGAATATTTCAATTGAAACAACGTGTGTTCTCGCTTCGGCGGAACATACTTATCGAGTCGATATCGTCTTCGGATGATTGGTGATAGCTTTTCTAATCAAAAATAGAAGCTCCGGTCTAGAGGTTCTAGGCAGAAAAGCTTGAGTTCAGCTTAAGCGAACTCAAGCGGTGAACGGGACAAAATAGAGAATAGTAAGCAAAAAACCGCCAGATGGGCGGTTTTTTGCTGGGAGAGCAATCTGATTGACAGAGTTATTTTGGTATGATAGGGTTTTTACAGTAGTTTCGTCACGTAATGAAACGACTCGCATCGCCGAAAGGTTAGATGTTGTGACGAACAACTCCTTCGAAAGGGGTTATGCATACAAGAAAAAACGCGGTCTGGCCGATAAAAAAAATGGCCAGATCATTTCAGCCTATTATATGGCTGATGAATATATCTGAGAGGGTCCACTCGTTCTGCCACCCAGAACCAGCAAGCGATTGGCCTTCCTACTTGATAGGAGCGGAAATTGCATTTTTCCTTCTCTTGCTGTTAGTTCGTCTCCTACCTTGGTAAGGATAACGGTAGTTTAAGGCGCCGGTGTGGTTTTTAACCCTCCGGCGCCTCGATGTTTTTGTTTGCGGTTTGAGATTATTTTTGTTAGCATGAGCCGAAGTATTTTGTAATGCGTGTATAGCTCAGTTGGTAGAGCACATCACTGATACTGATGGGGTCCTAGGTTCGAATCCTAGTACACGCACCAAAACGAGTGTAGCGAGTTTGAGGTGTGTGTAAGTAAGCGCCCAGTGGTGCTTGCGTCTAGGATTCGAACGCCGGAGCGATGCCGAAGACAGCAGGCGAGGCCGCGAGGCGGTGCCCAGCCCGAGTGAGCGGGTAGCGAACGAGAGGCGAGGGAGAATTCCTAGTACAAGTGAGCGAGAGTGCGTGTAAGGAAGCGGGGGTACGCTTCCGTCTAGGATTCGAAGCCCGATTGAGCCGAGCGTCGGCGCGAGCCAATCGGGGTACTGACAGAGTAGGGGTCGAATTTTCCAGTTCCCTTTAATTATTTTTTCTTCAATGCTTAAACCAAACGAAGTACATTTTCTGGGACAAGTTGCTCAAAAAGCTCTAATATACAAGGGCGGTAAAATTCTTTTAATTCAATATCCTGATAAGGTAGGTAGTCTAGCAAGAGGGAAATGGGATATGCCGGGGGGGCAGGCTGAATGACGGAGAAGATGTTTTGGCAGGGCTCAAGCGCGAGGTATTTGAAGAGATCGGGGCGGAAATTGTAGTTGAAAAAATCCTGGCAACCGGAATTTTTACAAACTTTGGAAATCAAAAGGTTTTTTTCGTAATATATAAGGCGACTCTTGTTGATGAAGACAAGGCTTTTGTATTGGAGTCGGCTGAGATTGGAAAGGTGGAGTGGTACGACCCGAAGGAGTTTTTCACTTTGCCGATAATTTATAAAGAGTATCATGAGACACTAAAGTCAGTCATCTTCTCTGAAGGACAGGGTTCATAGCGGTCCGTTTGGAAAAATCCTTGTTATTAAATGAGATGATGTTGACGGTAGTTGTTACTAATATCAACGGCTCGTCCATGCGACGAAGAACGAAATTTTTTTTGGAAACTTCTTTTTTCATATGGTTTTGTTAGTATTCACCTGTTGGGCACGTGGCGGAACTGGAATACGCGTGCGTCTCAGAAGCGCATCCCGCAAGGGTTGGGAGTTCAAATCTCCCCGTGCCCACACTGAAGTCCTCGACATACAGGCACGAGCGAGCAATTGCATTTGCTCGCGCGGGAGATTTGAAAAGGTTCTCCCATATCGAGTCTGCGAGATGGGAAACCTGTACTGAACCTGTAAGGT
>SXGR01426877.1_pt1 | contig 20784 bp, 23 predicted proteins | sample 3174711 | NCBI WGS metagenome assembly SXGR01 (sample SAMN11356860, study PRJNA531348) | freshwater metagenome | isolation source: freshwater sample F1-60 | place: China: Fuxian Lake, Yuxi | collected 2017-12-25 | reverse complement strand
TGCAGCAACGCCGCGAAAAAATGGCTGAGAAAATTAAAGCTTATTATTGTGGGCTTTAATTTTATTCCATCTATATCAAGATTTTTGACATGCTTTTTAGTATGCATTTTTTCACAGTAAGCTGAAAACTAGAGTTAGGAATAATATGACCTTTCAAAATCGTGTAGATCCATGGGGTAAATTAAATGCTGTTTCTGCTCGCGGAGCATGGCTTGGGAATAGAGGGATTATCCATAATGAAAATAAAGAAATAGTTGCCCAATGGCGACATAAATCCTGGGTTACATGCAAGCTTGAATTTAAAGGAACGAAACGAACTTTATTTGGCCAAGGCAGCTACACGGAACTCTTCTTCCTTGATGAGGCGACTGCATTATCGGCGGGGCATCGCCCGTGTGCAGAGTGCCGTAGGGATCGCTATAACGAGTTCAAATCACTCTGGTGTTTAGCAAACCTTGATGACGCCAGCACTTCTGTACCTATCGCTAATATCGATAAACAACTTCATTCTGAGCGAGCTTTACGCGGTGGTGAAAAAGTAACTTTTCAAACAGAATTCGGCACTTTGCCAGATGGAGTCTTTGTAGACATAAAGGGAATTTCTTTTCTTGTATGGCAAGGCATTTTGCTTGAGTGGTCCCCGCATGGATACAGCAAATCAGACTTAGCGATTAACTCAACTGATGTAGTCACTGTGCTCACACCGGCATCCATTGTTAAGCTCTTTTCAAAAGGGTTTAAGCCCCAGGTTCATGAAACTGCAGTAAGTTGTTAATCAGTTAATGTGATGAGCGTATGGCTACAATTATCCCCAACATAAACTCCAGTTCTACCAAAATGACCGCTGGCGAGCGCCGTTTTGGTCAGCGGTTAGAAATGTTTTTGGAGGATGATTATCTCTGCTGGTTTGACGTGCCTGTGGGCAATAAAAGACGTTACCCTGATTTTATTATTTTGCATCCTGGCCGTGGTTTGTTGTTTTTAGAAGTCAAAGATTGGAAGCTGCAGACCATTCAATCCATGAATCACCAAACGTTTACCCTTCTGACGGGCAGCGGGTCTGTAAACAAAGCCAACCCCATAGAGCAAGCTCGCCAATGCGCTTATCAGGTAATTAATACCTTGAAGCGTGATAAGGAATTGGTTCAGCTTGATGGAAAGCATCACGGGAATTTGGTCTGTCCTTATGGTTATGGCGTGGTGTTTACCAACATCACGCGCAAGCAATTGCAAACGGCGTTGGGTGAAGATGGGGAGTCTGTGCTGCCAGCACATCTAGTCATTTGTCAGGATGAAATGCTTGAGAAAACCGATCCAGAGGAATTTCAGCAGCGCTTGTGGAGTATGTTTAATTACCAGTTCCCGCAAAAACTGAGCTTGCCACAAATTGATCGTATACGTGCGCACCTGTTTCCCGAAATTCGTATTGGTGCGAGTACTGAAGATTTGTTTGCCTCACCTGCGGACGGTGGCACTAAGCCTATTGATGTTCCCGACATTATTAAAGTCATGGATATGCAGCAGGAGCAATTGGCACGCAGTTTTGGTGAAGGGCATCGTGTAGTGCATGGAGTAGCGGGTTCTGGCAAAACATTAATTTTAGGTTTCCGATGTTGGTACTTGGCGCAAACGCAATCCAAACCGATTCTAGTTCTTTGCTACAACATGTCACTGGCCGCAAAGTTGCGCGCATTTATCCGCGAGAAAGATATCGAGCAGCAAGTGCAGGTCTACCATTTCCACGATTGGTGTGGGCAACAGTTGCGCAGCTACCATGTGGATTTATTAGCGGGTGATACACCCGTGTGGGAGCGACAGGTTTTAAGCGTAATAAATGGGGTAGAGCAGGGGCTAATTCCGCGCGCGCAATACGGCGCAGTGTTGATTGACGAAGGCCACGATTTTGAAGCTGAATGGCTAAAGCTAATCGTACAGATGATTGACCCAGAAACGAATTCGTTACTTTTGCTTTACGATGATGCGCAATCAATCTACAAGAAAAAATCCAACTTAAGTTTTACCCTATCTAGCGTGGGCATCCAGGCGCGTGGTCGCACTAGTATTCTCAAGTTAAATTATCGCAATACTCGCGAGATACTGCATTTTGCTTTTGACTTTGCTAAAGACTACCTGCAAGAAAAACAAACGGATGAAGACTCGGTGCCACTGGTTAAACCGGAAGTCGCAGGAAAATCTGGTCAGGCGCCTGCATTCCGTTTGTTGGCTAATCGCCCGCAAGAGCTGTCATTCATTCGCACCTGTTTGCAAAAATGGCACGAGGATGGCGTTGCTTGGTCAGATATGGCGGTGATCTATTGCCAGCATTACTTTGGTGAAGCACTGATGCATGAATTGAATCACCATGGTTTGCCTAATATTTGGATGGGCGATAAAAAAAACCGTCGCGATTACGACCCGACAGAAGACAAGGTACTCTTAGTCACTCGCCAAAGTAGTAAAGGCTTAGAGTTTCCCCGCGTAATAGTTGCAGGGCTTGGCGGCTTGAAGAATGACGACGACACAAAGCTCGAAGAGGCGCGCTTGTTATATGTTGCTATGACCCGCGCGCAAGAATGTCTGCTGTTAACCGCATCCGCAAATAACTCCTATGTTCAGCGGTTTGTGGTGAATGGAAATTGAAATCGTTAAATTAAAATTCTTTTAAAAAATTTAATTTGGAAAAGCCCACCTTGTTCATGCGAAAGCATGAACAAGGTGGGCTTTTCTTTATGACGCAACGAATATCTCCCAATATTTTTCTTGTCAATTACCGCCTATTACATGCCAAGTGATGCGCGATATTCCTGTGGTATCCATATGTCCGTAAATAAAACAATATAGAGCCCAGCGGTAATTGAAAGCAGAAGGGCAATTACTAATCCCTGTTTAATTTTATTCATGTAAAGCTCCGATAGATATTTGATAAAAAGCGATTGCTTAATAAGTGGTTATTACAACAACTGTGCCATATTAAAAATCTATATAGATCAGTAGGTTAGTGCTTCGTGAATCTGCTGGTGCAGGATTTACTTTATGTTTATATAAAAAATATTATGTTTTTTGGCTTGGTGGGTTGAGTGTTGCTAGGTGAAAGCACGGCGCTTAATTGATATTGAAGTGGTGATACTGGTGTGTGAGGTGTTTGATGGATTGGGCTAAATCGTCGAGGGCTGAGCGTTTATTGATCAGTGCCACAATTGACAGCGGTGTGTGAAAAATGATCACCATTAAGCGTTTTATAAAAAGTTTGTCGTTTCTAACAAAAGCATAAAAATAAATATCAAAACATAAAATAATTTATCGAAAATTATTTTTCATTCTCCCTAAGTTATTGATTTACTTGTAATGAATGTTTGGCATAATGTTTGAAGAGCACATTGGAAGTTACAACAAATAAAATCGGAGTATTAAATGCCCGTTCGCCCCTCCCCAATGATTTTTTCCTGCACCCGCTGCCCCTGGAAAACTCGTACCCATCCCAAAAGCGATGCGCTTATGCCTGGCGATTATTTTGATAAGTGCCCGAAGTGTGGGGCAGATGTGTCCAATCAATGTGATGTGGCCGCGAGCGTTATTGGCAAAATAAAACGAATAATTGGTTTTCCAAATTTACCTTATTAACAAGGAGTTCTTTATGGCATTAATAAATACTGATTGGACAAAAGAGCTTGAGCAAGTTGAGGTAACTTTTGCGAAGTTGCTAGATGAAAAAGTGGAACCAATGGTTGATCGCACTTTAGATAGAAGTGTTAAAGAAGTGTCTGTTGCAATGGATAAGGCAAGCTTTGAAATTCAGGATGCGATTAAGCAACTTTCGGCAGAAGTGGAAAAGCAAAAAAACGATTTTTTAAAAAAGTTAACATGCTTAGTTTTCGCCTTTGGCTGTTTTATTTTGGTTGCCATAGGTCTAGCTTCGCTAATTTTTTAAGGCACTGATAAATATTCTAGGTTGATTTTTTATGGAAGACATTAACGAGATAATTAAGACGCATTCTGCACCTAAGCGGCAGCAGTATTACCCTGAGGAAGCCAATTCGGCAGCGGAGCCTATGTTTGACAATAGAGAGGCCAAATTTAAGCTGCATACGGATGTGATCCTCTCTGATGAGACGCAACTTCAGTTGGATGAGTGCTTGGCCAAATTGAAATACCACAAACAAATCTATGTTGATTGGGGTTTTGGGTCAGTAGACCCTCTTGGGGTTAGCACGATTCTTAATTTTTATGGTCCTCCCGGAACAGGTAAGACTCTAGCAGCTGAGGCTTTGGCGGGTACATTGGGAATGCCAATAATCCATCTTGGAATTGCAGAGCTCGAAAGTAAATTCATGGGTGATACTGCAAAAAATATTCAAGCAGCTTTTCAGTCTGCACGATTAAGTGGTTCAGTCATTTTCTTTGATGAGGCAGATACTTTGCTTGGGAAGCGACTTTCTTCAGTAACTCAGGGTGTGGACAACGAAGTAAATGCTATGCGTTCAACTTTATTGATTGAGTTGGAGCGTTTTGATGGCATTGCTATTTTTGCTACTAACTTTGGTAAAAATTACGATGAAGCATTTCGCAGCCGGATAAGTCATCACGTTCGGTTTAGTTTGCCCGATTTAGCTGCTAGGAGAAGGTTGTGGGCGCGAATGTTCGTGTCTGGTATCCCATTAAAGGAGGCGCGTGATCAATTAATTGAAGATTGTAGCGAACTATCAGACGGGCTTTCGGGCAGAGAGATTCGAACTTGTATGCGCCTCGCGTTACCAAAGGCGTTCTTAGCCGCAGAAAAAACAGATATGCCTGCCATTTTGTCACTCGAAAATTTGAAGTCAGCGATTGATCAAATCCGAACTGCGCATACAGAAATTGCTACGACGGAAAGTATTGGTCGTTCTCAGCTTCGCGATGCGGTAACAGCAAAAAAATTACTTGGTATTAACAACATAACAGAGGTCTAAGTCATGGGTTGGTTTTCAAATTTTTGTAGTAAGGTAGGTACAGCAGTTCGTAATGTGGCTTCGTCTGTTGCTAGCGCGGCAAGTGAAGCGTGGAAGAAAACTAAAGAAGTGGCTGCTAAAGCTGTCACTTGGATGGCAGATAAGGCTGAGGCTTTTGTTTCCAATGTTAAAGAAACCTGGAAAAAAGTTAAGCCCTATATTGTGGCGTTGTCGCCTATATTAAAGTCGGCCGCTGCCGCAGTGCAAATCCCTTGGTTGAGTGGGGCTATATTGGCTATTGACGCAACATTGCAAGGGTTGTTGGCTTTAGAAAATTCACCAGTTCTTAAGAAATTAGAGGCTGCAATTCATTGGACAATAGCCGCAGCTAAGAACTTCAAGACCACATTTCTTACCCCTGAAGATATTGAAGAAGCAAATAAGCGAAAGGAAACGTTTAAAGAGGCTGCGCAGAACATGTCTGAGGCGGATGCTCACGCATTAGCGCTGGCGGCAATGATTAATGACTATGTAAAAATTCAATCGGTAATAAAAATAGTTTTTGAGAGTGCGCCACCCGCAGACTTTGACCATTATTTGCGACTTCGTGCTACACAAAAGCTACTTGCAAGCGTTGAAGGTTCACTAAACGCCGCTCAAAGCGTAGGTGATATCAGCAGCGATGATTTGTTCATGCTGGACGTGGCGGCTGAATTAATTAGAAAGTCGCCTCAGCTATCTGATGAAAATGCAATTAAACTCGATGAAATTATTCTACGTAAATTCAATAAAAAGTTAATTCCATTTGTGTTTGAGGAAATGATATCGGCATGGGAGTTAGATTTGCAAACAAATCAAGAAGAGTGGGCGTTCTTAAACAGTTCGTTGGCGAAAGAAACAGTATTATTGCGTCGCCTTGAAGTATCGAAGCGAATATCTGAGTTAACTGTAGATGAAGAGAAGTTGTTGTCTGAGTTATTAGTTTCAGTGCCAATCCTTAAAAATACGGCTTCAGCATTAGAAAAGAAAAATAGAGAGATGCAGAACTATGTGTATGCAGCCGAAGGTTTTTTACAGGTGTTAGAGAAATCTGGGGATCAGCTTGAGGCCGAGGGGCGAGGATATTTGGCTGAAGAAGGAAGCAAGGTAGGTATGATTGTTATTGATTGCGCTCAAAATGGTAAGGCTTGGGAGTTACTAAACGATGAAGAGCAAAGTTTGATCATCGACTTCGCCAATATTTTTGAGGAGGATTGTCAGAGTCGCCTTAAGAAAATGTTGGAAGTGGAGGTTGGTGTATGAGTGTTGGTCAAGAAATGATTGGTTTTTTAACCCCTAGTTTTAATGAGCCCATCCAGTTAATATTTTTTACGTTGATGATGGGCGGTGCAGTATTTACAGTAATAAAAGTAAAACTTTCAGCAACTCCTGAAAATTGGGAACAGAAATGGAATGGCGGAACCGTTAATGATTTCTCTGATGATTTGGATGCAGAACATGGCTCGGTTAGTGATATTAGTAATGCTGTTGCTACCAGCTGGGAGAAATTGTCTGAAGCGATGCCAGGTATTTTACTGATTCTTGGGCTTTTAGGTACATTTCTGGGGTTAGGGATTGCTTTAAACAATGCATCTGGAATTCTTGATAGTGCAAGCATGGATGACTCCATGGCCAAATTAAATGTAATGATGGACGGCTTGGGGACAAAATTTAAAACCTCAACTTGGGGTATTTTTGCATTTCTTGCCTTAAAAATTTGGATTTCCTACGACGGATTTGAAGAGAGTCGCCTGAGGTGGTGTATTCGAAAAATCAAGGGGGAGCTTGATAACAGACGTGCAGCAGCTCAAAAGCAGCAGCAGGGTGAGCATCAACAGTTTATAGCTGCTATTGGTCAATTGGGTGAGCGCCTATGTCATACGCTTCATAATGAGATTTCTGATAATCGAAGTGTGCTGCAAAAAAACCAAGACCTTCTATCTAAAAAGGTTGAGCTATTAATGGAGAATAACGCTAGTGCTTTAACTACAACAAATCTACTTGCCCTTCAATTGGAAAAAAGTGAAACCATAATCAATAATGATCTGAAATCGCGCAAAGCATTAGAAGAAATTATCAAACAACACAATGATCGCTTGTGTAATACGTTACAAAGTGAAATCTCAAATAGTCGAATCGTACTTAAAGAAAATCAAGATCTTCTATCTAGAAAAATTGGCCTATCAATTGAGAGTAACGCTAGTGCTATAGCTGCAACAAAGTTGCTCGCTCTTCAGCTGGAAAAAAGTGAAATCATAATTAACAATGGTCTGGAATCGCGTACAGCATTAGAAACACTTATCAAACAACAAAATGATCGCTTATGTAAGACCCTACAAAGTGAAATTTCCGATAGCCGGGTTGTGCTTCAAAATAACCAGGACCTCTTAGCTCTAGGGGTTGAATTGTCGAAAGAAAGTAATGCTAGCGCTTTAGCCACTCGTACAGCATTAGAGTCCTTTGTTGAGGCGAACACGGATAATCTTGAGTCCATGAAAAAATCGTCATCAGAAATGGCCGATGCTGCTAGCCGCGTTGGTGAGTCGGCTGTAGATCTTAAATCTGCTATTGGTAGTTTTAAGGATGGCGTGGCTGATGTTTTAGATTCCTTAAAATCCGATCTTAATGAGACGTTTGAGCAAATGAGCGCTCAAAATAGAGATTCTGCTGCAGATCTAAAGGCAACTATTGGTGCTCTTCAAAGTGGTGTGTCAGAGGTGATGGCGACAATGAAGTCAGATTTGAGTGAAAGCATTTCTGAAATGAATGATAGCTTTGGCAAGAATATGGGCAAAATGTCTGCTGATTTGGAAGAAGCAACAACTGGAATAGCTGGCGCGATTAACATGCTCTCAACTAATGTTAAGGATATCATGACTTCCATTGCGGAGGCCAATCACGAGTCATTAAAAAGCCAAAAGGTGGCTCGTGAGGAATTTATAGTAACAAGTGACACGCTTAATCGTAACGTAGAGGAAATGACAAACTCCATCGGAGGGATTACAGAAGAAATGATAAATCGCTTGGGGAGTGTTGCAGAAACTAATAGACAAAACAAATTAAATTGCGAAAGTTTAAAAACAATGGTGAATGAATTTTCACTTTTAGCAGGTGATGTAAAGAGTACGGCGTCATCACTCGATTATTTGAGTAACAATATAAAAATATTTAATGAAAACGAATCCTCAAATAAGTCTTTGAGTGAAATTACTGAGGTCTTGAAAAAAATCGACCATTCAATTTTTGTTGTTGCTCAAAGGGTAGAGAGTAATCAGATTGGTACTGAGGTCAGCGTATGAAGGAAAAGCCAAACGAGTGGGTTTCTATTGCTGACTTAATGGCTGGAGTCATGGCGGTGGTAATGCTTTTGCTCGTTATGTCAGTTTTGCAAAAAACATATGCAGATCAAAAGCATAAAAAAGAAATGGAAAAAAGTGTCATTGCTAAAAAGAACAAAGTAACTGAGGTTCTAAATTCATTAAAAGACTCGGTCACAAAAGATGGGAATAATCAACTAATTTCCTTTGATATTGATGCAGGAAAGGTCACGTTGCGCGATAATGTTTTTGAGCGAGGTAGCGCGTGTATTACTTCAGAGGCCAAAAGTGCAGTTGGTATTTTTCAGCAGAAAGTATCAGATTTTTTATTAAATGTGCATGGTGGGCAGATATTTGTTGAAGGGCATACTGACAATTTACCTGTTTCTAAACCTGTAACTGATTTCTCTCGCTTTTGTACTGTCTATGACGATAACTTCACTTTGTCAGCCGCTAGGGCTAGAGAAGCTCGGAAATTATTAATTGGTGGTCTTGATGCGGAAGTTGCAAAACGTATTATTGTTGCTGGTTATGGTGATTCTCAGCCCATTGTAGGTATCGCCGCTGGAGATGCAAAAAATAGGCGTGTTGAAATTCGATTCTTTGTTAAACAGTAGCTGTCTCGTCAATATTATTCGTTAAAAGTTGGTTTGGATTCATGTGATGTTCGGTTTGATCTAGTAGGCCATCAAGTTATTTGATGGCTTACTAGTGTTTTTAAAAGACAATTGCTTCCGATGCCTTATTTTGCCAATCTAAATCCCGTTTATCATATCTAACTGTCGTGCTCACATCGCTGTGCCCGGCTAATTGCCTTACCGTATTCAAATCGATACCTTTCTCCAGTAGTTGAGTGATGAACGTTCTTCGCATGTCGTGTGGCGTAAATTCTGAAATGCCCGCAAGTCGTTGTAAATTTTCGAGTGCGAAAGCTAAGCCGCTATATGACATGGCGTTGCGTGTGACACTTCCATTTTTAAGGATTTTACTGAAGAGCGATCCATCGCTCGTGCCTCTGCAGACAATCCATTGTTTTGGCGCCTAAAGATTTTTTAGGGGGCTGCGCGCAGCTTTTATAGTCTATATTATTTCATTTGGCTTACTGTGTGAGCCGAATATGGGTTATATTTGGCTCGTTGTATAAAGCGGGTAAATAAAATGGTCGAATATGTCCCCTTGGATCGTTGGATTTGGCAGAACCCAAACTGGCCCAAGTTTCATTGGAATTCAGAGCAGCTTCAAACTTATCTGGGTGATGCGAATAAGGCCCTGGGTGTGTTGTTGGGCCGAATGGGAAGCTTGAGCTCAGACTTGAACTCAGAGTCTGCCTTAGATGCTTTACTCCAAAATATCGTTACTTCATCAGCTATTGAGGGGGAAACCTTAAGTGCGGCCTCTGTGAGGTCATCACTCGCCAAACGCTTAGGTACCTCGGTAAATACGCAAATCCCCATATCGAGTAAAACAGAAGGGCTTGCCGAGCTCATGCTCGATGCTATCCAGAATTGTCATCAACCGCTTTCATTGGAAAAATTGGAGCAGTGGCATCGCTGGTTATTTCCCGATGATCAGCCTCGGCTTGTGAGTTTGCGTGTCGGCCAACTCCGTGGCGATGAGCCCATGCAAGTAGTTTCTGGCAGGTTAGATAAACCGCGCATACATTTTGAGGCTCCGCCGAGAGTTATGCTTGAGAAAGAGCTTAATCTCTTTATTGAATGGTTTAACTTACCTACAGATAAAGCTATAGACCCACTTATCCGAGCCGCCATTACACACTTATGGTTCATTACTATTCATCCTTTTGATGATGGGAATGGTCGGATTACGCGTGCCTTAACAGATATGGCGCTTGCTCAGGCAGATGCTCAATCCATCCGTTTGTTTGCGATGTCGTCCAGTATCTTGGATAAGCGTGCTGAGTATTACCGGATTTTGGAACAGACTCAGCGCGGAGGATTAGATGTTACTTCTTGGATTATTTGGTTTTTGCAAACGCTCAATACTAGCTTGCAAGAAGCGAATAAGCTGATTGAAGCCACATTTACTAAACGGCGTTTTTGGCAAAAATTTGCAGAACAAAATTTCCTACCCGAGCAGCGTAAAGTGTTAAATCGTTTGCTTGATGGCGGTGAAAAAAGTTTTGAGGATGGGATCAGTGCCGCGCAATATCAAAAAGTTGCAAAGGTGAGTAAGGCGAGTGCGACGCGCCATTTGTCAGATTTACTCAGCAGAGGCTGCTTGCAAAAAACTGCAGCAGGTGGTCGAAGCACACGGTATAAAATCAACACATCAGATTGTTGAGATTAATTAGTGTTTTTCATTTTGATTGGAGATCGTTGGTGAGCTGTGTGACTAAGGTGACATATATTTCTTTTAAAATTCGTAAATTTGAAATGCTCGCCTTGTTCTCGTGAAAGCTTGAGTAAGGCGAGCAACACCGTATTACGATGTTAGTCTTTTTGTTGTATTGCCAATTTATTTATCACTGCATTAACACCGGCTATAAGTCTTAGCGCTAGAATATTATTGCTTGAGATGCTTTCCGTTGCCAATCTAAATCCCGCTTATCATATCTAACTGTCGTGCTGACATCGCTGTGCCCAGCCAATTGCCTTACTGTGTTTAAATCGATACCTCTCTCCAGTAATTGAGTGATAAACGTTCTTCGCATGTCGTGTGGCGTAAATTCTGGAATGCCCGCAAGTCGTTGTAAATTTTCGAGTGTAAAAGCTAAACCACTAGATGACATGGCATTGCGTGTGACACTTCCATTTTTAAGGATTTTACTGAAGAGCGATCCATCGCTCGTACCTCTGCAGGTAATCCATTGTTTTAATGCCGCTGTGATCTCGTTAGCCAAATAGATTTTTCGGCTTTTTCGGCCTTTCCCTTCTCTCACTAAAAGCAATCCATTATTTAAATCCACATCGTCGATATTGAGCGCACAGATTTCAGAGCACCTAAGCCCAGCGCCAATACCAACTAATATAATGGCGAGATCTCGTGATTTCATGGATGGGTATTTCAGCTTCTTGCAGGAAGAGAGCAGTTTGATAATTTCAGGTTTGGATAGCCTTCTACCGGTTCGAGTAGCATTTCCCTTAAGTGACTTAACCGCATTAATGCGCAGCATATTGTCTGCAGACAGTTGCCCAAGATTAAAAGCCGTTTTGGTAACGCCTTTTAATCCGGCCAGTACAAGATTAATGCTGTTAACAGCGTATCCAGCTTCAATGAATGTCGAGCGAATCAAATGTATTTTCTCAAAAGTGAGCTGGCTCCAATCAAATTGCTCCACCGATTTTTTATGCCCTAAAATCGTTAGGCTTTGATGCAATAGTGTTTTCATGGAGTTGCGCCCTGTAGGCGCTAAGCTATCCAAATAAATTGAGTAAGCAGATTGTAAAGTCGCTTTTACCTTGGTGGCTGAAAGCTTTGTTTTTTGGTGTAACTTATTGATTGAAACTGAGCGTTGCGTTGTTGAGAGAATAGATTTAGCTGAGTTAGCCATATGAACTCCAGAATTGAATGAGAAATTTTTAATTGATGATCGATAGAAATCAGATTTGCGTTTCAGTCTGATTTTTTAAGTGAGGCAAGGGGAGTTTTAGCTCAATCTACAACCGGTTTAATGCACATTAAACCGAGTGATCCTATTTGCAAATTAGATTAGTCCTCGTTCTGCAAAGCTGACGATATTGACGCTGCCTACCACGAGGTGGTCTAACACACAAATATCTACTGTCTGTAACGCGGTCACTAGTCTTTGTGTAATGACCTTATCTGCATTGCTTGGTTCGGCAATGCCAGCAGGGTGGTTATGTGCAAATATTACAGCGGCTGCATTTTTTGAAAGTGCAAGCTTTACCACTTCTCGCGGATAAACAGCGGCTCCATCAATGGTTCCTTGAAATAATATTTCTGCTTCTAAAACACCGTGTTGGTTGTCGAGTAGGATCACTAAAAATACTTCTCGTTCAAATTTTGACAATGCAACGCGTAAATAATCGCGGGTCATATCAGGGCTAGTTAAATAGTCGCTACGGATAAAACGTTTTTCCAGAATCGTCTCGGCCCAATTAAGAATTTGTGTGTCCGAAAATTCAATGGGTTTTATGTTGGAAGTCGATTTATAGCTGCCAACAGCAGAATCATTAATGTCTTTCATGAATGTCTCCAATATTTCGGCATAGAAACGCCACCACCGAATTTAATCGGTGGTGGCGTTTCTATATGACGTTAAGGTAGGTTTGATGAAGAAGGGTATTAACGTAAAACTAATTGTTCACTTGTCGGTTGAAGGTATGGCCGCAGGAAAGGCATTGAAAGCTATCTAGAATTTCATCATCAAGCGTAGCGCCGAGTGTAGACCCTGCGATACACCCGGCAATGCCCCCACTAATGGCACCTATTGTGGCGGTAGCAATAGCTGATACCATTCCGTTCTGGGCTCCTGCTTTTGCTCCATTGATTGCGCCAAGCGCAGCGCCGACTGCACAACCGATTTTCTGGCTTTATTGAGCGTTGCGATATTTGAAGATTGGCAATTTGGACAAGTTGGTTGCATTTGATTCACCTTTATGAGATTAAAAGGGCTCGAATGAGCCGTTGTCATAGAGGTGATATAGGTTTGAAAAATTTTGGATTAGAGACGGATTCTTAAATGAGTTGCGAGTACTGGCGAAGTAGCGATACTGTTTGCGGTAGTTGTAGTTTTTGTAAGTTTGCAAGAAATTCATCAATATTCATTGCTGGATTTTTTAACGAATTACGTTGATCGCGGAAAGCTGTGCAGCAAACAGCGGAGCCATATCGATTTGATAATAAATAAAATCGTCTGGATGAATAACTTCAATTTGGAATGAGGCCAAATACGCTTCTGGAAAGTCTTTTAAATTGGATGTAACAATTGCATCGGCCTTGCTTTTAATTGCAGCTGCGAGTACATGACGATCATCGGGGTCGGGCAACTCAAGTCCTTGAATTAAACTCTCGTACCCTGTGATCTTGGCGTCAGGTACATGACGATCCATTAGCTCCCGTACTTTCTCTAGTTGTTGGGGCGTGTATTTTCCTTCTCTCAGCAATGCGTTAATCCACTCGTCGTGAATTCGGTCTGTCCAATAGGCTTTGAACAGATTCTTGCTGGCCAAACGCATTAAGCTATCTCTCAATGGTGCTGGATAGAGTACGCAAGCATCAAAGACAACTGAAAACCTCGCCATTATTGCTCATACCCCATTCCTAAGGATTGAGAAAGCGCAGTTAACTCATCTAGTGCGGCGCTTCGTTGATAATCAATTTTACTTTTGTACTCAAGCACATCTTTAGCCAATACGCGGCGGTGAGCACCAACCTTACGAAAGGGAAGTTCGTTCTTCTCTAGCAGGCTTACCAAGTGTGGACGGCTAACATTCAGTAAATTGGCTGCTTCTTGAGTGCTGAGTTCATGATGAATGGAGACAAGGCTTATAGCATTTCCCTTAGCCATTTCTGAGAGGATATCTAATAGTAACTGCAGCACTGGGCCGGGTAATACGATATCTTCTGCTTTTCCGTTGCTCCCTCTAAGCGACATTTGCACTCTGTCTGCATCTGCGTATTTGCTGAGCATTCGGCTTGAAAGTTTGGCTTCTTCCATTTCGGGCTTTGTTGGTAAATGTACAATATTGTTCATGGTTGCCTCCGCTATGATTCTGTAAGAATATACTATGGCATAAACGAAATAAGTGAAGCAAGCGCAATAAACGAAAATTAAGTGATTGTCTTCCCTGTCAGATCGTCAATCAAGGTTGTATTTCATCAAATTCTATATTCATACGCTCAATATTTAACGGAATTTCGGGCTTTACATCCTAAGCGCTTTAATATGGGGGCATAATTGGGGGCATTAAATTTATTTTATCATTTGTTTTTGTTGATTTTTATGGCTTTAGAGGTATTTTTGTGGTGCGGCCTCGGCACCATATACATCCTCTTTTTATTTCAGTGCATTACGCTTCGATTGTTGCGTAATAGTTTAAGGGCGACCTGAGTTTCCCGCTTTGGCAGTGAGTTTTTGTGCCTCTCATGGTTTTATTCTTGCTCCGCACGCTTCCCAATAGATTTGCCGCTGATTTGGGTGAATCTTCTGTGTTTATTCCTGAGTTAGTGATGCAAACTGCGCACTAGTTTGGCTTTTCAGGTCATGAGGGTTTAGTTCAACTTCCAATCCTCTGCGACCGGCACTTACAAATATGGTGGTGCATGTTTGAGCGGATTCATTAATAAAGGTTTGTAACCGTTTCTTTTGTCCGAGGGGGCTAACGCCGCCTAGCACATAGCCAGTAATACGCTCTACATCGGTTTTATCTGCCATAGCGGCTTTTTTTGCGCCTGCGGCTTTTGCAATTTGTTTCATGCTGAGCATATCGGATACGGGAATTATACCCACGGCGTAATCTTTTGAATCCAACATAACCACCAAGGTTTTAAATACGCGCGCAGCATCCACGCCCATTTTTTCAGCGGCTTCTAACCCATAGGATTCAGCGGCTGGGTCGTGAGTGTATTCGTGAGCTTTAAAGTTCACTTTGGCTTTTTGTAAGGCTTTAATGGCTGGGGTCATGGTTGCATCACTTTTGTAAAAATGGCTGCTGATCTTGTTGTGGTTTCATCATAGATTTGTGCGAAGGTTTTGCTTGATCGTATGAGCAAATTCTTCGTTTACTTCAGCTGCTGCGGCATAAGTATTCCATGCGTTTACCACACGTAAAACCTGTTCAATAATTTCCTTGGCTTCTTTTTTAAAATTGCTAATTAAGCTGGCGGCTTGCATTAAATCATCACGCACAAAATTATCACGTTTTCCGTTTAAACTTATTTGATGTGAGTTCACCCAAGGTGAACCCGGTTTGTAGCTGTAGGCTATATCAAAGGCGGGTGCGAGCTGCCATTGCTCGCGTGGGCCTGCTAATAAAAATCCGGTATTTTTAGTGTGGTCGTCGTGGTTGCGCGCTACTATGTTAAATACCATGCGGCGATAAATTTCTATTGCCTCGGCACGGCTCAAGCGCAGTTGGCGTGCAACTGAAAATAATTGTTCGTAGCTGTATTGCCCGGGTTTTTTGTAGTCGGCATGATCCATGGCGCAGAGCGATTGATAATGTAATTTGTAATTCCCGATGCGATCAAAGCGTTTTGTTAAAAAATGCGCGCGCTTGCCATCTAACAATAGTTCACAGGGCGATATGTTAATGCCTACGTCCTTTGCCATTAAATAGTAGGCGTATTCCATTCGTCCAAAACCTTGTGGGTCGCCAAAGGTTTCGCGGTTGTCGCTATGCTCAACAACGCCATCAAATTTTAATAAATAATGTTCAAATCCTTCGGGTGCTGCTACTTGGCCTGAGCGAATTTCAGTGTGATCTTTATTGATAGCAATTAACGCTTTTGCGCGTGCGCCACCCGCTGATGTGCCGACTTGTAATATTCCGCTCAGATCATCTTTTTCATGAATGGTGGCATAGGTTTCTGTGCGTTGATTCAATACCTGCTGTGCCATATTAATCAGCGATTCCAGTTCTAATTTACCTCCCGCATTTTGTGTTTGGCGCAAGGCGGGGGCATATTCCAGTGCGCCCATGCCTCGGGTGCCGATGTAAAGCAAGCGTTCCAGTGGTGTAAAACTGTTGGGGTCGCGGCCGTTACGTGCCAGCCATGCGTTGATAACAGCGTTGCCAAAATCATCGGGCAGGGTATCTGCAAAGCAGGCGGGTAGGCCTTTGTAGGTATCGGGGTTGAGTTGTGGGAATTGAAAAGTTCGTGGGCCGCTGGTTTGTATGGGCATGTGTAAGGGGGCAATCTGAACGCCTTTTCTTGTCCACTCAGGTGTGTATTCAAAGGTGGCTATACCGGCTTCTGGTATCCACGCCAGCGCGCCCACCAGTTTATCCCACAGCCAGATTTCCGCCAGATTTTGCATTACCAATCCAGCCCTAGGCTTTTGGCGGTAGGTTCATTTACGTCCTCTGCAGCCTGTTCGCTTGCGCTTAGGTATTTGGTGATTCGCGCGCGCTGCCGCTGTTTGCCACGTAGTTTTAGCTGCGCTAACGGGCTGGGCGGTGGTTCTGGTAAGAAGTTGTCTAATTGGCTTAAACAGTTAAGTGCGCGCAATGCGGCGATCATATTTTCCAGCTTGCCGCCGCCAGCAATCAGTTGGCGATAGCTTTTGGCGGTAATCCCAATCTCATCGGCCAGGGCCATTTGGGTCATATTGTGCTCAAGGCGCAAACGCTCAAGGCGGGCACCCAGCTCGGAGGCAATAGAAGCATTGGTCATAGCTTGATAGTTCATAATGGGTTTTTAATTACCGTTAATTGTCAATATTCGATTATTAAGGGTTAATTTATACCTATTTATTTTGTTTTTCAATATTTAGGTAAATAAAGTTCTTTTATGGTCATATATTGTTTTTATGGGGTTTTTAAGCACCTATTATATTTTAAGAGAAATGATGCATTAATCGTGTTCATAAGCTGAACTGGTTAGGCCAACGTAATCCTCTCTTTCGTAATCAAGATCTTTCGCTCTTTATAAAGCTTACTCAGCGCATTCTTATAAATCCCTTTGCTGACTTTGTACTGAAAATAAATTTCTTCTGGTTCGCTTTTGTCGGTAAGCGTTGACTCGCCGCCGTTGGCTTTTAAGTGATCCAAAATAATATCGGTGAGTTGATCGCGCACGACGCTGTTGACGGGCTGTAGGCTTAAGCCGATTTTTCGGTCGGGGCGAATTTCTTTAATAAAGCCTTTTAATTTTTCGCCGTAGAGTAGGGTGCGTGGTGCGTTGTCGCGGAACACTAAGCCTAAATGGGTGTGGTTTATAACCGCTTTAAAACCTAAATCGGTGCGGCCGCAAATAATTAAATCCACTTCTTGTTGTACTTTCAGATCACTTGCGCGTTCTTCTAAGTGATGGCTTAAACGAGACGATGCGGTAATGCGCGATGTGTGTGGGTCTAAATACACACACACCACGTAACTATTGCCCGCTTCCATAGGTTTAAGTTGTTCGTTATAGGGTACAAGCAAATCTTTCGGTAGACCCCAATCTAAAAAGGCGCCTACGGCGTTAACTTCTTTTACTTCTAAATGCGCACATTGGCCGACCATCACTTTAGGTGTAAGAGTGGTGGCGATAATACAGTCATCGGAATCCAAATAAATGAATACGCCCAATTCATCGCCAATTTTCGCGCCAGTCGGAACATAGCGCTTTGGCAGCAAAATATTGCCGTATTTGTCGCCATCCAAAAACAGACCGAAATCGACTTGTTTAATCACTCGCAGGCGATTCATTTGACCAATGTTAATCATGTTTAACCTTTTGTTTGCAGGGCATAATGGGCGCTATTGTAAGGCCTGCGCCTGATTATTGCTGATTAAATAGAGTAGATGTTCTATGGAATTGTTTTCGTTTGATGCTCAAGGGCGTCATTTTGCTGTGGTACTGGATTTTGAGTTGCGCTTGGAGCGTTTGATTATTGATCAAACCCTGATGTCGGTAAAACCCTTGGGCGATGCCAACAGTGTGCATGTGTTTGAGGATGCACGGTTTGGCCGCTCACAGTTGAGCTTTAGCATCAACCCGCAATCACAATCGGCGCACTATCAATTGCAGCCCAGCAATTCTGAACTTATCGCTGGCGAGGCGGAGTTGAGCGAGCCTGCCAAGCTTATGGTAGCAAGTGCAGGCGATGGTAAGGCTTCGCTGGAAAAGGGGCGTCAAACCAATTGGATTGTTTTGGGTGGTATCGCCTTTAAGTTATTTAAAACGGTCAAAGTAGTAAAGGTAGCGCTTGTTGCAGCGTCTGTGGCAGTTTACAGCGTGATGTTTACCGTTGAGTTCGCGCTGGCTTTGGTTGCGGTACTTATATTTCATGAATACGGCCATGTGCGCGCCATGAAAAAATGTGGTATTCCGACCAAAGGTTTTTATTTGATCCCTTTTTTAGGCGGAATTGCGGTAGGCGATAAAGCTAAAACCCAATGGGAATCGCTCTATATCTCCATGATGGGGCCAGTTTATGGGCTAATCATGACGGCCATTTTTTACGTGATCTTCTTGATTACCGGTAGCCACTTTTGTGGTTTGGTCGCGGCTACCAGTGCTTTGCTCAATTTGTTTAACCTCCTGCCAATCCACCCGCTAGATGGCGGCCAAGTTGTTAAGGCTCTTGTGTTTTCACGCCGTAACCAAATGGCACTCTTTCTGTTTCTGGCGGTATCCGCTGTTTGTCTCTACGCCGCTTGGGCATTCGGTTTCTACTTCCTGTGCTTCTTCATTGTTATCGGCGTGGTGGATATCATTACCAACTGGTCAATGCCCATCTCAGCGGATATGACGCCCCTCAAAACCTACGGAATCTGGTTTTCGTTGGTGTGGTATTTAGCGGTTACGCTCGCGTTTATCGCCATGATTGTTTTGCTGGTGATGGCCCAAGTGCCTGGTGCAGAGATAGCCACTAAAATATTGAGCTCATAGCCTCTGTGTGGATTTTATGTATTTATGTGGACATAAATTTAAAATGTGTACTAATATGGATATGTAGCTTATAAAACCTCATGCGCTTCGGGTTCTTACTTGGGGCGTTTTAGCGGTTTAAGCTCAATATCTTTTTAGCTCAACAGCTATAGCTGAAGGTACCTATGATTGCGTTGGCTCAAACCTTACCTGCACACGCGGCACAAGCTGCGGTGGGTACAGCACTTAAAATTATGGATAAGTGGAATTGCTCAGAAAAAGAGAAAATGGCGCTTTTGGGCGTTGGGCGTTCTACCTTGCATAAATACCAAGTGACTCCCGCTAGCGCACGGCTATCGCCCGATTTGCTGGAGCGCATTAGCTACTTGCTAAATATTCATGCGGTCTTACGCATCCTCTTTGAAAACCCAGAAAACCAATACGGTTTTTTGCGCCTGCCCAATAAAAATGCTTTCTTTAATGGCAAGGCACCCATGGAGATTTTAAGCTCGGGGTTGATGAGTGCGCTCTATGAGGTGCATCGCCATTTGGATGCGATTCGCGATGGACAATTTGCCTGAGGCAAGCATGGAATTATTGATAAATGGATATTAAGTCTATTCCTCTGGTGACGTTTTTTAATCAAACAGCTTATCGATTAATTCCCAGTAAGTACCCGCCTAAGTCACTGTTTGATGATGTAGCTAATCACGAAGAGTTTGAAATTCTTTTCGCTATTCAAGAGCTCACCAATCCGCGCATTCGCAATGAAGTTGGCAATTTAAATCGCGTACCTGCGCAAGAGCGCCCTTATGGTATTCGCGGCTGCAACTATGCATTAGGCCCTTTTGTGCATTTAAATCCGGCGGGGTCGCGTTTTTCTAATGGCGACTTCGGTGTTTATTACGCGGCGGAAGATGTACAAACTGCAATTGCTGAAACGCGCCATCACCAACAAAATTATTTTTCTGGCATTGTTGGGTTAAAGTTTGATCGATTAAGCATGCGTTGTTTAAAAGCACAATTTTCGGCGAGTTTGCGCGACATTCGCGGTGATGATTTTAAAGAACATGAATACTACAACAAACATAATTATTCAGTTTCGCAGCAGTTGGGCGCAGCGCTTAAAATTAATAATGATGCGGGTATTGCCTATACCTCTGTGCGCTTGGCGGCTAGAGCTTGCTATGCATTATTTTCCCCTAGTGTAATCAAAGACATTATTCAAACTACACATTATGAGTATATTTGGGATGGCGAAAAAATTGTGGTTGCACTGGAAACGACAGAAGTGGTTTTATGATTTTTGAAAAATAAAAAAGGCGATGCAGAAATGCATCGCCTTTATCGCATCACGCGTTAAAAAGCTATTTGCTAGCTTGCTCGCGAGCAATTGCGCGGTAAGCAATATCGTTGCGATAAAACATACCGTTCCAGTTAATTGTTTTCGCAAGCTCGTAAGCCGTTTGTTGTGCTTCTAATACGGTATTGCCTAAAGCCGTTGCGCAAAGTACGCGGCCGCCATTCGCCACTGTGTTGCCATCTTTAAATGTTGTGCCTGCATGGAAAACTTTTTGGCCTGCAACTTCGGTGGTGGGTAAGCCAGAAATTACATCGCCTTTGCTGTATGTATCTGGGTAGCCGCCAGCGGCGAGTACAACACCAATCGATGCACGTGAGTCCCACTCGGCAGTCACTTTATCTAAATCGCCTTTAAGCGCGGCTATGCAAAGTTCTACCAAATCAGATTGCAAACGAAGCATAATCGGTTGGGTTTCAGGGTCACCAAAACGGCAATTGTATTCAATAATTTTTGGCACACCTGCGTCACTAATCATCAAACCCGCGTATAGAAAACCAGTGTAGGTATTTCCTTCAGCGGCCATGCCATCAACGGTTGGTCGAATAATTTCTTTAATCACACGGTCGTGAATTTCTTGCGTTACAACGGGGGCAGGTGAGTAAGCGCCCATGCCACCTGTATTCGGGCCAGTGTCGCC
>SXGR01622591.1_pt1 | contig 20785 bp, 20 predicted proteins | sample 3174711 | NCBI WGS metagenome assembly SXGR01 (sample SAMN11356860, study PRJNA531348) | freshwater metagenome | isolation source: freshwater sample F1-60 | place: China: Fuxian Lake, Yuxi | collected 2017-12-25 | reverse complement strand
CCGGTCAGCACGGCGTGGCCACGGCCACCGTTTCAGCCATGTTTGGCATGAAATGTGTCATTTACCTGGGGGCAGTCGACTGCAAGCGGCAGGAGCTGAATGTCTACCGCATGAAGATGCTCGGGGCCGAGGTGGTACCCGTGAAGGCTGGTCAACAAACCCTCAAGGAGGCGGTCAATGAGGCCATGCGCGACTGGGTGACGAACGTCCGTTCAACCCACTACATCCTAGGCACGGCCTACGGCGCCCACCCCTACCCGGTCATGGTCCGCAATTTTCACCGGATCATGGGAGACGAGGCCCGTGCCCAGATCCTGGAACGTGAAAAACGTCTGCCGGACCTGCTCATTGCCTGCGTCGGCGGCGGATCCAACGCCATCGGATTGTTCTACCCATTCCTGAACGATCCCTCTGTGCGAATGCTGGGAGTCGAGGCCGGGGGCGAGGGTATCGTGCCCGAGAAGCATGCCGCACGCTTTCAGGGCGGCTCTCTGGGCGTTCTGCAAGGCACCCGCAGCTACATCCTCCAGGACGAGTTTGGACAGATCCAGCTCACCCACAGTGTCAGCGCGGGACTCGACTATGCCGCGGTCGGACCCGAGCACGCTTGGCTGAAGGACCGCAACCGCGTGGAGTACAGCTACGCCACCGACACGGAGGCTCTAGATGCTTTCCTGAGTCTGGCCAAGTTAGAGGGGATTATCCCGGCACTGGAGAGTGCTCACGCCGTGGCGGGAGCCATCCAGCGTGCACCCACTCTGTCCAAGGATGCGATCATCATCATAAATCTGTCCGGACGTGGTGATAAAGACGTCACGCAGGCGGCCCAGAAACTGGGAATCCGCTTGCCGGACTGATTTCCAGCCTCGGGAGAAAACTGAGGTCCAAGCAGCGAGTTTTGGGCGGAAATCTAGGCCGATATTTGATTTCATATCGATCTTGATCACCGCATTCAGCTCGGGAATTAGCCAACGCCAACGCCAATGCCAACGCCAACAATGGCTTTGCCTCTTTGAGTGCGCTCGACGCACTGCCCTCGCTCAGAACTTACTCAGGAGAACCCTCTTCGCGCCGCCCCAGCAAGGCCTGGGGATCGGGATTGGGGATCAGCGAGGCGCGCTCACGGAGCATCTGAGCCCGGAACAAGTCTCGCTCATCGGAACCTAGCTTCTCGCGGAGTGGATGCGCCAACTGAAGGTGGGCTGGCTGGCTGCGGAGGAATAGTTCGTCGGTGAGCGACTTCGGCGTTTTGCCGAAAACTCCCAGGTCAACGCCGAGCCGCAGGAAGCTGATTAGATTCATGGCTTCCTTGGAGGAAATACTCCAACTGTTTCCCAACACGCCGTAGGCACGACCAATGTGGTTGAGCAACACAGCGGGCTTCTTCTCCATCTGGGAGAGGCGTGCGTTCTCTTCGTGCTCAATGATCTGGAGCAGAACCTTGTTGATGCGTTCGACGATATCGTTTTCCGGCTCCCCCAGAGTCATCTGATTGGAGACCTGAAAGACATTGCCCAGCGCCTCGGTGCCCTCGCCATAGAGACCGCGCACCGCCAACCCCAACTTATTGACGGCTTGGATAATCTGGTTGATCTGCTCGGCCAAGACTAAGCCCGGAAGGTGCAGCATCGCACTCACGCGGATGCCGGTGCCCAAATTGGTGGGGCACGCTGTCAGGAACCCGTAACGCTCGGAGAAAGCGAACTCGACCTTCTCCTGCAGGGCCGTATCGACGGCATCAATGGCCGTCCAGGCCTGCCGCAGTTGGAGCCCAGGCCGAAGTGCCTGAATCCGCAGATGGTCCTCTTCGTTGACCATCACACAGACGTTCTCTTCACGGTTGAGCACAATGCCGCTGCCGGCATTCTTGGCCGCGTGTTCACGGCTGATAAGATGCCGTTCCACCAGGACTTGTTTGTCTAGGGCGGGCAGCTTGTCCATCGATTCGGCAAAAATCTCCTGCCCCAGTAGAGTCAGGGATTTGACCTCCGGCATCAGCGTCTCAAAGGCCTTAATTCGCTCTGCCTTCTTGGAATGGCTCGGGAAAGGGACCGTTCGGAGGTTGCGCGCCAGACGAACTCGGCTGGAGAGCACGATTTTGTCGTGAGGGCCACTGCGCAGGCATGCCTCGGAGGGGGGAACCAGAAAATCGATAATGCTCATGTCGGAGGGATTATTCAGAGGCCTTGAAGGCCTTGATTTCGTCGCGCAACCGGGCGGCCGATTCGAAGTCTTCTTGCCCGATGGCTACCTGAAGGTCGCGATTCAGACCCTGAAGTCTGTGCGCACCCTCCAAGGCACTTTTCATCCCCGCAGGCACCTTGCCACGGTGGCGGATATCCTTGTGCATCGTCTTAAGCACCGAATCCAAGCCGTCGGAAAAAATGTCGTAGCAATGAGCGCAACCCAAACGGCCGCTCTTCTTGAAGTCGGCCTGGGTGTACCCGCACTGGTTGCACGAGAGGGCTCCCACCGCCTCGGAAGCCTCCTCCATCTTCTGGGCGGCGCCCAAACCAAGAAGGTGATCAGCGATGGCGAAGGCAGCCGGGTCGTTGTAGTTCTTCTCCTTCGCACAAGCGGCGCAGGCATCGACCTTCTTGACCTTGTTGTCGGCAATTTCGGTCACGTGGACCGACGCCTCCTTAAGCTTGCAGAACTGGCACACCATAGTTTGCTAGGCAGATATCGATGTAGAAAGAGGCAGAGTCAAGGTGAGGGGTAAACCCTTCTCACCGTGGGAAACAGATTTCCAACCATTAAGTAGCTGTCGAGGACGGTGCCTGACGACGAGGCCGCAGGAGGATCACCTTCTTGTCGCTCCCATCCACCTCCACGCTGTGGGTTTCGATGTCCGGGTCTGTCTTTAGGGCCTGATGGACAATGCGGCGATCGTAGGCGTTCATCGGTTCCATCTCCATGATGTCACCGAAGCGGCGCACCTTGTCCGCCAACTCAACGGCCCGCTTGGCCAGTTGCTCCCGAGCCTCACGACGGTAACCACCGACATCCAACATCACCCTGGGCACCGAATCGTCCCCCTTGTGAAGGATGCGATTGAGCAGGTATTGGATCTCGCCCAACGTCTGACCTTGGCGGCCGATCAGCCGGTTGGGTTCATCGGTCTGGATGTCCAGTAGGAGCATGTCCTCGTAGTTCTGCTCGGTGACCGTGGCTTCGAAGCCTAGGGTCTTGAGCATCTGGCAGAGGGTGTCTTTGGCACTCATGGAAAATTAAACAGATCCCTTTCGACGTCCGGGCTGGGCAGGCGCAATGACGGCAATACCGGTTCCCTTCCCCGGTCCTTCGTTCGATTTGGTGATCTTGGTCTGCAGGATGGTCATCAAATTCTGGGTAGTCCAGTACAGCGTCAGGCCAGCCGAATAGTTGTAGAAGAGCACACCGAAGAAGACAGGCATGTACTTGAGCATCTTCTGCTGAGCCGGATCCATCTGCGGCGACACCGGTGTCAGCGTCGACTGCCACCAGGCTGTGGCCAAATACAGGACGGGCATAATATTGAGCGGTAACCCGATCCCGGGAATCCCCAGCAGCGGAATAAATCCCAAACCGGGGACCACGTAGACGCTGTCGGGACGAGAGAGATCGCAACACCAGAGGAAACTCTCACCGCGCAGCTCGATCGCAGTACGGAGCATGAAGAAAAACCCGATGAACACGGGGAAGGTCAGCACTAGGGGAAGACAACCGGCCATGGGATTGATCCGATGCTCTTTCATGAACTCCATGGTCTTCTGGTTCATCTTGGTCGGATCGCTCTTGTACTTCTCGCGGATGGCGTTCAGCTGCGGTTGAAGGGTCGACATCCGCTTCATCGAGCGGGTGCTGGCGGAGGTCAGAGGCCAGAAGGCCAACTTGATCGCGATGGTCAGCACGACAATGGATGCTCCATAGGACGGAATCAGCGAGTGGACCGCGTTGAGGAGCAACAACAGCGCCTTGGCGCAAATGCCGGTGATGCCGGTAAAATCCATGACCAGATCAATTTGCTTCTCGCTGCTCTTGAGTTGGCTGTACTCCTTGGGGCCCGCGTAGATCGTGTGCTTGCGGATCAGCTTCTCGCCGGGCTGCAAGGTCTGGGCCGGATAGGTCAGACTGGTGTGATAGGCATGGGGCTGAGGGTTCAACCGCCCATCCGCCGCCACCTCCGAAGGAGACGGTGCCGGTAGGGGGATATCGACCACTCGAACACCCGCTGGGGATTGATCCGGCTGGGCGATGAGCGCAAAGAACTGATTGTGGACAGCAGCCCAGACCACGTTGCTGTTGCCGCCGGCAAACTCGCTCCGCGGCGTGCTGATTGTCGAGCAACCCAGCGTGGCGTTGGCAAACCAAGGCTTACTGATCTGCTCGGCCTTTTCACCGTTGAACCAATAGGCTCCCTGCACCTCCGCCATGTCATATCGATCCATGGGCGTCGCCGCTCCCACCACGTAGTCGTGCGGAGGGATCGACACCACGTCGGTACCACGGTTTTCCAGCGTGACCACGGTTTCAAAAAAGTAGCCGTTGGAAAGAGTCCATTCCTGGGACAGCACCAAGCCATTCAGGAGAGCCTTCTCGGCATGGACTCCTGCCTCGGTCTTGCGAAGGTTGAAAAGACCATCACCGGTCAGCGGACCAACTCCCAGCGTCAGCGCTGGCAGCAGAGCGAACCGATTCAAGGCAGAGGGGACACCGTTGGCCGTAGTATCGCGGCAATCGACCGAGGCGGGGTATTTCTTGAGCTCGATCAATCGGGCGCCGCCACCATGCGAGGTGAAGGTCAGGCGCAGCAGGTCGTTTTCGAGAACCAGAGATTCTTCGGCCGCCTGGAAGGTCGGCACGGTCACAGGGCCCGCGAGCAAAACCGGAGCCATCTGCGCGGTGCTGGCCAGCGGAGCGTTGGCCTTTGAGAGTGGAGCGTTGCTAGAAGCGGCAACTGAAGCCTCCGGGCGAGCGCCTGTTGGTGTGGGCCAAATAAAATCAGCCACATATTTCAGGCCCACCATTCCGGCGAGGCAAACTGCAAGAAACGCGATACCTTTTCGATCCATGGTCTAGTTGGGAAATTTGAGTGATCTCGGAGACAGGCTGTGTGTTGGAAGTGCGGGCACGGGATCATGACCACTGCTACCCCAAGGATGGCACCGGCAGAAGCGTCCCGTGGTCAATGCTACCCCGCGGCCCACGCCATACCGCTCGATGGCCTCCATCGCATAAACTGAACAGGAAGGAGTAAATCGGCATCCAGAACCCGGGCCCAGCAGAAACCGCTTCATCGGAGAACCCACCCAACGATAGATTTGGATGAGAAGCAACAGGGCCTGGCGGACAAGATTCATGGGGCGGAAGGAAGTGGCTTCCGGAGTTTGGCCCGAGACAACGCCCGCAGATAATCTCGGCGGACAGTCTCCAAGTTCATTTCTGCGATCGACTTCCGGGCGACCAGCACCATGGAGACCGGTTCGGTCACCTCATACTGGTGCTGACGGAAGACCTCACGCAGAAGCCGGCGGGCCCGAGACCGAATGACCGCAGAACCCACCTTTCGACTGGTGACAACCCCCAAGCGCAACTCCTTGGAAGGGAGCCAATTCAAGATGAGGGTGCCGCAAATCTCGCGACGCCCCTCTTCTTTAAGCCGAGTAAAATCGGAGGACCGGCTAATCCGGCGCCGACTGGAGAATTGGAGCCGCAGCGGCGGGTTCATTGCGGCAGGGATTGAGGCCGGGATCGAGGCAAACAGAGGCCCGATTGGCCCGACCAATCCGAGCAACTATCAGAGCAACTCACACCGGAGTCAGGCGCCGACGGCCAATGCGACGACGGTTGTTGAGGATGGCGCGGCCACTTCGGGTTGCCGAGCGGGCACGGAAACCGTGTTGACGCTGACGGCGGATTTTCGACGGTTGGTACTGACGTTTCATCGCTGTAGATCCGCTGACGTGCTGGCCCGCGGAGCCGCGCAGATTAGCCAGTCGACGGTTTGAGTCAAGCACCTGCGAGTTTTTACAGAAAGTCTCTCGCCTCACCAAAGCCGACCAATCCCCATTCCAACCAGAGCTCGGGTGCGGTGTCGAGGTGCATGAACCCGTCCGGTTCACCCTCCTGCGATCCGTGCGATCCGACCCAGCCTCCGACAAACCGAGCGTCCATGGACTAGGCAGGAACTAGCTTTTGAGCCAGCCTCCTCCTATGAAGTTCACCGTGGTCCACTATGGAGACCCCATCCTCCGGCAGCGCGGAGTGCGCATTGAATCCGTGGATGACACCCTGCGAGGCACCATCGCCGGCATGTTCGACGCCATGTACCATTCCAACGGAATCGGACTGGCGGCCCAACAAGTTGGTCTGGCGCTGCAGTTGGCGATCATTGATGTCCGGGGGGTCAAGGACCGTGCCAGCCAACTCTGGATCTCTGGTCAACCGGCCGATGTCGACGCGTTCATGCCCTTGGTGCTCATTAATCCGACGATCCGTCCTGTCGGAGAAGTGGTGGCCGGACCAGAAGGCTGCCTTAGTTTCCCTGAAATCTACGGAGACGTTTGCCGAACGGCCGAGGTGGAGGTTCGAGGTATGAACGACCGCAACGAGAGCTTCGAGTTCAAGGCGGGTGGACTTTTAGCTCGGGCCATTCAGCACGAGGTAGATCACCTCAATGGAGTCCTCTTCATCGACCGGATGGATTCCAAGAATCGCTCCGAGGTGCGGGACGAGGTGGACACCCTTCAGACTGCCACCAAGAAACAACTCAAACGCAAGTAATCGAAACGAGAGTGAAGCTCTTCGACGGTGTCCGTCTTGAAGTCAGTCCCGAGTGATGGCTACGAGTCGTTCCCTCAGGAGAATTCGACTGAGTTCGCGCCCGGCTTCATCGGTGGACCGGGGCACCCATATTGGTTCCCCAAAGACCACCTCACACCGGCTGAAGGGGATGGGTATTTGGAACCGGTCCCAGCTACGAAGGGTCCATTTCCAACCTAATCGGAAAGAAACCGGAACGATGGGGAGTTGGGTGATCTGAGCCAAAGAGATTACCCCAGGATGAGGCTCATAGCGGGGGCCTCGGGGCCCATCTGGAGTCACGGCCAGATCGCACCCGTCGGAGGCCGCGGAGACCAATTCGCGCAATGCCGGCGCACCCCGGCGGCTGGAAGATCCGCGGATTCCGACGACATCGAAGAGCTCAAGCACCCGGGCCAGCAAGCCACCGTCCCGGCTCGCGCTAACCAACGCCGCCAAACGCCGGCGCTGACCGCAGCGGGCGACGTGGCGATGGTAAAGGATCAAAGACAAGGCCAGTCGATTGTGCCAGATCGCGAAAATGGCCCTCTGCTCGGTGCTCGTATCGTTGAAAAATGAATGGTCGGTCCAATACCATCGCAAACTTGAAGCCAGCAATCGGGCCAGCATCGCGATGATCCAAGCGGCTAAGCGGCCATGCCAGCGAGCAGCCTCTGGAACCACCAGCCCTGAAACGGGCCGTTTGGAGTGGAAAGTGGGCTTCATCGATTCAGGCATTGCGACGCAGGCTGGCCCGGATCAACTGCTCGACCGTGGCCTCTGCCCCCAGTATGGCCAGGGCCGCTCGGACTGAATCGTGTGCTTCGATCGGTTTGATTCCCAGCGCCATGAGAGCGGCCACGGCGTCGACTCCTCGAGTGTCTTCGCGGGGACCCGCAACTGCGGAAACTCCAGACAAGGGCGAGGTAACTGATCCAACCGAACCAAAACCGCCCAACTTGTCGCGGAGTTCGACCACGATTCGCTCGGCAGTCTTGCGTCCGACCCCCTGGACCGACGAGAGAGCCTTAACATCGCCCGCGGCCACAGCACTGCGGAAGGAAGTGATGCTCATCCCGCTCAGGACACCCAAGGCGATCTTCGGGCCAATGCCACTGACCGTGTGGATGAGCAGTCGAAATAGATCCCGCTCGGCTGCCGTCAGGAATCCATACAACAAGTGTGCGTCTTCCCGAATGGCCAGATGGGTCAAGAGAAGCACTTCGGTCCCCGGGGCTGGAAGGCGATCGTAGGAGGAGAGTGGAACCAAAACTTCGTATCCTACGCCCTGAACCTCCATCACCACCTGGGTCGGCAGAGCTTCTACCAACTTACCTCTCAAAAAAGTGATCACCTCCGGCGGGAATGCGGTTTCGCGACCGGGGAATCAAGTCCGAGGGTAAAAAATCTCACTCCCTCATCTTCGATAACGACAAACGGAGGGTTTCCTATTAAAGACTCATTCCATGAATCCCCGCAGGCGTCAAAAAGGCTTCACCCTGATCGAATTGCTCGTGGTCATCGCCATCATCGCCATCCTTGCAGGGATGCTTCTGCCGGCCTTAGCCCGAGCCAAGGAGAAGGCCAAATCATCCAATTGTCTGAGCAACCTCCGGCAAGTGATGATTTCAGAAGCCCTCTACGCTTCAGACAATCAGGGTTACTTCACGCCTACTTTCTGGGTCCGAGGTGACAACGTGAACCGTCGTCTGTGGTTTAACTTCCTCAAGCCCTACCTGCAAACCACCAACATCGTCATCTGCCCGACCAAGACCCCGGGGTTCAAGAAGAGTTGGGCCATCTACGCCTCGGATCAAACCGACAAGATGATTTCCAACTACTCCATGAACTTCAAAGCCGGCGGGTGCGATTGGCCCAACGTCTGGGACGCGAAGGATTATCCTCCGGTGAAGGATTCTGGCATGGCTTCCCCTTCGGCGACCGTGGTGATCACCGACGGCGGCAGCAAGCCCAAGAGCTCAGACGCAAAGGATCCGCTAAAATGCGTGACCGAAAAATCCCCAGAAAAAGCAGGTGCCTGGGTGCTGCACGATCCCATCAACGACGACCCTTGCGGCGGCTGCGTCACCTCAGACGACCCCAACTGGGGCGGGCCCCAACTGCGTCATACGGGCAAGAGCGTGGTCGCCTTTGGCGAGGGACACGTCGAACTGCTTAAGAGTTCTCGTTGGTACTGGGGAGCGACCCCTTGGCTCGATCCTAAAATCGGTGGAGGGCAATAGTAGAAGCTCTTCACTCCGTCCGCTTCCATCGGTTTCCCGGTGGAACAAACCTGCAATCCCCGTTGAAGCTTTCGTGCTTCCGGGGCGTCACTGCATTTGACACCGGCAACCGGCCCGGCGGTATTCTCACCTCCGACACAACTGCATGAATCGATTCGTCGCCATCACCACCACCCTCACCGCGGGACTGATCCTCAACGCGGCGAACCCGGTGGACTTTAAGAAACAGGTCCGCCCCCTCCTCGAGGTGTACTGCCTCAAGTGCCACGGCACCGAAAAGCCCAAGGCGGACCTCGTCATGGTGACTCGTGCCGACACCATTAAAGGTGGTGAGCATGGGACAGCCCTGGTTCCAGGCGACCCCGCCAAGAGCAAGATCTACACGACGACCACTCTGCCCGACGGTCATGATGACCTGATGCCACCCAAGGGCGACCGGCTCAATGCCCAGCAGCAAGAAACCCTGAAGACGTGGATCCAGGAGGGTGCCGCGTGGCCCGAAGCCATCCGTCTCTCACAAAAGCAGAAAGTGGACTTCGTTAAAGAGGTCAAACCCATCTTTGAAGTCCACTGCGTCACCTGTCACAAGGAAGGAAACGCCAAGGGAGATCTGCGGATGGACTCCAAGGCTGAATTCTTCGCCTCCAAGACCCTCGTGCGCGGTGACGCCGAAGCCTCTACAATCTACACCAGCACCATTCTGCCGGCCGACCACGACGACTTGATGCCGCCGGCCAAGAAGGGCGGACCGCTGCCAAAATCTAAGACCGACCTCATCCGCAACTGGATCGACCAAGGCGCAGAATGGCCGGACGGCGTAACCCTAAGTCAGAAGGAAGCGGGTTCCCTGCTGACCCGTGACAACGAGGCCATGATCAGCGCCATCCATGCCCGGGTGCTGGCCGTGTCCAAAGAGGTCAGCGCCGCCGACATGAAGCCGTACAGCGACCCCATCGTGGGATCGGACGTCAAATTCGACATGCTGCCGATTCCCGCAGGCGAATTCCTGATGGGCAGCCCCGCCTCCGAGGGCAAGCGCAAAACGGACGAGGGCCCGCAGCGCAAGGTGAAGATCGAGCCATTCTGGATGGGTAAAACCGAAGTCACCTGGAACGAGTACGAACTCTTCCAGTTCCCCTCGCTGGAAAAGGGAACCAATGTTCCCACCGAGCGCATGGAACGGGAACTCTGGCTGGCGTTGCCCGAGTTACTGCCGGCCAACGCGCAGCCGGGAGTCAACCCCTACATCGGCAAGGAATCCGACGCCGTGTCTCGTCCGACGACCCCGTATGTCGAGATGAGCTTCGGCATGGGCAAGGAAAACTTCCCAGCCATCTCCATGACCCACTATGCAGCCGTAAAATACTGCAAGTGGCTCACCGCCAAGACCGGGCACTTCTACCGCTTGGCGACCGAGGCTGAATGGGAGTACGCCTGCCGAGCTGGCACCACCACCAAGTACTCCTTCGGCGACGACGACTCCAAGCTGGGCGAGTACGCGTGGCACTTCGCCAACGCCGGTGAGAAGTACCAACTGGTGGGCAAGAAAAAGCCGAATCCCTGGGGGCTTTACGACATGCATGGCAATGTCGCCGAATGGGTGCTCGACGCCTACGTGGAGGATTATTCCAAGGTGGGAGACGTTACCTCTACCCCGGGTGCCGCCGAGTATCCCCATGTGGCCCGCGGTGGTTCTTGGGATGACGAACCCGATGCCCTTCGGAGTGCGACCCGGCGTGCCAGTGATGCGAGTTGGAAGATGCGCGATCCTCAGTTGCCCAAATCTAAGTGGTACCTGACCGATGCCCAGTTCTTGGGCTTCCGCATCGTACGCCCATTGAAAGCACCTTCTCGTGAAGAGATGGAACAGTGCTGGACCAGCTTCCCACCGCCCAAACCGTGATCAGGCTCACCCGTATCGACTGAACCGCAGCCCCAGGAAATTCACCATGTCTCTCAATCGACGTCAGTTCCTTCGTTCCGCCGCCATCGCCGGAGCCGCCGCCGCGGCTGGCTGCCATGCACCGCGGATTGCCCACAAGGTGTCCCCGAACGCAAAGCTCAACCTGGGTGTCATCGGAGTGGCTGGACGAGGTGGAGAAAACCTGGCGGGTGTCTCCAGCCAGAACATCGTCGCGCTGTGCGACATCGACTCGGATCGGCTCGGGGCGGCCGCGGCCAAGCACCCGGGCGCGGCCAAGTACGCCGACTTCCGACGTCTGCTCGACCGCACCGATCTCGACGGCATCGTGGTGAGCACGCCCGACCACAGCCATGCAGTGATCGCCACGGCGGTGCTGGCTTCCGGTCGTCCTCTTTATTGCGAAAAACCTGTTACCCACACCATTTCTGAGGCCCGCGCCCTAGCTGCGAAGGTGACACGCTCTGGATTGGTGACCCAGACCGGCAACCAGATCCACTCCGGTTCTAACTACCGGCGCGTGGTGGAATTAATTCGCGCGGGCAGCATCGGAGCGGTCCGTGAAGTGCACCACTGGACCGGGTCGGTTTGGGAAACCAAGTCGCTGCCCGGTGTCCAGCCCGTTCCGTCTAATATCGACTACGACCTCTGGCTGGGGCCTGTGAAACCCATGCCCTATAGCTCGGAGTGGGTGCATTTCAATTGGCGTCGTTGGTGGCATTTCGGAGGCGGCACCCTGTCCGACTTCTGCTGCCATCACATGGATCTGGGGGTGTGGGCCTTGAACCTCAGCCTGCCAACGCGCATCCAAGCCGAAGGGCCCTCCCCCGATGCCCACTGTGCACCCCCGTGGATGATCGTTCATTACGACTTCCCGGCCCGGGGCACTGCTCCTGCGGTGCGCATGCACTGGTACAGCGGGGCCAAGCGTCCCCAGGTTCCTGGAGCTCCCGACCTTTCCAAGTGGGGAGGTGGTACTCTGTTCGTCGGCGACAAGGGCATGCTCTTGGCCGACTACGGTCGATACGTTTTGCTGCCCGAAGAACAGTTCCGCGGTTCGACTCCCCCGCCCCACTCCATTCCGGATTCCATCGGCCATCACGAAGAGTGGATCGCCGCCTGCAAAGGCGTCGGCAAGACCGACTCCCCGTTGACCTACGGCTGCCACCTGACCGAAATCGGACAACTCGGCAACCTCGCCTTCCGCACCGGCAAGGTCATTGAGTGGGATGCCAAACACCTGCGCGCCCGGGGTGTGCCTGAAGCCGACCGTTGGATCCATCACGACTACCGCCCCGGTTGGAAGCTTTCCTGACCGACGGATCGAACAAACCCCACCCGCTCACCGACCCTTCGATGAAGACCTGCCTGTGCCTGCTGGCCATATCCATGGCCAGCCTGTCCCTCCCGGCAACCGCCGCGGACAAACCCGCTGCGAAAACAGCGGCAGAGGCGCCCGCCACCAAACGGTTCCGAAATATCGAGGTGGCGGAATGGGAAACCCTACGCAAAGACGCCAAGAGGGTGGTGCTAGATGTTCGCACCGCCGAAGAATACGCCGAAGGACACATGCCTGGCGCGATTAACCTGGACATCCGCGGGGGCAAGTTTGCTGAGACGCTCGCTGGCTTGGACAAGTCCAAGACCTACCTCGTCCATTGCGCCGTGGGCGGCCGAAGCGCCAAAGCCTGCGGCCAGATGGACAGCCTAAAGTTCGAAAAGGTCCTGAACCTCTCCGGCGGCATCACCGCGTGGGAAGCGGCCGGACACAAGCCAATGAAAGGGCGCTGAGCCCATCGGGTTGATCCCTATCATTGACCCAGATCGGTGCCCACGGGCGGCCTTCGTGTAGCCGTCCCTTCGATCTGACCTTGCAGGAGTCGAGGTTGGAGGCTATCCGAACAACAGATATCCCGACCCCACGTGAACCCTTCCCATCCCGTCTCTGCCACTGTCTCCCGTCGCGACTTTGCTAAGGCTTCCCTCCTGACTGCCGGAGCGTTCGCGATAGCTCCCTGGGAATCCTCGCTGAAGGCTGCGGAGCCCGGAATCCGACGCATCCGGACCGGAGTCATCGGCTGCGGCAGCGTCTCCAACCAGTACCTGCCGGTCCTCAAGCGTTGCCCGTTTATTGAACTAGTCAGCGTCGCTGATATCCGGCCGGAACGGGCCCGCAAACAGTCCGAAGCGTATCAGGTGCCCCACCACTACCCGAGCATCGACGCCATGCTGTCCGGGGAACCCTTCGAATTCCTCATCGACCTGACCGACATGCAGGCCCATGAGGCCATCAACCGACGCGCCCTTCAGGCTGGCAAGCATGTGTGGAGCGAGAAGCCCATCGCCAACAGCCTGGAGGCAGGACAGCAACTGCTGCGTTTGGCCCTGCGGCGTCAACTCCGGCTCTGGGGGGCGCCAATCACCGTGCAAAGCCCACAGTTCGCCTTCATGGCCCGCAAAGTGGCCTCGGGCGATTTGGGTCGCATTGCCGCAGCACACGCCTTCTACGGGCACGAAGGGCCGGATTGGTCGTCGTTCTTCTACGAAAAGGGCGGAGGCAGCCTTCCGGATCTGGCGGTCTACAACCTCACCAGCCTCACTGGACTGTTGGGACCGGTCCGAAGGGTTACGGCCCTCCTGAGCATTGTCACCCCGGAGCGGACCATTCACGAAAAGGGCAAGATCCGGGTTACCGAGGAGGACAACGCCATGGTGCTACTAGACCACGGCAAGGGCGTCCTCTCGCATGTTCAGTCGGGCTTCAACTACTTCAACCCCCACGGGCATGACGGCAGTGGTGAGAAACGGCACACGATCCAGATCACCGGCAGTCGCGGTTACGTAGGGCTGGTCGGTTACGATTGGGCCCCGCAGGGCGTGGATTGGGCCACGCTGGACCGTCCCCAATTGGTTCGGGAATGCACCGAACCCGGCGGCTATAAATGGCAACAGGGAGCTGCCCTAGCAGCGGAATGCCTAGCGACAGGCCGTGAACTCTTGGCCACCCCAGAACAGGCTCTCCACGTCCTCGAAATTATCACTGCGGCTCGCGCCTCTTCGGCCAACGGTCGGACTATTCCTTTGAAGTCCACCTTCCGTTGGCCGTTGCCGGTTTGAGGCGCAGGCTTGGATTCAATCGCACATCTCGGATCGTGGGACTCATCGCCACGGACCCCGTTCAGTGTCGTCTGGCTCAGTGCGTGTAACCCTCTTCGCCGTGCTCGGCGAGGTCGAGTCCCTGGTCTTCGATATCCTCCGAGACACGGCATCCCATCAGTCGATCGATCACCAAATAGAGAACAATTGTGACGACCACTGAGAAGACCAAAACCAATCCGCCGGCTTTTACTTGTTCCCACCAAAGAGATCGGCCCACCAGCGGTAGAATCCATTCGGCTTTGAGGTTGGGGTTGATATCGGAGGTGGCCAGCACGCCCGCCATTACCGTCCCGACGGTGCCACCGACGGCATGAACCCCGAAAGTATCGAGAGAATCGTCGTAGCGGAAACGGGCCTTGAGCCAACTGCAGGCCCAGAACGTGGAAAGCCCGGACAAAAGACCAATGATCATGGCCCCGGTGGGGGTCACAAAACCGCTGGCCGGCGTGATGGTAGCCAGTCCGGCGACCGCCCCAGAACAAAGGCCCAAGACCGACGGACGTCCGCGGATCACACGTTCCAGGGCGCCCCAGGTGAGCAGGCCGGCCAGCGCACTCAAGGTGGTGGCAGTGAAGGCGTTGGCGGCGATCTTGTCTGCCGCGACGGCGCTGCCGGCATTAAACCCATACCATCCAAACCACAGCATGCCCGTCCCCACCATGCACAAGACCATGCTGTGCGGTTGAATGTGTTCACGTCCAAAACCTCGGCGAGGCCCGAGCAACAGGCAGAGTGCCAAGGCGCTCCAACCAGAAGTCATGTGCACAACAATGCCTCCCGCAAAATCAATCGCCCGGATTGCGGCCTTGGGGTTCCAGAGCCCGTTCATCCATCCCCCGACTCCCCACATCATGTGGGTGACCGGAAAATAGACGATGATCATCCAAGCCATACAAAAGACCAGCAGAGCACTGAATCGCATCCGCTCGGCGATGGCGCCCACGATCAGTGCCGGGGTGATGATCGCGAACATCATCTGATACATGGCGAAGACATTATGGGAGACCCATGGGCCGTAGTCGGCATTGGGGTCGGCATTGACTCCAGAGAACCCAGACCATTGGAAACCACCAAGCCAAGGCGACCCGGGGGCAAAACTGACCGAATAGCCAAAGGCCCACCACATCACCCCCACCACTCCTGCCAATCCCAGGCACTGCGCCAGGACTGAAAGGACATTTTTGCGGCGCACCAATCCGCCATAAAATAGCGCCAAACCCGGAAGACTCATGAACAGCACCAGACCCGCACTCATCATCATCCAACCATTGTGACCGGGACCCGGGATCCCCTGCAGAGGGCCGGTCGGGGCAGAGTTGCGTACATAGGCCTCCAGATCTGCCAGACGCTGCTCGACCCCGGGCTCGGCGGCGAAGGAGGTCGAGGGCAAGAACACGAGGGCCGCGGACAAAAAGGCCGCAAACATGCGAAACAAGTTCATGCGGGAATGACGATTAAACAGCCAGTTCTCCGCGCTCCTCGGTTCGGATCCGGATGACCTCTTCAACCGAGGAAACAAAAATCTTACCATCACCAATCTTGCCGGTGCGGGCTGCTTGGATAATGGCGTCGACCGCCGTCTGAACCAAAGCGTCGGATACCACGAGTTCGATCTTCAGCTTAGGAAGAAAGTCCACCGTGTACTCCGAGCCGCGGTAAATCTCCGTATGGCCCCGTTGCCGACCGAATCCCTTCACCTCGGAAACAGTCATCCCCACCAGACCCGCGGCCTGAAGGGCAGATTTCACATCCTCGAGACGGAACGGCTTGATAATGGCTTCTACTTTTTTCATGGATCGTTACGAAAACGATGAAACCGTCTCATCTATAAGCCGGTGGATGCAATAGATTCTCGAGTCGCTCGGGAACCTGCGGTCGACTCATCCATCGAGACTTTGCCGACCAAAAAGGGAGATCCCACCCCAAAGCACGGGCCCTCCCCACTGAGTGATTTGAATGCGATCACCCACTCAACAAACACTCAAGCGATGGGGATTTCGATCTGGCTGGCGGCCGAACCTCTTCAGCCTAGGGCAACCACACCCTCAAGATCTCATCCTTGTGACTCGAACGAACCTGATCGGCAGTGATCGGGCTGTGGATTGTCAGTTGGCGCTCAAAACGTCCAAAGAACCGTTCTTGATAGCTACGAACGGCCTACTTTTCGAGAACCTCCGGCCTCCGCTCACCGGCTTGCTTATAAAAAACAACGCTTTAACGTTAAAATTTTATATTAAATCTAATTTCAGCCACATTCTGAGACGTTTTGAACAAAACGCGTCCACCACAGAGACAAAATGCTCCAGCTCCTTGAGCCTGCCCGAAGATTCCACGGAGTCCTCTGGCGCATCGCTTCGGAGCCTGTCCCTCGTTTCAGTGGTTTCAGAGAGGGCGGATGCAATGGGTGTGCCTCTCAAAAGGAGCCTGTCCCCGTTTGAAGCGCCTAGGAAAAGGAGCCTGTCCCTGAATGGATCGCCCCTAGAACCTTGGACGACGCTCCGCATGGCTCAGCGAAAACCGCCAGATCGGGGCGACGTTGCGAAGCCGTTTTGGTTCGCCTGGGAGTCGTGCCTTGGACCATCCTAACGCCATGATTCCCCGACTGTTATGGTCCTCTCTGCTGCTTGCCGGCGCGCTGTTGGCAGCCGAACCGGCGATCGCTCCCAAAGCCACGATTGACGGTACAGGCTTGGGATGGCGGGCCTTGAGGGAGGCCGATTTCACCGCCGTCAATTGCCCAACCAACACGTTCACGTGGCACACGAACGGAGTAAACTGCACCGGGCAGCCTGTCGGCGTCATCCGGTCAAAACACTCGTTCACCAACCTCGAGATGGTCGCCGAGTGGCGACATCTGAAGTCGGGCGGCAATTCCGGCATCTTCCTGTGGGCCAGCCAGACTTCGATCAAAAATCTTGAGGCGGGCCGGGGACGCCTGCCCGACGGCATCGAAGTGCAGGTTCTCGACCACGGCTACACCGAGCAGTACGAGCGCGACTACAAAAAGAAGGCCGACTGGTTCACGTCCCACGGCGATGTCTTCCCGACCGGGCCGGCCCGGATGACACCCTTCCCGCCGGTCGCACCAAACAGCATGCGCAGCTTCCCGCGCAAGAACCTGAGCCGCGGCGTGGGCGAGTGGAACCATTACTACGTGCGCGCCATCAACGGCGAGGTCCGTCTCTGGGTGAACGGCGAGGAGGTCTCCGGCGGCACCGGCTGCTCACCTGCCAGCGGCTTCTTGTGCCTGGAGTCCGAAGGCTCACCGGTCGAGTTCCGGAACTTGCGGATCCGCGAACTGCCATGACTTAGCCGGGACGATGCAATTGTGAGGAACGGGACGGCGTGGCGGATTCTCTCGCAAGACGAGGAGAGAGCGAGGCGCGGGCCGATTGGAGGCCTGTAACGAGCGAACAACGGCGCTCTTTCGGAAGATGACCCAGCCAGCACAACCGATCCAATTGCATCGTTGGCTGAGCATTGCCTGGGCAGCTCCCTAGGTAGGGCGATTTCTCCGAAAGTGCCAACATCTGCGTTGCCGGACCGCTCGGAGATCGGTCCCTACCTAAGAAGGCCTTCGGGTTTCATCCGGAGGCGTACGACAGCCTGTACGGGACGATTCAATTGCATCGTTTAGGCTTGGGACGCTGCGACAGTCTCGACCAGTCAAAGCACCGTTGAGTGATCCGCTTCACGGAATTTGGTGGAGAACTGAAATCCGAGGACCGGTCAAAACACAGCACGACTTGCTGGAGCGAGATTCACCTACGATCAGCAGCATTTCTGCGGGATCTCAGCAGGATACAACGAATCTGAGAGGGGAACGAATCGAAGAGGGGAGATTGGAAAATGGAGATGGTAGCGCGCACGGGAATTGAACCCGTCTTTCAGCCTTGAGAGGGCCGTGTCCTAGCCGATAGACGAGCGCGCCGTCCAGAGGCAGATAAAACTCGTTCCCCCCCTTCTCTGTCAAACCGAGATTCCAAGATCCCCCAGGGTCGATACAGAAGCACACCGGGATACGGCTTCTCATCGGGCTCTACAGAATGGGTTCCAAGGGGCTTCGCTTGCGAAGACGCAACGCCTGCAACTCGGAGAGGAGAACCATTCGGTCGTCATCGTCCAGAGTGGGATCACCCAACCGTCCATTGCGCAGGGCGATCTGACGATCCAACCAAGCATCCCGGAGGCGTCGAACGACATCGGCCAACTGGCGCTCGGGCTCAGGGATTTCCCGCTGTTCGGTGGCCGCTTCGGTAATGAGCGACTCGGCAGAGGGATCCCCTTCGAAGCGGCCCAGCAATCCGACGACATCGCCCCCCTCTTGGAAATGCATCGCCAAGATCCGTTGCACCACCGGGTTTGGAACCCATTCAGGCTCCAAGTGGACGGCCGCAAAATTCTGCAAATCCGCGGACAGGAAAACGTACTTGAGCAACCAAAGTTCGTTGACCCCGGGGCGTTCGGGCCTTGCCTGCGAGGCCAACTCTTCAAGCGGTTGATCTTCCTCCGAACGCTCACAGCGGGGTTGATCTGCGGCGGCCTGCTTGCGGAATTCAGCACGGACCGATTGCACATCCACACCCAGGCGCTGCGCGGTCCGTTGGGCATAAGTGTCGATCAGCACCGCGTTGGCCGTCTTGTGCACAGCCTCGCCCATCGACCGCAGCACGACCAGTCGACCACGGTCGGAGGCGGTGTCGTTTTCGGAACAGAGACCCTGCAAATAAAAGTCGAAGATGCCCTGGGCCCGGTTGAGAAGGGCTTGAAACGATTCCGCCCCGTGGGCCCGGATCCACGAATCCGGATCGTCCGGAGGCGGGATGCTGGCCACGCGGATCGCCAAGCCGGCCGCCAGAAGCGGATCTAAGGCCCGGATCACGGCGTTACGGCCGGCCTTGTCGCCATCGAAGCACAGCACGACCTCGTCGACATAGCGCTTGAGCACTCGCGCCTGGTCGGCCGTGAATGCGGTGCCTTGCGGGGCCACGACATTGCGAATACCCGCCGAATGACAGGCGATCGTGTCCAACTGTCCCTCGGCGAGGATGGCCTTTCCCGCGTCCAGAATGGGACGCTTGGCCTTGTCGAGGGCGAAGAGGACCCGACCCTTGCTAAAGATCGGCGTCTCAGGCGAGTTGACGTACTTGGCCTGCTTTTCGTCACCCTGCAACACGCGCCCACTGAAGGCGATGACCCGACCCTGTTCGTCGCAAATGGGGAATATCAACCGCCCGCGGAAGCGATCGTACCAACCACCGGAATCCCGGCGTAAGATAAGTCCGGCCGTTTCGCACAACTCGGGCGAAAACCCCTTGGCCTTGGCCCAATTGACCGTGTCGTCCCAAGCCTCGGGCGCAGCGCCGACGCGGAATTCAAGGACGGCGTCCGGGTGGACCCCCCGGCGCTCCAGATAGTCTCGGGCCACCTGACCGGCGGCTTCACCGGCCAAACACTGCTGCCATCGCTGGGTGATGGCCTCGTGGAGCTTGAGCAACTGATCCTTGATGGATCGCTGGTCCCGGACGGCAGGATCATTGTCCATCTCCAGCGGAATTCGCGCACGCTCGGCCAAGCGCCGGACAGCGTCCATGAAATCTAGGTTTTCGTACTCTTTAACGAAGGTAAATACATCCCCACCCTTCCCGCAGCCGAAGCAACGGAAGATTTGCCGCGAGGGATTCACATTGAAGCTCGGAGACTTCTCTTTGTGGAACGGGCACAGGCAAACGAAGTTGGCGCCATTGCGCTTCAGGGGAACATGCGCGCCGATGATATCGACGATGTCGTTGGCAGCGCGGATCTGCTCAAGGGTGCTTTGCGAAACAAGTGCCATGGGGCAATAGGCCGACCAGAGCATCCCTAGGATTTCGCCATCGATCAACCGCACAAACCCGGGGACAAGCTCCAACGCGTGGGGCATGAATTCTTCACGATACGAAGATGGAGCCTCACCGCCGTCTCCGAAAGAAACCCTACCGTCACTGACCCTCGGCCCGGAACGCGCACACGCTCAAGGGCGGGAGGACGAATTCGGCCGATTGAGGCTGCCCGTGGCAAGAAACGGGGGCAGCAACAACACCGCCTGCATTACCCTGATTGCCACCTCCGTAAAGCGTGGCGTCGGAGTTGAGCAATTCGACCCATCGACCCGGCCGCGGTAACCCGACTCGGTAGTTGCGATGCAAGGTCGGGGTCAAATTCAGAACTACCAGCACACACCCACCGCTTTCCCGGTCGGACCGGATGAAACTCAACACACTGTTGGCGTGATCCCCGTTGTCGATCCACTGGAACCCGTCCGCCTCGTAATCCCCGCGCCAGAGGGCCGGTTCGGACCGATAAACATGATTCAAATCACTCACCCAACGCTGAACACCGGCATGGAAAGGCCCCTGCTGCAGAAGCCCCCAATCCACCTCACCATTCACATCCCATTCGGTGACCTGCCCCAACTCGCCACCCATGAAGATTAACTTCTTGCCCGGGAAGAACCATTGATAACCCAGCAATGTACGCAGGTTGGCGAAGGCCTGCCAGTCATCGCCCGGCATGCGGCGACGGAGCGAACCCTTTCCGTGGACCACTTCATCATGCGAGAGCGGTAGCACGAAATTCTCATGCCCTTGGTAGAGCATGGCGAAGGTTAGATCGTTCTGGTGGTAGCGCCGATGGATGG
>SXGR01313774.1_pt1 | contig 20787 bp, 12 predicted proteins | sample 3174711 | NCBI WGS metagenome assembly SXGR01 (sample SAMN11356860, study PRJNA531348) | freshwater metagenome | isolation source: freshwater sample F1-60 | place: China: Fuxian Lake, Yuxi | collected 2017-12-25 | reverse complement strand
GACGGTGCCCGCCGTCGCGTTCAGCGTCCGGCGGCGGCGACGCCGGGACGTCGGTGGCCGGGTCGGAGCACGCCGAGAGGACGACGGCCACCACGGTTCCGAGGACGGAGCGGTGCATCCGGCCAGCCTGCTGCCACGTCCGGAGCGTGGCACGCGCGCGGGTGCGGCAGGCGCCCATGCTAGGCGTCCGCCTCGAGCGGCCCGATCTCCTCGCCCGACAGCACGAAGAACGCGTCGCCGTACGTCTCGAGCAGCCCGATCGCCCGGTCGATGTCCTCCTGCGTGTGCCCGCGCGTCACGTTCACGCGCAGCCGCTCCTCCCCCTGCTTCACGGCCGGGTAGGTGATCGGCACCATCAGGATGCCGCACTCGAGGAGCGCGATGTGCATGAACAGCGTCTTCCGCTCGTCCTTGCACATCACCGGCATGATGTGGGTGTTGCTCGCGCCCAGGTCGAAGCCGATGCGCACGAGGGCGTCGCGCATGTAGCGTGCCTTCTGGTGGAGTTCGGCCACCAGGGCCGGTCCGTCGGCCTCGAGCATGTCGAGGATGGTGCTCGCCGCCGCGACGATCGGGATCGGCAAGGACGCGCTGAAGAGGAAGCTCCGCGCGGTGTGCTGCACGAGCTCGACCACCTCGCCGGAGCCGAGGAGGATGCCGCCGATCCCGCCGAATGTCTTCGAGAACGTGGAGATCACGACCGGCACCTTCCCCTCGAGGCCCATGTCCTCGAGGATCCCCGTGCCGCGCTTGCCCAGCGTACCCGTGCCGTGGGCGTCGTCGACGAGGAGCACGGCGTCGTACCTACCGCAGATCTCCACGAACTCCGCGAGGCGCGCGGTGTCGCCGTCCAGCGAGTAGATCCCCTCGACGACCACGATCGCGTTGGGGCGCTCCCGCGTCTTCAGGATGCGCTCGAGGCTCTTCGAGGAGTTGTGGTTGAAGAAGCGGATCTCCGGTGCCTTGCCCGGCACGCCTGCAGCCAGGAACGTCCCGTCGAGGATGCACGCGTGCGACAGGCTGTCGAGGATGATGGTCGTGTCCTTGTCGGCCAGCGTCATGAGCGCGCCGAGCATCGCCTGGTAGCCCGTCGTGAACGTGAGGCACCGCTCGAACCCGAACCACGCGGCGAGCCTGCGCTCGAGGGCCACGTGCTCGGTGGTCGTCGCCTGCACGCGCGAGCTCGACAGGCCGCACGCGTACTTGTCGATGGCGTGCTTGGCCGCCTCCTTGACCTTCGGGTGATTCGTCAGGCCGAGGTAGTCGTTGGAGCTGAAGTTGACGACGGGCTTGCCCGCGATCGAGGTGTGCAGGCCTCCCGCCTCGAACTCGCGGAAGTACGGGTACACCTGCTTCTCGCGGGCCTCGCGGATGCGGGCGAGCTCCCTGTGGGCCTTTTCGTCGATCCAGCTCATGTTCCGGTCCTCTCCGGGCGTGCTGCATAGCACACCCTCACAGGCATCCACCCGGGGAGCCGAGGGGGCCTCCCGGCCCCCCGAAGCCTGGGTCACGGAGCACCGAGGAGCACCGCCGACGCGTTGCCGTAGAAGCCGAGCTCCGTCACGAGCACGCGGCGCGGCCGGCCCGCGAGCCTGCCGCGGACCAGCGGCACGGGCATCTCCTCGCCGATCCAGGCCAGCGCGGCCGCCATCGACAGCGCCGCCGCGGCGCCGAACGTCTCGCCGAGGAGGCGCTTCGGCGCCGCCACGGCCACGTCGGGTCCGAGCACGCGCGTGATGCCGGAGAGCTCGATCTCGTCGTACGCGGAGAAGCCTCCCATGCCCGCGAGCACGAGATCCACGTCGCGCGCATCGGTCGCCGCGTCCTCGAGCGCCTGAGCGATCGCGCGAGCGAGCGCGCTCGTGCTCGTGCCAAACAGGGCGTGGCCCTCCGGCTGTCCGAACGCGGCGCCGTGACCCAGCACGTGCGCGCGCACGCGCGCGCCGCGCGCCGTCGCCATGTCCGCGTCCTCGAGCACGAACAGCGCGGCGCCCTCGGCGAGCGGCACGGTCGTGGGCATCCCCACCTTGCGCCAGCCCACGTAGAGTGCCTCGCTCATCGCCTCCGCGCCGCCGGTCACGACGCACGCGGCGCGCCGCGCGGACAGGTGCGTGTCGGCGACCAGCACCGCGTCGAGGCCGCCCGGGTTGCCGGAGGACACCGTGACGTTGAGCGCGCGCAGGCCCTCCCAGATGCTGACGTAGCCGCTCGCCGTGTTGCTCACCGTGTTGGGGAACCGCGACGGATTGATGTATCTTGCATCTTCCAGCGTCGCGACGCGGTGGAGCTCGTCGATCGCCTCGAGGCTCCCGTAGGCGTTGGACGCGACGAGACCGGCGGACTCTGGCGAGTGGGCCACGAACTCGCCGTCGCGCTTGATGCCGGCGTCTGCGAGGGCCGCCCGTGCCGCGACGACGAGGAGCTTGGTGAGGCGATCGAGCGAGCGGAGCCCCTTGTCCCCGAGCGTCTCGGAGGGATCGAACCCGGGGATCTCGAACGCGAGGGTCTCTGGCCACCGCTCCTTGGGGAGCGCCTGGGACGGCGGCCGCGGCCGGCTCCGGAGGGGGGTACCCTCGCGCAGCCCTCGCAGGAAGTCCGGCAGCGTGGGGCCGAGCGCGGACGCGACCGCCCAGCCGGTGATCGGGCGCGGCCTCATCCCGGCAGCACCCCCGGCCGCGCGAGGCAGACCACCGAGTTGTACCCGCCGAACGCGAGCGAGTTGTTGAGGACCACGTCGTGCGGCCCGCGCTGCGCCACGTTCGCCACGAGGGCGACGTCGCACTCCGGATCCGGCGTCTCGTAGGCGATGGTGGGCGGGTAGATCCCCGTCTCGAGCGTGAAGACGCAGCCGATCGCCTCGAGCGCGCTCGCAGCGCCCATGCAGTGCCCGAGCATGCTCTTCATGCTCGAGATGGGCACCCGGCGCTCGCCGAACACCCGCTGCATCACCTTGGTCTCCGCGACGTCGTTCGCGCGGGTGCCCGTGCCGTGGGCGTTCACGAAGTCGATCCTCTCGGGCCCGATGCCCGACCGCGCGATCGCCTGCCGCATCGCATCCACGCTGCCCTCGGCCTCCGGGTGGGGTCGCGTGATGTGGTGCCCGTCGCACGTCATCCCGACGCCGCCCATCTCGGCGAGCGGCCTCGCGCCCCGGCGGACCGCGCGCGCCTCGGACTCGAGGACGAGGATCCCTGCGCCCTCGCCGAGGATGATCCCCTGCCGGTTCAGGTCGAAGGGCTGACACCGCTCGGGCGCCATCGCCTGCAGACGCACGAAGCCGGCGTACTGCAGCTTCTGGAGGAGCTCCGACGCGCCCGTGATCACCACGTCGGCGCGGCCACCCCGGATGAGATCCGCCGCGAAGCCCATCGCGTAGTTCCCGGCCGCGCACGCGGCGGGCAGCGTGAGGGTCATCCCCTCCGCGCCAAACGCGCGCGCCACGTGGATGGGGAGCAGGCTCGGGGCGAAGCGCGGCACCCACGGCGGGCGGACCGCGCGCTCGCCGTCGACGATGAACGCGTGGTCCATCAGCTCGAGCATGTCGGCGTCGGCCATCGTGGTGCCGAGGACGACCGCGGTGCGCGGGCCCGCCAGCGACGCGTCGTCGAGGCCGGCGTCGCGCGTCGCCATGCGCGCCCCGGCCACCGCCATCTGCGAGCAGCGGCCCATCAGCCGGGCCTCCTTCCGCGTGAGGTGGTCCGTCGGGACGAAGCCCCGGACCTCTCCCGCAAACGTACGCCCGAGCGGCTCGGCGTCGAACGAGGTCACCGGCGTGATCCCCGAGCGCCCCGCCTCGAGCGACGCGAAGAACGCCGACCGACCGAGCCCGATCGAGCTCACGACGCCCACGCCGGTGATGAAGACCCGCGACACGCGGCTCTCATACCCGCTCGAAACGACGGCGTAAACCGCGACCGGCGGGGCGTGCGAAGGGCCCTTCGCTGCACAGAAACTTACGCAACTCTCGATGCTTGCGCGAGGTGGGATCCCGGGTTAACCCCACGTCCGCCTCGAGCTCGATGACGCACCCTGTCACAGTTGCCCCCACGCTCACCGAGGCGGTCGCTCGCCTTGCAGACGAGCGCGTCCTCGGCTTCACGTTCGTGAAGCCCGACGGCACCGAGCGCCACGTCCCCTTCGCGGAGCTCGGCGCCCGCGCTGCGCGGACGGCCCGGGCGCTTCGCGACCGAGGGGTCGCCCGGGGCGAGCGGGTCGCGCTCGTCCTGCCGGACGGGGAGGACTTCGTCCGCGCGTTCCTCGGCGCCATCCTCGCCGGGGCCGTGCCGGTGCCCATCTACCCCCACCTCTCGTTCAAGAACGTGGACGGCTACCACGACACGCTCGCCCACATCGCGAACGCGGCCGGCGCGCGGTTCGCGGTCGTGTCATCGGCGACGCGCCCGTTCGTGGAGCCCGTCGTGCCGCGCGTCGCGGGGCTCCTCGGCGTCGGCGAGATCGACGCGCTCGACGCGGAGGACGCGCTGTGGGAGCCGGCCGACCCGGGCGATCTGGCCTTCCTCCAGTTCACGTCCGGGAGCACCTCCAGGCCCAAGGGCGTCCGGGTCACGCACGGCAACCTCGCCGCCAACTCGAAGGCCTTCATGCTCGAGGGCTTGCGCGCCGATCCCGCGAGGGGCGACAAGGGCGTGAGCTGGCTCCCCCTGTTCCACGACATGGGGCTCATCGGCTTCGTCATCGGGCCCCTGTTCACCCGCATCCCGGTGGTCTTCCTCCCCACCGCGTCCTTCGTGCGCGCCCCGCGCATCTGGCTCGAGGCCATCTCGCGGCATCGCGGCACGATCACCTATGCGCCCAACTTCGCGTACCAGCTCGTCACCAAGCGCGTGAAGGATCGTGACGTCGAGGGCCTCGACCTCTCGTGCCTCGCGTGGGCTGGCTGCGGTGCCGAGCCCATCCATGCCCGGACGATGCGCGACTTCACCGCGAAGCTGGCGCCCGCCGGCTTCCAGCCGCGTGCCATCCTGGCGTCGTACGGGATGGCCGAGGCCACGCTGGCGATCACCTTCGCCACGGGGGGCCTGCGGACGGACACCGTCGACGCGCGCACCCTCGAGGCAGGGAGCGCGAGGGAGGCCGAGGGCGGTGACGCCCGCGAGCTGGTCGACTGCGGCGTCGTCTTCTCGGGCCACGAGCTGCAGATCGTGGATCCGGACGGGCGGGTGCTCGGCGACCGCGAGGTCGGGGAGATCCGCTTCCGCGGGCCGAGCGTCTCCTCGGGCTACCACGACGAGCCCGAGCTCACGACGACGACCTTCGGCGGCGGCTGGCTCCGCACCGGAGACCTCGGCTACACGGTGGGGGGCCGCCTCTTCGTGTGCGGTCGCATCAAGGACATCGTCATCGTCCGCGGGCGAAACTTCTACCCGAGCGACATCGAGTGGGCCGTGGGCGATCTGCCCGGCGTCCGTCGCGGCAACGTGGTCGCCTTCGGCGTGATGGTCGACGGCGAGGAGGAGCTCGTCGTCTGCGCGGAGGCCACGGAGAGCGATCGCGCGATCCTCGGCGCCGCCATCCAGCGCGTCGTGACCGAGCAGTTCGCCCTCGCCGTCCACGACGTCCGCCTCGTGCCACAGGGGACCCTCCCCCGGACCTCGAGCGGCAAGCTCCAGCGGCGCAAGGCGCGCACCCTCTACGAGGCCGGCCGCCTCGTGGCACGTGAGAAGCCCGCTATGCAGGAGGAGGGCCCGCCCGCGTAGCGCGCTTCGCGCGGCGTGAGCCCCGCGAGCACACTGTCCCTTCGGGGGCACGGCCAGGATGACCCATGAACCATGACGACAGACTCCACCTTTTCCGCGAGCTCGCGACCGAGGTCGTCGAGCGCGACTTCTCGGGTGTTGCGGAGACGACACAGATCAGCGAGCTCGGCATCGACTCGCTGGGCATGCTCGAGATCATCGGCGAGATGGAACGCCGCTTGAAGATCAGGCTGCCCGACGAGTCCCTCGCGAACGTCGTCACGGTGAAAAACCTCCTCGAGGTGGTCGCCGAGCACCAGCAGCTTGCTTGATTTTTCTCACGAAACGATGGAAAGAATGGCCGCCATGCACACCCTGAAGGAAGAGCTCCGTGCCCTCATCTCCGAGATCTCGGAGGTCGAGGAGATCTCGGACACAGTGCCGTTCAAGGAGCTCGGCATCGACTCGATGATGGGCGTGGAGATCGTCGCGGCCATCGAGCGCAGGTACAAGATCAAGATCGAGGACCGCGAGCTCGAGAAGGTGAGCACGCTCGACAGCTCGGTGCGCCTCGTCGAGGACAAGCTCGGCCGCGCCACGCCGGCCGTCGCGAACGGCTGAGAGCCCCAGGTCACGAAGGGGGCGGCGCGGCGGAGAGGCCCCCTCGAACGCTCCGCCGTGGTAGACACGGAGCGCCATGGCGACCCCGTTCAAGAAGGTCCCGACCACCCTCGACTTCCCGAAGGAGGAGGCCGAGGTTCTCGCGTTCTGGAAGGAGCGGCGCATCTTCGAGCGATCGCTCGAGGCGACGCGCGGCGGCCCGCCGTTCGTCTTCTACGAGGGGCCCCCGACGGCGAACGGTCTCCCACACAACGGCCACGTCCTCACGCGCGTCATCAAGGATCTCTTCCCGCGCTACAAGACGATGCGTGGGTACCACGTACCTCGCAAGGGCGGCTGGGACACGCACGGCCTCCCCGTGGAGGTCGAGGTCGAGAAGGAGCTCCGCATCCACGGCAAGGCGGCGATCGTCGAGTACGGGGTCGAGCCGTTCGCGAAGAAGTGCATCGAGTCCGTGTTCCGGTACACGACCGAGTGGGAGACGCTGACCGACCGGGTCGGGTTCTGGGTAGACCTGCCGAGCGCGTACGTCACCTTTCACCGTCGTTACATCGAGAGCGTGTGGTGGGCGCTGTCGGAGCTCTTCAGGAAGGGCCTCCTCTACCAGGGCCACAAGGTCGTGTGGTGGTGGGCGCAGGGCGGGACGGCGCTGTCCTCGGGCGAGGTCGGCCTCGGCTACAAGACGGTGGACGATCCGAGCGTGTTCGTCGCCTTCCCGCTCGCGGACGGCACGGGTCGCGAGCTCCTCGTCTGGACGACGACGCCGTGGACCTTGCCGTCCAACATGTACGCGGCGGTCAACCCGAAGCACGAGTACGCGGACGTCGCTGTGAAGGGCCGCGTCCTCGTCGTGGCGAAGGGGCTCGTCGACGTGCTCGCGAAGAAGCTCGGCGAGGTCGAGGTCCGTCGCACGTTCCCCGCGAGCGAGCTCGTGGGCCTCGAGTACGCGCCGCCGTTCGACCTCTACCGCGGACAGCACACGTGGCGCGTGATCTCGGCCGACTTCGTCACGCTCGACGCCGGGAGCGGCATCGTCCACGTGGCGCCTGCCTTCGGCGAGGATGACTTCAACGCCTTCAAGAAGGTCGGGCAGGGGGAGGGCGGGGGCCCTCCTGCGATCCTGCTCTGCGCCGTGAAGCCGGACGGGACGTTCGTGCCCGAGCTGACGCGCTACGCGGGGCGCTGGGTCAAGGACTGCGATCGCGACATCACCCGCGAGCTCGACGACCGCGGCCTGCTCGTGCACCACGAGATCTACCGCCACGACTACCCCTTCTGCTGGCGCTCCGATCAGGATCCCCTGATCCAGTTCGCGCGGCCGGCCTGGTACATCCGCACGACCGCGCTGAAGGAGGCGGCGCTCGCGAACAACCGGGCGGTCGACTGGCTCCCCGAGCACGTGAAGACGGGGCGCTTCGGGGACTTCCTGGAGAACAACGTGGACTGGGCGCTCTCCCGTGAGCGCTTCTGGGGCACGCCCCTCAACGTGTGGGTGAACGACGTGACCGGCAAGCTCGACGCGCCGGCGTCCGTGGACGAGATCCTCGCGCGGAACCCCCGCGCCTTCGATCACTTCCACGCCGCCAAGGCCGCCGATCCCACGCTGAGCGATCACCTCCTCGTGCACAAGCCGTGGATCGATCAGGTCACGTGGCAGGTGCCCGGCGAGGAGGGGACGTACCGGCGCGTGCCCGAGGTGATCGACTGCTGGTTCGACTCGGGCTGCATGCCCTTCGCGCAGTGGGGCTTCCCGCTGGAGGGGAAGGAGGAGTTCGCGCGGAGCTTCCCCGCGGACTTCATCAGCGAGGCGATCGACCAGACGCGCGGCTGGTTCTACTCGCTGCTCATGATCTCGACGCTCGACTTCGACGACGAGACCCTCGCGCGCCACGGCCTGACCGCGAGGACCTTCCCGCACCCCTACAGGACGTGCATCGTCCTCGGGCACGTCTGCGACACGGAGGGGAAGAAGGAGTCGAAGTCCAAGGGCAACTACACGCCGCCCGGGATCATCCTCGACGCCGTCGAGATGGACTTCGCGGTGCTCGGGGAGACGGACGCGCCGCATCTCGCCGTCACGCCCGGTCAGGCGTGGATCGCGCGCGAGGACATGGAGGGGCTCGACCTCGAGGACGGCGCGCGGGTTCACGTGCAGCCCGCACACGATCCGCGCGCGCCGCGCGATCTCGTGGTCCGTGCGGGAAAGAAGCTACGCCGGCGTGTCGTCGTGCTGGCGGAGGCCGATCGCGCCGCGATGGGCGTCGCGCCCACCGGGGTCAAGGACGTCCCCCCCGTGGAGGTGCCGCGCCTGCCGGCGCGCGAGCGGGTGACCCTGCGCGATCCCGCCTCGTCCGCGCCGGGGGCGGACGCGTTCCGCTGGTTCTTCTACGCGTCGAACCCTCCGTGGAACAACACCCGGCACTCGCTCTCGAACGTGCGCGCGCTCCAGAAGGAGACGCTCATCAAGCTCCGCAACGTGTACTCGTTCTTCACCATCTACGCGAACATCGACGCGTACGATCCGTCGAAGCCGCGTACCCTCGCCGCGCAGCGCGGCGAGCTGGACCGGTGGATCCTCGGCGAGCTCGCGATCGCCACGGGCGCCGTCACGGGCGATCTCGACCGCTACGACGTCTACGCCGCCACGGGCCGCCTCGCGGGCCTCGTCGACGCGCTCTCGAACTGGTGGGTCCGCCGCTCGCGTCGCCGCTTCTGGCGGCCCGGCATGGACGACGACAAGCGCGGCGCGCTCGACACGCTGTGGGAGTGCCTGCTCGAGATGGCGAAGCTCATGGCGCCCTTCGTGCCGTTCTCGTCGGACGCCATGTACAGGAACCTCTCGGGGCCGCTGGCCGACGCCGCCCACGAGAGCGTGCACCTGGCGCGATACCCGGAGCCGGCAACGGAGCGGATCGATCTCGGGCTCTCCGCGCGGACACGGGCGGTGCGCGAGCTCGTGAGCCTGGGCCTCCAGGTGCGTACGCAGGCCAAGCTCAAGGTCCGCCAGCCGCTCCGCACGGCGCACCTCGTCGTGGCGGATCGGTCCCTGGGCGAGGGGCTCGCCGCGCACGCGGAGATGATCCGGGAGGAGCTCAACGTCCTCTCCGTGAGCTTCGTCCCCGAGGCGGACGTCGAGCGGTTCGTGACCTACCGGCTGAAGCCGAGCTTCCGGTCGCTCGGCCAGCGGGGGCTCGGCAAGCAGGCCCAGGAGCTCAAGAAGAGCCTGGCGGCGCTCTCCGCGCACGACGCGGCGCGCGTCGTGCGGGAGGTGGAGTCGAGTGGCACGTCGTCCTTCGGCGGGGTCGATCTCGGCAAGGAAGATCTCGAGGTCGCCTTCGACACGCTACCGGGGTTCGCGGCGGCCGGCGCGCGGGCGGGCGTCGTCGTCCTGGACACGCGCCTGGACGACGAGCTCGTGGATCTCGGGTTCGTGCGCGAGCTGACGAGCCGGCTGCAGGCGGCGCGGAAGGAGATGAACCTCGAGTACACCGACCGCGTCCGCGTCCGCGTGGACGGCACGGAGCGCGCCGTCCGCCTCGTGGGCCGTCACCAGGGCGAGATCGCGGGGGAGTGTCTCGCGGAGGAGATGACCGTCGGCCCGTTCGCGCCAGGCGCGGCGCGACGCGAGATGGAAGTCGAGGGCGAGGCGGTGTCGCTGGCGGTCGAGCGGATCTGAGCGCCGCGGCGCTCGATCGCGAAACGTCAAGATGTATCGCGCCGGAAACGACACGCGCTCGCGCCGCGTCGCGGCGGGTCCTTTCTTGGGACCGCCCGCAGGTTGCGTCGTGTAGGATGGCGCCAGGTGAGCGTTCGCGCACCGCTCCACATGCAGACCGCGGGGAAGGAAAAGAAGATCGCGAGCCGCGCCGGCCGCCCTGAGCTGGCGCGCGCCGACATGATCGACAAGGGCACGCGCGCCCGGATCCTCGCGGAGGTGGACGCGGCGCTCAAGCGGCGGCCCGCCAGCGAGGCGAAGCTGTCCGGCGCCTTCCACGCCCTGGCGCAGAAGAGCGCGGCGCTGCGCAACGGTGCGGCCGACGCCGCGGACGTGCTCGTGCGGCGCCGCTCGTTCGATCGCGACCTGTACTCGGCCTCGGTCCGCGCCCTCGCCGAGGTCGCGGATCGGCGCGCTCCCGCGCTCCTCGTCGCCGCGCTGGCGTCGGACGAGGCGGGAGGGAGCGCCACCCTCGCGGCTTCGAGCGTCACCTCGCACCCCGCGCTCGCGCCTTCGCTCGGTCGCATCGCCGCCGGGCGTCAGTCCTACCTCGCGTTCCTCGCGGAGACGGCGCGCGTGGTTCGCGGGGAGGCAAACGGCACGTACCTCGCCCAGCTCTCGCCGATGATCAAGGAGGCGCACCGCATCAGCGCGTGCGTGGACGTGTTCGTTGCCCTCGCGCGCGGCCCGGCGGTTCCGCGCGCCATCGCGCCTGCGCTCTCCATCCTCCGCGGCGCCGAGCGACATCTCGGGCGGTGGCTGGTGATGGCCGAGATCGCGACGCGCGCCGGCGACCCGGAGGCGCTCGACGAGGCGCGCGCGAGGGCCACGTCGGGACCCTCGAGCTCGCGCGGCGCCTGGGCGCTCGTGGCGTGGGCGCTCGAGGACGCGCTCGCCCGCGACCGGCCTGGAGCACCACGCCCCGCCTGTCCCGACGCCAGACCGACGGTCGAGCTGATCGCCCGCCTCTCGGATCGACCGAGCGCGAACCGCGACATGACGTTCCTGTTCCGCATGGCGGAGTCGGGGGCCGCCTGCGCCCGCCCGATGCTCGACGCGATGGTCAAGGGCGGCAACGATGCGAGAGGAGGCGGACTGTTGGACGAGCTCGCCGTGCGCGCGGCGCTCTACCTCGTGCGGGACCACGGCCGCGGCGATCTCGTCGAGGCGCTCGCCGAGTGCGCGTCCCCGCGAAGGGGGAAGAGCGGCAAGCGGGAGGAGCTGCGCGGGATGGCCGCCGCCGCGCTCTTCGACCTCGGCCAGCGGGATCGCGCGGTTGACCTGGCCGACGATCTCGTCGCGTCTCGCCTCCTCGGGAACGTGGCGTGGGGGGCGCTCGTCCGCGCGGGCGGTGATGCGCCGATCCTGACGGAGGCCCACGTCCGGTGGATCCAGTGGGGCTGGCCCGAGTAGCGCGGCCGCTCGTTGTCGGCGCGGGCCTCGCCCTCACGGCGAGCGCGCCCGGCGCGAACGCCGGCACCGAACCCGCCGCCGCCTGGGTCGTCGCCGATCGCGACGACGACGATCTCGACGGCATACCCGACGGGAGCGCAGCCACGGTCGGCGGCGCGCGCTCCGACCTGGAGCCGGTGCCCCTGGCGCTCGTCGGTGCGACCGTGGAGCGCGTCACGGGCCAGGGGAGCGCGCGCCTCCTGCGGGGGGGCGTGCCGCTGCCCTGGAAGAGCCCGCGACGGGGAGATCTGATCCAGGGCGTGGCGCCCGGCCGCGTGACCTTCGAGCTCTCGCGCGGTGGCCCGATCCACGTGGACGTCGTCGACGTGTTCTTCACCGACGGTGCGGGGAGGCGCGTCGATCCCGCTCGCTCGCACGCTTCGCTCACGCGCACCCCGCCGGAGCGCGCCCCCGAGGCGCCGAGCACGCCCTTCGACGACCCCGACGCGCTCCGCCTGGTCGTCATGGCGCCGAGCAGGCTCGCGATCGAGCTCGCGACCGTGTCCGGCGACGGGAGGCCGCTCGACGCGCTCACACCCGCCCTCGCGGAGGCGCCGTGCCCGGAGCCAGGCGCGCCGCCCGGTTTTCGCTGCCTCCACGCCGACCCGCTTCGCCTCGTGCTCGACGACGTGGACCGGCGGCATCCGCTCGTGGAGCGGCGGAGCCTCCTCGGGGAGCTCGGCGGCGCACTGTTCGCCAGGGTCCGAGCGTCCGCCGCCGATCCGGCCCGCAAGCTCCAGGCGATCCGCGTGAAGGGCCCGCGAACCTCGCCCGTCGGCCCGATCGAGCGCCACCGGGCCCGCGTCCGCGCCGTGGTCCTGCGCACCACGGCGGGCGGGCCACCGGCGGTCGGCGGCACCGACGCTGGCGCCCTCCAGATCGTGCGCGCCGAGCTCGCGCTGGCCTCGGGCGTGTGGGGCCAGTGCGGTCTCTCGTTCGGCCCGCCGGAGGCGCTCGACGTACGGATCGCCAATCCGCCCCCGGCCCACCTCGTATCGTTCGGCAACGACGCGGGGCTCCCGGCGTCGGGCGGGGAGGCGTCGTTCCGTGTCGACGGTCGGCCGCTCAGCCTCGTGATCCCCCCGCGGCTCGCCCCCGGGGAGGTCGCCGCGATCTTCGCGCGTGTCGTCGAGCGCGCGCACCTCGCCGCGGTGGTCTCCGAGAATGCGCGGATCGCGCCCGGGGCGATGCCCAGCGTGGACGTGTCGGTCCGTCGCGCGGATGGGCAGCTCGCGCACGTGGAGCTCGTGGGCAAGCCGACCGACGCGACGCTCACCGTCGAGGTCGGCCACGTGGATCTCTCCGACGGCCTCGAGCACTTCACCGACATGGATTCGGCCGCGGGCACGCTCGAGGAGCGCACGCTGATCAAGGCCGTCGAGGACGCCGATCCCCGCACGATCGATGTCGTGGTCCTGCCGCAGTTCACCGGAGGGGGACGCATCGGCGAGAGCTTCATCTCGAGCGACGGATCGAGCCTCCGCAACGTGGTCCTCTTCGACCGGGCCGGCGTCCGCGCGCGCAGGAGCAGCCACACGCTCGCCCACGAGCTCGGGCACATCCTGCTCGATCAGCCTGGCCACCCCGACGACTACGGCCTCGACACGCCGACGTTGCTGATGGACTCCGATGCCTCCGACGGCTCGGCGTTCGGCCCGCGCCGGATCACGCTCGACGAGTGCGCGCGCATCGTGCGTCAGTCGGGCCCGTCTGCCCGCCTGCCGCTGTTCGAGCGGTGGCCGCTCGGACGGCTGCGGTATTGAAGGGGCGCTCGCGGGGCCACGCCCGCGGCGCGATCAGCGGAGTCCGAGATCGCGGAGCTCGGTGCCGCCGGCGTAGGCGTAGCTCACGAACGCGTCGAACCCGTAGACCATGACCCCCACGGGCAGATCCGCCTGCACCCGGTGGACGCCGTCGTTCTGGCGGCCCGGCGAGAGGTTGTTGGGCGCGGTCTTGTCGGGATCGATGACCGGGAACGAGAGCTGACACGTGTAGATTACATACGTCGAGTCCGTCGCGCTGGCGGGGAGGACCTCGCACTCCTTGTCGGTCACGAGCTGGCCGTCGAGGTAGACCTTCGCGGTCTTGCGGGCCATGACCAGGACGAAGTCGAAGGAGTACTTGTCGGGCGTGAGGAGGACGTAGTCGCTGCGCCACTGCTCGACCGGCGGCACGTACGTGAGGCTCGGATCCCCGCCCGGGAGCCCGCGCGGCACGCCCGCGGCCTCCTGGCTCGCCTGGACGTCCGCGACGAGAACCGGCTGCGTCGCCGTGATCGTGAAGTGGCCGAACGAGATGAGCGTCACGCTGTCGCCGAGGCCGCCGAGGGGGATCGTCTTGAACGGACCGCCGAGGCTCGTCGTGAGCACGGTCTGGCCCGCCTGCACGGCGACGACCCGGTAGTACTCGGGCTCCTCGTACGGGCCGAGGCGAGCCCCCGCCTTGATGAGCGCGCGAGACCGGTTGGGCACGTGGCCGAGGACGTACGACTTGCCCACGGCGCGCACCGGGATCGCCTGCTCCTCGAGGTGGTCGGCGCAGCACTGTCGCGCCGCGAGCGTCGAGAAGAACGGCGCGTCCGAAGCCTCGCTCCCCGGGAACACGGCCACCGGCTTGTCCGCGAAGACGCGCGTGCCCGTGAAGTCGGCGTTGAAGTCGCCCGTCTCGAGGTTCAGCACCTCGTACGGCTGGAGCTTCACCACGATGTCGCTGCCCTTCGCCGCGCCGTCCGGCAGCGGCCCGCCGGGGATCACGCGCGCCGTCGTCTTGATGGTGACCTTGGTGTCGGGCGCCGTGCCCACCACGGCGAGGAAGGCGCGGAGGTTGATGCCGAAGTCCGTGGCGGGGTCCTCGCTTCGCGCGATGGTCTGCGGCCACGCGGCGATCACGTAGCTCGATTCGCCCGCCGTCCCGAGCGCGGTGCGCGGGAGGAGCTGCGAGGCGTCGTTCGAGAAGACGTTCGCGTTCTCGAGCGGGTTGAACTGATAGGCGACGATCGGGACGTCGCTCGTCACGCGGTAGGCGCCGCGCGTGAGGGCCGTGCCGGTGCCGGTGTTGAACTCGCCGTCGGGCGAGCCGTCGACCTCCTTGGGACCGAGCTTGAAGACCTCGAGGTTGCGCGGCAGGATCGTGGCCGTGGCGACGACGCGGACGTTCGCGGGCTCCCCGGGCCTGGCGCGGTCCTCGGTGACGGTGACGTGCGCGGGAAGGTCCGGCTGCGTGTTCGACACCACCACCGCGAACTGCTGCGCGGCGGCGCTCCCGGACGAGGTGACCGCGTTGTCGAGGTCCACGGCCCAGTACTCGCAGCCCACGTTCGACTGGTTCTCGGCGGCCTCGTCGCACAGCTGCACGCACGCGCCCCGGCGGCACGCGATCCCGGCCGCGGCGTCGCACGTCTTCTCCTTCGCGCGCGCCCCGCCGGCCGCGTCGCAGCGCATCACGTCGAGGCCGGCGCAGCTCGCCGCGCCCGGGATGCAGTTCTTGCAAGCGAGCACGGAGGGCGCGCACACCTGCCCCTTCCTCGCGCAGTCGTCGATCGCCACCTCGGCGCCGGCGTCGCACCGGACGAGCACCGACGCGCCGGCGGGTCCGTCCTTGCAGCGGACGACGCCCTCTGAGCATGCGGGCACGGTCGCGAGCTCGACGTCCCGGTACGACGGATCGAACCGGCATGACGCGACCGGGAGGAGCGCCCCGAGGACGACCGCGGCCGTGAGGATCCTCCGCATGGACTCAGAACACGCCGGCGAGCGAATCGACCGCCTGGGCGCTCCACGAGCCCGGCTGGAGCTGCCCGTACCGGACCTTGCCGTACGAGAAGGCGTCGATGCGTGCAACATACACGTTCGTCAGGATGCCGCCCGGCGTGAGGCCGATCGGATCCCCCGGCACGAGCGACAGGTTCGGGACGTCGAAGGTCGTCTTGCCGCCGGGCGCCACGATGAGCCACGAAACCAGGCCTGAGCTGATCTGCACGAGCGACAGATCCGCGGTCGGCGCGCCCGTGAACGACACGCGGTTCCCCGCCCACACGCCCGCGCCCGGCTGCGACAGGACCGGAACGGGGAGGAAGCCGCCCACGGCGACGGGGTCGTTCGCGACGCGGGTGCGGATGCGGCTGACGAGGCTCGCCGGGCGCCCGAAGGTGGCGCCGGTGGCGGCCGACGCGGACAGGACGTACGACTCGCCGACGAGCCCCTCGGCGAGCGAGGGCACACCCACGAACGACAGATCGCTCGACAGCGGGAGCGGCGAGGTCTTGCGTCCGTTCGGGAGGATCGCGAACGCGTTCGCGCCGAGGCTGACCGCGACCTGTCCGACGAACCTGTCCGGACCGCGCGGCCCGATGGGCGGCGGCGACGCCGACAGCACGAGCGCGTGATCGACGATCGAGGTCATCGGGATCTGCACGCCCGTGATGTGTGAGTTCGGGGGGACGCTCACGCCGCGGACGACGCCCATGAGGTACGGCGTGAGGCGCGGCGGCACGAGGCTCCGATCCTCGATCCCCGCGATCGCGTAGAGGGTGACGTTCCCGGGGAAGGTGACGAGCGAGTACCGGTAGCCCGTGAGCCCGGGCGAGCTCGGCGTGATGGCGTCGGACACGTCGGGGAGGACGAACGGCTCGGCCGGGTTGGAGCTGGCCGCGAACACGTACGCCGCGAGCCGCTCCGTCGGCCGCGTCGGGTTGGGCACGCGCGTCCAGTTCCCACGCTTGAACTCGACTCCGTCGTTGAAGAACAGCTCGCCGGTGATGAGGCCCCCGTAGATGCCGCCGGAGCCGCCGACGGAGGGAGGATCGCCGTCCGCACAGGAGGGATCGAGCGTCGGCGACAGGTACACCGTCGCGGTGTCGACCGGCACGTCGACGAAGGTGATGGGCTGGTGGCACTTCGCTCCGACCGTGACGGTGATGGGCCTGTCGAGCGCCGGATCCGTGAACTCGGCCACGCCGGTCGGGCTCGTGAGCTTCGTGAGCGCCGCAGGCCAGGTGCCGCCGAGGATCACGCGCGCGCCGCCGAGGGGCTGGCCCGTGAAGCCATCGCGCGCGAGGACGCGGATGCGACCCGCGAGCACGCCCCCCGACAGGCCGCCGCGGTATCCGTCCGGCGAGTCGCTGTACGTGAAGGCGTCGCGCACCTGGAGGGGCGGGAGACCCCCCGCGGTCACGGTGACGTCCCTCGTGCCCGGGCTCGAGGCGGGCGTCGTGCAGAGTACACGCGTCGGCTGCTCGACCACGACGTCGACGCAGTCCTTGCCGCCGATCTGCACGGTGGTTCCGGGGCCCCACGCGGTGCCGCTCCCCACGACCGCCACGCGCGTGCCGCCGCTCGTCGCGCCGGAGTCCGGGTTCATCACGAAGGCGTCGTACGAGAAGGCCCCGCGCAGCACGCGCTCCTTCAGCGTGACGTCGTCGCGGATGCGGACGTCGACCGGCCCCGGCTTGCCGGGTGGGGCCTGTACCGCGACGTGCAAGGGATCCGACGCGAAGACCGACTCGCGCGGGACCTCCGTGTCACCGAACCACACGCGGATCTTCGTCGAGAAGCCGCGGCCGGTGAGGTTGGCGCGCGTCCCGCCGGTGAACGGTCCGTGCGAGGGGACGAGCCCGTCGATCGCGAACGGATCGCCGAGGTCCACGTCCTGCCTGGTGAGGCCCCCCTCGTCGAGATCGAGGCCCTTCGGGGGGCCGGCGTCCTCCCGATCGAGGAGCGGGGGCCCGCCGCCCGGCAAGCACGCGTGAGGCGAGGCGAGCGCGAGGACGAGCGCAAGGCCGATCGCGAGGCGCCGTAGCATGGACGTCAGCCTAACACGGCGCCCGCACGATGGCCCGGAGGAGGTCGGCCGCCAGGGCCTTCCGCGTGATGGAGAGGGTCCTGTCGCCTGCGCCGCGGGCCGCGGCCCCGTCCGCCCCCTCGCCAGGCAGGACGGGGCCCACGCACGCGGGGCAGCCCGAGGGGCAGGTGCAGCCTTCGAGGAGGGCGAGGGCGCGAGCGAGGAGGATCTCCCGGTCCTCGAAGACGCGCTGGGCGAGGCCGATGCCCCCGGGCGTGTGCTCGTAGAGGAAGAGGGTGGGATCGTAGCCGGGGCGGGGGCCACCAACCGACCTCCGCTGCCCGCCGTCCGCCGTCCGCTGCCCGCTGTCACCGATGGTGGCGCCGAGATCCCTCGGATCGCACATGAGGGCGAACGTCGACACGAGCTCGAGCGCCACCCCGATACCCCTCAAGGCGTCGATCAAGGCCGCGGGTCCCACCGCCTGATGGGGATCGCGAGGGGGACTCTCCGCCCCGAGGCCTGCGCTCGGCACCGTGAGCCAGAACGCGGTGGTGTGCATCTGCATCTCCGGCAGCCGGACCTCGCCGTACCCTGCGTTCTCGTGCGTGTAGAACTTGATCTTCTTGTATCCGACGACCTTCTCCACGACGGACACCTCGCCGAAGCCAGCCCTCCACACCACCCCCCCGCCGAATCGGTCCGCGCGCGGGGGTCTCCCGGATCGCTCGGCGGCGGGTGCCGTGGGGTTCGGGGTGGGCGGCGTCGGCGAGCATCCCTCGCCCGCTCGCGGTGTTGGCCTGTCAGCCCCCTCGCCCGCAGGCACCCGAGCGAAGCGCGCCTCCTCGAGGACGCTCACCTGCGTGTGGGTCATCGCGTCCGTGTAGTAGTCGGGCGCGACCTCGCGCACCCAGGCCTTGTGGTTCTCGTGGTCGAAGCGCTCGACCTGCCAGCACGTGCCATCGTGCTGGTAGATCGCCTGCTCGTGCACCATGGTGTGCGCGCCGCGCCAGTCGATCTCGGCGATCGTGCGCTCGTTCTCGACGTCGATGATCACGACGTTGTCCCACCCGACGCTCCGCAACGAGACGCTGTTCGCCGGGTAGGCGTCGTCGGACCAGTGGTACGTCCCGCTGGCCTCGTGCAGCACCCGGTGGTGCACGAGGAAGTCCAGCGCGTCCGACGTGTCCGCCTCGGGCAGGGCGCCGAACCGCTCGCCCCTCACGAACGGCAGCTCGAAGGCGGCACACTTGAGGTGCTGGAGCAGGATCTCCGGGTTGTCCGGATCGATCCGCGCCTGCTCGACGGGGGCCCCCAGGAAGTAGCCGGGCTCGCGCGCGAGGTACTGGTCGAGCGGCGCGGACGACGTCACGAGCACGCAGACGCTGTCGCCGGACCGTCGCCCCGCGCGCCCGAAGCGCTGCCAGGTGGCCGCGACCGATCCCGGGTACCCGGCGCACACGACGGCGTCGAGATCTCCGATGTCGATCCCCAGCTCGAGCGCGTTCGTCGCGACGACGCACGCGATGTCCCCCGACCGGAGCCGAGCCTCGATGGATCGCCGCGCGTCCGGCAGGTAGCCGCCGCGGTAGCCCTGGATCCTGCTCGCGTCCACCTCCGCGCGGACGCGCTCGCGGAGGTACCGCAGCATCACCTCCACGTTGTTCCGCGAGTGGCCGAAGAGGATCGTGGGCACGCGCGCGCGCACGAGGTCCGCGGCCAGGTACACCGCCTGCTTCACGTAGCTGGCGCGCACGCCGAGCTCCGCGTTGACGACCGGTGGGTTGTACATGAAGAAGCGCCTCGTGCCCGCGGGCGCGCCGCTCTCGGTGATGCACGCGACGTCCTCGCCCGCGACGCCGAACAGGCGCGCCGCGTGCTCGCGCGGGTTCCCGATCGTCGCCGTGGCGCCGATGAGGCGCGGGCTCGAGCCGTGGAAGTGGGCCACGCGCATGAGCCGCGTGAGGACGTTCGCCACGTGCGAACCGAACACGCCGCGGTAGGTGTGCAGCTCGTCGACGACGACGTACGCGAGGTTCTGGACCGTGCGCGCCCAGCCGGTGTGGTGCGGCAGGATGCCCGAGTGGAGCATGTCCGGGTTCGTCAGCAGGATCCGCGACCGCTCCTTCGCCGCCCGCCGCGCGTCCGCCGGCGTGTCGCCGTCGAAGACGATCGCCGGCGTCGGCATGCCCGCGGCCGCCATCAGCTCGCGTAGCCCCGCCTCCTGGTCGCGCGCGAGGGCCTTCGTCGGATAGAGGTAGATCGCGCGCGCGTCGGGATCCTCGATGAGCGCCTGCAGCACAGGGAGGTGGAAGCAGTAGCTCTTGCCGCTGGCGGTCGGCGTGGCCACGACCATCGCCGGCCGGGCGCGCGCCTCGGCGAACGCGCGCGCCTGGTGCGTGTAGAGCCGATCGACACCTCGCGCGCGCACCGCGTCGGCGAGCTGGGGCAGGAGGGCAGGGGGGAAGTCCGCAAAGGACGCCTCGCGCGCGCCGAGCGCCTCGTTGGCCACGAGACACGGCTCCACGACGCGGCTCTGCTCCCAGTGGGCGATGACCCCCGCGAGCCCGGTGGCGCGCTTCCACGGCGCGCGGGTCTCGACGCTGGATCGCGCATCGCCTGTGGACGGCCTCTGGAACGGGTGGACGGTGCCCATGCCTGAACATCTATACAGAGGATCGTCTGTTCATCAAGTCCCCGGTGGAAAACGCGGAATGTTTCGACTAATGCCGCGCTCTGCCACGGTGAGCACCGAAGAGGACAAGATCGCGGAGGTGGGAGATGTCCTCCCGGCCCCCAAGCCGGAGGGTGATGAGCCCCCGCCCACGCCAGGCACCGGCGTTGCGGAGGTCGCGCAGCTCCTCGCCCCGGGCGTGGAGCGCCTCGGCGCGCCCAACTACGCCGCGAAGACGGTGCCCGATCCGGTGACGGGCGCGAGGCCCTCGTCCTTGTTCCTGGCGGTCGTGTCGATGGGCTCGCTCGTCGCGGACGTGGGCACCAAGCTCTGGGCCGAGAAGCGCCTCGAGACCTACCCGCAGATCGTGACGATCTGGGAGAACCACCTCTCCCTCGTGCTCGCGAGGAACAAGGGCGGCGCCTGGGGTCTGCTCCAGGGCACGAACGAGAACGTCCGCCGACCGTTCTTCCTGCTCGTCAGCGCCGCCGCCATCGCCTTCATCGTCACGCTCTACCGCCGCCTCACGCCCCGTCAGCACGCGCTCAAGTGGGGCTTGCCGCTCGTGCTCGGCGGGGCCCTCGGCAACGTGTTCGATCGCGTGCGCTACGGACACGTCATCGACTTCATCGACTTCCGCGCGGACGCGATCCGCAGCCTCAACGAGGTCGTCGCGAAGTACGTGCAGAACCACGTGGTCACGGATCACTGGCCGACGTTCAACGTCGCGGACATCGCGATCTGTGTGGGTGTCCTCCTGATGGCCGTCGACATGTTCACCGCCAAGCGCGGCCCGATCCCGGGCCACGAGGGGGCCGAGAAGCCTCCTCGGGCTCCCCTCGCGGGCGGCG
>SXGR01464896.1_pt1 | contig 20791 bp, 21 predicted proteins | sample 3174711 | NCBI WGS metagenome assembly SXGR01 (sample SAMN11356860, study PRJNA531348) | freshwater metagenome | isolation source: freshwater sample F1-60 | place: China: Fuxian Lake, Yuxi | collected 2017-12-25 | reverse complement strand
GGGACGACAACGGCCTACCCACCGAGCGACGCGTGCAGAACTATTTCGGTGTCACCTGTGACCCGTCATTGCCATATACGCCCGGCTTTGTGCCGCCGTTTCGTGGTGACCCACCCAAAGACCACCGTGCAGTGCCCGTGTCGCGGCCGAACTTCATCGAGTTGTGCGATGAACTTACCGCTCAAGACGAGCAGGTGTTCGAAGATTTATTCCGTCGCCTCGGGCTGTCGGTGGATTGGTCATTGCTGTACACGACCATCTCTAGGCATGCGCGGCGTACTTCTCAAAAGGCCTTCCTCGACAACTTGTCGCGCGGTGAGACCTACACACAAGAAGCACCGACTTTGTGGGACGTCGATTTCGGCACCGCAGTAGCACAGGCCGAATTGGAAGATCGCGAACGCCCAGGGGCATATCACACGGTGGCATTTCACGGGGCCGACGGTGATGTGGTTATTGAAACGTCACGACCTGAGTTGATTCCAGCCTGCGTCGGTTTGGTGGCGCATCCCGATGATGCGCGCTACGCGCCGCTGTTTGGCAAAACTGTTCAATCACCGTTGTTTGATGTGGAGGTCGGTGTGTACCCGCACCCACTTGCGCAACCCGACAAAGGCACGGGCATCGCCATGGTCTGCACGTTCGGCGACCTCACCGACGTGGTGTGGTGGCGCGAATTCAACTTGCCGACCCGCGCCATCATCGGCCGCGATGGGCGCATCATCGCCGAGCCGCCCGCTGCGATTGTGTCTGATACCGCGCGCGCACACTACGCAGTGCTCGCTGGCAAAACTGCGAAGCAGGCCCAGACCGCGATTGTCGATCTGCTGCGCACATCGGGCGACTTGCAGGCCGAGCCGCGGCCGATCACACACCCGGTCAAGTTTTATGAAAAGGGCGATCGCCCCTTGGAGATCGTCACCAGCCGACAGTGGTACATCCGCAACGGTGGTCGCGACGAGGCGCTACGCAACATATTGCTTGGCCGTGGTGAAGAAATGGCGTGGCACCCCGACCACATGAAACATCGTTACGCCAACTGGGTGCAGGGTTTGAATGGCGACTGGCTCGTGTCGCGCCAGCGTTTCTTTGGTGTGCCGATTCCGCTGTGGTATCGCGTTGGCGCCGACGGCACGCCCGACCACGACGCGCCGCTCGTGCCGACTCGCGAACAACTGCCGATCGACCCGAGCACCGACGTGCCAAGTGGTTTCACTGCCGCCCAGCGTGGTGTCACCGGTGGGTTCGTCGGTGACCCTGACGTGATGGACACCTGGGCCACGTCATCGCTCACGCCACAAATCGCCACGAATTGGGTGGATGGTGACGATCTGTTCTCACGGGTCTTCCCGATGGACATGCGACCACAAGGCCACGACATCATTCGCACGTGGCTGTTTTCCACGATGGTGCGTTCACACTTTGCCCACGGCGGAATCCCGTGGAAGCGCGCCGCATTGTCTGGGTGGATTCTCGACCCCGACCGCAAGAAGATGTCGAAATCCAAAGGCAACGTGGTGACACCCGTCGACCTGTTCGACAAGTACGGCAGTGACGCCGTGCGTTACTGGGCGGCTTCGGCTCGCCCCGGTGTCGACACCGCATTCAGTGAAGACCAGATGAAAGTTGGTGGCAAACTCGCCAACAAATTGCTGAACGTCACCAAATTCGTGCTCGCTTTCGGTGGCGACGAGACCGGTGCAGTCGGCATGCCGATCGATCAGGCCATGCTCACGCGACTGTCTGGTGTGGTCGCTGATGCAACCGCGGCCTTTGATGAACTCGACTATGCCCGAGCGCTGGAGCGTACGGAATCGTTCTTTTGGTGGTTCTGTGACGACTATGTGGAGTTGGTAAAGACCCGCGCCTATGGTGCCGGTGGTGTTGATGGCATTCCAGCCACTGGCGACGTTGCCCACGATTCGCTGTCGGCGCGCAACGCACTCACCCAAGCATTGAGCGTGTTGCAACGACTGTTTGCCCCGCACATGCCGTTCTGCACCGATGAAGTGTGGTCATGGTGGCACGACACCAGCGTGCACCGCGCCGCATGGCCGACACGTATCGAACTTGACGCATCTGGCTCTGATATCACGTCAAATGCCGAGTTCTTTCTGGCCACCGTGGGCAGCGTGCTGTCAGAAATTCGCCGCACAAAGACCGAGGCCAAAGTTTCGCAACGCGCCGCGGTGTCTCATGTGGTGGTCGCCTGCGATGACGCTCGTGCTACCGCAATCATTCAGGCTCGTGTCGACATAGTCAATGCCGGCAACGTGGCTGACTTTGCAATAACAACGGGTGATTCGCTGGCCGTAACCGTCACGCTCGCACCCGCATCATGACCGAGTCGCGCACGCCGCCGCGCCCACGGTCGCACGTGGTGGTCATGGTGGTCAATCTTTTTATCGCAACCACCTTGGTTGTTGTTGGTGTTCTCGTTGTTTGGGCCAACAACAAGGTTGGTGATCGACTGGTCGTCAACATCGATGGTGGCACCACGTCGGCCACCACACCCGACGGTGCACCGGCAGAAGACTGGGCTTACGACACGAGCAATCTGCGCGCCAAAAACTTTCTACTGACGGGTTCGGACAACGGCGCCTGCCCCGACAAAGGCGACGGCACCAGCGGCGGCATCGGTGACCGCGAATCATTCGGTGAGCGCTCCGACACCATCATGGTGTTGCGTGTTGACCCAACGGTGAACGACGTGGTGGTGTTGTCGTTTCCCCGCGACTTGTGGGTGAAGATTGCCGGCACTACACGCGAAGCACGTATCAACTCAGCATTTGATAGCAAGGACCCAAGTCGTTTGATTCGCACCATCGCCGACAACTTTGATGTGCCGATTGATCACTATGTAAACGTCAATCTGTGTGCCTTCAAAGAAATTGTGGATTCTGTTGGTGGCGTCAAGGTTCCATTTGCCTACCGCACCAAGGACGAGCAAGTTGGCTTTCGTGAAGTCGGCCCTGGTTGTGTCGAGTTGCGCGGCTCGCAGGCACTTGCCTATGTGCGTTCGCGTTCGGGCTATCGCTATTTCGATGAAGCGCAGCAGCAGTGGTTGAGCGACCCGACGGGTGACATTGGTCGTATCACCCGACAACAAGATTTCCTGCGACGCTCCATGCAGCGCGCACTCGACCGCGGCACCACCAACCCTGCCACCGCAAACGCACTCTTGAATGTGGCACTTAGCCGCGTCATCACTGACGATCGCCTCACGCCGCGCGATCTCCTGAGCCTCGCTCAAGCGATGCGCAAACTGAACACCAGCAGCGTCAATTCGTACACCGTCGAGTGGTCAATGCGGCGTATCGGTGGCGAATCGGTGCTCATGCCGATAACCAATACCGAGTCGATGCAAGCAATCTTTGCTCTGTTTCGTGGTCGGGTCGCCCAGGGTGATGAATCGGCATTCGCACCACCATCAACGCGGACGGCGTCGCTTGTCATCTTGCCCTTTGCTCAACTGATGCTCGACTCATGGGCCTCAACCGAAACGAGTGACTCGATCAATACGGTCGACACGACTCTGCCGCCCGTGCCCCAGCAGGAACGGCTCGGTATGTTTCCCCCTGACGATCCAACGTGTCGCTAACAACTACACTCGCAGCAGGCTCAATCGTGGAAGTTTCTGAAGTCGTCATTGTTGTCGTCGTAGTTCTTGTCGCCTATTTTCTTGGCACATTTCCCAGTGCCGAACTGGTAGCCAAGCGTTTTGGCAGAGACATCACCAAGGTCGGCTCAGGCAACCCTGGCGCCTCGAACGTCATCCGTGAACTCGGCTGGAAGGCCGGCATGACCGTTTTTCTGGCAGACATGGCCAAGGCAGCGATTGCGGTGGGCATCGCCTGGGCGGTGAGTGGCGAGCAACGTGGCCCGCTCGCCTACGCCGCACTTTGTGGTGCCGTCGCTGGGCATGTCGCGCCGGTGATGCGCAAGTTTCACGGTGGCAAAGGTGTGGCGTCGGCCGGCGGGGCGTTGTTCGTTTTGTTTCCCGAGGTCAGCCTGGTGATGTTTGTTTCCTGGTTCATCATCAGCAAACTCACACGCAAAGCATCCGTTGCTTCTCTGACGATTACCATCGCTACACCCATCGGAATGTTGATTGATGACGCCGACCCCTGGGAGTTATATGTTGTGCTCGGGCTGGTGGGATTTGTGATTGTGAAACACATTCCGAACATTCGGCGGCTGCGAAGCAAGACCGAACCATCGCTGTAGCGTGCGATAATGCTCGCCATTATCAATGACGCGTTTGACTGGCTGAAAGATTTCTCATCGTCGCCCTGGTTTTACTTGATTATTTTTGCGATTGCTGTGCTCGATTCTGTGCTCCCGATTGTTCCCAGTGAAACTCTGGTCATCATTGGTGGCGTAAGTGCTGGGCTGGGCAATTTGTGGATACCGCTTGTAATTATGGTCGCTGCCGCTGGCGCGTTCATCGGCGACAACATGAGCTATCTCATTGGGCGTGAAGCAAGCGACTGGGTGACTCGCCGCCAAACACGCACCGACAAGGGCGCGGCGCGAATGGCAAAGATAGTTGAGCAGGTGCACGAGCGAGGTGGGCTCCTCTTGATTACTGCTCGATTTATTCCTGGCGGTCGCACTGCACTCACGTTGTCGTGTGGTGTCACCAAACAGCCACGACGCTGGTTCATTGGCTGGGCTGCGGCGGCAGCTGTCATCTGGGGCAACTACGCGGCACTGCTGGGGTTCATCGGCGGAAAGTCTTTCGAAGACAACCACACACTGGCTTTCATCATCGCTTTCGTTTCAGCCTTCAGCATCACATTGGTGATCGAACTCGTGCGCTGGCTATTGAAACGCGCCAGATACCGTAAAACTGCATGACGCTGCGACTCACCGTCGAGTCGGGCGCTTGGCATGCCCATGTGCGCAATGTCGTTACTTCGTGTGGCGATGTGTTGCCGGTGGTTAAAGGCAATGGCTACGGCTTTGGTCGCGCCGTACTTATGCCACATGCCCAAGCGATATCCGATGATGTTGCAGTCGGCACGGTGCATGAATTGGCCGACGTTTCAGCAACACAGCGGCCATTCGTGCTCACCCCCGTTGGTACAGGTGTCGACAATGTTGCACGTCATGATGCCGTACTTGCCATCACCTCAACACACGATCTCGGTGTGCTCAAACAACTTGGCGTGGCAAACCCTGTCGTGATCAAGATCGAATCATCAATGCATCGCTATGGCATCACAGCAAACGACGCCGCCGACCTGCGCAAGCGCGCTGAGGCTGCGGGCCACCAAGTAGTGGCATGGTCGGTGCACTTGCCGCTGGCTGGCAGCGACGACTCACACGCCGGAGAGGCGATTGCAATTGCCAGCGGTCTGGCGACTGACTTGCCACTGCACCTCAGCCATATCGGCACAGCCGTGCAACAGGTTCGCGCATCCACTGCTCATCATGTGGTGATGCGCACTGGCACCCAATTGTGGCTGGGTGATAAGTCGATGGTGGCGCTGCACACTGACGTGATTGCCGTTCGCACCACGACCTTTGGCACCGCTGGTTATCGGGCAACAAAGATTCCAACTGGTGCAAATACTCGTCTCGTGATGGTGGGTTGCGGATCGAGTCACGGTGTTGGCCCACTCGGCGATGTTGGTGCGCTTGGCGATAGCAGCAGCCCCTTTCACTTCGCTCGTCAACGCTTAGCAATGCTCGAGCCGCCACACATGCACACCACCATGCTGAGCGTTGCCGGAGACCCGTGCCCACAAGCCGGCGATTGGGTGGATGTGCAGCAGCCGATGACGCGGGTCTACCCCGATGTCATCGCGTGGCGCTGATCACCCGCCATCTCTCTCGCAGGTTCAAGTCACGCGAGTTGTTGGCAGGCTTACCTCGCGATAGCGGCCAGTTGCCACTAGATCGCGAACCCTCGCAAATCCGTCCCACACTTCCTGAAAACTCGTTGCTAACGGCGACATCGCCAGGCGAATGCTGGATGGTTCGCGAAAGTCAGGAATGACCTTCACCATCTCGCGCATCGCCACTGAAATCTGTCTGGCCTCCGGATGCCGCAATGTCACATGACCACCGCGGCGTGTTGCATCACGCGGTGTGATGAGCTCAAAACCGAGCGGAGCCAACCACGCATCGTGCAGCCGCACCATCATGTCTGTGCCGAGCGCGGCCTTTGCAGCAATTGCTGGTAGTCCCGCCTCGATAATCATTGAAAATGACGCTTCGATACAGCGCATTCCAATGATCGAGGGGCTGGCAATCTGAAACCCCCTGAGGTTGTCGGCACGAACGAAGCCTTGGCCCATCGCAAACTGATCTTCTTGTGCAAACCATCCCTGTATGGGAACTCGTAACGACTGCTGGAGATGCTTGTTCACGTACAACCAAGCCGGCGAACCTGGCCCCGCATTGCAATATTTGTAGGTGCAACCGACAGCGAGATCTACGTCATCGCGATCAAGTTGTAGGTCAACGACGCCAACAGCGTGGCTGGCATCCCAGACCACGAGTGCACCGAATTTGTGAGCGATACGTGTCAACTCGCGCACATCGTGCAGGGCCCCCGAGCGATATTGCACTACTGACAGCGTGACCAATGCAGTGTCGCGATCCATATTTGCCGCCAACGTCTCTGGTGTCACATACCCCTCGCCTGACTCGTCGTCAATCAGCACCAGTTGCTTGCCGTACCGTTCACACAAGCCCTCGAGGACATACCGGTCGGTCGGAAAGTTTGCCGTATCACTAATGACTTTTGTGCAACCTGGTCGTGCTCGAATCGCAGCATCACACAATTGATAAAAGTTGACGCTGGTCGTGTCAACGGCTAGCACCTGACCACTCGCGACGCCGAGTGCTGCACCACCAATCAGGTCGCCCACACGCTGTGCTTCATCGATCCAATGTGACCAGCCGGCAACAAGTTCGCTGCCCCACTCCTCGGTCAGATACCGATACACGATGTCGACGGTTCGCTTTGGTAGTCGACCCAGGGAGTTGCCATCCAGGTAACACACGTCGCTATCGGTGATGACGAACTCATTCTTATAGTGAGCCAACGGGTCAGTTGCGTCGAGCGCGGCAGCATCGGGTAATCCGAACAAGTCTGCGACGGGGTCACCATCATGCCGTTCCCCGTTGCTTTGTCGCATAGTGTCACCTTATGCGCGAAAATGACGCCCAGCAGCGCGCCACGACGTACTCAACCTACATTCGTGTACCCGAGTTACTGGCGCTGCAGACCCCCCGCGAGAGTGGTCCTGAACACGACGAGCTGCTCTTCATCGTCATCCACCAAACATACGAATTGTGGTTCAAGACATTGCTGCACGAATTTGTGCGTGCGGGTGAACTTCTGCGCAGGGGCGCTTCGCACGACGCACTCGCCACCTTGGGTCGTGCCCGCACAATCTTCAAGACACTGGTGAGTCAGGTTGACATCCTGGAAACAATGACACCACTGCAATTCGGCACGTTCCGTAACCGACTCGAAGCGGCAAGTGGTTTTCAGTCCGCACAGTTTCGCGAACTTGAAATCGTGCTCGGTCGACGCGATCAGTCGGTACTGGCGAGTTTTACGGTCGGTTCCACTGACTATGCGCGCTTAACCAACGCGCTATCACAACCTGGAATCTGGCACGACACGCTTGCATATCTTTCGCTTCGTGAGCATCCGATTCCTGTCGAGACGCTCAAGGCCGATGTGCGGGAGGCATACCAACCACAAATCGGTGTACAAGATGCCCTGCTCGCGGCCTACCGAAACGATCCCGAAGCTGCCCTCGTGCTCGAACGTCTCGTTGATATCGACGAAGGTCTTCAAGAGTGGCGTTACCGCCATGTGAAAATGGTCGAGCGCACGATTGGTCGCAAACATGGCACGGGTGGCTCGTCCGGTGCCGAGTATCTCGCCACAACGCTGTTCCAGCCGGTGTTTCCCGACCTGTGGCATGTTCGTAGCAAGTTCTAAAACCTTGTGTCATGTGATGCATGATGAGCACTGACTGGAACCCGCTGCTTCGCGCCGAGTTCGACAAGCCGTATTGGCACGATTTGCAATCTTTCGTGGCAAGTGAGCGTAAGCAGCATGCGGTGTACCCGACTCATAACGATGTCTTTGCCGCGCTCCACCACACGTCGTTTGCCGACACCAAGGTGGTGATCCTTGGCCAAGACCCATATCACGGGCCACTGCAAGCACATGGTTTGTGTTTCTCCGTGCAACGCGGTGTAGCCACCCCACCTTCCTTGGCCAACGTCTTCAAAGAACTGCACGCCGACCTTGCCATACCCATTCCCGCACACGGCAACCTGTTGGCATGGGCTCAGCGCGGCGTGCTGCTGTTGAATACCACCTTGACTGTGCGGGCTGGGCAAGCTGGCTCACACCAAGGCAAAGGGTGGGAGACATTCACCGACGAAGTAATTCGTGTGGTGAACTCCAAACCGTTCGTCGTGTTCGTGTTGTGGGGTGCGCAAGCACGCAAGAAAAAGTCACTCATTGATCTATCACGCCACGCCGTGGTGGAGTCTGCCCACCCGTCACCACTTTCTGCACACCAGGGATTCATCGGGTCGCGACCGTTCTCGCAAGTCAATGCGGCCCTGCGTGCTGCCGGGCTCTCCGACATCAGTTGGGCACTCGACTAACCACTACATTTCACGCATGGGTTCGGTGCGTCGCCACGTGCAGATTGACCGTGACCCTGACACGGTCTGGAAACTTGTCGGCGATCTAGCGCGTCAACACGACTGGTTTCCGCTTACCACTTGTCGGGTGGAAGGCAAGAAACGTTGGATCACTTTGCCGAGTGGCATCGTGTTCGAAGAAGACATCATCACTCACGACCATTCGCTGCGCCGCTTCCAATACCGCATAGTGGGCAACCCGGCGATCACTTCGCACCTCGGCACCTGCGATGTTTTGGATGATGGACACGGTGGCTCGATTGTCGTGTATTCCACCGACATGGAGCCAGAGGCCCTCGCTTTGGTGATCGCAGGTGCAGCCGGCGAAGGTCTACACAAACTCAAGACAATGATGGAAGCGGCGTAATGGGTCGCAAGATTCTGTTCATCACCACCGACCAACAGCGGTACGACGCGCTCGGTTGCAACGGCGGCCAAATTGCCCGCACACCCGTGATTGATGAACTCGCTCGCACTGGCATCGTCTATGACCGCGCGCATCCACAAAATGTGGTGTGTATGCCGTCGCGCAGCACCATGCTGACTGGCCAACATGTGAGCACGCACGGTGTGTGGATGAACGGTGTGCCCCTCGCCAACGATGCACCAAGCATCGCTAGCGACCTACGACGCTCTGGTTATCGCACTGCGCTCATCGGCAAAGCACACTTTGAGCCGTTCATCGACCCGTTCTTGCGTTTCGCCGAAAATCGCATTGGTTCGGGCGGTTTGGAAACCGAACTGAGCATTGGTGAAGATGGTTTGCCCGCACCGCACCGCGGCTTCGAGCATTTTTCACTCGCCACACACGGTGGCACTGGGCCGTTTCACTACGCCCGCTGGCTGCGCGAGAAGAACCCAGCCGCAGCGGCAATGTTTTTTCAGGTCCTCGACCAACAACTTCAAGTGAACGCCGCTGGTGGTGGCGAAACCAACGCCCCACAGGTGAAGCACAACGACATCCAGCGCGAGCTGTATCACACCGAGTGGGTTGCTGATCAGACCATCAACTGGTTGTCGTCGCTGCCTGCCGATGCCGACTGGTTCTGCTGGATGAGTTTCCCTGATCCGCATCATCCGTGGGACCCACCCAAATCTGAACTTGGGCGCGTGAACTGGCGCGACCTCGACGTACCGCGCGGCTATATCGAAGACGCAACGGAACGCGAACGGGTGCTCGACAGTAAGCCACGCCACTGGCGCATGTGGTACGACGGCACGTTCGTTTCGAACTACGAGGCACCATCGAAGTGGGTGCCCAAAACACTCACCGCGGACAACGTGCGCGAAGTAAACGCCATGGCTCACATCGAGAATGAGTTAATCGACGAAGCCATCGGCCGTGTGATGACATCGATTACTGCCCGTGGTTGGGGCGACGATCTTGATGTGCTGTACACCACCGATCATGGCGAACTGCAGGGTGACTACGGCTTGTTGTTCAAAGGCCCGTATCACGTGGATTCACTCATGCGCCTGCCTCTGATTTGGCGACCAGCAAAATCGGCAAACGTGGCACCTGCGCGGGTCGCAGCACCTGTCGGGCTGGTGTCGTTGGCGTCAACATTTGCATCTATCGCCGGACTGCAGCGGCCCGACTACACCGAGTCAGAGCGCTTGCCGCTCAACGACGACGATGCACGCCTGCTCGGACACGAACGCGTGCTCACCGAATGGGACAGCGTGCTCTTTGGCAAAATTGTCGGTGCTCGCACGATTTGTCGAGACGGTTGGGTGTGCACCGCCATGTTGCCGGGCACCGTGCACGATGGCACTGAAGGTGAGTTGTACGACTTGGCGAATGACCCGCTGCAACGCAACAACTTATGGAGTAGTTCGCAACACGTTGCCCAGCGTGATGCCTTGCTCGACGACATGTGGTCGTCATTACCAACGCGCGTGCTGCCTTTGCGTGCGTGCGACGCCCCCGTCTGAACCTGCGAACAACTGTCGTAGGGCGGTATTACAACGCAGGTATTTGTTGGGTGATGCAGTGAATACCGCCACCACCGACTGCCAAGATCTCACCGACGTGTAGTCCAACAATCTGGCGATTCGGGAACCACTCAGCGATGAGTGCCATCATGTCATCATCAGCAGCGTGACCACACACGGGCACAATCACCCCACCGTTCACTACATAGAAATTCAAATATGGCACAACGAGTCGTTGATCATTGACCGTCATGAACGGCAATACGGGAATCTCCCTGACCTCCAACCCTGCTGCTTCGGCTACGGCGCGATTGGCTGCACAGCGCTGGTAATCAGCCTCAAGCGGGTCGTCACAACCCTGGAGCACCACCACATTTTCGTCACAAAACGCTGCGACATTGTCAACATGACCATCGGTGTCGTCATCAAGGGCGAGCCCGTATGGCAACCACACCACGCGTTGCTGGCCCAATTCAAGACACAACCGTGCCGCAATCTGCTCGCGCGACAAATGCGGATTGCGATTCTGATGCAGCAGACATTGCTCGGTGGTCACGAGAGTTCCGGCACCATCAACATTGATCGAGCCACCCTCCAACACCATGTCAATATGACGCGCTGGTTCGCCCTGGGTTTGCAGCCACTTTGCGGCGATTTTGGCGTCATTGGCATACGGAGTGAACTTGTTCCCCCAGCCGTTGAAAGCCCAGCAGGTACCCTCGCGCTGAGCGCCATCAGTAACGTAGGTGGGCCCGCTGTCGCGAAACCACGCGTCGTCAATAGCCAGCGACACCACATCAACGGTGTCTCCGCATAACGCTGCAGCCTCACCGGCATCTCTTTCGTTAGCAATCATCGTCACGGGTTCGAAACCGGAAATGGTTTTGGCCACAATTGCGTGGGCGCGCTTGGCTTCGAGCACTCGAGCGCCGTACAGCTCGTGGCGCGAAGGCCAGCACATCACCGTGCGTTCGTGCCGTGCGAACTCAGCCGGCATGCGCATCATTGGTGAGACTGCTTAGCGCTTGGTGTTGCCGTCAAGGCTGGTGATTGCGCCATACAACTCGGGGCGCCGGTCACGAAACAAACCCCACGCAGCGCGCATTGCCCGATTGGCTTCGATGTCAATGTCGGCGATGAGCACTCTCTCGTCGTCGCGTCCTGCTTCTGCGACTTTTGCCCCCGTTGCATCGGTGATGAATGACGAGCCGTAGAACGTCACCTCAGTTGGTCGACCAATTTCTCGCCCCGTGCGGTTGGCGGCGACAATCGGCACGAGATTGGCCGCAGCATGACCCTGCATCGCCCGCTGCCAGTGGCCGCTTGAATCCCACGATGGGTTCTGAGGCTCGCTTCCGATTGCAGTGGGATACAAAATCACATCGGCACCGAGCAGGGCCATACTGCGTGCTGATTCGGGAAACCATTGATCCCAACAGATACCAACGCCCACCACACCAAAACGGGTGGGCCAAACGCGAAAACCCGTGTCGCCAGGCGCAAAATAAAACTTCTCCGAATAACCGGGCCCGTCTGGAATATGGCTCTTGCGATACATGCCGAGCGTTGTTCCGTCAGCATCGACGATGACCACCGTGTTGAAATATGCATTGTTGGCCCGTTCAAAAATGCTCAGTGGCAACACCACTTTCAACTCGCGGGCGATCCGTGCGAAATGGGTGACTGTTGGATGACCGTCAATTGGTTGGGCCCGCTGCAATTCGTCAGCATGCTGGTCTTTGCAAAAGTAGTGGCCTTCGAACAGCTCGGGAATCAAAATGACATTGGCTCCACTCGCCGCAGCACTGCGCACCAGGCGCTCGGCAGTTGCAACATTTGATGCCACCTCAGGTGACATTGCCATTTGCAGAGCTGCTACACGCATGATGGTGCTACTCAGCTGAGTGCTTTGGTGATTGCCGCACGCAGCGCTGCATCATCAGGCGCCACCATCGGGCCAAAGCGAACAATAGTGGTTCCATTTTTGCCAACGAGAAACTTTTCAAAGTTCCAACGAATGTCCCCGGAGTGGCCTTCACCATCCTGTACTGCTGTCAGTTTTTCGTATAGCGCATGACGAGCCGAACCGTTGACGTCCACTTTTTCGGTTAGCGGAAACGTGACACCATACGTGGTGGAACAAAAGGTCGTGATCTCTTCGGCGGAGCCGGGTTCTTGGGCGCCGAACTGGTTACATGGCACCCCGACGACACTGAACCCTTGGCCGGCAAACTCGTTATGCAGGGCTTCGAGACCGGTGTATTGCGGTGTAAGACCACACTTGGATGCCACGTTCACCACGAGCACAACCTTGTTCGCAACCCCACCAAGCACATCGGTGCCACTGGTGAGCCCTTGGATTTTTACATCGAAAATTGACATGGTGGAAGACGCCTTTCATTGACGTTGTTGACAACAGTTGGAAGGCTACTTGCGCTGCTGCTACACACAAGGCGTGAGAAACGAAAGATTTGACCATGCCTACTTTGAGCGCTACTACGGTGCGCGCCCAGTTCACTCTGTCGACGAGATTGCTCATCTCGCCACGGCAGTACACGAGATGCTTGCTTGGTGGGGTGCGCCTGTGCGCTCGGTGCTCGAGGTTGGTGCAGGGCCTGGTGACTGGAGCAATTGGTATCGCACTCTGCATCCCGCGGTGCGTGTTACGTCAACAGACGTAAGCGAACATGCCTGCGCAACATTCGGCCACGAGCGTCGCGATATTGCTCAGTGGGCCCCGAAGCGACCATTTGATCTGGTGATTTGCACTGATGTGCTGCAGTACCTGGATGATCGAGCCGCAACTCGTGCGCTACGCAATCTCACAACGGCAACCCGCACATGTTTGTATTTCGACGCCCTCACCTCATTTGATGCAAAACATACGGTGGAGCGATCAAAAACCGACCTCAACGCAACGCTGCGCACGGGTGAGTGGTACCGCCAGCGACTGTCCCGTGGGTTCACTCAGGCCGGAGCCGGATTGTGGGCACGAAAGGGTGGCACCGTCGTGCTCCACGAACTGGAACGCCATCGCTAGACCCTTGCCTTCTGGCACTCATATTTGTGCGCCAAGTGCACTATGCGACAAAGTGACTATCGTTGCCAGCAATGGCAAACATCAATTGGGACTCACTACGCGCAGCAGCCCGTGAGGCCATGCAACATGCGTACGCTCCCTATTCGAGGTTTCGTGTGGGGGCTGCCGGGTTGGTTGATGATGGCCGCATCGTCACAGGATGCAACGTCGAGAATGCTTCATACGGCGTCACGTTGTGCGCCGAGTGTGGAATGGTGAGCGAACTCATCCGCTCCGGTGGTGGCCGACTAGTTGCAGTGTGCACGTTGGGCAACGATGCACCGGTAACGCCGTGCGGTCGCTGCCGACAAATCTTGTGGGAGCACGGTGGCCCAGCACTGCTGGTGGAAGTGGAAGGCGTGCCAGTGCCGATGACCGAAATTCTTCCCCATGCCTTTCCCGAGGCATCCAATTTCACGAACCCGAATGGCTGAAACACGTATGGGCCGCTTTCTTTCTGATCAACAGATCACAGCGTTTCGTGAAGACGGCTTTCTTGTCGTGCCTGATTTTGTCGATGCCGATCGCTGCCTTGCCCTGCGCCAACGGGCGATGGAGCTTGCCAAGCAACATGTACCATCGCCCGAGCAGGCAACCGTGTTTACTGCCGACGGCAAGCCTCAGCACACCAGTGACGATTACTTTTTGTCCAGTGGCGAAAAGATCCGCTGCTTTTTTGAAAAAGATGCATTTGACGAACATGGAAACCTTCGTGCCGAACCGCATCTGGCATTAAACAAACTCGGCCATGCCATGCACGACCTTGATCCAGTGTTCAGCTCGTTCAGCCGCACGCCCGAACTGGCCGCAGTTGCACACGACATCGGCATGAGCCAACCGCTGCTACTGCAGTCGATGTATATCTTCAAGCAACCACATATCGGCGGTGAAGTCACCTGTCATACTGACCACACATATTTGTGGACCGAGCCACGCAGCGCCATTGGTTTCTGGTTTGCCATTGATGACGCCACTCGAGAGAACGGTTGTATGTGGGCAGTCCCCGGTGGGCACCGAATGGCTGTCCGCACGCGCTCGCGACTCAATGACACTCGCACCGCAACGATTACCGACGTGCTCGACCCCGAGCCCTACCCGCTTGACCATCTCGTAAGTCTCGAAGCCAAGCGTGGCACGTTGGTCTTGCTGGATGGTGCGGTTCCCCACCTGTCGGCAGCCAACACGAGCGACAAACCGCGACACGCTTATACCGTTCACGCAATTGACGGGGCCGCAACGTATCTAGATGACAACTGGTTGCAGCGCCCCACATTGCCACTTCGTAGTTTTTCTAACATCTAGACAACGACGATGGCGACTTTACGATTTAGTTTCGGCACGATGGGCTCCGGCAAGAGCACGCTCGCACTCCAGATTCACCACAATTTGTCCACGCGCGGGTTACGCGGACTGCTGCTCACCAAGCTTGACCGAGATGGTTCACAGGTCACGAGTCGATTGGGAGTCTCGTCACCAGCCGTCGACATCAGCAGCACTCCCAGCCTTGTCGCGCTTGCACGCGAGCACATGCCACTCGATTTCATGGTGTGTGACGAAGTGCAGTTTTACACCATTGGGCAGTGTGATGAACTCGCCACTGTTGTCGATGATCTTGGTATCGACGTGTATTCGTTCGGGCTCATCACTGATTTTCGTGGACTGTTGTTCGATGGCACCCGTCGCATGCTGGAAATCGCCGACCAGCGTGTTGAAATGCAGGTGGAAGCCCGCTGCTGGTGTGGGGCGCGGGCCACCAACAATGCACGCCTCGTCAATGACCAAGTCGTGTTTGAGGGTGAAACAGTCATGGTTGGTGACACCTCAACAACTCGTAAAGAACCCCTGTTCGGTGATGTTGTGCGCTACGAATTGTTGTGTCGATACCACTATCGGCGCGGACAACTCACCCCAAATTTGTAATCCCTATTCGGCAAGCAGTGACTCGAACTCAGCCTGCCAGGCATCTAACCAGTTGTCCCTGAAATTGGCATAACGCGCAACGAACGCCTCGCGGGCCTCTTGCACCTCGGAAGAGCCCCACCATGATGACGGGTCACCGCGCAGTGAATTGACGAACTTTGCAGCCTCTCGGCCCGAATGATGTATCACACCCACCCGCACGAGTGCATCGACAAACGGTTGTGCCGCTGCCCTGGGTCGATACATGGTGGGGTCATAGAAGCACACAGTCGGAACGTCCATCGCCAAGGTCTCAAGCCATGACGTGCCGAGATAATTGTGAATCGTCAATTTGGCGCGTGAGGCTGCGACCGAACCTCGACCACTGCCGGTGTCATGCGTGATCTTTGCTTGCGCACCAACCAGCCGACTAATCGGAAACTCATTCGCACCTGACGATCGCACACACAGATCGGTACCTGCAACAAGTTCGTTGACAAACGAAATGGTTTCACTAACGGCATGATCAATGTGTGCCGGCATGAGAAACGCCTGAAGGCGATAAAACCGTTTGAAAACTGGCAAACTAACGAGCAGATAGCCATCTAGTTCTGACTTCTTGGCACGCTCAGGCATCGCCGTCGGTAGCGACCTCACCCGTCCGCCAAGATCTGGTCGCTGCCAACCAAATGTGTAGAACACATCGCTGATCGCAATGTCGTGGTCCTCACCAAGATGTTGTTCATCTATGCCGTAACCGCCACCGTGCTGATGGATCGCAATCTTGGTGCCCATCCGGCGTTGCGCCCAGGCAAGATAGCAAAAGAATACCGACGACTGATGTGCGTTGGAGGTGTACAGCAGCCGCATGGCTGGAGTACTTGTATTTTGGGCCCATTCACCCAATGACTGGTACTGCTCCACAAGTTCAATTGGTGCTGTAAGGGCGACGGTTCGCTGCAGTCGTTCCACTGGGCTGGTGCTCGACTTCACCCGATGTGCAACTGCCAATCGTGCCTGAGCGTTAACAGCGCCAACTACTGGGAGGCTCCCATTCACGTGGGACCAACGCAGTTTCTTGCGAACACGAAGCACGGCTGAAAGCTCTTTGCCGAATCCGACTTTCAAATAGGGATCTACGATTGCGATGGCAGCGCGTGGTGAACTCAGCGCTTGAAATATGCGCGAGCGGTTCGACTGCACCCCGAGCCCCATTGACTCAATGGCAACGGAGGTCAGCTGCGTAGTCGACACACTCGTTGCCACTGCCTTGTCACACATCTGCATCAACCAAAACAGCGACACATACTCCACTTGTGCGCGATTGGGCACCTGACCTGTGACTTCAGTGATTACCGCGCACAGGGCGTCGAGGGCTGGTGGGATGAGTTCGCGCGACCGCTTGATTGCCACAGCCATTTCATCAGGTCGAAATTCTCTCATGATGGGTAAGCAGCCCGATACAAATCTTCAGCCGTTACAACTTCGGCGGCACTACTCCCAATATGCAGTCGGGCAAACCCCACAAGGGTTTGGAGGTGCTGCAGATCGTGTGGCTCATCAACATCAAACCGCAGCTCAGGCCGAGCCAAGGCTGGTGGTGCCTCACAGCCATGCACGTGTGCCTTCACCGACCCATCGGCAATCGCCAGGGTGACGTGTTCGCGATGTTCAGCCGACAAAACTTGACTGTCTAGTTCGGTGAGCAAAACTCGCGAGATTACTTCGACACCGAAGCCATCGGCATAGTTGCAAGCACCAAACGGCCGATGATTGAACGAATAATCGGCACCCGTTGACCGATGTTCATCGATAACAGCAGTAATACAACTTGCATCAACAAATGGGTTGTCGGCACAAACCCGCACAACAGTGTCGCACTCATCATCGTCAAGGGCCGCCATGAATCGGTCGAGTACATCATCCGTAGAGCCGCGCACTACGTCCACACCCAAGCGACCGCATTCGGCAACGATGTTGTCATCGAGCGATTCGAGCGTCGTCGCAACAACTACCCGGTCAATCGCGTCGCTTTGACCAACTCGGGTTACCACCCATTCCAGTAGTGAATGCTCGCCGAGGACTGCAAGCATCTTTCCTGGGAAACGGCGAGAACCTACCCGTGCCTGCACAACGGCAACTGTGCGCGTCATGCGTTGGTGAGATCTGCCCACTGCAACACATCATCAGCAGCCAGCGCCCGATTTGTCACCATACCGATGACGTCATCCCATGAAAGTGGGCTGATTCCTGTACCCGGACGCTTATAGGTGATGTCACTCTCGCTGAGTTGATGGCCTGCTGGAAGGTCACGGGCAACCACGATGCTGCGCCGGGCATTGTGTCGAGCAATCTCTTCGCTGGGTATCGGCTGCTTGGCCCGCTCACCCAATAGGGGAGAAATTCGGGCAATCTCCAGGCGGAAACTCCGCACGTCGTCGATGGTCATCGCGTGATAGTGATCGTTGCCTGGCAACGCTGTGTCGTGTGTGAAGTGCTTCTCCAAGATGACTGCCCCCAGCAACCAGGCCGCCACGAGCGACGGCAAGCCAGGCTTGGGCGTGGTGTGATCCGAATAACCCAGTACACATTCGGGATACCGCACCGCGAGGTCACCCAACATACGCAGATTGGCATTTTCATCTGCAGTCGGATAATTCAAAATACAATGCAGTAACGCAATCTGAGTTGCGCCAGCAGCCCGCAGTGTGGCGAGCGCACCATCAATTTCATCAATCGTTGAGGCACCCACTGAAAGAATGACCGGCTTTTTCGTGCGCGCTACACGGCGCAACAACGGCGTATTGGTGATGTCTGCCGAAGCAATCTTGAAAAATGCCACGAGTGGCGCCAACATGTCGACAGCTTCGTCGTCAAATGGTGTGGAAATGAACTCGATGCCCACACGTGCACAGTGCTCGGCCAGCTGCTTGTATTCCGCCGGGCCAAACGCGTCATATTTCTTGAACAATTCGTACTGGCTCAGCGTGGCTTCCTTCGTTGTGTCCCAATACGCAGGTGAGTGTTTCGAGGCCAGTGTCTCTGCTTTATATGTCTGAAACTTGGCCGCATCCGCCCCACCCTGTTTGGCGAAATCAATGAGTTGTTTGGCAAGATCAAGCGAACCCTCGTGGTTCACCCCAATTTCAGCAATCAGATACGGCTCACTGCCGGCGCTCACGGTGACGCGACCCAGTTGCATACTTGCCGATTTCACGCGGTTCGCCCCTGATGTTTGTCGCGCAAACGGCGTTCGTGGTGTGCCATTTCGACTGTGTCATTGGTGATGTTGTCTTCATGACGGCGGTAGCGATACATCGGTAACGGCACATGGTGAATCGTGTACCGATCGAGAAATCGCAGTCGCAAGTCGCGGTCCTCGTGACGCAGGAACGACTCGTCATACAACCCGATGTCAATCAACTGCTCGGTGCGAAACATGATGCCGCAGGCAATCGGCTCTTTGATTGCATCGCGGCGTGAGATGACTTCTTCGCGGTCATCCACCAATAAATAGTCACAGGCCGCTGCATCAAATTGTGGATTGTCCGCCAAGAACATGTACATCACATCCAAGAATGCGCTATTGACATAGTCGTCTGCGTCAACTCGCACGATGAACTTGGAGTGCGTAGAGGTGATTGCCCGATTCAAACTGGCTGGCAGACCCAGATTGGTTTCATTGCGCAACACGGTGATGCTGTCGCCGAATGTTGCCAGAACGGCCGATGTGCGGTCGGTGCTGGCGTCATCAATCACGATCACGTCATAACGGCTGCGTTCAAACCGCTGTGCAAGTAGCGAGCGCAGGCAACGACCGAGGTAACGCTCCTCGTTATGCGCCGCCACGATGACCGACACCAACGTGCTGGTTGACATGGCATTCACGCTACGACTCCGCCTACGCCAGAACTGGGGTGATGGCTGCGCGCACGCGAGCAGGCACACCTTCATCCATGTTTACGGTGACGGGCAACGAAACACACCGAGCCAACCGCGCCGCTGTCGCAGGAAACGCCTTGCTCAGGTCACCATGCCGGGCAACTAATTCGGGCATGTGCGACCATGTTCCAGCAAAGTGCCAGGTGACTGCTTCCGGCAAAATTTTTGTGGCCAAGCCTGCAGCAACCAGTCGTGCCCGCACCTCGCGGGCCACGGTAGGTGATGGCGTCTCGAACACCAACGCATCTGCAGTTTCGATGGACCCCGTTGGCACATCACGAGCCGCCACTCCTGGCAGGTCACTGATGGATCGCCAAATTGCATCACGATTCTTTTGCTGATGAAGCACTACATCGTCGAGCTTGCGTAACTGTGCCAACCCCACCGCACCTTGCAGTTCGGTCATCCGAAAGTTGAAGCCACTGCCCGAACGTGTGTCTTCCCAGCGCGGCACCGCGGGGTTGTTTTCGTGCCCGTGGTCGTGCCAGGCTGCGGCCCGTTCATAATCACCGCGATTACGAAACGCGATCATGCCACCTTCTCCGGTAGTCATGGTCTTGGCAAAATCAAAACTAAAAGTGCCCATTGCGCCCCAGGTGCCAAGTGCTCGACCGTCGAGCGACCCACCGCAGCCCCAGGCAGCGTCTTCAATCAATACAACATCATGACGTTGGCAGATTGCAGAAATTTCTCGCAGTCGAGCGGGGGTTCCCAACATGTGCACTGCAATCACAGCGCGAGTGCGAGGTGTAATACGACGTTCAAGATCGGCCGGATCCATATTCAACGTGCCGTCAACCTCGCAGCACACAGGCACCGCGCGCGACTCGATGATCGCTTCGGCAGTTGCCACGAACGTGAAGCTTTGAGTGATGACTTCGTCGCCGGGTTGTAAATCAAGTACGGCAAGTGCCACTCTCAGTGCAGCAGTGCCCGAACTCACCGCTAGTGCGTGCGGCACATTCATGTATGAGGCAAACGCTGCCTCGAAATCCCGAACTTTGTAACAGTCGTTGCGCAATGCATCAAACCCGTGCCGAAACAGCACACCACCACTCGCAAAAATATCGTTGATCTCTGCCTGCTCTTCAGCACCGATTACTTCGAAGCCAGGCATGGCTACATTCTCCGGAAGATTTCGGTCACCCGTTCGTCGGTGAGCACGTCACGGAAGTTCGGCCCGAGTGCGTTGGTCAGAGGTTTCGCATGCACCACGGTTGCAGCCACCAGTCGCTGATACTGCTCGTC
>SXGR01160865.1_pt1 | contig 20792 bp, 20 predicted proteins | sample 3174711 | NCBI WGS metagenome assembly SXGR01 (sample SAMN11356860, study PRJNA531348) | freshwater metagenome | isolation source: freshwater sample F1-60 | place: China: Fuxian Lake, Yuxi | collected 2017-12-25 | reverse complement strand
GGATAGGCGAGCCCCGCCTTCTTGCTCACCAGTTCCTGACGCTCGCGCACATAGTCGAGCGGTTCCTTCGTCACCGGGCAGACGAGGATTTCCAGAAGTTTCGGATCGGCTTCCATGGGGCTTTCCATTAGTGAATAGGTTGCTTGCCACTCGCGCCCGGAGATATCGCATTCGCGATTTCGATCAGCGTTACGAGCGCATCGGCGCGGCTCATCACATCGGGCGCTTCGAGAAGCGCCTGTTTGTCCTGCGGCTCGAACGGACAGATCATAGCCAGCGCATTGACGAGCATCTCGCCGGGCGCTTCCTCGATGGAGTCCCAATCGGACTTCATGTCCCGCTCCTTCAAATAAGGCTTGAGGGCGGCGAGCAGGCGGTCGCGTGGGATGGGTGTTTCGCCGGGTGAATCCATGTCCTTCGCATAGGCAGAGTAATCGGGCGTGATCTGCCGGTAAGGCGTGGTCACGTCCAATTCACCAGCCAATTTGAAGCGCGCGACTCCGGCAAGCGTAATAAGATAGCGGCCATCGCCCGTCTCGCTGTACTCGACAATCCGCCCCGCGCACCCGGTGCCGAACAACTCGGACTTCTTGCCCGCACTCTCGTTCGCGACCTTGGGCTGGATCATCCCGATCAGGCGGCCTCCGTCCATCGCCGCATCCACCATCGCAAGGTATCGCGGTTCGAAGATATTGAGCGGCAAGCGCGTGTGGGGAAACAAAAGAACGCCCGACAGCGGAAAAGCGGGCAACTCCGCTGGCAAATCGTCGATGGTCGAATAGCGGCGGCGTATTGTCATGGCCCTACGAAAACAGGAGCGACGAAAGCCGCCGCCTTGCGGCGAGGGTACGAGGATCCGACGGCCCCATCGCTTCGAAAAGCGTCACGAGCTGTTTCCTTGCGGCGTCTTCGTTCCATTTCCGATTGCGTTTGACGATTTCGAGAAGATGGTCGATCGCCTCCTCGCGCAAACCCTTCGCGTCGGCCGCGACGGCGAGATCGAAACGCGCCTGGAGATCGGAGGGATCGGCCTCGAGCTTGGCGCGCAGCAATGCAACATCATCGCTCGCGGCCGGCTTTTCCCTCAGGCTCAATTCCGCCTCGACCGCGCGGACGGCCTCGTCGGAGGCGCCGTCGGGTCTGACCAGCCCTAAGGATTTCCGCGCCCGTTCCAAATCGCCGCTCTCCAGATAGCAACGGGCGAGCCCCGCGACGGCCTTGGGATGACCCGGCTCTTTCTGAAGAACCTGACCGTAGAGCTGCGCCGCGGTGGAAAGGTCGTGCCGGGCGAGAGCCTCGCCCGCCTGCGAAAGCGCGTCTTCCTCTTCCTCGTCAAGCTCACCCGCATCCGTGATCAACCCCTGCACGAAGGTCTTGATCTGGCTTTCAGGGATCGCGCCCATGAAACCGTCCACAGGCTGGCCGTTCTTGAACGCATAGACGGTCGGAATCGACTGAATGCGCAGTTGCTGCGCGATTTCGGGATTCTCGTCGATATTGACCTTGACGAGGCGCACCGCGCCTTTCGTCTGTTCGACGGCGCTCTCGAGATGCGGACCTAACTGCTTGCAGGGTCCACACCATGGAGCCCAGAAATCCACGATGACCGGCACCTCCATCGAGGCATCCAGGACATCGGCGGCAAATGTCTGAAGGCTCGTTTCCTTGACGGCCACCGGCGCCACCGGGGCGCCTGCCGACTTTTCGGCGGGAGCGCTATCGCCTGCGGGAGAGGCCGTTCTGGTTTTAATCGGCCTTCCGGCCGCGTCGATCAAGGATGCCATGGGATGCCTTCTTATTTCTCTCCTCCAACATGGGTCGGCCCGACGAAAAAGCCAAGCCTTCCGTGCCGGTATGCCGGGACCACCGCAGGTGCGGCGGCAAAGCATTAATCTCCCTTGCAATGCGGCCTTGAATCGTCCCCCGCTTTCGCGCCATAACCACCACCTTGCTTTGGAGCCGCGGGCGTAGCTCAGGGGTCGAGCATAACCTTGCCAAGGTTAGGGTCGAGCGTTCGAATCGCTTCGCCCGCTCCAAATTTCCTAATAAGATCAAGGCGCTTAGACGGAACCGTTTTGAAGAACGGTTCGTCTACTGGCGCGAAACTGGCTGAAAATTAGGTGATTTGGCCCTTCGCCAATTCCGCGAAGGCTTCGCCGCGAGTCACAAGTTCCTCGTAACGGCCGCGCTCGACGATGCGGCCCTCCCGAAGCACGAGGATGAGATCGGCCTTGCGCACCGTGGAAAGCCGATGCGCGATAATGAAGGTCGTGCGCCCGGCCATCAGCCTTTCGAGCGCCTTTTGGATACGCGCCTCGGTTACCGTATCGAGCGCGCTCGTCGCTTCGTCGAGGATCAAAATAGGCGGGTCTTTCAGAAGCGCGCGCGCGATTGCCAAGCGCTGGCGCTCGCCGCCGCTCAAATTGACGCCGCGCTCGCCGACAAGCGTGTCATAGCCTTGCGGCTGCCGGACGATGAAGTCATGCGCTTCGGCGACCTTTGCCGCCTCTTCGATTTCCGCTTTGCTCGCTTCCGCCCGTCCGATCCGGATGTTCTCGCCGATCGTGCGGTTGAAAACGGCGCTGTCCTGGAACACGACGCCGATATTGCCGCGCAGCGATTCCAGCGTGACGTCCCGGATGTCGTGGCCATCGACGCGGATCGCGCCTTCTTGCGCATCCCAGAGCCTGCTGAGAAGCGCCATCGTCGTGCTCTTGCCCGATCCCGTGGGGCCGACGAGCGCAACCGTCGCCCCCGCGCGCACGGAGAAGGAAAGGCCTGTAACGGCCGGCCGGCCGGCCTCATAGAAATGCGTGACGCCGTCGAATTCGACATCGCCTTTCGCGCGCGGCAGCGCGATCGCGCCTTTCTTGTCGGAGACGCCCGGCAAAGTGTCGAGAACTTGAAAAAAATCGGAAAGACTCGGCGCCTGGAAGAAGAGGTTGGAGACGAACCCGGTCGCTTGCTCAAGCCTGCCGACAAGCAATGTCGCAAAACCCATGAAGCTGACGATTTCGCCGACGGAAATCTCGCCGTGAAAATGGAGATAGCTTCCGAGAACGAAGATTCCGATGACGGTAATCGTCGAGGCCATGCGGCTGAAGACAGTGACGATGGCCCACAAATTGAGCACGGGAAACTGTGCGGCCAAGAGGCGCTCGATCATCGCGCCGAGTTCGCGCGCTTCGAGGGCCAGGCGCACGAAACTTTGCACCAGCATCACATTGCCGAGCGCATCGCCCGCGCGCGCGGCAAGCTCGGAATTGTAATCCTCCACTTGCCACTGGGCGCGCCACGTCTTGTTGATGACGGCGTAATTGACGAGACTGAAAACGGCGAGGAGAGCGACCAGGAGAAGCGCCATCTTCCAATTCATGACTAGCGCGATGGGCAAGAGGGCGAGGACCGCGACGAAAGTGGAAAGGTGCTGGCGGAAGAAGGCCAGCCAAAGTCCGAACAAATTGTTCGAGCCCGTGAACATCACTTTCAGCAGGCGCCCCGAATGCTCGCGCTGATGATAGGCAGCAGGCAAACTCAACACATGTTCGAAATAGAGCGCGACGGCGGCGAGGCGCCTCCTATGCGAGAGGCGGTCGGAATACAGGGCGACGAGGATGCTGGAAAAAATACCGGCCGCTCCGGCCACGCTCCACAATACGAGGAGGCGCATCGTTTCGGCCCAGTTCTCATCCGGGCCGCGCGCGGCGCTCGTCGCGAGCACATCGATGATGCGACCGAACAGTATGGGCTCGAAGAAACCGATGCCGGCAATCGCGATATTACCCAGCACCAGCAGCAGCGCGAGAAATCGCTCCGGCCATAAGAGCCGCAGCACCCGGCCATAAAGACGAAGGAAGCCCATCTCGTCAGCCGCGCTTTCGCGCGGCGTTCTCCTTCAGCCGCCTTATGACCTTCCCCGCATCCTCGACCACGCGCTTTAGAATGATTTCGCCATGCGCAGGCGATGCGCCGCGCGCATCGCCCATCACGCCCGAGGCGGCGAGCCGTGCATCGCCGCTGCTCCAGGGATAGCTCGCGGAAGGATCGAGAACGAGCGCGCGCACGGCTTCTGTTCCGGGCGGCGGCTTCAAGGCGGAAAGGGCCTTGCGCCGCACGCGTTCCGGCGCGAGCGCGAGCATAACGGAGGTTTCGTCCTTGCCGGCATGGATTTCCGGCACACCCGTAGCCGCGCCGGGGCTCATCATCGCCCCCAAATGAAGGGTCGCGACGTTAAGGCCGTAATCATCACGCAGCTCGTAGGCAAGCGCGTCGAGAATGCCGCGATTGCCGCCGTGACCGTTGACGATCAAGAGGTTCCGCGCCGGCAAGGCTCGAACGAGTTCGCCCGCAACGTCGCGCAAGTAAGCCGTCATGCCGGAAACCGAAAGGGACATTGTGCCCGGCGCCCAGGCGTGCTCGCGCGAAAGCCCGAAAGGCACAAGCGGCAATTGCCACGCATCGTGCGTCGTTCCCCAGCGCGCGACGATGCGTTGGGTTATGCCCTCCGCGATGATGCTGTCGGTATCGAGCGGCAAATGCGGGCCGTGCTGCTCCATCGAACCCATGGGCAGGCAAAGCACCGAACTTTTCTTAAGGGAGGCTTCCACGTCGCCATAAACGAGGTGGCCGATCGTCCTGCTCGCGCTTCCGCCCGGCATCTTCTCAGCCATGCGCCATGCGCGCGAGGATACGGTCCTTGAGAATGAAGTGATGATAGAGCGCCGCCGCGATATGAATGCCGATCAAGATCGCTATGACGACGCCGAGGGCCATATGGACCCTGAACATGGCTTCGGAAAACGCCCGGTCTTCCGGCCAGATCGGCGGCAAATCGAACAACCAGAAGAACAGCACCGGCGCGCGGTAGGCCGAAGTTGCGATCCAGCCCAGAATCGGTTGCACGATCAAAAGCGCGTAAAGCGCCCAATGGGTGGCATGAGCGGCCATCTGCAGCATGGGAGACATGTCATGCGGCAGCTTCGGGGGAGGATGGCCTAAGCGGTAGACCAGCCGCCCGAGCATGACGAACAAAACCAGCGCGCCGATGGAGCGGTGGAGATGAAAAAGCCTGTCCGTTACCGGCCCCATATTCGGAGCGTTCACCATCGTGATGCCCATCGGGATCGATGTCAGCACCAGCGCCGCGGTAAGCCAGTGAAACACGCGTGCGCCTAGCGTGTAGCCTTGCGCTTGGTTGGCTGCCATGCCCTGCCCCATCGAATCGAAGGTGACCGCTCTTAAAGAACGAACGGCACCCTATTCTCGACCGATTCCGGCTTCTCGGACAATGCCGCAATTACAGCCCCGAGATGATGGCCCGAGCGCCCCGCCTTCGCCGTGAGATAGCGGCGATTGTCGGCATTGACCGGGGTTTCGAGCGGCATCCGGCCGGAAATCCCGATTCCGGACTTGGCGATGCTTGAGAGCTTGTCGGGATTATTGGTCAGAAGGACGACGCGCGAGACGCCGAGCATTTGCAGCATCCGCGCGGCGACGGCGTAATCGCGCTCGTCATCGTCGAAGCCGAGCGTGGTGTTGGCATCGACGGTATCGAGACCTTCATCCTGGAGCTTGTAGGTCCGCATCTTGTTGGCAAGGCCGACGCCTCTGCCTTCCTGCGGAAGATAGAGAATGATGCCGCCGCCGGCCTCGCGCAGCCGCGCCAGCGCAAGGCGCAGTTGATCGCCGCAGTCGCAGCGCCGCGAACCGAACACATCGCCCGTGAGGCAGGCGGAGTGAATCCGGACCGGAACGGGCTTCGAGAAATCGGGCGTACCAACGATGATGGCCACCAGATCATCGCCAAAGGTGTCGCGGAAGATCACAAACCGCGCGCGCGTGCTCGAAGACAGCGGTATATGCGCCTCGCCTGTAATCTGAAGCGATCTTGTCCCTTCATCGCGGAAGCGCGCCACGGCTTCGGCTTCGAGCGTGGCAATGGGCGGATCGAACCCAGCCAATCCTTCCGGATCGGTATCGGCGACCAGCACCGCCGGCAAAACCTGAGCGAGTTTGACGAGATCGATCGCCGCCGCCGCCACGGCGCCCGCGGGTTCCGGCAGGAAATCGAAGTCTGGCTTGTTCTCCGCAACCAGGTCGAGAACCGTCCTCGCATCGACCCGTTCCGAAACTTCGATGGCTATCGGACCGCTGGCCTTGATACCGAGCGAGCGCGCCCGGCTGCCGGTCAGAACGAGACGCGGCGTTATCGGTGCGGCGAGAGCACGAAAAGCGGCCAGCCTTTCCCGATCGAGCCCTTCGACCGGAAGGCACAGCAACGCCTCGCCTCCGGAGTAGATGACGAGGGGTCTTCTGGACCGGAATTCGGCAAGCGCTCGGCTGGCGTCCACCTGTTCGCGTTTTCCGCATAAGATGGACCCTAAGTGACTTCTTCCCTTACGTATGGACAAGAACCTGCTCCTAACACCCCGAATGGCAGAAACCCCCATCCGCCAATTAGCCCATTTCCCAACGCAACCCACTTTAGCCTTTACGGCACTGCAATATGAAAGTTCAAAGTACCTACGAGGCGCAAGTGACTCTATTTTAACTTGATGAAAACCAGCGCGATTTGCTGGTTAACGGACCAATAAAAATGGATGCTTGGGTTAACGTTCCTGAATTGTTCCGGTCTGGGGTTAAGCCCCTGCCGTCTCCCTTCGAGGAATTGTTCGGTCCGTTGCGCTCAGGAACGAGGGGCGAGGGGCTCGTTATAGGGCAACTCGGCCAGTCGCTCGACGGACGCGTCGCGACCGAGAGCGGTCATTCCCATTACATCAACGGACCGGATGGTCTTGAACATTTGCACCGTCTGCGGGCGCTTTGCGATGCAGTCGTCGTCGGCATCGGGACTGCGCTGGCGGATAATCCGCAACTGACCGTGCGGCGCGTCGCCGGACCGAATCCGGTGCGTGTGGTGATCGACCCAAGAGGAAAGCTTTCGGCAAGCGCGAAGCTTCTCGCCGATGACGGCGTGCGCCGGATCGTCTTGACCGTTAGCGGCCGCAAATCCGATTTACCGCCTGGCGTTGAAATCGTGACGCTGCCGGCATCCGAAGGCAGAATCGCGCCCAAAGCGATTCTTGGCGCCCTAAGAGAACGCGGCCTCAAAAACCTTTTGATCGAGGGCGGCCCCGACACCGTGTCGCGGTTCCTGGCCGCCGGGTGTCTCGACCGGCTGCATGTCGTCATTGCACCCATCGTGCTTGGCTCGGGACGCGCCGGGATCACGCTGCCGCCGATCGAACGTGCCGATCAAGCGCTGCGAATGCCCGTGCATGTCCACCGCCTAGGTGAAGAAGTGCTCTTCGACTGCGATCTCAAGGATCAGCGCACGTCTTTGGACAGCGCAAAAAAATCGACGTGACCGACGCGAATGGACGAACGCCCCTCAGCGATGAGATCGCGCCGGCGTGCGAGCCAGGCGTCAATTTCGGAAGTCGGCGGATCACCGATCGCGCGCGCGGCGGCGGCCCAGCCCGATAGCACCTCGGTTTGGATTTCGCGATCATGCGGCCCAAACTCCCAATCGGACAAACCCTGTGTCACCGCATAACCCAAGCGCTCGAAGGCTGCTGCGGCGGCGCCGGCCGCCGATGGTCCAAGCGCGGGACCGAAACCCTTGTCGGTTTTCTGGTGCCTGTTCACCGCCTCGACGATACGCGCATCGAAGGAATCCGATGGCGTAAACTCTATGCGGCCGTCGTAAGAGAGAGCGGCATAAACGGGCAATCCCCGCGCGGCGGTTTCGACCGCGAACCTATTCAGCCATTCCTCCGAAACGAGATCGAGCAGCGCCGAGGTTGTAACGAGATCGGAAGGGCGATCGAACACAGCCTCCAAATCCCGGTTGAGATCGATCGGTGCGGCGGTCACGGCGATGCCGGGCGAAGATCGCGGAATTCGCGCCAGGAGAGAAAGGTCGTTGTCCGCGAGAAGCCAATCCTGGCGCGCCTCGAAGTGAGGGGACAGCGCCCGAAAGGTGGAGCCCGTTCCGCACGCCAAATCGACGACGAGAACCAGGGGCTGTCCGGCGAAGCGTTTGAGGAGCGCCGCAAGCACATGCTGGTTGCGTGCCTTAAGATCGTAAGGCTCGCGCAAGGAGAGCCATTCCGCACTGAAGCCGCTCATGCGAGTTCCTTAAGCGCCGAGGCCACGATCTTGGCCGAACCCTCCCAGGTCGGAAGTTTGGCCGCGGCGGCAAGCGCGGCTGCCGCGAAATCCCGCCGTACCTCTTCGTGTTGGATCAAAAACTTGATTGAGCGCGTCATTGCTTCCGTATTGCCGGTTTCAACTAGGAAACCTGCTTCCTGCGGAACCGTGTCGATGGTCGCGCCGCCCCTCGTTCCGATGATTGGCAGACCATGCGCCATCGCCTCGGCATAGGCCATGCCGTAACCTTCGAAATGCGAAGCAAGCACGAAGATGTCGGCGGCCGCATAGAGGCCGGGAAGACGCTCGGGTTGCACCGTGCCCAAGAGATCGACGCGCTTGGAGAGTTTATGCTTCGCTATCGCCGCTTTCAGCTTCGCGGCCTCTGCCTCATCGCGCGCGAGATCGCCCGCGATGGTCAAGTGCCAGGGCAGCCGCGCAATAGGCGCGAGCGAAGCGATCAGAATATCGAAGCCCTTTCGCGGTACGACGGCGCCGACGGACAAAAGGCGTATCGTCCCGTCGGTGCTGCCTTTGGCGGGCACCCCGCGTTCGGTGCCAGGCGGGGCAACCGTGATACGTTCGGGCGGAACGCCGTAGTCCTCGGCAAGGTCGATGCGTGTGGATGGGCTGGTCACGATCACCGCGCGTGCGAAGGAGAGCGCCTTGCGCTCGCTTTCGAACAGTCGCTTTGCGTCGGCCTTCGACAAACCCGTTTCCAGCGCGAGCGGGTGATGCACGAGTGCGACCAGAGGACGGGCCCCACTGATCCGTTTCGCTTCGTCCGGCAGCACGCCGAGCGCGAGTCCATCGACAATCACCGGCAATCCATCCGGCAAAGCCATGAGTCGCTTGAGTGCACCTTCGCGCGCGGCAGCGCTCGGAAACGGAAAGCCTTCGCCCAGCGACAGCACATCCAGGGTAAAACCGAGCGACTGCAATTCGGCGATGATACGCCTGTCGTAGGCATAACCGCCGGTCAGCGTTTGAAGATCGCCCGGCACCGCGAACGCAATCCGTTTCACGCGAGAGAAGCCTCGTACCAGGCGCGCGCCACATGCGATTCGGAAATCGTCACGCGGATCGCGGAAAGCTCCTTTCCATCGCGGCCGAGCGCGCCCGCGCGGGCCGACGACGCGAATTTGTCGAAGATGAATTTGGCCAGGAACTCCGTCGTGGTGTTCTTGCCCTTGAACTCAGGCACATCGTCGAGATTTTTGTAGTTGATCGGTTGCAGTACCGATTTCAGCACATCATGGGCGCGCCCGATGTCCACGACGATGCCGTTTTCGTCCAGTGTCTTGGCGATAAACGCCACATCGATGACAAAGGTCGCGCCGTGCAGCGCCTGCGCGGGGCCGAACACGGCTCCCTTGAACGAATGGGCAATCATCACATGGTCGCGGACTTCGACGGCAAACACGGGGAACCTCTCGCTTCAGGGATAGACAATGACCTGGCAAACTACGCCAGTCCTCGTCCCGTATATATCGGGGAGATGTTTAGGCAAGTCCAAGAACGGCACCGGGGATTCGAGCAACGCATCGAGCCGGGCATCGGCAAGAAGAATCATAGCCTGTTCTAACCTCTGACGGTACGAGGTGGTCACCCGGCGCGAAGGCGCAACCTTGCCGACCTGGCTCGATACGATTCTGAGGCGCCTGGAATGAAACGCACCGCCCAGGGGAACCGGAATCGTTCCTTCTCCGTACCAGCTCATTTCCAAAATCATCGCCTCGTCCCCGGCGATGGATATGGCAGCCGCAAGCCCCTTCGGGTTCGCGCTGGTATGCACCACGAGCGCGCAATCGGTTGGCGCATTTTCTGGCGTTGCGAAGTTCAACCCGAGCGCACGTGCAAGCTCCTCGCGCTTGGGATTGATGTCGATCAGCGTGACCTCCGCGCCCGGATTCTTCGCCAGCAGGAACCCCGTCAGCGCCCCGACCACACCCGCGCCGATCACGGCGATCCTCCCGGATGGAATTGGAGACGCGTCCCAGGTCGCGTTCAGCGCGGTTTCCATATTCGCGGCCATCACGGCGCGCGAAAGCGGAACATCCTTTGGAACCGGCACAACCGCGTCTAACGGCACGTCGAACACGGTCTGATGGGGATGAAGAACGAACACATCCCGGCCGATCAATTCTTGCGCCCCTGCCTCGACACGGCCCGCCGTCGCGTACCCGTATTTGACAGGAAACGGAAAGTTTCCGCCCATGAAAGGGCAGCGCATCCGCTTAAATTCGCCTTCCGGAACCCTTCCGGCAGCTATCAGGGCTTCCGTGCCGCGGCTGATCGCGCCGAACTTCGCGCGCACCCGCACCATCCCCTGGCCAAGCGGCGAAAGCCGTTCTTCCCGGATTTCCGCCCGGTTCGGCTCCATATACCAAAGCGCCGCCGCTAACGATTCGCCGCTAACCACATCTTCTCCCGGGTTGGACTTCCCGCCCGCTCCCCCTTATATCGTGCCCCCGGGCGGGGGCCATGGACATCGCGTAACGTGCACGGTCGCTCAACACCAAACACAATGACGGATACCGCTTCAAGCCGCCGTATTTTCGCGCGGCGCATCCTTTTTGCGGTTCTTGTGCTTTCGACGATCGCGGGACTGCTCCTGCTCACGGGCGCGGCGCTTTCGGCGGGCGGGTTGAGCTTCGCCGATGCGATCCTTCTGACCCTGTTCGGAATTACCCTCCCCTGGTCGGTGATCGGCTTCTGGAACGCGGCGATCGGTTTTTTCGTGATGCGCTTTGCGAGAGACCCGTCAGGCGCGGTCAATCCGGCGGCGGTTAAGGCACGCGACAGCGATCCCATTACCGCCTCGACCGCTCTGGCCATGTTCGTGCGGAACGAACCGCCTTCGCGCGTGATCCGCAATCTCGAAGCGATGATGCGGGAGCTGGCGTCGGCGGGCGTCACGGACAAGTTTCATCTTTATGTCTTGAGCGACACGAACAAACCCGACATCGCGGCGCTGGAAGACGAGGGCTTCGCGCGGCTCGCCTCCGATTGGCGCGGGCGCTTTCCCGTCACCTATCGCCGCCGGGAGATCAACACCGGTTTCAAGGCCGGGAATTTCTGGGACTTTCTCGAACGCTGGGGCGACAACCACGATTTCGCGGTGACGCTCGACACCGACAGCTTCATGACCGCCGGCGCGATCATGCGGATGGTCCGCGTTATGCAGGCCGGAGAGAACATCGGCATTCTTCAGGGCCTCGTGGTGGGGCTTCCTTCGACCTCCGCGTTCGCGCGCATCTTTCAGTTCGGGATGCGGCTCGGCATGCGATCCTTCACCATCGGCAGCGCCTGGTGGCAGGCCGATTGCGGCCCCTATTGGGGTCACAACGCCGCGCTACGCATCGCGCCGTTCAAGAAATACTGCCAGATTCCGGAATTGCCGGGCAAAGGCGTACTGCGCGGTCATGTGTTGAGCCACGACCAGCTCGAAGCGGCGCTGATGCGGCGCGGCGGTTACGAGGTGCGCGTTCTGGCGGAGGAAGATCTCGGCTGGGAAGAAAACCCGCCGACGCTGATCGAGTTCATCCGCCGCGATCTGCGCTGGCAGCAGGGGACGCTGCAATACGGCTTCTTTCTTTTTCTTCCCGGCCTGAAATTCGTCAGCCGCTTTCAGCTTGCCTTCGCGATGCTGATGTTTCTGGGCTCGCCCGCGTGGATTCTTCTTCTCGCCGTCGCCACAATCGCCATCGCCACAACGCCCATGGATCAAGCGTTCATGCGCGCGGACGAGGGTTACGCGCTGCTCATGGTTTGGGTCGTGATGTGGTTCGCGCCGAAGATCGCGACCTGCCTCGACGTGCTGGCGCAGGCGAAACTCAGGCGCGCTTTCGGCGGCACGGCAAGGTTCTTAACGAGCGTCGTGACCGAAACCTGTTTCTTCTTCCTGTTGTCGCCGATCATGTGGTTTTCCCACACGATGTTTTTCGCGGGGCTACCTTTCGGCAAGGTTGTGGGATGGATCGGACAGGTGCGCGACGATCACGGCGTTTCCTGGGCGGCGGCGTTCCAGCAGTTCTGGCCGCACACGGCGATGGGGATTGGCTCTCTCGCGATTCTTGGCGCGACGCATCCGGTTGCGGCGATCTATGCCTTCGTGCTGATCGCGGGAGGCCTCGCGCTCTCGGTTCCTCTTACTGTCGTTACCGCCAAGCCCGAGGCCGGGGCTGCGCTCGCGCGCATCGGCATCGGCCGTCTGCCGGAGGAAACCACGCCGCCCAAAGCCCTCGCCGCGCTTTCGCTTCCGGCGCTCGCGGCCGCCGCGCGCGCGGGCTGATTGCCATGATGAACGCGCTTCGCACCGCGCGCGCCGTGATGCGTTCGCTTCGCATTTATTACGGAAGCAAAAGCCACAACGGCGACAAGGACCGTCTCTATGCACGCTTCATCAACGCGGGTGATCTTGTGTTCGACGCCGGGGCCCATGTCGGCGACCGCGTCGCCTCGTTCCTGCGGCTCGGCGCACGCGTGGTCGCCATCGAACCCCAGCCCGCCCTCGCTCTTACACTCAAGGCCCTCTATGGCCTCAATCGCAACGTAACGATCGTCGAAAAAGCAGTGGGGAAGAACTCCGGCATCATCGACATGAGGATCAACATCGACAATCCGACCATCTCGACCGCATCCAACGCGTTCGTCGGCGCGGCGAAGGACGCACAAGGTTGGGAGGGACAGGTTTGGGACAAGACGATCAAAGTGCCCGTGACGACCCTCGATACTTTGATCGAAGCGCACGGCGTCCCTTCCTTCGTGAAGATCGATGTCGAGGGATTCGAGGCCGAGGTGCTGGCGGGATTGACGGCGCCGGTAAAGGCCCTCTCCTTCGAGTTCACGACCATTCAACGCGATGTGGCGCTTGATTGCATCGCGCGCTGTGCTTCTCTCGGCTACCGCCAATTCAACGCCGCGCTCGGCGAGAGCCAGGAATTGGGAGAATGGCGCTCGGCCGAGATGATCGAACGCTGGCTGTCCGAACTGCCGCACGCGGCCAATTCGGGCGATATTTACGCGCGCTTGGCGTGAATTAAAGGCGAACTTTCAGAAATCGGCCTTCTTCGCCTGCGGCAAGTCGGCATCCTTGCCTGGATACCATAGGATGTTTTCGGCGCAGCTCAACTCGTTCCACTCCAAGGGTCCGGCGGCACCGATTCGATACGTCATGGTCGCCGTCCAAGGCATGGTGAAGACGTTGTGATCGTGGACCGTGAACTGGAGCTGCAGGTATTTGCCCGCGGCGTTCGGGGTTGGCATCCCCGGCGCGACGTTGTGCTGCTTTGCGTCGCGCGCGAACCCGTCTTTCGCTTCGTCGTAGCTGAGCAGGCTGTAGCGTTCGACCACGCGGGTAACCTCGGAACGCGGCGAGCCATACCAATCGACCATGGAATAGGGACCGAGCTTCATTCCCACGGTATCGATCACCAGTGTGTCGCCCTCATAATGGCCCACGGAGTCGCCGTACCAGGACGGGACCACCTTCTCCGGATGCGGCTGGTTCATGCGCACATGGCGAACCTGATGGTTGTAGGTGTAGAGCATGGTGACCTTATCCGGCGTTTGGATAATCTGCACCGGGCCGTTGGTGAAAACGAAGGGAGGACCTTCGGGCCAGCACTGATTGCGCGGGTTCGCATCGCCAATGTAGTTGAGCCCGAGTTCGCCATGCAGCTTCACCATCTGCGCGGACTGATGCTTCAGAATCGGATTGGTGTAATCGCCGGCAAGCTTCAAAATGTCGCCGGTGCCATCCGGGCGGCGGGACCGGTTGACGAGCGCGGTCGGCCCAGTTGGCATCGGTTCGAAGCCGGGAAGCGCATGCGCCCAAATGCCAGACAGGTCCGGGACGGATTCGTCGTGCCCCGAAGTTTGCGCAATGGCAGGCAACGCCGCCGCCATCGCTACCAATACGAGGAAATTCCGCGCTGCCATACCCGCCTCCATCCCTGGTTTTCACCCATGCTTCCAGGAAAAGATTACACCTATCGCAAGGGCTCTTGAAGGGGCGCGCCTGGGCGAAGGGTTGGGCCTTACTTACCCAGGAAAACCGGGAGGGATTTACTTTGCCGCCGGATCGAAATCCGCGTGGCAACCCCCGCAAATCTCGACCAGATTGTCGCCCGCGGTCGCCACGCCCATCTGATCCTTCTTGTCCACGGCAGCCTTGGCGGCGGCGACCTGCTCGCCCATTTTCTTTGTCCAATCCTGCCACATCGGCGTTTTCGCACGCGCCTGTTCGGCGGCAACCGTTCCACCCGAGGTGATGGCGGCCATCGACGCCTGAAGCCTGGCCACGCCCTGCTGCATGTCGCGCCAATCGGTATCCGTCAGATTGTCCTTGTACCCATTATCCCAGAGCGGCTGCACGGCCGGCCCAACGGTCGAGGTCATGAACGTCTTGAAATCCACAGCGGCCGCGGCGCGAACCTGATCTGCATTCCAAACGGCGGCGAAGGATGCGGAAAACGCAAAAGCCGCAATCGCGGCAAAAATCCTCGCGGGTTTCGAAAGTTTCGAAGGCATTGCGGCTCTCCCGAATATGATTTCGCTTGATAGCATGAATCATACGGAAGGCGCGATCATATCCCTTGCGCGGCGCGGCGCCCTTCTAAAGGGCGCTGCGGAAGCTGATGGCGAGATAGTCGAGCGCATTTTTGTATTGGCCGCTCAACGCGACACCCGTGAAGGGATCGACCGCGTTCACGCTGGAATTCATCGGTGCGCGATTCGTAGTGAAGTAATGCGCGTATCCGACATCGATGCCCATTGTTTCGGTGAAATTATAGCTCGCTCCGGCGCCGACCATCACGCGGTTGGTGTCCGGAATGCCGGAAAAGCGGAAAGCGTCGGTAACCGGAGACTGGTCGTATCCGACGCCTCCACGGACGGTCCAGTTGGCGTCGAAGCGATAGGCGCCGCCAACCGATACCATCCAGGTGTCGCGATACTGCTTGCTCATGACAGGAATCGTGTTCGGCGGCGCGTTCACCGCAAAGTTGCGCAACACATGCCATTGCGAAAATTGCACATCGCCCGAGACGCTAAGATTGGGTGTCAGTTGATGGGTGAGGCTGAGCGTCGTGCTAGCCGGCAGGTTTACTCCGGCCGACGCAACGGCGTTGGTCAGACCCAGGAACGGGCTCGTCGTCGGCCAGAACCGAAGCTGGCCGGTCAGATCGTGCGTGATCGCGGAACGGTAGGTTAGGCCCAGTTTCGTTTGGTCAGTGATTTTCGCCAGGATTCCAAGATTGAAGCCCCAGGCGACATCGTCCGCTGTCAAACGATACCCGCCGTCGGGCGTGCCCGCCCCGAAGATCAGCGCCTGGTTGATGGCGCTCGACATTTGCAGCTTGAAATATTGCGCGGAGACGCCGCCGCCGATGGAGACGTTGTCGTTGATCCGGTAGGCGATATTGGGATTGACGTCGAAACTAAGCGCCGCCGTCTGGATGCTCGAATAGCGTCCGGGCCAATTCTCGGAATAGTCGATCACGAGACCGAACGGCACCGTCATCGCGATGCCCGCGCTCCAGCGTTCGTCGATTCGGAAGGCGCCGTACATATGCGGGATCATGGCGGCCTGGCCGATATTGCGGTCGTTGACGCCTGTGATTGGCGTTGGGCCGGGGCCGGTGGCCGTGCCGCTGAAATTGAGATCGGGGAGCACAACAGCCGAGCCAACCTGAATCTGCGATTCGCTCAGGAAGCTCATGCCGGCCGGATTGTTGAAAACGGTGGAGGCATCCTCGGCGCGCGAGCCGTTCCCCGCCGAAACCATGCCGACGGCATTGGCGCTGGTTTCCCGGACCATGAAAGCGGCGGCCTTGGCGGCCTCCGGGTGCAGCATCACGATGGCTACTGCGAGCGCGCCCGCGCGTAAATTTGCTCTCGACACGAGATATCCCCCTGGAACGGTGTACCCGGGGACGATAGGTCGCGTTTGGTTAACAATCCCTTGCGGAAATACAGAGATTGCCGACTACGTGTGCTCATGCGGCACAGTAAGTCCTGGCATCCGGATTGCTCCTATCCAGTGGAGACTTAAGGGGTAAGATTCCATGGCTCCAACTTTTGCCAGCAATATCAGAGCCTTGCGCCGTCCGGCCACGAATGGAGGCGAGTCGCGCCTTCGCACCCGTATCCCCGCCCGTATCAAGGTGGGAACCGAGCGGGCCTCTTGCACATTGCTGGACATCTCGCTGGAAGGGGCCTGCCTATCCGTTGAGGGACCCTTGAATCAGGATGCCAAGATTTGGCTGATCATCGATAATTTGCCTCCCATCGCGGCGGCCCCTGCTTGGCGTCACAAGGGGCGGATCGGCGTGAAATTCGATGCGGGGCAGGAATATCTCATGCTCAAAGGCGCAGAACGCCCGGCATCGGTTGCGGCGGCATCCGGCGGCGGCAAACCCGTTTCGCAGAACGATTGGATAGATTTCTAGAGACTTCCGGAATACCAAAAAACAAACGGCCCGGTATCACCAACGATACCGGGCCGTCTTTTTGCTAATTCGCCGGCGGCCAATTTTGCGGCGGATCGGCCACATGCAACGTCATGAGAACGATGGGCTGGCCACCGCCCGGAATGACCTGATGGGGCGTGTTGGCCGGGACCATCAGCATATCGCCGGCGCCGACCTGTTGCGACTTGCCGTTCGCGATGGAGGGACCGCCCCGGTTATTGGCGTTGTTGCGCTTTTCATCGACCACCGTTCCGCCCGTCACAATGGTTCCCGTGCCCTGAAGCACGACCATCATTTCGGCGTCCTTCTCATGCACGGCGGCGGGCGACGTTCCCGGACGGTATTCCAGCTGGGCGCGATAGGGCGCCATGGAAAGGATCGGCTCGGCGACCAGCGGCGCGTTGTCCTTGCGGTCGGCCTTGGCTTTTTCGATCAGCCCCATGATGTCCTTATTTGCCATGAATAACTGCGCCGCGTTCTGAGCGGCGGATGCGGGCGCCGCTAGCGAAGCGGCCAGCAATGTCAACGCAATGAAGGGAACGCGCATATCTTCCTCCTCTAGTGAGGGGCGATAGTGCTTGCTTGCGTCGGGGACCGCAATGGACCGCTAGTGTCGTGGGTTCGAAGTTCGCTTCAACCTCGATATCAGGCGCGTTGCGAACTTCGAACCCTAAACGACACTAGAAATCAAAGAGTTGCCTAGTGTCCTTGCGATTCGGAAATTCGCCCGATCCCTATATCAAGACGAAGCGAATTTCCGAATCTGGACACTAGGACGTCGTTCCCCATAAATCCGCGCCCGTATCGACGCCGACACCCCCGTCTATGGGCAGGATCGCGCCCGTCGTATAGGCCCCTCCCCGCCCGCAAAGATAAAGGACCGCGGCGGCGATATCTTCCGGCCTTCCCAACCGGCCAGCCGGCACTCGCCCCTCGATGTGAGGCAGGCGTTCCAAATCGCGCGTCGCGAAGGCAGTCATCTTGCTTTCGAACACGCCGGGCGCGAGCGCGTTGACAGTCACATGGCGGGAAGCGAATTCCTTCGCGAGAATGCGCGTCAAATGATGCACCGCCGCTTTCGATGCGGCGTAGGAATAGGTGCCGCCATCGCCCATGGGCTGGCTTCCCATGACCGAGCCGAGATTGATCACGCGCGCGGGGTCATTCTTGGTTGCCGCCGCTTCGAGTTGCGGCAAGAGGCTTTGCGTCAGCGCGAAAAGCCCCGCGACATTGACCGACATGACGCCCTCCCAGGCCGCATAGGGAAATTGTCCGAGCGGCGCGCCCCAGGCTTTCCCGGCGTTGTTGACGAGGATCGAAAGTTTCGGGAATCGTTCGGCGATACTCGCGGCAAGGGCGTTCGCGCCCGCTTCGCTCCCGACATCGCCTGCTATCGCTATGGCTTTTCCGGGCGCGGAAAGCGCATTCAGCGCGGCGGCGGTTTCCTCGAGAGGCCCCTTCTTGCGCGAAGCGATGATGACCTCGGCCCCCGCGCGCACCAGCGCCTCGGCGATGATCCGGCCGATCCCGCTCGATCCGCCGGTGACGGCGGCCGTCTTGCCCGCAAGCGAAAACAGCGATTCGAAATAGGCAGCACGCGTATCGCCGGTCATGCCGGGACCTCTGGGGTAGGTTCGTGGCGCATGGGTTATGCCAAGCCCCGGCAGACAACGCCAATGACCCGCTTGATCGAAGCCTCCGGTCAGGGCAGATGATTTGCCATACCCTTTCCAAAGGCGCGGCGGGCATGACGGTAGTGGAAGCGTATGCGGACTTCGCCGCCGGATTTGTGCGGGAGCCTCTCTCCCCAAGCCTTGCCCATCACGCCAAGCGCGCCGTCATCGACTGGTTCGCGGCGCTTCTACCCGGCGCTGTGGTGGAACCCGCAACTCTTCTGGAAAAGGCTCTCTCCGAAGAACTCGGCATCGGATCCGCGAAACTTGCCCTCGGACGCCACGCCACCGCACGGGCCGCCGCCCTTATCAACGGCACGGCGGCGCATACGGTCGAGGTGGACGACATCTACCGCGAGGCAATCTATCACCCCGGCGCGCCAACCATCGCGGCGGCGCTGGCGGCGGCGGAAGCTTCGGCCGCAAGCGGGGAAAAGTTCCTGAAATCCGTGATTGCCGGTTACGAGATTTCCACCCGCATCGGCGCGGCCATGGGGCGCGCGCATTATAAATACTGGCACAACACCGGAACCATCGGCACTTTCGGCGCGGCCGCGGCGGCGTCCTGCGTGTACGGTCTCGATGCGAAAACTTGCGCGCATGCGCTCGCAACCGCCGCAACGCGCGCCTCCGGACTGCAACAAGCTTTCCGCAGCGATTCCATGTCGAAGCCCCTGCACGCCGGTCATGCCGCCGAGTCGGGATTGCTCGCCGCGATGGCGGCCAAGGAAGGTGTGACCGGCGCGCGTGACATCATCGAGGGCGAGGCGGGGTTTGGCCGCGCCATGGGCGAGCGTCCCGATTTCGCACCGGGCATAGTAACGCTCGGCAAGGACTTCAACATTGCCGCCATGACCGTGAAGAACCATGCCTGCTGCGGGCACACTTTCGCCGCCATCGACGGCGCATTGGAAGTACAACGCCGCCTTGGCGCGAAAGCCGGTGACATTGCGCGCCTGCGCGTCGAAACCTATGGCGAGGCGCTGCACGTCGCTGGAAACGCAAATCCGAAAACCGCCGCGGAGGCGCGGTTTTCCCTTTTCTATGTGGTGGCGACGGCTTTGACGCATGGAAGCGTGCGGCTCGCCGCGTTCGAAGATGAAAGACTGTTCGATCCCTTAACGCGCGATCTGATGGCGAAGACCGAGGCGATATTGGACAAGGCGATCGACGCCGATTTCCCGAAGGCGCGCATGGCCCGCGTGACCATGGAATTGAAAGACGGGCGGCGCGAAACATTTCTGCAGCCGACGCGCAAGGGCGATCCCGACATGCCGCTTTCCGATGCCGAACTCGAAGAGAAATTCCTCGAACTCGCAACGCCCGTGATCGGGCCAGCGAAAGCGGAAATCCTGCTTGAGCGCCTGTGGCGTCTCGAAACATCACGAACGCTCGATCTGCATTAGCGCCGCGAGGGACCAGACATGCACTTCGAACTTTCCGACGAACAAAAGGCTTTCGCCGATTCCGTTAGGCGTTTCGCCAAGGACAGACTGGCCGAGGGGGCGCTGAAACGCGCACACAATCCGCGCTATCCCTGGGACGTCGCTTCCATGCTCGCTTCCCAAGGGCTGCTTGGCATCACGATTGACGAAGACAAGGGCGGCATCGGCGGCACGCTGATGGATGCGGTGATTGCAATCCATGAAATCGGGCTCGTCTGCCCCAAGAGCGCCGACATCGTGCAGGCCGGTAATTTCGGACCGATCCGCACCTTCGCCGAATATGCGACCCCGGAGCAGCGCGCACGTTTCCTTCCCGATCTTCTCGCCGGGAAGAAACTCATCGCGCTGGGCATGACCGAGCCGGACGCGGGTTCGGCGGTCACCGAACTGCGCACGGCGGCGGTTCGCGAAGGCGATAATTTCGTCATCAACGGCGCCAAGATTTTCACGACGCACAGCCCCGAGGCGAATCTTTTCCTCGTCTATCTTCGTTACGGGCCGGGATTGAACGGCATAGGCTCGGTGCTTGTCGAGCGCGGCACGCCCGGATTTGTCATCGGCGAACCCTCGGCCTTCATGAGCGGCGAGGAATGGTGCCCGCTCTTTTTCGACAATTGCCGGATACCGGCGGCGAACGTCCTTCTGGGCGAGGGCGGCTTCAAAAAACAGATTTCCGGCTTCAATGTCGAACGCATCGGCAATGCGGCGCGCTCGCTCGCGCTTGGACGCCACGCCTTCAATGTCGCGCGCGATTATGCGCTCGTCCGCAAACAATTCGGGCGGCCCTTATGCGAGTTTCAGGGACTGCAATGGAAATTCGCGGAAGTTGCGGTCAATCTCGACGCGGCCGAGCTTCTTCTTTATCGCGCCATCGCCAATGCCAAGGATGGCATCCCTTCCGCCTACGACACGGCGGCGGCAAAACTTGCCTGCAACACCGCCGGGTTCGAGGCCGCCAACGAAGCGATGCAGATCATGGGCGGCATGGGCTACACGACCGAGACGCTCGTGGAGTACTGCTTCCGCGAGTGCCGCGGCTGGATGATCGC
>SXGR01152016.1_pt1 | contig 20798 bp, 19 predicted proteins | sample 3174711 | NCBI WGS metagenome assembly SXGR01 (sample SAMN11356860, study PRJNA531348) | freshwater metagenome | isolation source: freshwater sample F1-60 | place: China: Fuxian Lake, Yuxi | collected 2017-12-25 | reverse complement strand
TCTCGCGAAATACAGGGATGACGTTTGCGTTTTTGGCTAGTGACTTGAATGTTTCGATATCTGGCGTATACATGGCTGGCCTTTCAGAAGAGACGTGGAAGTGGCATCAGAGGAGGCCGCACCCGATTCCGGGGCGCGCCGAGTTATTGGCGTCGCCAGCTGCGCCAGCGGAACTGTGCCGCTTCGTGTTCAGCCATGTTTGCCTGTCTGTTCATGAATGTGCCCTTAGCGTGTCATCCGTCGGCCAATGTCCCTCTCCTAGCGGGAGAGGGTTCGGGTGAGGGAGAAGTCCGACCTTCAAGTACACCTCTGCATGGGGTCACTGCCACGTCTTCGTATACGAACTGATCTTCATCGTGTCACGCACCATGACCATCGTCTCGGCCGCCACTTTGCGGGCGCGGTTGGTACCTGCGAGCAGCGCGTCCTCGACCATGCCCATGTGTTGCGCGTAGTAGGCCCGGCGCTCGCGTATAGGGCCGAGGAATTCATTCAGGCTCTTCGCCAGCGCGCGTTTGATTTCGACATCTCCGACTTTGCCCTCGCGGTAGCGCGCCTTGAAGTCGTCGACCTGTGCGGTGTCCTTGTTGAACGCGTCGTGGTACTGGAACACCGGGTTGCCTTCGACCTTGCCCGGAATGTCGGCGCGGATGCGGGCGGGATCGGTATACATGTTCCTGACACGTTCATTGACCGTCTTCTCATCGTCGGAGAGCATGATCACGTTCCCGCGTGACTTCGACATCTTGCCCTGACCGTCTGTGCCGAGCAGCCGCCCGACTTTGCCGATCAGCGTATCCGGCTCGGGGAACACTTCACCGAACATCCGGTTGAACTTGCGAGCGACCTCGCGAGTCATCTCTATATGCGGCGCCTGGTCCTCGCCCACTGGCACAAGGTGAGCGCGGGGCAGCAAGATGTCCGCCACCTGACTCATCGGGTAGTTGTAGAAGCCGACCGTGCGGCGCTCGACAGGCAGCGAGTCGATCTCTGCCTTGAGCGTGGGGTTCCTTTCCAGCATGCCCAGCGGCGTGATGAAGCTCAGGAGCATCGTCAGTTCCGCGTGCTCTGGCACGTAGCTCTGTATGACGAACGACGACTTCTCAGGGTCAAGGCCGACGGCCAGCCAGTCGAGTGTCACGTCCAGCACGGACTGACGTATCAGGTCGATCTCGTGGAAGTGGTCGCCCAGCGCCTGATAGTCGGCTATCAGGAAGAAGCATTCGTACTGGGCCTGGAGCTTGAGCCAGTTATCGAGCGCGCCGACGTAGTGTCCGAGGTGCAGCGCGCCAGTAGGGCGGATGCCCGTGAGTATGCGTCGGCGCTTCGCGGCGTCCGGTGTGTTCGGGATAGCAGTCGTGCCCGTCGTTGTCATGCCGATTAGTGTCCTCTGCCTGTCCGCCCACCGCTTGAGTGGGCGATTCGCGCCAAAACAAAAAACCTCACCCCGGGAAAGGGGCGAGGTTCGCTCGCGGTGCCACCCTAATTGCCAGCCCGGTCATGGACGCCACAGTCTACGTGGAAGCCCATTCAGGCCAGCATCTTGAATCAGGCGCTCCCTGCATCAGGGAAGGCCCTGGGCCAGCTAACGGCGCCCGCTCCGACAAGGGCTACTAAACTGCGCTTTCGCCCCGCAGCTCCCGGGTCCATTCAGCTCTGGCCGTGAAACCGGGCTCTCACCTTACCCCGGCTCTCTCAGTCCCGTGCCGTCGCCTACTAGTCCCGTTCGAAGCTTTTTCGTAACTCTTCGTAGTATAGAGAGAAATATCCGGCGCGGTCAATTGGACCATAGTCTCAGCGCATGCGCCGCCAGTCGCGCTTGACCACCGGAACAAACCGCTTACGAGTTTCGTCTCCTTATTTGAGCGGACACAGACTGTGGTCGCCGCGCCCACTTTGTTGCGAGGCTACATACAGCTCTCGCCAGTACAGATCACAGAAGGATTTCGATGAGAGCGCAATCAATCGTGAGATCGAATTGGAAGGTGCTCGGCCTGAGCGCTTTGCTGGCAGGCATCGCGGTAGCCGCCGCATGTGGCACAGACGACGGTGAAGGCCCCGCCGCACCGGGCGGTGGCAACCCCAGCGCAACGCCTACCGTGACGCCGACGCCTAGCCCCGTGCCGGGCGGCAAGCAGGAGCTTGCTCCGATAGAAGACGTCAGCCTTTCCGAGTCGTCCACCGAACCTGGCAAGTGGATTCTTCACGTCCAGTACGGCCTCCCCAACGGCTGCTATTCGCCTGCCGGCTACTCGATCCGGGAGTCGTTCCCGCCACAGGTAGACGTATACGTCTCTACGTACGCCGGCCCGAACACGGCCTGCACGATGATCTATGGCATCGCCACGCTCGACATCGATCTTGGCGGCGGGTTGGAGGCCTGCAAGTACTACGACATCCTCGTGAATCAGAAGTCCTACAACCTCCTGGCAATTTCACCGGTTGCCATTTGCCCGGTAGATGGCGGACAGCCGCCGCTGCCGCAAGGGTTCGGCGCCGAGACAGCCCCCATCGAGGGCGTTGGCCTGGTTGGGACCCTGCCCACGCCGGCATCCTGGACTCTTCAGGTCACGTACGGCCTCAAGAACGGCTGCGCTCTGCCCGGCAACTACTCGATGACGAAGTCCATCCCGCCCCAGTACATGGTCAACGCATACGTGCCGATCGACCCCAACACCGTCTGCACGGAGATCTACGGGACAGCGTCGCTGGAGATCCCGCTTGGCGTCGGCATGTACGAGGCGTGCAAGGTCTACGTGTTCACGGTGAACGGCAAGGAGTACCGGGCACAGGCAATCACGCCAGTTGTGCGCTGCGCCAACCCGGACGGCTTGCCGGTGAGCACGCCGGTCATCGACGAAAGTACCGGCCTCATCTCTGGCTATGACCAGCTGTTCTATTCGCTACAGGGGTATGGGCTGAAGATCGAAAGAGCCGAGCCGTTCAAGGAAGGCTTCTTCGGCTTCGCGCCGTCGGTGCTGCTTGTCGATGGACAGTCCGTCCAGGTGAACGAGTTTCAGAGTGTCAGGGACGCCGAGACAGCCGCGGGGTTCGTCTCAGCGGACGGTACGGGCTACGCCGCGCCCGGCGAGCCAGTGGTGTCTGTGCAGTGGATTGCTACCCCGCACTTCTACCGCCTTGGCAACACTATTGCTATATATCCAGGCGATGATGTAGACATCCTGCTGGCGCTAGAGTACGTATCCGGCGGACAGTTCGCAGGCGGTGAATACGCGCTCGCGCCGTACTCCGCCGCTTTCCTAGGGTCTGCGCTGGAACTGGCGGGATACCACCTCGCCTATCTGGACATGATCGCCAGCGTTCTGTCGGGTGCCGTCACGACTGAGCTATTCGGCACGAGCGCAGGCACCGTTCAAGCCTATGAGTACTCTAGCGCCGACGAGGCGCGAAAGCAGCAGGAACGCATCTCGCTCGACGGCACGGTCATTGGCAAGCCAGATGGCTCCATCGAATCTATCGTGTGGGAGAGCGATGTCCACTTCTTCCGGCGATCAAACCTGATAGCCATCTACGTCGGCACGGATACCAAAATGCTGACCAGTCTTCAGGCCAACCTCGGACCCCAGTTCGCAGGCGTTGCTTCCAACGGCGTCCTCCAGCCGGTCCCATCACCGCTCCCGTTCCCGACGCCCACGACCGGGCCAAGCGTTGTCGTTGAGGCGCCGATAGAGAGCTTTGACATCTCTGTCAGTAAGTCGCTCCCGCCGCAGTATGCGGTCAGGGTTGTCTACGGACTTCCAGGCGGCTGCACGAAGCCCGGTGGCACGAACACGGTCCAGAAGGGCACGGTGATCGAAATTACGGTCACGAACGTCCGGCCCGCGCGCGACCTCATGTGCACCATGGTCTACGGTACGGCTGAAGTGACCATCGATCTGGGGACTGGCTTTGTCAAGGGCGCTGAATACACCGTGCGCGTCAACGGCAAAGAGAAGAAGTTCGTCGCGAGTTAGCGCGAACCAGTCGGGCCGAAATGTCATTCCGCAGCCGCAGTATCTTGTTCCGAAAATCCAGAGTGGCAAGTGTGAGCTAGATTCTGTGCCCTCCGGCACAGAATGACATTAAGCGTCTGGCGGAGCTCTTAACTTACAGGCAGTCACCGCCAGCTTATTTGGCCAGAGTAGACTCTGCGGTCATGTCCCTGAAACTCTCCGTACTTGACCAGTCGCCAATTGTTCAGGGCGCGACGGCCCGAGATGCACTGCTGGCGACGATCGAGCTCGCGAAGCTCGCCGAGCGGCTTGGCTACCACAGGTACTGGCTGGCAGAGCATCACAACTCGTCTACCCTGGCCGACGCCAGCCCGGAAGTGCTCGTCCCGATAGTCGCCGCGCACACATCGCGCATCAGGGTCGGTACCGGCGGCGTCATGCTGTCTCACTACAGCCCACTCAAAGTCGCCGAACAGTTCCGGATGATAGAAACGGTCTATCCCGGACGCATCGACCTTGGGCTCGGACGCGCGCCTGGGAGCGACGGCATAACCGCCATGGCGCTGCAGAACGGCGGCACGCCGCGCGGTGTAGATCGCTATCCGGCTCAGGTGGCCGACCTCGTGAACTACTTGCGCGGCCGTGACCCCGAGGGCCCGCAGTTCAGCGGCGTCCGGGCGATGCCGTCCGGGCCCGGCGTGCCGGAGGTCTGGCTGCTGGCGTCATCGATGGGCAGCACGTACTGCGCGGCTACGCTCGGCCTTCCGTTGTCATTCGCGCACTTCATTTCGCAGGACGGCGGGCAGCAGGCGGTCGACTGGTACAGACAGAACTACCAGCCGTCGGAGTTGTACCCGGAGCCGCACGTGAATATCGGGATAGCCGTCAACTGCGCCGCGACTGATGAGGAAGGCCGCAGACTCGCGACGGGTCGCCACGTTAGCAAGCTCAGGCGAGAGCAGGGCAGGCCATTCGACCGGGTTCTCACCGAGGGCGAGGCCATTGAGGAACTAGCGTCGCTTACGACGCAGGAACAGGCGTACATCGAGTTCCAGCGCAGCCGGGCCATCGAGGGCTCGCCAGCGACCGTCAGGACGAAGATCGAAGCGCTTGCCGGCGAGTACGGCGCAGACGAGGCGGTCATCTTGACGATCGCCCCGACGTATGAACTCCGTGCAAGGTCATACCAACTGATTGCCAGGGCATTCGATCTGAGCGGAACATGATGCCGGTCCCCTCCACCTCTGAGGGGGAGGGTCAGGGTAGGGGTCAGTTCATCCCCTCTCCCCCCTGAGTGAGAGGGCCGGGGTGAGTAGCTTTCGTTCCGGAAAGGCACGATACCTGATGGCACTTGACACAGACTGGGCGATGCGGTAGTTAACCAACTGGTTAGATAACTGTATGGTAAATTACATGACTTCATCAGACACACTTAGCTCTACCTTTGCCGCTCTGGCCGACCCAACCCGTCGCGCCATACTTGCTCGCCTCGCGGCAGGCGAGGCGTCCGTGAACGAGTTGGCCGCACCGTTCAAGATGACACTGCCCGCTATCTCGAAGCACCTGAAAGTGCTCGAACGGGCGCGCCTGATTTCGCGCGGCCGCAGGGCGCAATGGAGGCCATGCCGGCTCGCAGCCGCGCCGCTGGAAGACGCGTCGGACTGGGTAGGGCAATACCGCAAGTTCTGGGAGCAGAGCTTCGATCGCCTCGACGCCTACCTCATAGAACTGCAGGCGGGTGAAAAGCAGGAGTCCCAATCGCGGAAGACCCCCAACAGGAGAAGAACATAAAGAAAGTTACTCCGTTGCTCTGGTACGACGGTAAAGCTGAGGAAGCCGCGGACTTTTACGTATCGCTCTTCAAGAACTCAAAAATCACTGACGTTTCTAGGATGGGAGACGGCGTTCCGGCGTTCATGGTGTCGTTTCACCTGGACGGTCAGGACTTCATGGCGCTAAACGGTGGCCCGATGTACAAGTTCACCGAGGTGAATTCGCTCTTCGTGAACTGTGAAACGCAGAGCGAAGTAGACCGACTTTGGGACAAACTCTCCGAAGGTGGCGAAAAGCAGATGTGCGGGTGGCTGAAGGACAGGTACGGCCTGTCGTGGCAGATCATCCCCTCCGTACTCGGCGAGCTGATGGGAGACCCCGACCGCGTCAAGGCTGGCAGAGTCATAGAAGCCATGCTCAAGATGCAGAAGCTCGACATAAAGGCCCTGAGGCAGGCTTATGACCAGAAGTGACCATGCCGGAAAACCGAACAATACAGGGCCCATTATCAAACTGCAGGGCGACCTCGAAAAAGTCATGACGCGTACGTTTGCCGCACCGCGCAAGCTCGTCTTTGAGGCGCACACGAAATGTGAACACCTGGCGCGGTGGCTGGGCCCCCGCTACCTGACCACGTCCTTTTGCGAGATGGACTTTCGCAAAGGCGGAAAGTATCGATACGTCCATCAAGCTCCGGACGAGTCCGAGTACGCATTTCGAGGCGAGTTCCTTGAAATTGTCCCGCCCGAGCGGATCGTCCAGACGTTTGAATTCGAGGCGATGCCCGGGCACGTCTCAGTAGACACTTTGGAACTCCGTGAGTCTGGCGGGAAGACGTACCTGACCGTGACATCACGCTTCTCATCGAAGGAAGACCGCGACGGCATGTACGCATCGGGTATGGAGGCGGGCGTAAGAGATTCCTGGGAGCGGCTCGAGGAGCTTTTGCGCGAGCAAGGAGCAAAGTGAGAACCGATGACCCCTAGTACGCCACCCGGTGGCCATGCGATGCCCGATGTCGACGCCTATCTTGCGGAAGTGCCCACCGACGCGCGGGCCGCGCTCGAGAAGCTGCGCAAGACGATTAGGGCCGCCTGTCCCGAAGCTATCGAGGTCATCAGCTACGGGATACCTGCGTTCAAGCACCGCGGCAGGGGCCTGGTCGCCTACGCCGCCTTCAAGAACCATTGCAGCCTCTTTCCGATGAGCAAGGCGGTAACCGCCAGCAACATGCCGGAACTAAAAGAGTACGAATCGGGCAAGGGCACGCTCCGGTTCACTGTAGTCAAGCCTTTGCCCGTCGCACTCGTGAGTAAGATCGTCAAGGCCCGGATCGCCGAGAACGCCGAGTTAGAGAAGGAGAAGGCCCATGGTCGCAAGAACAGCCAAAGCCGAGCCAGTAGCTGACCGGACTCTTTCCATCGAGCGCGTCTTCGATGCGCCCCGTGAGCTTGTCTTCAAGGCGTGGACCGACCCTGACCACGTGAGGCAATGGTGGGTGCCGAAGGGCTTTAGCCTGGTGTCCCTGGAGATGGATCTGCGCCCGGGCGGTGAATGGCGCCGGTGCATTCGCCCACCCGAAGGAGCCGACCGCATGACCCACGGATTCTACAAGGAGATCGTTGAGCCTGAGCGACTCGCGTTCACTTACGTGATAGACGCCCGGGGGGCGCTCCGGGCTACGAAACGCTGGTCTCAATTACTTTCACAGACCTCGGCGCAAAGACGAAGATGACTTTCCACCAGGCGCTCTTCGAATCTGTCGCAGCGCGCGACGCCCACCGTGGCGGCTGGACTGGCACGATCGAGTGGCTGGCCGAGTACATAGCTACTGTCCTGGAGCATGGCGCTGAATCTGAAACAACGGCAGGCGCCCAGGTCCCGCCGCGGGAATCAGTTGTCCGAGATTCATTCGTTCGCCCACCAAAAGCGGGACGTTGAGGAACTTGCAGCGCCAGACATTGCACGGCACGTTGCAGACCGCTTATGTGAATGGCATCATCTGCATGATCGGTAGCCTCTTCACGAGGAGCTCACTATGACCGGAGTCCGCGTACTTGTAGGAACGAAGAAGGGCGCCTTCATTCTGACATCCGACGGCATGCGCAAGCGCTGGGAGGTAAGCGGCCCGCATTTTCCGGGCTGGAACATCTATCACATGAACGGGTCGCCTACCGACCCCAACCGCATCTACGCAGCGCAACAGGTCGGCTGGTTCGGGCAGTACATCCAGCGTTCGGACGACGGCGGCAGGACATGGTCGCTACCGGGAGGCGAACAGCCGCCAGTATTCGGACCGCCCGGCCCTGTCAGCAACAAGTTCGAATATGACACCTCTCCCGCGACAGGCAAACCCCTGACCACGCACATGTACTTCGACGGCAAGCCGAATCCATGGGCGTTCTAGCGCGTCTGGCACCTGGAGCCTTCGCTGACGACCCTGACACCGTTTACGCCGGCGTCGAGGACGCCGCGTTGTTCCGCACAACGGACACCGGCAAGTCGTGGCATGAACTTTCCGGGTTGCGCGGTCACCCGTCAGCGCCAGGTTGGGCGCCCGGCGCAGGAGGGATGGGACTGCACACCATCCTCCTCGACAAGAAGAACAGGGGCCGTATGTACATAGCGATATCGTCAGCCGGCGTGTTCCGGTCGGACGATGCCGGCAAGACCTGGAAGCCGATGAACAAGGGTCTTAAGTCCGAGTACATCCCAGACCCGAACGCTGAAGTGGGCCACTGCGTGCACCGGATCGCCATGCACCCTTCGCGACCGGACACGCTATTTATGGAAAAGCACTGGGACGTCATGCGGACCGACGATGGTGGCGCGAACTGGCGCGAAGTCAGCGGGAACCTGCCTACCGGCTTCGGGTTCGTAATCGATGTGAATTCACACGAACCCGAGACCGTATACGTTGTACCGATCAAGAGCGACTCGGAGCACTACCCGCCAGACGGCAAGCTGCGCGTATACCGGAGCAAGACGGGCGGCGGCGAATGGGAACCGCTCACCAAAGGCCTGCCTCAGAAGGACTGTTACGTCAACATCCTGCGAGACGCGATGGCCGTGGACTCGCTCGATTCATGCGGCGTGTACTTCGGGACCACCGGCGGTCAGGTGTACGCATCGCCTGACGGCGGCGACAACTGGACGGCTATCGTTCGCGACCTCCCCGCCGTGCTGTCCGTCGAGGTCCAAACCCTGCCATGATCCGCGTGACCCTGCCGCTGCACCTGCGCAGACTGGCGCGAGTCGAAGGCGAGGTGGCGCTGGATGTCCGGGCCCCGGTCACGCTGGAGTCAATACTGGACGAGTTGGAAGTCCAGTATCCGGCGCTGCGCGGCGCCGTGCGTGACCACGCGACGCACGAACGCCGAGCACTCGTGAGGTTCTACGCCTGCAAACCGGACTTTTCCAACGAGCCACCGGATACCGCCGTGCCCGACCCAGTGGTGACGGGTAAGGAACCGTTCATGATCGTAGGGTCCATCGCGGGCGGCAGCGACTCACGACCGCTCTAGGGGTGGAGTAAACCGTCGCCGCAGGTCGTGCGATGGCCACAAACCGCACTCCCGGTGCTGTACCCTGCGGGCGCAAGATGTGGCGCACGACATATTTGCCTGGGCAGGAGCATCAGACATGCCTTCTAAGAAGATCGCGCCGTACGGCTCATGGAAGTCCCCTATCACCACGGAACTTCTGACCCGCGGTGGCCTCCGCCTGGGCGAGGCGCGCATGGACGGTCGGGACATCTACTGTCTCGAGGGCCGTCCCGCTGAGGCAGGCAGGAACGTAGTCGTCAGGGTCGCACGCGGAAAAGCAGCCGACATTACACCGGCTGCATTCAACGCTCGCAACCGGGTCCACGAGTACGGCGGAGGTTCGTACGCGGTCCATGAAGGTGCGGTCTACTTCTCCAACTGGGCAGATCAGCGCATATACCGGCAGGCCGGGCGCGAGGCTCCAACTGCGCTGACCGCAGAACCGGCCCTGAAACACGGCTACCGGTTCGCGGACCTGCGGGTCACCGCAGACGGGCGTCATATCGTCTGCATCCGTGAACGGCACCAAAAGGGCAAAGAGGCAGTAAACGAAGTCGTCGCCGTTCCTACGTTCGGTGGCGCAGTCAAGGTTCTGGCTTCAGGATGCGACTTCTACTCGTCGCCGCGTGTTTCTCACGATGGCAAGAAAGTCGCCTGGCTATGTTGGATGCACCCGAATATGCCATGGGACGGCTGCGAGCTGTGGGAAGCGGATCTTGACAGTACGATGAAACCCGCCAACGCGCGCCTGGTTGCGGGCGGCGACGCTGAAAGCATCTTCCAACCCGAGTACTCGCCCCAGGGCGTGTTGCACTTCATCTTCGACCAGACAGGGTGGTGGAACCTCTACGCGGTCAAGAAGGGCGCTGTAGTGGCCCTTGCACCGATGAAGGAGGAATGTGCCATTGCCCAGTGGGTGTTCGGCCTTTCGGAATACGCGTTCTTGAAGGACGGCAGCATCGCGCTCGTCCATCAGTCAAAGGACGGCGACAGGCTTGCGCTCATAGAGACCGATGGCAAACGGGAAGACTTCGACCTCCCCTTCACCGCAATCGGGTCTGTCCAGGCCTCGGGCGCCGAGATCTGTTTCACCGCAGGCAGCCCTTCGACGGCGCCACAGCTCGTCAAGCTGGATAGCACTACCGGCAAGTACACGGTCCTGAGGCGCAGCCTCGAAGTCAAGATCGACCAGTCGTACTTTTCGACACCCGAGCCGATCACGTTCCCGACCGGCCCGGTCAACGGCAAGAGCGTCTCGTCGAAGCGCATCACTGCACATGCGCTGTACTACGCGCCAGTCAGCCCTGACTTCTCGGCGCCGCCCGATCAGAAACCTCCGCTGATCGTCATAAGCCACGGCGGCCCCACCAGCGCATCTGGCTCAACGCTCAGCCTGGCCATCCAGTTCTGGACAAGCCGAGGCTTTGCCGTAGTCGATGTCAACTACCGGGGCTCAACCGGGTACGGTCGGGCCTACCGCGAGGCTTTGAAACCTGTCTGGGGCATTGCCGATGTCGAGGACTGCGTGGCGGCGTCGCGGGCCCTGATAAAGCAGGGCAGCGTCGATGGAGACCGGTTGGTCATCCGAGGCGGTAGTGCTGGTGGGTACACCACGTTATGCGCCCTCGTCTTCACAGATGTCTTTGCTGCCGGAGCGAGCTATTACGGCGTCGCCGACGCCGAATCGCTTGCCAAAGACACGCACAAGTTCGAGTCGCGCTACCTCGATTTCCTGATTGGCCCGTACCCGAAGGCACGAAAGACGTACAGAGAGCGGTCACCAGTTCACTTCATCGACCAGATGGCCTGCCCGCTGATCATCTTCCAGGGCCTGGAGGACGAGATCGTGCCGCCCTCGCAGGCCGATGCGATGGTCGCCGCCCTACGTAAGAAGAAGCTGCCGTTCGCATACCTGCTGTTCGAAGGTGAGCAGCACGGTTTCCGCAAGGCGGAGAACATAAGCCGGTCGCTCGAAGCGGAACTTTACTTCTACGGCAAAGTGCTCAAGTTCAAACCTGCCGACAGGCTCAAGCCGGTCGTGATCGAAAATCTCTGAGCGCGGAAGAGCCGACCAGTCGCCTTATCGCTCGGTTGGCCCGATGAAATACTCGTTCGGCTCGCTGACCATACGCAGCACTACATCGTCGGACAGGTTCTTGAGATAAATCACGCTGGCCCAAGCCTGGCCGAGGCCGCCCTGGATCTCGGCGACAGTCATCGGGCGGTTGTTGCTCGCCAGCATCAGCCTGAATACAGCCTCAGTGACAGGCGTGCCCGGCAGTAGGTACGCGGGTTCGCGCGAGCACTTCGTGGCGATCTGCTTCATGAGTTCCGATGCGCTATGCGAGTAAGGCTGGTTCTCTTTGGAGAACTTCATGCACGCCTCGCAACGCCCGCAAATACGCGTCGCAACTATCGTGGAAGCCGACCTGCCGGACTTCTCCATGCCATCGAAATCAATTGCGAAGCGCGGCTCGCCCGAATCCTGAATAGCTATGGCTCCATCAGCCTTCCGTGTCGTCTTCGCCATGAAACGCGCCTGCCTCCGGACGTGTCCGGGCCACTGAAGAATCAAAACCGAGAGGCTTATAGCTTACTGCATAGAGGAGCGCGCTTGGCGGACAAAGACGCTGAGCGTCCGGCGCTCGGCCGACGGACCGCCACGCGCCGTCAAAAGACCTCTTCAGACCAGTCAAGCATGTGGACCGTCGCAACATCTCCGACGCCTAGCTGCGAAATGTCCTCGGGGCAGACCGCCAGTCCATTCGCCGACGCCATCGACGTCAGCGCGCCTGAACTTTGAGTACCGGTACTGCGGGCACGGTACTCGCCCGCGGCTCCGCGGTAGACGACCACACGCGCATAGACCCGCCTGCCGTCATGGTTCGTCACTGCGTCGTCCAGCACCGCTTGTATGCTCGGCCTGAGCATCGGCTTCCGCCCCAGCATGACGTGTATCGCCGGCCTGCCAAACTGCTCGAACGCCACCATCGCGCTGACAGGATTCCCGGGCAGGCCGAGGTGCGGCACTTTGCGATCACCCGGTGCATCGAGCGTCCCGAACGCCAGGGGCTTTGCGGGCCTCATGCGCACAGACCACAGGGCCACCTTGCCGCGCTGGGCCAGCACGTCCTTCACGACATCGTAGTCGCCCTTGGAAACACCCGCCGACGTCACGACCATGTCCGCCGGGGCCGCACCGACGGCCTGACCGCGGCGTCCCGGACCGGACGGCGAAAGCGCGTCGTCTAGCGCAGCCTGCAGCGACTCCACCGTGTCACGAGCAATGCCGATCACGCGTGCCACGCCGCCCGCAGTCGCGACCGCCGCTGCCACAGAGAAAGCATTCGAGTTGTATATCTTGCCCGGCTGGAACGGCTGCCCCGGCTCCAGCAGCTCATCACCGGTCGAAATTACCGCCACGACAGGCCGACGTACGACTCGAATCGACTTCATGCCGATCGACGCCGCGACGCCGATCTCTCCTGCCCTAAGCACTGTCCCCTTTGTCAGGACGACCGCGCCTTTGCGTATGTCCTCGCCTGCCGCGCGCACCGCAGCGCCCTTGGACGCAGGCACGCGTATGCCTATGCGCTCCAGCGGCGCCGCGCCTTTGCGACGCTCCAGCTCGTCTGTGTCCTCGAACGGCACGACGGCGTCTGCGCCATCGGGGAGCGGCGCGCCGGTCATGATCCGCATCACGGTGCCTCGCCGCAGCGGCCCCGGCGGCAGACTGCCAGCGGCAACCAAACCCTCCACAGGCAACACGACGGGCTTCTCAGCAGACGCTGACACCACTTCACTGGCTCGCACCGCGTAGCCGTCCATCGCCGAGTTCGGCAGGGGTGGCACATCGAACGGCGCGACGAGGTCCTCGGCCAGCACCTGCCCCAGGCAGTCGAGAAGCGGCTTCTCTTCGGCGGGCAGTGCAGAAAAGTGCGACAGGATGCGCTCGCGCGCCTCTTCGACGCTCAGCATGTCAGCGTGGTAGTGGTGCCGCGGCGCAGGTTTGGGCGTGGGAGGAGTCATTCGATGACCAATGCTAAACCCTCTCCAAGCTGGGGAGGGCCTGGGTGAAGGAGAAGACTGAGCATTGGCCCACGCCCGTCCCGTTTACTGCACCCGCAGCTCGGCTCCGAGGTCCTTCTTCAGCTGGGCCAGTATCGACTGTTCAGCCTTTTCTACCTCGTCGGCGGTCAGCGTCCGGTCGTCGGCCTGGTAGATGACGTGCACGCCGAGCGACTTCTTGCAGGTCGGCACGCCCTTGCCTTTGAACACATCGAAAACCGTCACTGTGGCCACGAGCCGGTTGCGGCTGATAATCCGGACGACCTCACCAGCGGGCGCGCTGTCGTCTAGCACGAGTGCCATGTCGCGCTCCGAGCCAGGGAACTTCGAGTACGGACTGTAGTTGCTCGCCAGCCCGCCCCGTCGTTGCTTCAGCGCCGTCTCAGCGGTCGCAGCCGCCTTCACGAGCGCGTCGACGTCCAGTTCGAATAGTGCGACCGGCGCTGAGTCGATGTCGAACGCCTTCATCACGTCGGCGCTTACCTCTCCTATCACGCCCAGCTTCAAGCTGCCTGCAGCCACCGATGTCACAACGGCCACGCGCCCTGCCGCCAGAGTGCCGTCTTCGCCGGGTGCGAACACCGCCACGATGCCGAGCGCGCCCAGCACTGCCTCAACCGCGCCCTTCGCGTCGTAGAAGTCGAGCTTGCCCGGGTCGGCTGCCCAGCCCGGCTCCGACCTCGGCCCACCCAGTACGCCTACGGCCATCTCGCGCTGGTCAGGTAGCCCTTCGCCGGAGTCCAGGAACACCTTGCCTATTTCGAAGAGCGCGACCGGCCCGCGTTGCAGGCGCGAGTTGCGGGCATACGCGCTGAGGGTGGCTTCACGGAGCGTGCGGCGCATGACGGATAGGTCGCCGGAGACCGGGTTTTGCAAATGCAGCGAAGCAGGCAACTTGCTCGGAAGGCGTACACGTCCTTCGCCGTGCTCAGATGTCGCAGAGTACGAGATCGTCTCCTGCATGCCGGCGGCCACGAGCGCGTCACGCACCCGCTCGCGCAGCTCGAGTCCCGGCTGAGGCTGCCAGCGAGGCACGCGGCCCGCAATCACTGATGTTGGCACGCTGTCGTAACCGATGACCCGCGCAAGCTCCTCGCAGAGGTCTTCGGGGATCGTAATGTCTGTCCGCCAGTGGGGCACGGCCACCCGCCACGCGCCAGTTCCGGTTTGTCCTCTCCCTCCGGGAGAGGATTCAGGTGAGGGTGAGTGAGTGCCGCCGACGAGCACCGCCTCGAACCCAAGCGACCCGAGCGTCTTTTCGATGACCTCGTCAGCCCATTCAACCCCGAGCAGCGACGAGATGCGCTGCCTCGTCAGGAGCACTTCTGTCGCTTCGTTGCCCTTGCCCGGCCACACATCAATGACGCCGTGCGCCGCGTGCCCGCCCGCGACCTCCAGGATCAATCCGACGCACCTGCGCAGGCCAACCTCGGCGAGGCCGTGCCGCAGGCCCTTCTCGAACCGGATGGTCGCCTGCGACGCCAGGCCGAGCCCGCGCGCCGTCCGGCGGTTGTTCGTCGGCTGGAAGTTTGCCGACTCCAGCAGCACATCAACGGTCCGCTCTGATATCTCTGAGTTCGCGCCGCCCATGACGCCCGCAAGCCCTATCGCGTGTTTCGGGTCGGCGATCACTAGCATGTCGGCGGTCAGCTTGCGCTCAACGTTGTCCAGCGTCGTAAGCGTCTCACCCGCGTGGGCGCGGCGCACAGCGACGTGGTGTCCGGACACAAGTGAGTAGTCGAATGCGTGCAGCGGCTGGCCCAGCTCGAACATGACGTAGTTCGTCGCATCGACGACATTGTTGATCGGACGCTCGCCCAGCGCCCGCAGCCTGTCCTGCAACCACTGCGGCGACGGGCCGACCTTCACGCCACGTATCACCGCGGCCGTGTAGCGCGGGCAGAGGTCGGGCGCGTCGATGGTCACTTTCGCCAGTGTATGCACGTCTGGCCCTGACTCTGCATAGCCAAGCGCGGGAGGAGTCGATGTCTTGCCAGTAAGCGCAGCGATGTCCCGCGCCACGCCCATCACGCCCAGGCAGTCGGACCGGTTCGGCGACAACTCAAGGTCGAACACAACATCGCCCAGCACATCGCCAAGCGGCTTGCCTGTCGGCGCAGCCTGATCGAGGACCAGGATGCCCTCGTGGTCGTCGGCGATGCCTAACTCCTTACGAGAAAGCACCATTCCCACCGACTCCACGCCGCGGATCTTCGACGCCTTGAGCTTGCCGGGCTTACCTGTATGGCCGTCGATCACGTCGGCGCCTATGCCGCCGTATGCGATCTTCTGGCGCTCGGCGACGTTCGGCGCGCCGCAGACGACCTCTACCTCGCCCTCGGGGCCGCGGTCGACTGTTACGAGGCGCAGGCGGTCGGCGTTGGGGTGAGGGTTGACCTTCAGCACGCGGCCGACGATTACGCCCGGCCAGGACCGCGTGCGCTCGATGCCTGCGACTTCGACGCCGGCCATCGTCAGCCGCCGTGCGATCTCTTCAGGCGGCAGGTCTATGTAGACATAGTCTCTAAGCCAGGACAGTGGGGCTTTCATTCATGTTCCTAAGTGACTGTCGCCGAAACCCCCTCTCCCAGCGGGAGAAGGTCAGGGTGAGGGAGAAGTTTGGAGACTCTTCTGAAATGCTGACTCAAAACTGGCTCAGGAAGCGGAGGTCGTTCGAGAAGAAGTGCCGGATGTCCTCGATACCGTAACGCAGCATGGCTATCCGTTCCGGCCCCATGCCAAATGCAAACCCGGTGTACTTCTCAGAGTCGTAGCCCACGCCCGCCAGCACTTTCGGGTGGACCATGCCTGCGCCCATGATCTCGATCCAGCCGGACTGCTTGCAGATGCGGCAGCCCTTGCCTGAACAGGCGAAGCAGTCGATCGACATGTCCACGCCCGGCTCGACGAACGGGAAGAAGTCGCATCGGAACCGCACGCGCCGCTCCGGCCCGAATATCCGACGGGCGAACTCGTACAGCGTTCCCTTGAGGTCGGCGAACGTGATGCCCTCGTCCACCGCGAGGCCTTCTACCTGGTGGAACTGCCACTCGTGCGTCGCGTCGGTCGCCTCGAAGCGGTAGCACTTGCCGGGTACTACCACTCGCACTGGCGGCTTCATCTTCTCCATGACGCGGCCCTGCATAGGCGAGGTGTGCGTGCGGAGGAGTGTGCGCTGGCCCGACTCGACCTTTGCGCCTTCGGGCCTGCGCTGGTCTATCCATATCGTGTCCCACTTGTCTCGCGCCGGGTGGTCACGTGGGATGTTCAGGAGGTCGAAGTTGTACCTCTCGAACTCGATCTCCGGCCCTTCGACCGTCTGGAACCCCATCTCGTTGAAGGCGGTGCATATCTGCCGGATGATCTGAGTGGACGGGTGTAGGCGGCCCTGCCGCAGCCTGCGGCCCGGCAGCGTGACATCAAGAGTGTCGCTGGGCGCGGACTGCGTGGACGCTGCCTTTGTCTGGCGCTCTACCAAGCTTGATTCGAGCAGGTTCTTGAGGCTATTGCCAAGGTGACCCGCGTTCATGCGCTGGTCGGGCGGCAGGGTGGCGACGCTACGTAAGAACGCTGTCAGCCTGCCCTTGCGGCCCAGGTACTCCACACGCCATGCCTCGACAGCGCTGGCGTCGGACATGTCGAGCGCACCCAGCGCGGCAATGGCTTCGGCCTTCAGCTTGCCTATGTCTTCCCGGACCGCTTCAGTCAAGTAACTGCTTCCTGCGCACCCAGCGCGGCAATGGCTTCGGCCTTCAGCTTGCCTATGTCTTCCTGGACCGCTTCAGTCAAAAAGCTGCTTCCTATTCATGTCGTCCCTCGCATCGTTTGTCCCTCTCCCAGCGGGAGAGGATTCAGGAGAGGGAGACGCTCAAGTTCCCTGTATACCATCTGAGCCGGGCGCAGCGAGCAATTATACGTGCGCATCGCCTACTGTCCGGCGAGATTACAGCCCCGTTCCCAACACCTTGTCTGGGAAAAGTCTGCCAAGATCAGCCTCATCTCAGACAGAAGTGTGAGGGCGGTATGAAGGCCTTATAGCGCGTATCAGACCGCGCCATCTCAACCGATCTCAGAACAGCTTCCGCGAATACGAAAACCGCATCCGGGCACTCTTGTTGGCCCGACGAAAACCAGCAGCTGGGGCGGCGAGTCAAGTGTTGAATCTGGGCCTAACTCGCGCGCAGATGTAGTGACAAACAATTTGCGTTGATCTAACTTGTTCATGCGTTCAGTTTAGGAATCCCGGCTGTCGGGATTCGCAACAGCCCAAGTAGAGGCAGGAGAGGAACCCATGCAGGCATACTGTATGAAATGCAAGGCGAAGCGCGAAATGTCATCCCCGAAGAAGATCAAGATGAAGAACGGCCGCCCGGCCACACAGGGCGTGTGCCCGAAGTGCAGCACCAAAATGTTCAAGATCGGTGCTTCCTAGTCCGAAATAGCCAGCCGGCCGGCAAATGCTCCTGCGGGCCGGTATGTTCCTCCTTCTCCTGAAGCCCCGTCTCGCCGGGGCTTCAGGTTTTAACGCCGCATTCGCCCTTCAGCCCTCTCCCACCGGGAGAGGGCCAATTGCTGACGTACAGTCATTCCGAGCGAGCCGCGGCGACGAGGAATCCTGGGTGGGGCGGGCCGTGGCAACCAGCGGAAAGAGATTCCTCGCAACGGCTCGGAATGACATTTCGGCGCGTGGCTGAGCAAATCACCCACACAAAGTCGCCCTGTCCGTATACTTGCCGTCGCAATCAATCACTGGCCATTGGAGTTCGTGTTGAAGACAGCAACACTCGGCAAGACGGGACTTAGCATCGGCGTGCTAGGCGCAGGCCTGTCCGAAATCGGATCCGAGTTGTCCCTAGCGGCAGACGATGTCAAACAGGCCGGCGATGTCATCAACCGAGCCCTCGACGCCGGCCTTACATTCCTCGACACCGCCGCCTGCTACAAAGTGAGCGAAGAACTGATCGGCCTGACGGTCGCGGGCAGGCGCAACGAATTCACACTCGCGACAAAGGCCGGGCACGCGTCCGGGCTTCCGACGCCCGACTGGACATACGAGACGGTAGCCGCCAACATCGACCGCAGTCTCGTCCGTATGAAGACTGACCGCCTCGACCTTGTGCAGTTGCACTCATGTGGCGTGGATGTGCTCGACAAGGGCGATGTCATCCGGGCGCTGCAAGACGCTCGCAAGGCCGGCAAAGTACGGTTTCTCGGATACTCGGGCGACAACGAGGCAGCCCACTGGGCGGTCGACTCCGGCCACTTCGACACGCTTCAGACCAGCCTCAACCTCGCCGATCAGCGCGCTCGCACGACCGGACTGCTCAAGAAAGCCGAAGCCCGAAAGATGGGCATCATCATCAAGCGTCCTATCGCGGGTGGCACCTGGGGCTCGGTGAAGAAGGGCAGGGCGAACTCACGCGTCCGCGGCTATGACGATGCCTACTTCACGCGCAACAGCGAGATGGCGGCGGTCGGCCCTGTCCAGGGAGAGCCTGCCGACCCTGTCGAGTTCGCGCTCGGCTTCACCTTTTCGCACCCGGAAGTAGACGTGGCGATCGTCGGGACCAAAGACCCGCGTCACATGGAGTCGAACCTCAGGCTCGTAAATGCTGGCCTGAAAGTAGACAAGGGCGCGATAGACGAGATGCACAGGCGCTTCGACAGGCTCGGCGGCGAGTGGCGGCAGCTGGGCTAGGCGCCATACCCACCGCAGCGGCGCGTGTGCCCTCTCCGGCCGGGAGAGGGTTCGGGTCAGGGACAGTTGCTGCATACTGCCTCGCGCTGAAATGTCATTCTGAGGTCGCAACCGAAGAATCCCGTTCTGGGTGCCGCGCGATGATCCGGGTACGGGATTCTTCGCTTCCGCTCAGAATCACATAGGTCCGAGTGCCCCTTGCGCGAGACGCACTGCACTGAGCACCCTGAGCCTGTCGAAAGGACGAAGATCGTCCCACCCTCTTGCCTACGCGCCGCGCGTCGTCCACCATTGCGGCGGCTGTCACCTACACAACCGGCTCCGCCGGATACCGCGCCTCGCTCTGAGCACGAGACGCAGATCGGACACCACGCCATGAAAATCACAGACGTCACGATCACCCTATTCACCTGGGACAACATCCCCGCCACGACCTACGGCCGCCACACGGGACGCATGCCCAGCACCAGCGACATGGGCCTCGTGACCATCCGCACCGACGAAGGCGTCGAAGGCCACGCGTTCCTCGGCAACTCAAGCAGGGCAGCGTCCAACGACGCGCAGTCGTTGATCAACTTCCTCAAGCCGCTGCTCATGGGCCAGGACCCACTCGACCGCGAAAAGCTCTACTACCTCACCATGCTGCGCGGCCGCAACACAACCCTGCGTTGCATCGGCGCGGTTGACCTCGCGCTCTGGGACATCGCCGGCAAAGTGGCGAAGCTGCCGCTCCACAAGCTCATGGGTTCGTACCGCAGTTCAGCGCCCGCCTATGCCAGCTCGTCCGTACACCCCGCGCCTAAGGACTACGCCGACGAAGCGGCCATGTTCAAGTCGCAGGGCTGGAAAGCCTACAAGATCCACCCACCGACGGACCCCGACCTCGACATCAAGGTCTGCGAAGCCGTCCGCAAGGCCGTGGGCGACGACATGGTTCTCATGCTCGACTCCACCTGGGCCTACGACTACCCATCGGCGCTCAAAGTCGGCCTCGCTGTACAGGCGCTGGGCTACCTCTGGTATGAGGACCCGCTGGCGGAGGACGATATCGAGGGCTACGTCCGGCTCAAGCAGCAGCTACACATACCGCTGATGGCGACCGAGGCCCACCCCGGCGGCCTTACGACGTACGCGCCGTGGCTAATGGCGCGCTGCACCGACTACCTGCGCGGCGACCCCGCTGTGAAGGGCGGGCTGACCAGCTGCCTGAAGACGGCGCACCTGGCCGAGGCGTTCCACCTGAACTACGAGGTGCACCACGGCGGCAACTCGCTGACGAACGTCGCGAACCTGCACCTGATCATGGCCATCAAGAACTGCGAGTACTTCGAAGTGCTGCTTCCCTCCGGCGCGCAGAAGTACGGGCTGGTCGAGGACATAGAGGTCGACCGTGAGGGCATGGTCCACATAGCGCCGTTCAACACGCCCGGCGTCGGCGCAAAGATCGACTTCGACCTCATCAAGCGCAAGCAGATCGCCGTGCTGAGGTAGGGGGCGCGCATCGCGGGCTGCCGGCCCTCTCCCACCGGGAGAGGGTTTGGGTGAGGGACATTTGCCTATCGCGCTTGCGGTCATCCCGCGATTGGGACGCCGCTTGCCGCGCCGGTCGTTGTCCTGATCGAGCCGGAAGGCCTGTCCTGATGACAATCAGGGAGGGGCTTGGGGTGGCTGTCTAGTCCTCTCTGTACCGCCCCTGATTTCCTGGACACCGGCGTAATGGTAATCAAGCGGCCTCACCTGCCTGTGCGAGCAACCTGACAC
>SXGR01176982.1_pt1 | contig 20799 bp, 19 predicted proteins | sample 3174711 | NCBI WGS metagenome assembly SXGR01 (sample SAMN11356860, study PRJNA531348) | freshwater metagenome | isolation source: freshwater sample F1-60 | place: China: Fuxian Lake, Yuxi | collected 2017-12-25 | reverse complement strand
GAAGGGGTTCATCCGCGCCGAGACCTACTCGGTCGCCGACCTCGTCGAACTCAAGACCGAGAAGGCGATTCGCGAGGCGGGCCGGCTGCGCAGTGAGGGGAAGGCCTATGTCATGCGCGACGGCGATGTCGTGCACTTCCTGTTCAATGTGTGACCGCACTGAGAAGTCGCCGCTCGCACGCAAAACTGGCCCGTTCCGAGGAAGAGGAGTCTTCGCATGCCGGTCTCTGTTGCTGAGTGGCGTCTCGGAAGGCCGACGACTCGGGTTGACGCGCATCCCCGATTGGATTGCCCACGCCTGTCCCCCGACCCGCCACCCTCGGAGTCACGGTGTTAGGGCAGCGCCCTCGGCGCGAGTTTGAGCGCGCACCGAAGGCGCGCGAGGTACTCGTCGAGCGCGATCTCGACGCCGCCGAGTGAGAGCGTGTGCGGATTCGAGTACTGACAGTCCAGTAGAGCGAACCCTGCCGCGCGCAGCGCACGCACGAGTTCAACCAGGCAGACCTTGCTTGCGTCGGTGCCACCGAGGTCGGGTCGACAGAACATGCTCTCGCCGAAAAACGCGCCGCGCAATGCGATGCCGTAGAGGCCACCGACCAACCGCTCGCTTCGCCACGCCTCAACGCTCTTGGCGAAGCCGCGCTCGTGAAGCGTCTCGTAGCACGCGGCAAGTTCCGGCGAGATCCAGCTCCGGTTCTCGCTCGAGCGCTCACGCGCGCATGCGGCCACCACCTCGCGAAACGACTGATTCCAGGTCACGCCGAATCGGCCCGAGCGCACGCGCCTCGCCAGCGACGAGGGGACCCGGATCCCGCCCGCTTCGAGCGAAAGCACGCAACGGGGTTGGCAAACAAACAGGTCGATCTGCCCGGAATCGGGATCTGCCATCGGAAACGCCCCATGGCAGTAGCCCTCAAGCACCTTCATGGGGTCCAGCGCCGAACTCATTGCCCCATCCCTCGTAGGCACAGGGGCTGCTCCGGCGCGGCAAGCCCTTGCCGGAAGTGGGCATTTCGGTAGACTCGCCCCTCCTCATTGAGGGGCCGTCGGTGACGGACGATCAAGGGCCATGGGCCAGATCGCCGGCGCCGCAAGGGGCGTCTTGGCGCGGCCAGAAGACGCTCCAGCCTAGAGGAATGCCGCGGCAAGGGTCCCCACGACGGGCGCCCGACCCCGCGTCGAGCGTGTCCGTCGTCGGTTGATCCGACGCGGCGTAGCCGGTGAACGCACGGCTTCGCTGACCCCACTGGCGTTCCCACCTCCTTCGGGACGGCGCGACTTCGCAGACGCCAACTGAGCGGATCTTCCCACGCCGACTCTACGATTCGGCAGTGCCACTGGCCCATGGTGTAACGGTAGCACAGGAGATTTTGGTTCTCCTTGTCCTAGTTCGAATCTAGGTGGGCCAACTCCCACTCCCCCCGGTCAACCGCAATGAGCAATCAGCGCCGAGACAAGTACGCATCCGTCGCGGTCATTCTGGCCGCCGGCAAGGGCACGCGCATGAACAGCGATATGCCCAAGGTGATGCACCGCGCGCACGGCAAGCCGCTCGTGGAGTGGGTTGTGGATGCGGCGGTGGCTTCCGGTTCGACGCGCGTCATCCTCGTGGTCGGTCACGAAGAGCAAGTCGTCCGCGCGCACTTCGCGGGGCGATCCGAGATTGAGTTCGTCACACAGTCGCCGCAACTTGGCACCGGACACGCTGTCGATCAAGCGCGACCGCTTCTGACGGAGCTTGAGGCAACGGCGAAGTTGCTCGTCCTCTGCGGCGATGGTCCGCTGATTACGACATCGACGATCCGCGCGCTGCTCGATGCGCACTCGTCTGCCGGCGCTGCCGCGACGCTTGCGACGAGCGTCATTCCAGATCCCACTGGCTACGGCCGCATTACGCGCGATGCGTCGGGCCGCTTCCGCGCGATCGTGGAGGCGAAGGACTGCACGAAGGACGAACTCGCGATCCGCGAAATCAATCCTTCCTACTACTGCTTCGAGAAGACGGCGCTCCTCGACGCGCTCGGCCGCCTCGACAACCGCAATGCGGCCGGCGAGTACTACATCACGGACACGCTGCAACTCCTGAAGGCGTCGGGGCGCGTTGTGCATGTCGTCGACGCTGTGCCGCCTGAGGAAGTGCTCTCCGTCAACACACCTGCGCAACTCGAGGAGGTCTCGACCATCCTCAGATCGCGCGGTTCGTCCTGTTGCACGACTGCCCCCTGCTGCTCCAATCCCACGGAGGCCACACGATGAGTGTCAGCGACCGAGAGCAACTCAAGATCTTTGCCGGATCATCCGGAAGACAATTGACGCGGGCCATGTGCGATCACCTCGGGCTGCCCGTCGGGCAGGCGCAGATCTCCGTCTTCCCCGATGGCGAGATCCTGGTCAAGCTCGACGAAGATGTGCGCGGGCGAGACTGTTTCGTCGTGCAGTCGACCTGCGAGCCCGTCAACCAGAACTTGATGGAACTCCTCGTGTTCATCGACTGCCTCCGCCGCGCGAGTGCCAGGCGCATTACGGCGGTCATCCCCTACTGCGGCTACGCGCGGCAGGACCGCAAGGACGAAGGGCGCGTTCCCATCACGGCGAAACTCGTGGCGAACCTCATCACGACCGCGGGCGCGCAGCGGGTCCTGTGCATGGACCTCCACGCCGCGCAAATCCAGGGGTTCTTCGACATTCCCGTCGACCATCTCTCGGCGGCGCCTGTGATCAGCGACCACTTTCGAAGGATCCGCGGCGAGCTCGGCGAACTCACGATCGTCTCGCCCGATGTCGGCAATGTGAAGGTCGCCAACATGTACGCCAACCTTCTCGGCGCGGACCTCGCGATCATCGACAAGCGGCGCCATTCCGGGTCGAAGGTCTCCGTCAAGAACCTCGTCGGCACCGTCGACGGAACGACCGTGCTCATGTTCGACGACATGATTTCCACCGCGGGCACGGTGTGCGAAGCGGCGCGCGTGGTCATGGAAAACGGCGCGCGCGGCGTACAGGTCGCGTGCACGCACGGCCTCTTTGTCGGCATCGCGTGCGAACGGCTCATGGAGAGCCCTATCTCCCGCATTGTGTCGACCGACACGATCCCCGATGGGACCCGCAACGCAACGCTGGCCAGCAAACTCACCGTCCTTTCTGTCGCCCCGTTGCTCGGCGAAGCCGTGCACCGGATCCACCATGATCAGTCCATCTCCGCGCTCTTCTCGCATGGCGCGGGATTGAAACGATGAACCAACCACAGGAGCTATCACCATGAGCAACGAAGTCCCCGTCATCGACGCCAAGCCCCGTGAACGAATGGGCTCTCGCTATACCAAGCGCTTGCGCGCTGCCGGTCAGTTGCCGGCCATCGTCTACGGCCACGGCAGCACGCCGACCGCCATCGCCGTCGAGAGCAAGCCGGTCTTGGCGGCCCTCCATCGCGGCCTCCATGTCTTCGAGCTCCGCCACGCGGGCGGAACCAACGAGACTTGCCTGGTGCGCGACCTCCAGTTCGGATGGTTGGGTGACGATGTGATTCACATCGACTTCGCCCGCGTCAATCTCGACGAAGAGGTGACGGTCAGCGTCGCGCTGAACTTCGTGGGCATTCCCGAGGCGGCCAAGAAGGTCGGCAGCGTCTTGACGCACGACATCTCCGAACTCGAACTCCGCTGCAAGGTGCGCGACATTCCAGAGTCGATCCGTGTCGACCTCACGACGCTTCAGGGTGACATCATGACCGTCGCGCAGCTCAAGCTTGCGCCAGGTCTCACCGCCGTGAGCAACCCCCACGCGGCACTCGCGCGCATCGTCGTCGTCCTTGAGGAAGCTGCGGGAGAGGCCGCCACGGCCACAACCGCCGCCGAGCCAGAAGTGCTCACGGCGAAGAAGGAAGAAGGCGCCGCTGCAGCAGCCGGCGACGACAAGAAGAAGGCCGCACCCGCCGAGGACAAGAAGAAGTAGGCCTCTGCGGCCTCCTCCTTCCCACCAAGGAAATCACCGTGAAGCTTGTCGTCGGCCTAGGCAATCCCGGTCCCGAGTACGCGCGCACGCGCCACAACCTCGGCTACGAAGTGCTCGACTCACTGGCGAGGCGCTTTGTGGACCCGTCGTGTGCCGTCGCGCGTTCGAAGTTTCAGGGACTCGCGCTCGAGGCCGAGATCGCGTCGGAAAGAGTGCTGCTTCTCAAGCCCACGACCTTCATGAATCGGTCGGGGCGGAGCGTCGCTGAAGCCGTCGCCTTCTTCAAGCTCGAGCCAGCCCGTGACCTCATGGTCGTGGCCGACGACATCGACCTTCCGTGCGGCACGATTCGTGTGCGCGCCGAAGGCGGTGCGGGCGGCCACAACGGCCTCGCGGACATTCTTGGCGCACTGGGGTCTCCCCAGTGGAATCGCTGCCGAATCGGCATCGATGCGCCCGGGATCATTCCCCAGGCCGACTATGTACTGGGCCGACTCACGGAGACCCAAGAGCCCCTCGCGGCGCAGAGTGTCCATCTCGCATGCGAAGCCGTCGAGCACTGGTGCCGCGACGGCATCGCCTCCACCATGAACCGATACAACCGTTCAACGATCACCAACAACGCATAGGAGCCATCATGTCCACCACATCCACCAAGACCATCGTCCGTCAATATGAGGGAATGTTCCTCTTTCCGCAATCCGCCACCGCCGACCTGGAGGGAGCGGCCGACCATGTCAAGGAGTGCATCACGCGCCACGGCGGCGAAATCGTGAGCCTCGTGAAGTGGGACGAGCGCCGGCTCGCCTTCGACATCAAGGGCAACAAGCGCGGCGTGTACTTCCTGGCCTACTTCACCGCGCCGACTGCGAACCTCGCGGCCATCGAGCGTGACTGCGTCCTCTCGGAGCGCTTGCTGCGCACACTGGTCGTCAAGGCCGACCATCTCTCGCGCGAGCAGATGCAGGATGCCGAGGGTCAGGCGCGGCTCGTCATGGAGTCCAAGCTCCGACGGCAGGCGGCCGAGGCTGGCGAAGGCGAAGGCCACGAGGCATCGCCAGGGTCGGCAGCACCCGCTGCACCCCCGGCCGAGAGCTGAGCCGCTGCAGGGAGCGAACCTGCGGTCAGGAAATTCGGGCCGCATTGGCGATCGCGCATCCTGCGTGGCTAGGATCAGTCGCGAGGAGACACACAATGGCCAGTTACAACAAAGTCCTTCTGATGGGGAATCTCACGCGCGATGTCGAGCTGAAGCATGTGGCGGGCAACCAGGCTGTCGCTGAGATCGGCCTAGCGGTCAATCGCCGCTACAAGACCAAGGAAGGCGAGGAGCGCGAAGAGACGACCTTCGTCGACTGCGAAGCCTGGGGGCGCACTGCCGAGGTCATGAAGCAGTATCTGTCCAAGGGTCGACCGGTGTTTGTCGAGGGTCGCCTCAAGCTCGACCAATGGAAGGACAAGGACGGCCAGAACCGTTCCAAGATGCGCGTGGTGATCGAGAACTTCCAGTTCATCGGCGGTCCGGCCGGCGGCGGATCCGCGGGCGGCCCCCAGCGCGGCGACGGCGCACAGCGGTCGGAGAGCCATTCGGCACACTCGACCGAAGAGCACATCGCCACGCAGGGCGAAGACATCCCGTTCTGACGCGCAGCGAGGCGCCGCCTCGCGACGCCCACCTCAGTGACCCCATAGGATCGTGGCATGCACGATCCAATGCTTCACCTTGAGAGCCGCTGCATCCATGGCGGTCAGGCCCCCGACCCCACGACCGGCGCGGTCAGGCCGCCGATCTACACCTCGTCGACCTTCGTGCAGGAGTCACCGGGGGTCCACAAGGGATTCGAGTATTCGCGCAGCCACAATGTGACGCGGTTCGCCCTCGAGCGCTGCCTCGCCAACCTTGAGTCGAGCGGGTTGGCCGAGAGCGACGATCGCACCTCAGGTGGATTTGCGTTCGCGAGCGGCCTTGCAGCGATCGGTACCTGCCTCGAACTCCTCGATGCGGGGGCAACAATCCTCTGCATGGACGATGTGTACGGCGGGACGAACCGCCTGCTGCAGCGCGTACGAAGGCGCTCGCAGGGACTCAAGGTCGTGCTCACCGACTTGAGCGATGTGGACGCACTTGAGCGCGCAGCGAAAGAACACCGCCCCGCCATGATCTGGGCTGAGACACCGACGAACCCGACGCTGAAGATCGTGGACATCGGCGCGGTGGCACGAGTGGGTGCGGCGTGCGGAGCCATCACCGTCGTCGACAACACCTTTGCGTCGCCGATCCTCCAGCGCCCACTCGAGTCCGGGATCGACATCGTGATGCACTCGGTCACCAAGTACATCGGCGGACACAGCGATGTGGTCGGCGGAGCGCTCGTCACGCGGCGGCTTGATCTGGCAGAGCGGCTGCGCTTCATGCAGAACGCCATCGGCAGCGTGATGGGGCCCTTCGACGCGTACCTCACGCTGCGCGGCGTGAAGACGCTTGCGCTCCGTATGGCCCGTCACTGCGAGAGCGCGATGTCGATTGCCAAGTGGCTCGAGCGACAGAACGCCGTCGACCGCGTGGTCTATCCGGGCTTGGCCTCGCACCCGCACCATGCACTTGCCGCGGCACAGATGCGCCTCAACGGCGCCAGCGCGTTCGGTGGCATGATCACGATCTTCGTGAAGGGCGGCCTCCCGGAAAGTCGCCGATTCCTCGAGCAGGTGCGGATGTTCTCGCTCGCCGAGAGTTTGGGCGGCGTCGAGAGCCTCATTGAGCACCCAGCGATCATGACGCACGCGAGCGTGCCTGACGCTGAGCGACACGCGCTCGGGATCAGCGACTCGCTCGTGCGGCTCTCGGTTGGCATCGAGCGGGTCGATGACCTGATCAACGACCTCGACCAGGCACTGAAGGCGTGCTGACCGGCGGATTCGCGGCGGCCGCCGCGCGGCGCCACCCCGACACGCGCCAATAGCACTGCGCGGGATCGACCCCGAACACTTCTTGGGCGCTGCCGAGCGGTGCGTCGACGCTCGCGTTCCCTTCACCCAGGACGAGTGCGTCGGCCCATGAGTGGGGATCGTGGAGGACGAGCGCGCGCTCGAGCCTGAGAAGCGCATCGTTTGCGTCACTCGAGAGTGGCGGCGGCGTGCCCTTGACATACTCGTCGGCCAGCCGACCGAACTCGGTCGCACCCCCTGGAAATGCCGAGATGACCCGATCAAAAAGGGTTCGCGCCTTCGCGTCCTTCAGACGATCCTCCACACGCCGACCATACCCGCGCCGGAACTGTGCGATGGCATCGACCACGGCCTGTCGTACTGGCGCCCCTGCACCGCCGAACGCGCGAACATCCGCGGCGCCGACACTCCCAACCGTTGCTCCGTGCCGCCGCGCGATCGCGCGCCACTGCGCGGCGCGCTGGGCCGCCTCAGGTGAAGGTCCATCCTCAAGCGCCGCAAGCAGCAGCGCCGCCGAGGCGATGGTGTGGCGATCCCCGAGAACCCCCGCCAGTGACGCGAGTTGGCGGGCCAAGAGCCGGGCTCCCTCTGCGTCGACACTCGCGAAGACTTCCTCGGCCAGTTCGAGATACTCGCGCGGCCGCGAAGGATCGAGCGATTCGAGGCGGTCCTTCCACCTGAGCGCGATCGGCGGGGCCACCGCGTCGGCAAGATTGGCGTGGTCGGTTGAAGTCGGATCCTCTGGTGATGCCGCTCGTGGCGATGTGACGCCCATCTCAAACGAATCGATCTCGAGGAGTCCGCGCGCATTCGCGATGGCTTGCGCGAGCGCGCTCTCGGCCATGGCGCGATCTTGCGACGCATCGACGACAGCGCGCTGGATGGCGCGTGCGTCGCTCGGGCGTCGCTGCGAGAGTTCGTTCGCACGCATGTGAAGGAGGGCCGTCAGGTTCTCAACGAGGGCATGGAGGGCTCCGCTGTCGATGTCGGTGGACCAGACATTCGTGCCGCGCGTGGACGACGGTGCGAGGTCTCGCACGCGCGAGGCAAGGCTGCCCGAGACCCGCGCACGACCCCCCTGCGCCCGAAGTGCCGCGCCAAGCGCCGCCTCAAGCGCGCGCTGCGATTCATCGATCTGGGTCAGGCGCGACCCTCGGCCAACGAGGATTGATGTGAGCAAAGCGGCGCGCGTCGCCGCCGAACCGCCACTTCCCTGCGGGTCGACTCCAGAGATGGCGCGCAAGAGTCCCGAGCACGCCGGATCCGCCGTGAGTTCAGCGAATCGCTCCTCGACGGCCTCGGCGGTGTCGAGGGATCCCCTGCCTCGTTCGATGAGCACGGTTCGTGCGAGCGAACGAAGCGCACGACTTGGACCCTTGAGCGCCTCGTGCACGAGTGTCCGTGCATCGAGCGGCCCGGGCGCGTTGGGCCGCGTCCTGTAGGTGCGAAGGACCGCCGCACGAGCTTCGGTAGGACCGCTCATGCGCTTCAACTGGATCTCGAGTTGCCCATCGTCTGCCCCGGCAGTCGGATGTGTCGGCGGCGGCGATGCGGGGACACTCACGACCGCCGCATCCGGGAGCGTGTCGAGCAATCGCGCGGCTTGCTCGTCATCACCGGCGATGAGCCACAACGCTGCCGCGTGAAGCGCCACGAGCCGCTCAACGAGCATCGCCTGCCGCAACGGCGATCCCAGCGGATCTCCACGCAACCGCCGCGATGGATCGAGCGGACCGATCTCCAAATCGGTGACACGAATGGCGGCGGAGGCAGCGCGCTGCCATCGCTGCCTCAGTGCCCGCGCGGCCTCGTTCGAAGGCGGCGATGTCGGCGCGGGATTCGCGGTGTCTTCCGTCGCGACGGCACCACGAAGTTGGCCCTGTGGATCCCTCTGAGGGGCGCCTTCGGTCCTCGACGCATCTGGGGCGGGAGTCGGACCCGCGGGAGCCGTCTCCGGCGGTGGCGGAGTCGGAGGCGTGCGCTCAGGAGCACCGCGCGTGGCCGTCACGATCTCGGCGATCAGAACGATCAGAGAAATCACGACGACGAGCAGGAGTCCCCACGGCGCGCGCTGTTGGTCCTCAGGGTTCCCGAGATCGAGCTGGATCGGCTCGCCTTCGGCATGCGTCGAGAGCGGCGGCGCGAGAGTGCTTCGGCGCGCAGCCGCGAGGAAGAGCCGCGCCCGCCGCGGATCGCGTCGCATGAGCACCATCGGGACGAGGGCTGCCCGAGTTCCCGTGCCCGCGCGCGCCTCGCGACCACGCGACGGCGATGGGAGACCGCTCACAAGCCGATACGCCGCCGCCTGGATCTCCTCGCGGTACGCCTTCAATTCCTCGGCCGAGACGCCGCCGAGTGCGGAGCCCTTGGCGAGTCGCGCGCGACCGGCCTCAATGATCGCGCGACGCGATGCCCCATCGCGCACGCCAAGCAGGGCACCATCATCGGCGCCTTCGGGAAGTCCCAAGAGTCGACGCGCGATGCTCATGGCGAGGATCCTTGGATCCCGCGCCCGACGGCGAGCCGTTGCGCGAGCGCTTTGAGCCGCGCCCCGCCGAGACCGGGACCCCACTCCGGAACGAGGACCGCATGCTGCTCGAGCACCCGGCGCGCCTCCACGGGATCGGTGCGCGCGAGCAGTTCGCACATGTCGGCCTTTCGCATGAACCACTCGTCAGACCGTTCGGGGAGGCCACCGACAAGTCGAGCGAGCGCGGCGAAGGCATCGTCGAACTGACCGAGCGCCATCGCCGCATCCGCAGTCAGCGAGATGGCGCTCGCGTCGTCGGGGCGGTGCGCGAGGACTTCCTTGGCGAGATTGAGCGCCTCGGTGTCGAGCGCCGTGGCCACCTCGCGCGACGGCTCGTCGGCGGCACCGGGCCCGGCGCGCCGTGCGCGCGCCTCATTGAGCAGCGCGCGCCCGAGCGCAATGGTGGCAGCGTCCGCGCGCGCGGCATCCCCTCCGCGCTGCGCCGCATCACGAAGGCATCGTCGTGCCGCTGTCAGTGCACGAGCCAGATTCGCGCCGCCTCCCTCGGGAATCGAACCCTCCGCGTCCATCCGCTGCACTCCAGCGACAAAGAGCGCTTCACCGATGGGGCGCCAAGTCGGATCCCCGAGCGATCGCACATCGTCGAGTGCCTGCATGGCCTCGACGACTTCGCGCGCCTCGATCGCGAGGCTCAGCCGCCGCACCGCCAGTTCGCTGCGCAAGTCCGAGGGCTCCTGCAAGCGCGGATATCGCGTGGCGACCTCCGCGAGCAGCGCCCGCGCGGTGTCGAGGTCGCGCACCGCGGGGTCGAGGGCCGCCTCAAGTTGCTGCCGGACCACAAGGTCCATGCCACCCGCGGGCCACTTCGCGGCCGGGAGTCTGGTGATGCCGAGGAGCCGCAGCGCCTCGTTGCGTCGCGCCTCACCCGTGGCGCCTCGGAACCGTTTGTAGAGGAGCGTCGCCGCCTCTTCGCGAAGCGCCACCGAGTGGCTGTCGCCGCCCATGAGTCGGACGATGCTGTCGACCAGTGCGCCATCGCGGTACGCATCGGGAGCACGCGCGAGCACCGCGAGCGCCGCGTCGGCGTGAAGCCCCTCGGGATACTCGCGCAGGTAGCGCCGTGCGAGTTCCGTGCGCCGCAACTCGCCGTGGTGCTCCTTCGATGGGCACGCCCCGAGATCCGCGCTGCGCAGCGCCATCCAGAGTGCTTCGTCCGCACGCACACCCGCGCGAGAGGCTGCGGCCGCCTCGAAACTGTCGGCGGCATCACAGTGTTGGAGCGATCCGAGTTGACTCCACGCCAGCAACTCGGCAAGCGCGCCGAGCACGCGGCTGCCCGGCTCCGCAGTCGCCGCCGCCGCGGACAGTTCGCGCGTCGCGGTCACCAGGAACGGCCTCGCGCGAACCGCATCGCCTGCACTTCGTCCCTGTTCGTAGGCCTCAATGCCTCGACATAAGTGAGCCGTGAACGAGTCGCCCTCAGCCAGAGAAGGAATCGCGACGGCCGCGAGGCGCACCGCGTGGAGTTCGCCACGCGCCGCCGCGTACTCGAGTGCACTCTGGGCCAGCGCCATCGCCCCCGGCGCGTCCTTCGATTGAACCGCTGCGCGAATGCCCCCTCCCACCGCATCGGTCGCCCGCAGCGTGCACGATGGATCCATCAGCGCCTTTTGCGCGGCCTCGTAGTCCTCGGCATCGATGAGTGCCCCATACCTCCACGCGCCGTGTTCGCGCAGACCTGACCACACTTCGTCCGTGTCGAGCAGATCGAACCACCCCGAGGCCAGCGCGAACGACCCGGTGAGCGCCTTCGTCAGGGCCATGCCGAGGATGGAGTGCGCGTAGTACTCCTCGGCACGCAGATCCACCGAGGTGTCGCCCGGCTCGGGAAACGGAAGCCCGGTCTCGAGGATTTCGGCCCACTGCGTGAGTGCATCCTGCAGCATCGCGTCGCGGAGTGCTGGCTTCGCGGCGGGGCACGGCCCACCCTTGCGCGTCAGCCAGAGATTCCAGTAGTCGCACCAGTTCCGGAGGAACCGCACTTCGAGCAGTTGCTGTTCATGTTGGTCCACCCGGACGGCGGACTCTTGTCGCTGCGCATCGTCGGCTCCCGTGGCAAGGCGTCGGTCCTCGTCAATCAAACCTCGGAGACGCGTGACGAAATGCCCCAGCGGATCTCGCGCGCGGGCAAGCAGCGCCCACGCGCGCGCGCCCGCTTCGCTCCCGCGATCTCCGGCGCGCACCTTGTCGATCTCCTTGAGCGCAAGTCGGTACTCAGCACGCGCCATTGCCAGGCGCAGGTCGATCTCGTCAGCGTGCTGGCCCCGACCGAGGAAACGGAGCACGCGCTCGCGCAAGTCAGCGAGCTTCTCTTCGTCGGACGCCGTCGCGAGCATCCGCTCATACGCCTCGGACAGCCGCGCCATGGCGGCCGGGTTTGTCGTGGGCGATTGACGGGTGTCCTCCTCGAGGGCTGCTGCCAAGAGCCCATCGAGCCCCGCTTGCGTCAGCCACTCAGTAAGGACGCGCGACTCCTCGGCGCGAGCGACTTCATCGTCGGCGCGTGCGTGGGCCGAAGCGACCACGCACAACGCGATCGCGGTCGCGTGGAGCCACCATCGCGCGCACAACGACCCTTGGATCGCGTCAGCTGCCCTGCGCCACATATGACACCTTGACGAATCCCGCGTCGCCCGCCGCCTGCATGGCGGCAGCGACCGAGGCCACGGGCGGCCCCGCGTGCACCCTGATGACGAGGCCAACCTCATGCGGCAGTTGACGCAGCACCGCCGCGAGTTCGTCTCGCGTTCGCAGGGCGCGGCTCCCGATGCGGAAGATCGGACCCGAAGCATCGCTGGTGACATCAACGGTCTGCGGGCTGAGCGCGCTCCCGTGATGCCCCGCCCGCGAGCGCGCGACCTCAGCCATGAGGTGCGACTCCTGCCCGCCGACGCTCGTGGTGAAGAGGAAGTACGACAGGAGCAAGAAGGTCGCATCGATCATGCTCGTCATGTCGAGCGAAACCGTGCCGTGGAACCCACGCCGCGAGCGAGCACCAATCTTCACGGCGACTCTCCTTCGCGGTAGACGGTCGCAAGTCGGATGGAACGGCACCCGGCTGATCCGAGCGCCCCCATCACGGCATTGAGACGCGCGGCTGGGGCGTTCCGATCAGCCCGAACGACGGGAATCGCCGAGGGATCCGCGTCGCGCGCCGCCTTGGCCCTGAGCAGCAACTCTTCGTCCGAGACGAGCTCGTCCTGGATGGTGACCCGACCGTTGGCGTCGAGGTTCACAACGACGCCCGAGGCTTCGCGACCCGCCTCGTCGGCCCCCCGTTCGCGCGGGAGGTCGAGTTCCGATGCCGCCAGTTCGGCGAGCTGCGAGGTCGTCAGGAAGAAGATCAGCAGCAAAAACACAACATCGATCAACGGTGTCATGTCGAGCGCCAGCGGCGCACGGCGTGTGCGTGTGATGCGCATCAGGTGTGCGGAGCCTCGCTCGACAGCGCGTGACCCTCGACTTGCTCGAGCGCCATCGCCAATGGCTCAAGGGCCCTCCCCGCATCGGACGCCGCACGATCGATGCGCCGTCGAAGCAGCGAGTGAACCATCACGCACGGGATCGCCACGACGAGTCCCTGAAATGTCGTGATCAGGGCGATCGAGATGTTGGTGGCGAGCGTCTCGTAGTACGAGCTGCTCTTGGTAGCCACCGTTGCGACGGTCTCGAACGCACCGATCATCCCCTGGACGGTGCCAAGGAGCCCAAGGAGCGGCGCCACACTCGCGATGACGGCGATCGTGTCGATCGCCCTGAACAGGCGCGCGGTTTCATCTTCACCCGCGTCTTCCATGGCCGCGCGCGCCTCGAGGCCCCCGAGCGGCCCGCGCAGAGCGCGCTCGATGCCGGCCGCGGCGATCCGCCCGACAAAGGTGTCACCTGACTCGCTGCGGCAGTTCTCCAACGCCGCGCGAAAGTCCCGCGCTTCCGCGTGAGCTCGCAGTCGTCGCACTTGGCCGTCGGGAACCAAGCGATCGCGACGAGTGCGCAGTGCCGCCGCAATGGCGATGGCCACGGCCACGACACTCAGCGCGAGGATGACATAGCCAATGACGCCGCCACCCTCGATGTACTTGAAGAAAGTCACGGTGTTGCTCCTTGCCCATCTGGGCTTGCGATGGTTGGATCGTTGATGGCCCGCAGGACGGCGGCCGATTCGTCGTCACCGATACGAGAGAGCGCCACCGCGGCCTGCGCGCGCGCGGCCGCGGCGAGTTGCGGCCATTCGGCGTCATACGCGGCAGCGACGGTCAGCATGCGCGCGACCCCGATGCGGACGACATCCGGATCCGTCTCGACGCATTGGCTTCGACCGATGGCGTAGATGGCCACGGCCCGTGGCGCTCCCTCGAGGCTGCGGAGCACGCTCTGGAGCACCGACCGCCCCCGCTTTCGCGCCGATGGCTCGGTCGACACGGCGTCGGCCCACGCCTCAAGGATTCGCAGTGCCCTGCGTCCTTGCGCGCGAGCGTCAATGGTCGTCGACGGCGTGCCCTCTTCGGGCGACTCGGCGCCCTTCGCAGCCCCCGATGAAACCCCCACCCCAGAGTCGGCCGAAGCGATTCGCGCGGCCGCCTCGAGGAGGCGCGCTTCGACTCGATCCCCTCTCGCGACCGCCTCGGCCGCTGCACGGACCAGCACACCCTGAGCCTGAGCGGCACGCGAACCGTCGAGGAACGCGGGAAGCACAGTGAGCACAAGCCCAGTCTGAGCCTCCACCGGATCGCCGCCGCCGATCCACTCGCGCGGCAGCGGCTGCGTCGCGCGCGACCCTGCGGTGACGAGAGCCGCGACGAGCGAGCGCGGGAGGTCGTCCGCCGCCGCCGCTGATGTCCGCGCAAGGCCTTCCATCGCGAGGGCACGGAGGAGTTGCGCATCGACCGACACTGCCGCGAGTGCGAGCGCGAACTCGGCACGCGCTCCGTCGAGGTCGCCCCGTGAAAGCCGAGAGCGTCCGCGCCAGAGTGAACGACCCAGCTCGATGCGTGTGGCCCGCTCATTCGATGGCGCCGTCGTTTCGAGGCGTTCAACTTGGTCCCAGCGAAATGAGAGGGCCGGCGTGGTTGGATCGTCTTGGGCGCGCACCGAAACCCCGTCGGGTCCCTCGCCCGCGAGGAACCCGACGATGCGCGCGCCGCCATCACGAAGGTCCACCGTGCACGGCGGCGAAAAGAGCGCACACGCGCTCGCAAGTGATGTCATCCATGTGGGCGCCAACCGGAAGACCATCACGGCGTTCCCGGATTCACCACGGCGAAGGTCCCGCCGGTCTCGGAGGCGATGCGTCGAAGCGGTGCGGTCGCCGCGGCCTGACCGAACGCGATGCAGTGGATGATGGTGTTGGGGCCGCGCCGATTGAGGCGCAGAATCTCCTCGGCCGCATTCGGTGGGATCTCGCCGTCGCTCATGAAGTAGATGAGGTCGGCGCGCTCGGCACGCGAGAGAATGAACTGGAACGCGGGAACGGGATCCGTCCCACCGCCGGGGGGCACTGTGCGGAGCCACTCGCGCAGTTTCACCAGCGCGTCCGCGCGGCACCTGACATACTTACCGTCGTCGTCGAATGTGCTGAAACCGGTATCGAACAACGCAATGTTGACGGCCGCATAGTCAGGAAGCGCGCTGAAGCTTCGATCGAGTTCGCGCTTGGCCACGGCGATCCGGCTCGCCGGTGCGGCATGGGGTCGCGACGGATCGATCTCCTCACCGACCACAGCACCCATCGACCCGGACTTGTCCACGATGTACGCGATGCGTCTTCCGCGCCCCTCGACGCCGAAGAACTTGGTTCCCGCGCCGCCACCGCCACCACCACCGGACTCGCCGCCGCCGCCCTCCTGCGAGATGATGCCTGGTGCTCCCGTGGGTGTGCTTTGTGTGTCGCCATCGTCACCACCCATGGCGTCGGGCATGCCGAACGTCTCCGACGACGACCCGGCCACGCTGGACGGAATCTCGCTGACCGACGGCGTGTCGTTCATTCCCTCGCCTGCAGCACCGGCGTTGGTCTCCAGCGGGTCGCCTTCGATCAGCACGACCTCCATCGACTCAGTTCCCCCCTCGGCCTGCGCGGGGGCATCGATCGTGATCCGGGTCAGGATGAAGATGAGTAGCGCGTGCAGCGGTAAGGAGAGGGCAAACCCGATCCAAAGCCACGACGCCACGCGGCGCCGCGCGGATCGCCCCGCACCCGCGTGCGCGTGCTCCTCGTGTCGCTCGATCGCCATGGTCTGATGGAGATAGTAGTCTTGCGGTGCATGCAGAACCCCGATCGAGGCACTCGCCGCGCGTACGCGCGCGTCCTCCTCAAGTTGAGCGGCGAGAGTTTCGCCTCGGAGGGTGCCTTTGGGATCCACCCGACCGAACTGGCGACCATGGCCAGCGAGATTGGCGGCGCGGTGGCGTGCGGCTCCCAGATGGCCATCGTTGTGGGTGGCGGCAACATCATCAGGGGATCGCACCTCGCTGCGTCGGGGCGGTTCGACCAGTCCACCGCCGACTACATGGGCATGCTCGGCACCGTCATCAACGGACTCGCCCTCAAGGAAGCACTCAAGTCCGCGGGTGTCGAAAGCCGTGTGATGAGCGCTGTCGCGGTTCCCTCGGTGGCGGAGTCGTTCATCCGCGCGCGGGCGCTGCGACATTTTGAGAAGGGTCGCGTCATCATTCTTGTGGCCGGGACGGGCAATCCCTATTTCACGACAGACACCTGCGCCGCGCTTCGGGCCGTCGAGCTTGGGTGCGATGTCCTTCTCAAGGCCACCAAGGTGGACGGTGTCTACTCCGCCGATCCCCGCAAGGACCGCTCGGCAACGCGATACTCAACGATCTCGTTTGGCAACGCGCTCGAACAAAAACTCCGCGTCATGGACCTGACGGCGATGACGATGTGTATGGAGCACTCGCTGCCCGTCGTCGTGTTCGACTACAAGGTTGCGGGAAACATTCGCCGTGCCGTCAGCGGCGAAGGCCTCGGGACCCTCGTCACCGTTTCGTAGCGTTCGAGAGGAGCAAGCATGGACACCGACACAATCCTCCTCGAGGCCGAAGAAAAGATGGTGAAAAGCCTGGATCACCTTCAGCGTGAGGTGCGCGGAATCCGCACGGGGCGGGCGAGCACCGCGCTGCTCGAGTTCATCAAAGTCGACTACTACGGCAGCATGGTCGACTTGCGAGAACTGGCCGCCATTAGTGTTCCCGAACCCACACAGTTGCTCGTCAAGCCGTTCGATCCTGGGGCGAAGCTCGCGATCATCAAGGCGATTGAGACGAGCAATCTTGGACTCAATCCCCAGTCCGAGGGATCACAACTCCGGATGAACCTCCCTGCCCCATCATCGGATCGGCGGCGCCAACTGGCCACGCAGGTGCGAAAGATGGCCGAGGAAACACGGATCGCGATGCGCAACGAGCGTCGCGACGCCAACAAGGCCATCGACACGCTCGTCCACGATCCGAAGGCGAAGCTCTCAGAGGACACGGCCACGGCGGCGAAGGAGTCCATTGACGAACTCATCAAGCAGTTCACTGGCAAGATCGACGAACTCGCTGACAAGAAAGTCAAGGAGATCGAGGAGGTCTGAGATGACGGCGCCGCGTTGGCGCTGTGCGCCCGTGGGGCTCGCCGTGCTCGTCATCACTGCGCTTTCGGGACCCCTCGCGCATGCGGATGATTTGCCGCAGGAAGTCGCCGCCTTCGACAACACAAAGATCACACGCTCGTGCCGACTCATTCTGCCGCCGCGGCCGCTCGTGGATGAAGACGCCAATGGCGTCATCCACATCGAGGGCAACGACATCACCGTTGACCTCGAGGGGCGAACGCTGTGCGGCGCCGAACCGGGCACGGCGCGCGAGCTCCTCACGGGGACGGGCATCCGAATCCGAGGCAACGGCGTGCGGGTTCGCAACGGCGCCATCACAGGATTCAAGGTGGGCATCGACGCGGCGCAGTGCGACGGGCTCGTGGTCGAACACCTTGGATTCGCGGGTAACTTCGCCCAGCGGCTCGCATCGACGCCTGAGGCAGAGGTCGCATCGGACTGGCTCTGGCCCCAAGAAAATGGCAAGGATGAGTGGGCGTCAAAGTATGGCGCGGCCATCTCCGTGCGCGACGCGCACGGCGTCGAACTTTCGCACATCGTCGTGCGACAGGGCCAAAACGGGATCCTCCTCTCGAATGTCTCGCGCTCACGCGTGATGGACTGCGACGCATCCTTTCTCTCAGGTTGGGGGCTCGCGCTCTGGCGATCCTGCGACAACATTGTCGCGCGCAACGCATTCGACTTCTGCGTCCGTGGCTACAGCCACGAGGTGTACTCGCGCGGCCAGGACTCCGCTGGAATCCTTTGCATTGAACAGTGTTCACGCAACTGCTTCTTGTTCAACAGCGCGACGCACGGTGGCGATGGACTCTTCGCCTTCGCGGGAAGGCAAGCGCTCGGCGAGATCCCCTCGGCGGCCTCGACTCCGGACCCGGTCGCCGACGCGCTCGGGCGTGGATGCAACGAGAACCTCATCGCCTTCAATGACTTCTCGGATGCCGCGGCACACGGCGTGGAGACGACCTTCTCCTTCCGCAATCGGATCCTCTTCAATCGCCTCGAGCGCAATGCCATCTGCGGCATTTGGGGGGGCTACTCGCATGACCTCTGGGTGCGTGGGAACCTCATCAAGTCCAATGGGACGGTCGGTCTTGCGGAGGGCGGCGGCATCAACATCGAACACGGAGCGCAGTGCCGCATCGAGGGCAATGCCTTCGGCACTAACGCCGTCGGCATCGCGCTCTGGTGGGACGCGGACGCAAGCCTCGCCGCGCTTCCGTGGGCGAAAGCCAATGGCACAGCCTCGCGCGACATGGTCGTTGCCTCCAATGCCTTCGCGGATGAGACGGTCGCTCTGCGGCTCCGCGACACACTGCGCACGGCGTGGGTCGCGAACACGCTCGAGCGCGTGGCGCTCGCGGTCGACGCCGATGCCGTGAGTGCCGCGTCTTTGTCGACAACGCTTGAGGTGCCGCCGCAGCCCGACGATGCCGACCTCGCCACGCTCGTCGCCTCGCTCGAGCGACCCGAGATGCCGGTCGCGCGCGTCGGAGCGACCGTGGAGAGCATGCGAACAGCCCTCGCGGGAAGGTCCGCGATCATCATGGGACCATACGGGCCCTACGACTACACCGCCCCGATGGCGATCCGACTGCCATCGCCGTCGAACGAGCACCAGTGGAGACTCATGGGCCCGCGGACCATCACACTGGTGCAGGCCTCCGGCGGGTCCGCCGACCTTCGCACCGACATCGACGACGCGCACCGGATCGCATCGGTCACGACGGAGCATCCAGGGCAACTCAGCGCCTACACGATGCAACTCTTCTGGGGCAAGGGTCCATCTGAGTCGACCACGGTGTCGGGCACGATCTTCAATGCCTCCTGGCGCGTCGAGGTGTTCGACCTCCCCGAGGGCGCGGCGGCGTCGCCGCCGACCCATGAAGTGTTCGACACCGCCGCGAAGGACGCCCGTATCGTCTTCGTCGAGTCGCTCACGCTCCCCTTCGGCTCTGGGGGCCCTGCCTCGGCGAAACTCGTCGCCGTCGAGGAGCAACGCACCCGTTTCGGCACCGACCACTTCGGTGTCCGTGCGACGACCGAGTTCGAGCTCCCACCGGGCATCTGGTCGTTCGAGACCATGTCCGACGACGGCATCCGAGTCACGCTTGACGACACCGTCATCATCGATCGTTGGACCCACCATGCACCGACCCGCGACCAAGTCGATGTCTCCGTGCAGGACGCGCGGCACGCCCGTCTCGTCGTTGAGTACTTCGAACTGACCGGTCATGCCCACCTCGAGGTGCGAGTGAACGCGAAGTCCGCGGTGCGCTGAGGTCCATGGAGGGGTTGACCAATCGCCCTCGGGTGCCGAAGATGGAGCGCATCCGGCTACGGACCCACCAGTGAACTGCCCATACTGCAACACCAAGGACGCGCGGGTCATCGACAGCCGAGGCATCGATTCGGGTGCGAAGATTCGCCGACGACGCGAGTGCGTCAGGTGCAAGAAGCGATTCACGAGCTACGAGCGCGTCGAGCGGGCGGAACGGCTCGTCGTGATCAAGAAGGACGGCTCGCGCGTGCCGTTCGATCCACAGAAAGTGCTTCGCGGGATCCAGTCGGCCTGCGGCAAGCGCCCGGTGCCCGAAGAAGTGAAGCAGCGGGTCGCCGACGAAGTCGACGACTCGGTCCACCGCGAGTTCGAGCGTGAGGTGCCGAGCCTCGTGATTGGCCAGCGCGTGGCCAGTGCCCTCCGGAACATCGATGCCGTCGCGTATGTTCGCTTCGCCAGCGTCTACTACGACTTCCAGAGCGTGGCTGAGTTCCAAACGGAACTCAGCGACCTCTCCGAGAAACCACCGAGAAAGCCTGACGAGCCGATGCTCTTCGATCAGGCGGCACCCTCGAAAGCTTCGGACTGACTCCATGCCCACGATCACTCTGCCCGACGGCAGCACCCGTTCCTATTCCACCGCCACGACACCTGCGCAAGTCGCTGCCGACATCGGCCCCGGGCTGGCAAAGGCCGCGCTTGGCGCGAAGGTCGACGGCGTCCTCTGCGATCTCAACACGCCGATCGAACGCGATGCGGCGCTGGCCATCGTCACCGCGAAGAGCCGCGCCGGCGGCGCCGACACCGACGGCCTGTACCTCATCCGACACTCGTGCGCGCATGTGATGGCTGAGGCGATTCAGCGGCTGTTCCCAGGGACCCAACTCGTCTACGGCCCGCCGCTCGAAACAGGCTTCTATTACGACATGGCGTTCCCCGATGGAAAGGCACCAAGCGCCGATGACTTCGCTCGCATCGAGGACGAGATGGGTCGGATCATCGCCGAGAACCGCCCATTCACGCGCTACGAACTCGACACCGGCGAGGGCATGACCAAGCTCCAGCGTGAGGGCAGCAAGTTCAAGACAGACAACGCACAGCGCGCCATCGAGGCTGGGTCCGCGACACTCTCGTGGTACGCCACAGGCACACCAGGGTCATCGTGGGAGGATCTCTGTCGAGGTCCGCATGTCCCTTCGACCGGCAGGATCGGCGCGTTCAAGGTCACCTCGCTCGCGTCGAGTTACTGGAAGGGCGACGAGACGCTCGACCGACTCACGCGCGTCTACGGCACGGCCTTCGCGACCAAGCCCGAGTTGGAGGCGTACCTCAAGCAGGTCGAGGAAGCGAAGAAGCGGGACCACCGTGTGCTCGGGAAGCAACTGCGGCTCTTTCACATCGACGAGATGGTTGGGCAAGGGCTCGTCCTATGGACCCCACGCGGGTCGATCGTCCGCCAGGAACTG
>SXGR01369284.1_pt1 | contig 20809 bp, 18 predicted proteins | sample 3174711 | NCBI WGS metagenome assembly SXGR01 (sample SAMN11356860, study PRJNA531348) | freshwater metagenome | isolation source: freshwater sample F1-60 | place: China: Fuxian Lake, Yuxi | collected 2017-12-25 | reverse complement strand
TAAGACTGCTTTCATTCCTCGGTGATGGATCTCAGTCATCTCATAGGATTTCATCCCCTTACCAGCCATCCACTTTAAGGTGGCATCATCTGGCCAGTAACCACGAAGTCCTAATTGCAAAAAGCGATCACCACGAACAGCGCCTGATTCAATTAATCTGCGCATTGGTGTGCCATGTCCAATTAGGGCGCCAAAGTGATCTTCACCAGTATCAGCATGGGCATCAAAATGAATCATCGATACCTTGCCCTTACCCAAATGATTTGCGATGCCAGCCACATCAGCTGAAGCAATGGAGTGATCTCCACCTAATACAACCGCGATTGCGCCAGCTTTTGAAATCTTCTCAGTTGCCACCTCCAGCACCTTTAATGATTTAACTAAATCCGCACCTGACATTAATAAATCACCAGCATCAAATATCTTTAATTTTTGTAATGGATCAATTTTCATTGCAAGATGTGGCCGAGAGGCATCATGGGGAAGGTAATCACCCATTCGAATAGCTTGTGGTCCCATCTTCGCTCCTGATCTATGGGATGTTCCACTATCAATTGGCGCGCCAACAATAATTACATCAGCACCTTTATAGCTCTCTGGCTTATCAAGATCACATCTTGGAATACCAAGAAAAGTGAAATCAGGCCCATACATATTGCCGATATTTGTCATAAGTGAAGTATATATGTACTTGATTCATTAGTGATTTGGATAGCCATAACTTGAAAAGGATGCAAAATGGCTAATCGCCATAATATGTACGGGGCAAATTTGAAGGAATATACTTTAGAAGTTCTGAGAAATAAGCAGGAAGCAAGATCTACCATGATTAATTGGACTGGTGTTATCAAGAATCTTCCACTTGAAAATTATCAGTGTCCGCCAAATCCGACTGAAATCTACAATATGGTTGCGGATAAGTATTCAAATCCAAGAACCAAAAGGGCTGTTCTGCAAACCCTTAACTGCCTTCTTGGAATCAAAATAAAAACGAGCAAAGCTTCTTTTCCCATACATGACCTTCCTGATTTTGAAGAGGTAAGTAGCATCATTCAAAAGCCAAAAAACAAATATCAAGCTAGATGCAGGATGTATGCCAATCTAATGCTTCATGCTGGTCTAAGAATTGGTGAAACCCAATATAAACATCAGATTTTAAAGAATTCGATAAATGTAGAATTTCAAAGAATTTTTTATGATAATGCTGTTCAAACTGCGAAAACTCAAGGTTTAGTAGTTCTACTTGATTGGCTATTAGCTGAATACAAAGATTGGAAGTTAGATGTAAGTGCACACAGAACTTTAAGAGATTGGATGTGGACTTATTTTAGTGATGGGAAAAATGGTATTGGTTTTCCTAATTTGACCCCTCATAAATTACACCATATGTATGCCACCTACTATGCGACAAAATTCCCACCTTCAGTGCTTCAAAAGCAATTAAGGCATAGCAGAATTGAAACAACCATATCATACTATGTTAATATAAAGGATGATCTGATTCTTAATATATTGAATGAGAAGCCAGTTCAACTTATTTGCTCAAATAACAAACATATTAGGGCTATAGGTTATTCCTGTTGCCCTTTATTACATGGTCTCTAAATCTACCAACCCATCTTCAAATTCAGACTTAGGAATTACCCATCTTTTTGACCAACCTCTGCACCAAATTCTCCTCGTAAGAGATAGAAAGGGCTTGTTAGACCGGCCTCACCGATCCAAGCACTTTGCGCATCAAAATCTGGCGTAATTGCAACAGAACGCGCTTACCTGCGGGCAACTTAAGTGGCATTTGTACTCCAAAGCTCTGAATGTTGGGTATCTAGAGAGTAAACCTAGTGCCGGGATATGTAAATGCTTTCAGAAAGCAAAAGTTCCCACGCTAATCCCTTGCCTCCGCAATGCGATAACTGCTAACTTGCTCGGTCATCAGAGTTCTTTATTTCTTCAAGTTAGGACATGCCCATGACCGCCAAAAAAGTTGCGTTTATTACCGGAGGAGCAGATGGGTTGGGAGCAGGTGCAGCCCGCCGGCTCTATACCGATGGCTGGACCGTGCATCTTTTCGATAAAAATCCACTCGTACTTCAAACAGTCAAAGATATTAATGCCGAAGCAAATCCAAAGGGCGGGTTAGTGACTGGCCAGGTCGGAGATGTGATGAATGAGAGTGACCTACAGGGTGCGCATGACCTCATCGAAAGTACCTATGGTCGCCTCGACCTATCTGTTGCGAATGCTGGGATTGCTGGAGAAATCGATGACCTAGTAAATGTTGAACTTCAAGAATTTTGCAGAGTAATTGATATCAACCTCATTGGTGTGTATTTGACATGCAAGCACGCTGCCCGAATCATGATGAAGCAAAAGTCTGGATCTATCGTGATGACAAGCTCAATTTTTGGCGTTGAGCCTGTAAAGGGAGCTACCGCTTATTGCGCGAGCAAAGCTGCAGTGATTGCCCTATCGAAATCATTATGTTTAGAACTCGCCCCATTTGGCGTCCGTGTAAACAATATTGCTCCCGGATATATGCGCACCGAGATGCAATGGCAAGCAATCAGGGATAAGGCAGTATTGAGTGGAAGAACCTTTGAGGAGGAACGAAAGGCTGTGGCTGCGAGCTTGCCGATACCTCGTCACGGTGAGCCAAGTGAATACGGAGCAGCCGTCGCATTTTTAGCATCAGAGGATGCAAGCTATATCACTGGAAATACATTGGGTGTAACTGGCGGAATGGTTCGTTGGTAGACAATACAAAATTTAGAACAGTGGAGGGTTAAAGATACATGGAGACAACGTTAGCGGCGGCCAATTTAAAGATTGAGCACAATAAAAAGAATAACTTAAAGAAATTTATTGAAGTAATACAAGAGGCTTCCAAAAAGGGTGTAAACGTCCTCGTGTTGCCTGAAGTAGGTCTTCAAGGCTATGTAGATCTAGGTTTTACATTTGGAAGTGCGGGATTAGTCGAGCAGAAGCGCTACTACGAAAAGGAAAGCGAGACTATTCCTGGTCCTACCACTGATGTAATTCAAAAGCTGGCTACTGAGCACAATATGTACATCCAACTTGGTATGGCAGAAAAATCTCTCAATGGCAACGTTATTTTTAATTCCGTCGTGCTCATTGGCCCAGAGGGCATTGTTGGAATCTTTAGAAAACTACATAATCAATTTGAGTTCCCATATTTCAGTCCAGGAGAAGCTACTCCTGTATTTGAACTTCCTTTTGCTACCTCAGCTAGCAGCATTTGCTACGACTTGGCATTCCCCGAACTTGCACGTGTGTATGCGCTAAAAGGCGCCACGCTTATCATGAACTCTACAGCGTGGCCTATGAAGGGTCATGATCGAACAGATGACTACCACGGTTGGACTATGGATCTTTCGGCACAAGCGAATGCTTTTTTCAACCAACTCTGGCTTGTTATTTCAAATCACTGCGAAAAGAATGTTTACGCCGGTGGCTTGGATTATTGGGGAAAGAGCCAAATCGTAAATCCATATGGAAAAGTAGTGGCTTCACTCGATGATGAAGAAGGCTTAGTAACTCATAGAGCCGATTTAGTTAAAGAAGTTTTGGAGAGTCGAACAAATGGTTACTTCGGATTGAACTTGTTGCAAGATCGCAGACCCCAGCACTACTTGCCCATTTCTGAAAGCTCGTTCTATGCTCCAAGAAACTACATCGAGTGAATATAGGGCTAGATTCTGAAGACTGGCTCATCTCATGAGCGCTTCAAAGTTGTTAAAGAACGCCCACGCTCTTAATATTAAATCTGGGGAGTACTCAGAGACTAATATCCGCATTCAAGAAGGCAAAATTATCGAATTGGATTCCAATACTAAAGCTCTTGCGAATGAAGATGTCTACGACTTAAAGGGAAAATTTGTTATACCTGGCTTGATAGATAGCCACGTTCACGTAATTGCATCTACTGCCAACTTGGGTGATATAGCATCGCTCTCCCCTTCATATGTTGCTATTTCAGCAGCAGAGAATATGAAAAACATGCTCAATCGGGGTTTCACGACCGTGAGAGATATGGGCGGCGCTGATTTTGGGCTCGCAAGATCGCAGATTGAAGGAAGAATTACTGGCCCACGACTCTTCTTTTGCGGCCGAGCCATTAGCCAATCCGGCGGACACGGTGACTCTCGTTCTGAAGGTGAAAATAATTTCAATGACCATGGCCATTTTGGAGATTGGTCCCAAATAGCCGATGGAATCGATGAAGTGCGCAAGGCGGTTCGAAATGAAATTCGACGAGGTGCCCACCACATAAAGATCATGGGAAGTGGTGGAGTTGCGTCTCCTACAGATCGCGTCGATTCTCTGGGATATTCAATCGCCGAAATTGAAGCGATTGTCGATGAAGCACAATCTGCCAATCGGTATGTCGCAGCTCATGCATACACGGCTAGTGCGGTAAATCGAGCCCTGGCGTCTGGTGTACGAACAATCGAACATGGAAACCTTATAGACGAAAGCTCGATTCCCTTATTCCTACAAAATGACGCTTACCTGATAATGAATCTGGTGACCTACTGGGCCCTTGCGACTGAGGGGAAACAGAATGGAATTCCTTCCAACATTTTAGCAAAACTAGATGACGTACTAGATGGTGGAATCAAGTCTCTCGATCTTGCCGTTAAATCGGGAATTAACCTGCTCTACGGTTCTGATTTACTTGGTCCGATGCAAATTCATCAGAGCAAAGAGTTTCTTATGAGAAAAGATTTTCAAAGTCCAATTGAAATCATTCGTTCTGCAACATCTCTTCCTGCTTTAATGTTGGGCTTGCCTGGCAAGATTGGCAGTGTTGAAATTGGTGCGCACGCTGATATGATTGTAATGGAACGTGATCCTTTGAAAGATATTGCTTACCTCACGGAATCTGAAAAATTTAGCGCAATTTTATTGGGCGGCGACTTTATCAAGACCTCACTCGGTTAATCTCAAAAATAGGATTGGGAAATTCTTGAAAACTCGTACTGCTTTTGTCACAGGAGCGGCGGGTGGTATCGGCCGGGCAACAGTGGAACGGCTCTGCCAGCAAGAAATTAAAGTCATCGCAATTGATTCTTCTCAGGTGAATTTAGACTCACTAGTCGCAAATGTCCACGGAAAAATTTCCTCTGTCTTGCTCAATATATCGGACTGGGAAAATACAGAAAAGGTCATCACCAGTCTTGTTGCCGAGCATGGGACACCCGATTATCTTGTCAATGGCGCTGGCATTAATCCTCTCGTTGATGGTAGCGATAAAATTTCCCAGCAGTTTTATGAGAATGTAATGGATACAAATTTTACCGGGACATTCTTAGCCTCGAAGCTGATTATTGCTCTCATGGCTAAGGAAAAGTGCGGCGCAGTTGTAAACATTGCATCCGTCGCTGGAATGCGCGGCTGGGGAGGATCTAGTATCTATTCCGCATCAAAAGGAGCTATGATGGCGTTCACTAGATCTCTTGCAACCGAATATGGCCCTGTTGGAATCCGGGTTAATGCTGTTTGTCCTGGATCAATTCGGACACCTATGGTTCTGGAAAATTTACTTGCTCAGAATGACTTAGAAGGTGGATTTAAAAGAATTGCTGAGAAGCATCCCCTTGGCCGCATCGGAGAGCCTCGAGAAGTAGCAAATGCAATTTGGTTTCTGCTCAGTGATGAAGCTTCATTTATTAGTGGGGCAATGCTTACTGTAGACGGTGGCTTAAGTGCTTCATAATCAATTCGAGACAATCTAAAATGGGATTGTTGAGTGGTAAAAGCGCCCTTGTTACCGGAGCGAGCCACGGCATAGGCCGAGAAATTGCTCTTCTCTTTGCAAAAGAAGGTGCCAATTTAGTATTGAATTATCTGGACTCATACGATCGCAATCGATCTATTCTTGAGATTGAAGAGCTTGTTAAAGAGTTGACCGCTTTTGGAGTTGAGGTCGTAGCAATTGAAGGTGACGTATCTAAGGTAAATATCGTCGAAAAAATTTTCCTTATAGGGGAGAAGCACTTTGGTGGATTAGATAGTGTTGTAAACAACGCTGGTTTTATTGAGTTGTCATCGACAGTAGAAATGCCAATAGACCTGTGGGACCGCACTATTGCAGTCCACTTACGGGGAACTTTCCTCGTTTCACGACGGGCGCTCCCCTATATGTTGTCAAAGCAAAGTGGCAGCATAATTAATATGGCTTCACAAATAGGTCAGATTGGCAGAGCAGAATTTAGTCATTATGCGGCTGCAAAGGCTGGGATTATTGGATTTACAAAATCTCTAGCTCGAGAAGTTTCCAACCAGGGTGTAAGAGCTAACTGCATCGCTCCCGGTCCCATTACAACGGGAATAGTTGCACCCAAGGTAGGTGCACCACCACCGGATTATATAAAATCCCTCCCACTCGGCCGCGCTGGCATTGCATCCGAAGTTGCTCCTACTGCGCTCTTTCTAGCGAGCGACGCTTCTGCGCTCTATGTTGGACAGACTCTTTGTCCCAATAGTGGGGATGTGATGTGACCTCATGAACCATTTCGATATCGTTATAAAAGGTGGCACCGTGGTAAACGCGGATGAATCTGTCGAACAAGATGTAGGAATTCAAGGCTCAATCATCGGGCAAATCGGAGGCGCAATGACCGGAGACATCACGATTGATGCAAAAGGCAAGCTAGTTCTTCCTGGTGGAATTGATCCACATGTCCATCTATCTTCTCCCCGCAACCCAGAGAACATGTCAGCGCAATGGACTGATGACTTCTTCATCGGAAGTTTGGCAGCTATCTCAGGAGGAGTTACAACTGTTGGCAACATGACGTTTCAGTGGCCAGATCAGTCACTCGACCAAGCGATAGAGCGTGATTCAACAGCGGCCCGGGACGTTGCTGCTGTCGACTACATTCTGCATCCAGTACTCACAAATCCTACGGAAATTGACCTTGCAAAGATTGCCGAGTTCAAGACACAGGGAATTAAGTCCATGAAAATTTTTTTAGTGGCTGATTCCTTCGAACTTCACAAGGATAAATTTATTCAGGCCTTGAGATTGGCTGCAGAAAATAATTTGATTGTTCTGCTGCATTGTGAAGATCCAGTCATTTTGAAGGCGGCGCTAAATAAACTTGAGAAAGATAATCAGTTGGCTTTGGCGTACTGGTCTGAAAGCCGTCCAGTTGCAGGAGAAAAGAAAGCTGTAGAGGACGCGGTTGCACTTGCAAAGTTGACCAAGGCTTCCATTTACATCGTGCACCTCTCCTCGGAGCCTGCGCTCAATGCGGCATCAAAAGGTAAGGAGGATGGCATCTCTCTCTATGTTGAAACACGCCCCATGTACCTGCATCTGACAAAAGAGAAACTCAAACTTGACGACGGGGCAAAATATATTGGCGCACCACCACTACGAGACTCTGAAGATGCAGCCGCCCTTTGGGAGGGACTCAGGAATGGCGCAATTGATGTTGTAGGTAGTGATCATGCACCGTTTACTCTTGAAGATAAATTGGACCCGAGCGTTGATGTACGCACAGCAAGACAAGGCGTATCAGATTTAGAGACATCACTGCCTATGTTATTTTCTCGTGGTGTCGTCGAAGGTCGTCTTTCTATTAATCGTTTTGTAGCGTTAACATCTTCTGTACCAGCACAAATTTTTGGAATTGCGCACAAAAAAGGCGGGATTCATCAAGGCAAAGATGCAGATATCGTTATTTGGGATCCAAAAGCAAAAAAGGTCATCCAGGCTAAGAATATGTTTTCAAAATCTGGATACTCGGTTTATGAAAATACCAAAATTACAGGATTACCCGAGACAAGCATCCTTCGTGGTGCAATTGTGATGCGAGATTTCGAAGTTACTGCAATCACTGGAGCTGGCGAGTGGGTTAAGGCGATGTGAAGGTTTCTACCGATCAGGTAGGAAGTCGTGTAAGAATTGTTGGTTACGCAAGTTCACTTTTTTGCTCGCAGTAGCTGATTGGGCCATACCAAGTTTCCGTTGAGTGATTCTGAAGCTAGCAAAGGCCAGTGTGGATTGCGTAGAATTGCCGTTCCAATCATCACAGCGTCGGCTTCTTCATTTTTAATGACAGAATTAGCAAATAATGGATCAGCGATTGCACCTCCAACTGCAGTTTTAATTCCGGTGGCAGACCTTATTTGTGCACTAAATGAAACTTGGGAACCTTCAAAGTTTGGACCCCACGCATCTTGGTGAATGCCTCCCGAAACGATATCAACCACATCTACGCCTATCAGTTTAATTTCATTCACTAGTTGGATGCTTTCATCAAGTGTCCAGCCACCATCAACCCAGTCCTGCGCAGGAATTCTTACAAGTAAGGGCATCACGTCTGGCACGACTGATCGTATTTTTTGAATAATTTCCTTTAGGAAGCGAGCTCGACCCTCGAAATTGCCCCCATAGTTATCGCTTCTCTTATTTGAAATGGGCGATAAAAATTGATGGATGAGATATCCGTAGGCACCGTGAAGCTCAATGAGATCAAAGCCAGCTTGTACTGACATTTTCGCCGCCTTTGCAAAATCATTGATGATTTCGGCAATTTCATCTCCAGTGAGTTCCTTTGGAGTGGGAAATCCATTCAATGGAATACTGCTTGGTGCAAAAGTTTGCCAACTTCCATCGCTAGATTTTGCGACTTCATATTCCCACCAACTTGGCATCGTTGATCCCTTGCGGCCAGAATGATTGAGTTGAATTCCTATCGGAACATTCTGAGAATGTACTAAAGCAGTTATTTCACGAAACTTGGCAACTTGATCATCATTCCATATCCCTGTACACCCAGTCGATATCCGCCCGCCAGGTGAAATTCCTGTTGATTCAACAATTAGCAACCCGGGACGACCAGCGGCCATTGAGCCTAGGTGCTGGATGTGCCACGGGCCAATGACTCCGTCAACAGCAGAATACTGACACATAGGGCTGACCCAGATTCGATTCGGAATCGAGAGACCTCGAATAACAATGGGCTCAAAAAGTGCAGTCAAAGCTCCTCTTTCTTACTTGATTGGTATAAACAGGGATAGAACAGGTTTATTCCAAATCTTCTTGCAGTAGGTCTTTGAGTAATTCATGCAAAATTTGAATGCGCTTTGGAATTTGAGAAATCATTACATGTTCACTCTTTGCATGAGCTCCTCCACCAACTGCGCCTAATCCATCGAGTGTCATAGTTCCCTCAGCCGCCGTGAGGTTACCATCACTCACGCCCCCGACTGCAGATTGACCTATTTCTTCAAGTCCCAACCTTTTAGTCATGGAGGACAATTTTTCAAACAAAACTTCACTTGCGCCAACTTCAAGGGGTGGCCTGTTAATGGCTCCATTCACAACGATAGATGCCAGTGGATTTTCTGGCTTGAATGATCGTATTTTTGCATCTATTTCTACAAGTTCATCAGAAGAGAAAGACCTGCAATCTATTTCTAGAGTTGCTAAATCTGGAATCGTATTCGTGGTGACACCAGAGCGGATAACAGTTGGTGTGACGGTCGTTCCATTGATTGGATTTGAAAGTGCGACGATTTTCGGCACAAGTGCTGCGATTTCCACCGATGCATTAACACCTTTTTCTGGATCTAATCCAGCATGTGCCGCCAACCCATGAACGGTAACCGTATACATTCCGGCGCCTTTTCTACGCGTCTTCACATTTCCTTCAAAAGAGGGTTCTAAAATCAACGCATAGCGTGCTGTTCGAGCCAAAGATTGAATGAGTTGCCTTGATTTCAGACTCTCAATCTCTTCATCCGTCGTTCCTAATAAAGCCACACGGTTGTGTGCATCTGGAATATCTTTGAGTGCATACAACGCTTGAATAAATCCGGCTTTCATATCGAAGATTCCAGGCCCTCGCGCAATATCGCCCTCAACACTCCACTTTGGTTGAAAAGAACTAAGGGACCATACGGTGTCCAGGTGCGCCAATAGCAATATTTGTGGCGTGGTACTTCCCCACCAGAATATGGGTTGACCCATTTCCATTACTTTCTTTGCGGGCTCCTTCAAAATTCTATTTGCGATATCTACGCTTACATCAACGACTCGATTACATGCATCGAGGTCATGACTCGGAGACTCGCACTCTACAAGCAGTTGCAAGTCTTCCAGGTAACCCATTTGATAAATATAGGCGTTTAGCCTCGCAAGCACAATAGTTTTTCCGCGTGATCGCTACATGAACACGTAGCTGGTCTTGATAGTCCAATCCCATTTAGACTAAAGATTAGGAATGTACACAAGTGAACTAGTCCAATTGGTAATTTCCTTGAGGCGCGTCCTGGGCTCTCTGACTTGGCACCCTACCTCGGTACCAATGCCTGTCTCTCGGGTGAACTTTCAAAAGTCTATATCGGTTTGGTACTAACCACAATCTATTTTTATATTAAAAACTTTATATTCGGTAAAATAAAATACAAATTACACCATCGATCCACCATCAACAACGACAGTACTGCCATGCATATACGAAGAGGCGTCTGAAGCCAAAAAGGACACAACGCTTGCTATTTCTTCTACATTACCAACTCTCTGCGCTGGTAAACTTTTTTCCCAGCGCTTAAATGCGATGGGATCGGATCGTAACCACTCTGCCATTGGCGTATCGATCAAGCCGGGACAAATACAATTTGCACGCACGCCTTTGGCACCATAATCAGCACTAATTGACCGTGTTAATAAAATTACACCCGCTTTTGCAGCAGAATAAATAGACCTATGAAATCCTGCTTCTATCCCCGCCGTTGAGGCAATGTTTATAATTATTCCTTTCCCCGCCAATAGAAAGGCCGGAATAAAGGTCTTGCAAACTAGAAATGTACCCTTTAGATTAATATCCATTATTTGCTCATACACTTTTGTATCTGTTTCAATTAAATCGTGTAGGAAAAAAATACCAGCACAATTGACAATTAATGTCGGATCGCCAATGGTTGAGTGCAAGTCTGATCTTAGAGACACTAAATCCGATTCAATACTAACGTCCACAACATGGTGTACTGCATTTGGAATGCTCATGGCCACTTGGCGGGCTAGTGATTCATTGTTGTCTACGCAAACGACAATAAAGCCATCCTTGCCAAGCTTTTTTGCTATTGCACTACCAATTGCGCCACCGGCACCTGTTACCAAAGCTATTTCAATTTTGTTATTACTTTTCATGATTTTCATTAACTCCTCGAATAGAGTTCGGTAAAATTTTGGAAATACATTGATGTCATCTGTGAGATTATCTCCTCGCTATACCCCCATGGTAATTGGTTCGATTTTGAAAGCATACACATTGCAAAACATTCTCCTGTCTTAATTTCTATAATTCCAGCATCATTTGCAATAAAAGGTGTAAAATCCCCAGTCTTGTGATACACGTTGGCAGAATTAGGCAAATATCTAGGAATACGTGACTTATAAATTTGGTTTCCAAGGATTTGTAAAGCTTGATTTCGCACTGCACTGTGTAGTAGCGAGGGTAGTTTAATCAACTGAAGAAGTTTAGTTATAGCCTCTGCTGATGCTAAACTAAATGCTTGCTTTCCTTGAAAATGAAATTGCTTACGTGCCAACAATAGTTCTTGCTTATCATTTATCGGATAACCATTCTTAAACAACTCTTCCGGTCCATAAGACTCACATTTTTTGTCCATGAAAACTGCAAGGGATTTAGACCAATCGAAGCTTGTTCCACTTAATTGAATTTCTCCTATGCCAATGGTACTAAACCATCTATTTATTACTGCTACTCCCCCAATTGATTCAATTATCAAATCAGTTGCAGTATTATCGCTGACCGTTATCATTAAATTAGCAGCATCGCTAAGAGACACTTCTGCGCCCTCTTCCAATAAAGATAGTACTCCAGTTCCAAGTCTCTTATTAGCTAACTTGATTTGAATTCGCCTATTTGGATCTACCTCTTGTTCAAAACTTAATGTAAGAAAACACACTAAAATTGCGATTTTGACCACAGACATGGTGTCCATTTGCAAATCTGCATTAAATTTAAGGCTTTTATTAGTTTGCAGATCAGTGAAGCAGATTGCCCACTCACTAGAGCCTCGATTTAAATTTTGTAAATTTTTACTAAGCCATAAATCATTATTTTCCATCAACTACATCTATCCTTTAGTTTTTAGGTGTAGAGATTTACGGCTGCGAGTTGTTATTTCCCATAAGCCGCTGGGTAAAAATCTTAAAATCAAAATTATTATGATAGCTACAATCATGTATGTTACTGGACCGAGACCAGCAATCTGACGCGTATTTTGAATAAAAGTTAGTATTATCGCAGCAAATACGGGACCATAAATAGTAGATGTACCCCCAACTAAAACCATACTCAGTACCAAGGTTGCAGTCCCGAACCCGAAAACTGTAGGGGCGGCTGACGACACATATAATGCGAATACTCCGCCGGCAGCACTGGTAAATACTGCACCCATTATTAAAGAAAGGAAGCGCTGTTTACCTGCAGGAATTCCTCGACTTAAAGCATAATTTTCTGCATCTCTGGAGGCAATTAGGCTCAATCCAAATGAAGTTTTGGTGACTCTCTTTAAATAAAATGTGGTAACTATAAGCAAAGCCATGGATAAATAAATATAACCTAAGGCACTCGAATTAAAATCAAACCCAAATAAAACTAAATACGGTACAAGTACTAACCCTGAAGACCCTCCGGTCACATCATTCCAACCCAACGCAATCGACCCAATAAACTGACCTGCGCCAAATGTTACAAGCGCAACAAATACGCCACGTAGCTTAAAAATAGGGATGGCAACGATAAAATTGAAGATAACAGCAACGCATATGCTGAGAAAAAGGCTAATCACTGGGGGTACGCCTTTTAAGGCAAAAATACAGGTGGCATAAGAGCCTATTCCAAAGGTCGCCAAATGAGCAAAGTTAAAGACACCAGCGTAACCAAGGGTTAAATCCCAGCTGGCAGCTACCACAGCGTACAGAAGTGCAATCACTAAAATGCTTCGGTAATAAGTGCTTGATAAAAATACAGGACTAAAAATCGCAAAAACCAGGAACATAATTCTAAGTTTAGATCTATACAAAAATGTGATCATGATTTTTCCTTTGCAAGCAATCCATCAGGGCGAAGCAAAACTAGTATGAAAAGAACGGCAAAAAGGACTGCCGGTGTCCAAAAAAGTCCAATATAAAAGTTTGCTAGTGAACTTATCAAGCCTACTAAATATGCAGCGACGATTGTTCCATTCATGTTGCCCAATCCTCCTAATACAACTACGATAAAAGCTTGAAGCATTAAATTTCCTCCCATATCTGGAGAAACAAAGTACTGACCTCCAAATAAAACTCCTGCAACAGCAGAAAAAGAAGCTGAAAGAAAAAAAACTAATAAGTAAATTTTTTCTACAGGCACCCCTAATAAAAGAGCTGAATCACGATTCTGAGCAACAGCTCGAACAGCTATACCAATTTTTGATTTTTTTAGAAATAAATTCAAACCGAAAAGCATTAAGGGAGCGATCATAATAATTAATACTTGCTGCCATGTGATTGATATAAAATTAATCGTAAAATCACCCGTAAACACAAGGGGGAGTTGCCGGAACTGAGCACCAAAGAATTGTAGAGCGCCATTTTCAAAAAATACTCCAAGTGCTAAGGTTGCCATGATTATAGACATCTCACCAGTTGGGGATCCGACGAAAGGTTTAACAACAACCCTATAAAATAAAGTTCCAAGAACTCCAATTAGGAAAAAAGATATAGGGATTGCAAATAGCAAACCGACCCGTCCCCACACGTTCCCACCGAGAAAATAGACGGCATAAGCCCCCATCATAAGCAATGCTCCCTGCGCAAAATTAAAAACGCCTAAAGTACCCCACACTAATGAAAGTCCGATTGCAACTAAAGCATAAATAGAGCCAGTTATAAGCGCTGATACTAAAATAGAAAGTATTATCTGATCCATTATTTATCCTTCCCGAAATACCGGTCAAGCATCCTCTGCTTGTCAAACTTGCCCAAGTCTTCACTTTCAAGCGTTAATAAACCTTGCTCTAAAAGATACAACGTGTCGCAACACTCCGTGAGCATTTCTAAATTTTGATCAACAAGTATCATGGCTACACCACTTGCTGCAATTTTTTTGATGCCCTGCGATAGTTCTTCTATTAACTTAGGCGCTAGACCTAAACTTGGTTCATCGAGCATTAGAACCTCTGGAACAGCCATTAGCGCACATGCAATCGAAAGCATTTGCCGTTCGCCTCCTGATAAACTCTTTGTATTTTGTAAAGAACGCTTTTTTAGCTTCGGAAATAAATCAAACACCATACTTAGAGATTCTGTGCGTTGAATCCAAGCTTTAGGGGTGAATGCCCCTAGTGTTAGGCAATCCATTACGCTCATTTGAGGAAATAACACATTCCCTTGAGGTGAGTGAACAACACCTAAATCCACAATCTCCTTTGGAGAAAGTCCATCCAGTTTTATCCCACGATAAATGACTGAACCCGAAGAAGTTTTGACTAAACCAGAAATTGTTCTCAATAGAGTAGTCTTACCATGACCATTTGGCCCAAATATTCCAACTTTTTTTTCTGTGGTTATTTTTAAACTTATACCATTCAAAACTTGAATACGTCCGTAGCCTGAAACTAAATCTTTGACTTCTAACATCATGATATTTTAGTGCGTGTAGACCTAGATCCTAAATACGCTTCAATTACAAGTTCATCTTTGCGAATTTCACTCGGGGTACCAATTGCTAAGACCATACCAGAATCCATTACCATGATCCTGTCTGAGACTCCAAATAAAATCGGGAGCACATGTTCAATTATGATTATTGTCAAGCCGTTTTCTTTCAGAGTTGAAATAATTTCTATCAACTTGACTCGCTCCTGTTGGCTCAAGCCTGCAGCAGGTTCATCCAACATTAAAAGCTTAGGGTTGCCACAAATTGCTGTTGCTAACATTAATTTCTTTTTTTCAAAAAAAGGTAAATTCCTAGAAATTGTTTTTCTTAATCCGCTTAGCCCTAGCAAGGAAAGAGAGTTATCAATGGAAATTTTTTTTTCTTCCCTGGAGATTTTAAAATTTGAATAATGAGATGAGATATCGAGAGATTCTTCAACTGTAAGACTGTCAAACGCGATCTCCTGCTGGAATGTCCTACTAATCCCTGCCCTGTAAATTTTATCAGGCGACAATTTATCAATCATGCGGCCTTCAAATTCGATCTTCCCGCTATCGGCACCGAAGGGTATTCCTGTGACTAGATTGAACAAAGTGGTTTTACCGGCCCCATTAGGACCAGCAATTCCAAATACCTCACCCTCGCCTACTTCAAAACTGACATCCTTCACTGCTAGAAGACTCCCAAATGCTTTACTCACTTTTGATACCAAAAGACTTCCAGCCACTAATCCTCCTCTCTGATTTGCTTTATTGACTTATATATTAGGTCTTAGGTCTAATGTGTACAGAATTACAGTATCGAATACTGTACACATTAGGCCATTTTAATTGGAACTTACCTACACCGTTACTTCATCCATTTAGGTTTTTGGAAAGTATTTCCTGATGCATATTTGCTAGGAAAAAATACATTCAATTGCCCATCCTGAATTTGTGAAAATAGTATTGGATAAGTATCGTCGGACTGCTGTGCTAAGTGTGTTTTTTGATCAAATTTCAGAACACCCGCAGCGGTCTTTAAATTACTACTTCCAAGGCATTTTCCTATTGCCAAACGATTCGTAGGATCACCTGTCTTTTTTATACAGTTCGCATAAATCATTAGCTGATCATAAGCAACAACAGCAAAGTACCCTGGTGTTCCAAACTTTGCAGAGAACTCTTTAGTTATTTCCTTAGTCGAAGCGAGCGTAGGAATAGCGCCACCGAGCATATTATAAATTATCCCGTTGGCATTTTCCTTTGCAAGATCCCGAAATTCAGGAACGGATGGTGAGTATTGCAGAAAGACCAGCGAATTCGTTGGACTCGCGGCAAATTGATTGGCAAATGCTGCTCCATCAGATGCTGTTGAATTTGTATTCACAATAATATCTGGAACATTCAACTTGATTTTAGTCAAATTGGCTTGCCAATTGGTAGTTCCCGCCGGTGGTATTTCATCGTAGCCAATAACTTTCCATCCATTTGCTGGAAACGACTTTTTTAATCCCTCTGCGATGGTTTGTCCGTAGGGATCAGTGGCGGCGATGATATAAACGGTCTTACCATTTACGAATTTGATTTTTCCTTCTGTTTCGAGCCCATTTAGCACTCGTGGCAATTCAGTCTCGTAACCAGTATATGAGGGTACTCTCGACCAAATTGTTGGATATTTAGAAGGATTTTTGGAAATAATGGCAGCTGTCTGTTGACTGTTGGCCGACATCAAATAAGGCATCTTATTTTTTGCCATTAAATCGATTTCAAAATTGCTCTGACTTGCGTAACTTGTCATAACAAAATTCAAGTCTTTTGTTGTATTCAAAAGATTAGCAGCTGCAATAACTGCGGATGATTCCATTCCTTGGGTATTGCCTTTGACGATCTGTAGTTTGTATCGTTTTGTCTTACCACACACACCACCAGCAGCATTTAATTTGCTTATAGCGATACCCGCAGCATCCACAACCTGTTGAGTGTCAGATGCAAACGCAGCTCCAAGTGGAACAAGAACTCCAACTTTTGCAGTTGCGAGTGGTAATTTCGAACAACCGGTCGTAAGGCCTTTTACCGTAGGCTCTTCTTCAACTGCGTAGGCTGGTGTCTGGGTGATTGCTGTCCCCAATAAAACCAGAACTACCGAAGCGGCCCAGTAATTTTTTTTTCTTTTCATTTGTTGACCCAATCTTTCCTATAGGTTTTTTTAATTGTTGGGGGAAACAGTACAAGACCCAACGTCTCCACCCTAGACCTTTAGTCAAAAGAAGCAAGAGATCTTTGAATTATTACAGAACCGTAATCTAGTCGGGTTAGGTTATCGAGTAAAAAATTATTAATTTATTACTGAACAGTAATAGGCTAAGGTTCAGTTATAAGTAAATAAGTAAAAAGGTGGATAAATGCTCAAAATGCCCTCTGGTAAAAAGGTAGCTGTTTCAATTTCACCTGATTTCGATGCGCAAAGTGCCTGGATTGGTGGATTTGGATTAAAGAGTCCTTCATATCTTTCCCGAGGTGATTTTGGAGCCGACGTTGGCTTGCCACGGGTGCTTGACGTCTTTCAGCGTTACGACGTTAAAACGACTTTTTTCGTTCCTGGCCACAGTATGTTGACTTACCCTAGCCAACTAGAGGCGATAATGAATTCAGGACACGAGATTGCTTCTCATGGCTGCTACCACGAAGCAATTCCAACACTCACGCCAGAACGCGAACGGGAATTGATGATAAAACAAATAGGGCAGTATGAAAAAATCGTAGGGAATAAACCGAGGGGCTACAGGTCACCTGCTTGGGATTATTCAGATTCAACACTAGCTCTTCTTGAAGAGTTTGGTTTCGATTGGGATAGTTCCTTGATGGGACGAGATCTTGAACCTTACAGGCCACGCCCGGTAACTGTTAATCTTGAAGAGGCAAGTGTATTCGGGCCTTATTCAAAAATTTTGGAATTTCCAGTTTCTTGGTTCCTCGATGACTGGCCCCCCATGGAATTTATTCCAGGTATTGCACCAGGCCTGGGTGACCACGAATTACTATTTAGAAGATGGAAAGAAATATTTGACTATGCACGAAGCCTGCCAAACCCAAGCCTATACACGCTAACAGTTCACCCGCAAGTCATAGGGCGTGCTCATTTGATTGTGATCTTTGAAAAACTAATTAAATACATCAAGTCTTACGATGATGTATGGTTTGCGCCATTGAGTAATTTCTATGATGCATGGGTTGATTAAATCTTTACTTAATTCTGCGAGAAAGTATTTCTTTATAGGATCCTAAAAGGTTTAATACGACTTAGTATAACAGTAGTTAAGAGTTTAGAGTTAGATAAATTAGTTCCAGAATTTCTGCTGAATTACACTGGTTACTTTGATAAATTTAATTACAATTATTGAGTAATTTACTTAATGTCAGATTTATATATTGTGATTTCGTGAGGAGGGCTTGACATAAAAGTAGGTTGGAGCACACCAATATTTAGAGAACGTTCAATTTGTGCTAATGCGGTTAGTAACAGAGGCTCATGATTTTTTTTTGCAACTACACCAATACCAACAGGTAGCCCTTCACAGATTCCCATAGGAAGCGTTGCAATGGGAGATCCGGATATTGCAGGTGCCATCGTAATCCAACTTTTAGACTTATTGTTATCGCCTTTACCTAAAGTACTTATCCAAGCAGGTGGATAGGTTGCGCCAATTAGCACGTCTACATCGGCAAATCCTTGATGCAAAGTTTTTTGTGCCCACGCTAAGTTTCGTGCGCGTACGGCTCGATAGGCTTCATTGCGCCCCCTAAGTAGTATTGCTTTTTCAAATAAGTCTTGGCCAAAATATTTCAATTCAGTATTTTTGTGTACTAAGTTAAAACTAACAACATCAGCTAGTGATTTTATTTTTGAATTAGTCCGAGTACGTAGATAAGTGCTTAAATCATCAAATAATTCATGCAGCAAGACTTCTTGTTCGTCATTGCCGACATCAATGTCGGGGGCTTTGAGTTCAATTTCAATTAGCCTAGTGCCTGTTTTAGACAGTTTTGAAATGGTGCTATCAAATAAAGCATTTGTTCCATTATGGCTCGTTAGCCATGACCGAACGATACCAATTTTTAAAAAGCGCGTGTCTTGAGTCGCCGACATATATCCAGATTTTGAACTCATAACCTCCAGTAACAATGCCGCATCTAAGACTGAGCGCGCCAAAGGCCCTGGTGAATCTTGGCTGGCGCTGATTGGCACTATACCTTGTGTTGGAATAAGACCAACCGTGGGCTTTATTCCTACGCAACCGTTCAGCGATGCTGAAGAAATAATTGAACCGTCGGTTTCGGTTCCTATCGCTAATGCAACAAGCCCGGCAGCAACTGCAGCGCCTGATCCAGATGATGAGCCACCAGCACTGTGATTATGAATCCAAGGGTTGGCTGTTAGCCCTCCTACGCTAGACCATCCGCTTGAACTTGATTTCGATCGAATGTTTGCCCACTCAGAAAGATTTGAAGATCCTATGATGTTTGCCCCAGCCAAACGAAGTCGGCGAACTAGTTGGCTATCAGTGGTGACTGTGTGCTTGGCCAGTATCGGTGAACCGGCAGTACAAGGCAAACCAATCGCTTCAATGTTATCTTTAATTACAACTGGTAAACCAGCAAGCGGCGAATTTGAATCGAATATTTGTCCCGCATTTTTTGGAGCAAGGGCCATAATTGAATTGAGCCGGTATCCTGTTTTATCAACGTTTTTTACTAGATCAATAACTTGAGCCGCGAGGTCATCTGATTTTAGGCGTCCCAAATGCAATCCACGGACTGAATCGAATGCGGATCGCGCAAAAGTCATCCACCAAGATTACTACTTCTTATATCTCCTATTAAAGCATATTTTACTGTTTTAGAGTTCTTGCAGAGGCTCCGCCGCTCTAATTAATATCACCAAAATCATAACCAAGTTAGAACAGGGTATCGTAGAAATTTCGCATTTTTCTTAGGTTTGAGCTGGTTTTCGCATTAGTACAAGGAAATCTTTTAGGCATCCATGAGAAGGCTGTTTGCGTGTATCTGTCCAAATCTATTCAATATTCCCGATGTTGGCCCATAGAAATGATGTTTAAATTCTTCAAGTGTCAGACCTGGGCGGTAATTTAAGAGCTAATTCTAGAACCCTAGAATCTTCATACATAGACCTAATATGTATGGATAAAATAACTAAAGAGAAAGTCTTTCTAAATCACAGGCAGGAATCCTGAGAAAGGTAAAATTCGGGCCATACATGATTGCGGATATTTGTCATATCTTCTTTCGTTGGTGGGAGACTACCGTGCCTATTATAACAATGATCAACGCGATGAAAAACATTGCACTACCAATCACATTAGCTTGGGCTGGTATGCCCCGCGCAGCTGAAACATAAACAAATTTTGGAAATGTTGAAACGATGCCAGAGTTAAAGTTGGTGATGATGAAATCATCAAATGATAAGGAGAATGCCAACAACGCTGCGCCGGCAATGCCAGGCATTACAAGTGGCAGAGTTACATACCGAAAGGTCTCCCGCTCATTTGCATAAAGATCCATCGCAGCTTGTTCAAGCCTTGGATCTAATGATGCAATCCTTGCCTTAACAGTTACCACCACAAATGAGATACAAAACATCACATGGGCAATCACAATTGTCCAAAAACCTGGATTAATTCGTAGATTTAAAAACATTGCCAACAGTGATGCTCCCAAAACAACTTCAGGAGTTGCCATCGGCAAAAAGATCAGCAGGTTAGTAGTTTTTCTCCCCTTAAATTTATGCCTGCCAAGTGCAAATGCAATCATAGTTCCAAGGATTGTTGCTGCAACTGTTGAGATAACACCGATCTGAAGTGAGTTAACAACAGCCTCACAAACTTGTGCCGCCCCACATGGATTCTTCCAATTATCCAGAGTAAAGCCCTGCCAAACAAGATTGCTTTTGCCTGCATCATTAAATGAGAAGGCAAAGGTGTAGGCAACTGGAATGAATAAATAGATAAATGCCAAGCCTGCATAAATACGGATTAAATTTCTAGCAAACCATCTTGAGCTGCGATGGCGAAGTGATGGCATTGGCGCAGATAAGGTGGTCATACC
>SXGR01128281.1_pt1 | contig 20819 bp, 43 predicted proteins | sample 3174711 | NCBI WGS metagenome assembly SXGR01 (sample SAMN11356860, study PRJNA531348) | freshwater metagenome | isolation source: freshwater sample F1-60 | place: China: Fuxian Lake, Yuxi | collected 2017-12-25 | reverse complement strand
TGCCGAGCTGGTCCAGGCCGTGATCGGCGGCTCTTGGGACTCCACCGGACGGCGCCTCTCCGCCACCCTGTCTGAGGTCTGATGCGTACCCTCTCCGACCAGGAAAGCCGCATCTATGCCCAGACCAACCGGCATGTCCGGCTCCGGGTGCGCGTGGCAGATTCCGGCGGCACCCTTCAGGACATCGACGGGATTGCAGGCGGCCCCTGGTTGATTGGCGCGGAATGGGGCGAAGATGTGGATAGCCCCGGCCCGACCGCTACGATTTCGCTCAAAGCCACCAACGACCGCAACCAGCTTAGCCCCCTGGCCACCGTCGCCCGGCAGACGGGCACGCTGGCCTTGTACCGGGAAATCGTAATAGAAACAGCGATTCTGACCATCGGCGCCACCGTTTCCAGTTGGACAGAGGTGTTTCGCGGCCAGATCGACAGCATTGCCTGGGCTGCGGATCCGCTGACCCTGGAGTGTCGCGGGGAAATCGCCACCTTGCAGGACCGTTTTTTGGAGTTTGCGCCTGCTGCCTATTCCAGCGGCGTCGGCACGGCGATTGAGACCATCCTCCAAGAGCTGTTGGACGACACGCTGGGAATTGGCGTGATCACGCTCTATACCCCCAGCAGCCCCGGCTGGAATATTACCGAGTTTGAAACGTCCGCTCAAAGCCTCTACGACCAGATGACCCTCTTGACCGATCAGATCGGCGCAAGCCTACGCTACAAGTGGGACGGGGGAACCGGGGCGTTTCGCCTGACGTTCTATGAACCCGACCGCGCCTCGACCTCCAGTATGCGGACATTCGGCCCTTCCGAGATCCTGTCCTGGGATCTGCTGGATCTGGCCATTGACGATATCCGCAACGCGATCACGGTCACCTTTGGCGACACCAGCAACCTGGACGCCTCTGGCCAGCCTACCCCCACCCTGGTTACTGCCGAAGATGCCGCCTCGATCGCCGCCTATGGGCGCCGCTGGATGGGGATTACCGAGGATGCCACCAGCAATATCGATACCAGCACCGAAGCGCAGGCAATGGCCGATGCGATCCTCTCCGACCTCTCCGAGCCGCTTGCCAGTGCCACGGTGACGATCCCCTTCTTTCATGCCGTCGAGCTGGAGGATCGCTATACGCTCTCCGCCGATAACTTCCATATCGACTCCAGCCGGGTCTTTGCCGTGGTCGGCTACCGCCACACCCTCCGCAGCGATCAGGCCCGAACCACCTTGCAGCTTCGGGGTACGGTGGCCTCCGGGGGCTGGCTACGCTGGCTCATCAAAGCAGCCCAGCCCGGCATCGCACCCTTGCAGCAGAACAGCGGCCCCCTGGGCGGCATCTTAAGTAGCGGGGAGGGGCCGGGCTCGATCGCGATTTCACACGCTCTGGGTAAAAACCGTGGTATTTCCAAGAACATCGGCTACGAGCTGCACGCGGGGATTCCCGGCTTTGTTGCCGATTTAACCGCAGGTAGCAGCACCGTCGTTGGCCGCTCGGCAGGGCAGGTCACCGCGCAGGTCTTGGCGGACTTGCAGGGGAAAACGCCGATTGGCGAGCTGATTGATATTGCGGTGTTTCCGGTGGATCATCTCGGCAATTACGGCAGCGAGCTTCGAGTGTCCGATGTGACGGCCCAACGCCTTGGAACGCACTTCCTGGCCTCGGACCAGCGGTTTGCAGGCTCATTCTTCGGCAGTGTCTTCGCCTTCCAGGCGCGTGGCGGCGGCTATCCCCCGGATGGCTGGCATATGGTGACGGGGGCCTGGAGCACCGATGTCAACCTCGATACGGGCGGCATCTATACGGCTCCACAGACCGGCTTGAACGCCTTGACCCTGAAGAATACCGCTGTGGCAACGAAGCTCCGCAGCGATAAAGTTCCGGTCAGCCATAGCCGCCGCTACCACTGGCAGGCGTCCTTTAAGGTAAGCTCGGTCAGCTTTACGCTGCAGATCGCGGTGGAGTGGCTGGACAGCGGTGGAAGCGTGCTTGCCACGCACTATTTACAGAATGGGGTAGCCGCTTCGGCGGGGGCTTGGATTCCGGTACGCCGCACGGCGGCTCCGCCAACGGGTGCGGTGCAAGCTCGGTTTTTTGTCTCCAAACAAGCGGCTGCCTTTTATGTGGCGATAGACCGGCTCTTGTGGGAAGAGTACGATCCAACGGTTGAAAGCAAGGTGCATCGGATCGAGATGCGGGACGACTTTGCAGGCGGCGATGATGCCAGCATGATTGGCGATCTTGGCTGGCAACCGGGCTTTATCGGCTCCGACCTCTCGGATATCCTGACCCTGGCTGCCAACCGCTACCCGGCTGCGGCCTCTGCCCTAAGCTGGACGCGCTTTGGGGTAGTCCGGATGCAGACCCCGGCCAATACCGGGGGCGCCAAAACCGACCACGGAAGCCTGTTGTATCTGGGCTCGGCCACCTACCCCGGCTTCTTTGGCCCCCCGCCAGAGGGGATTGAGCTGCGCTGCCGAGTCAAGGTTGATACCACCACCCAGATCCAGGTCTGGATCGGCTTCTGGAGCAGCACCAGCGTCCCACCGGATCCGGGGCTTGCGAATACCATCTACGGCTTTGGCTTTGCCTTGCGTGCCACCGTATCGACAACGGCATGGCAGGCCATCGCCAGAAATGGGACGGTTGAAACGCTACAAACGCTGGGCACGCTGGCCTCTGCCGGGTGGGTAGAAGTGGGCATCCGTAAGACCAGCACCGGCTTTCAGGGCTTTGTCGATGGCTCCGATACCGGCTCGGAGATTACGACCAACATCCCTGGGTCTTCCCAGATTCTCTTCCCGGTGATCGGCGTCCTGACCACCGACGCGAACCAGAAGACCCTTGACCTGGATTCCTGGCTGCTGATAGGAGACATTCAGCGATGAAGCCCCTGCAAACGATTCTTCGCTGGATTGCCCATGTCCTGCCGACCCAGGCCGGAGACTTCTCAGCGTCCCCGCAGGATGGCAAGGCCCGGATTTACCGAGGCGGCGCGGTGCGAGTGCTGGAGGACCAGGGCAACAAGAGCCAGGTCAATGGCTACGCGAGCCTGAACAGCAGCGGCTACGTCCCGCATGGCGAGCTGGGCAGTGGCGGCGGTGGGAGCAGCAAATTCTTACGCGAGGACAATACCTGGCAGACGGTCAGCGGGGGCTCAGACCATGCGGGACTGACAAGTCTGGCCTGGACGGCTTCCGGCCATACCGGCACCGCTTCCCGGCTTGCGGCCTTCGATGGCGGTGGCGCAGCAGCCTACGCTCAGGTTGGCGTCGATGTCCAAGCCTACGATGCGGGCTTGGCCAGCCTGACCGCTGCCGATGGCTCTGCTGGCTTGCCCTATGTCTCTGGCGCGAATACCTGGGCTTCTGCGACCTATACGAATATGCTTTCGGTGGTATCGGGCGCCTGGAAGGTGGTGGGCCTGCGGGAAACCGGCGGCCCAACGGATATGACCCTGGGCAGCATCCCCGATGGCTACTTCTTAAAGCGCAGCGGATCAACAGTGGTTGGCGTTGCAGGCACTGCCGTCAGCGGCTACTACGGCGATCCCTTCTCGCTCTGGATGGGCACCGGCGCCAAGGGAAACGTGACCTTTGATGGGACGTCTGCGGTAACCGGCTTCTCCCTGGCTGCGCGGGTCTATACCTGCAACGTCAACGACAACTACGAATATGCAGCGTTGACCCTGGATACAACGGGCGGCGACATTAGGATTGTGATGAAGGGCTGCCCCCTTCGCGCCAAAACCGTCCCGACGATCCTCGGTTCGGGCAACGTGATTATCGACTTCTCCGGCTCTAATGCCGTCACCTCGGCAGGAGGCGCAGGCGCTACCGCCTTGACGGGCTCCCCACTTCGAGGCGGCTCGACCGGGGGGAATGGTCGCTCCACCACCGGAGCGGGCACTGCCGGGAACAACCTGACTTCGGGCGTAGGCATTGGCGGGGAAGGCGGGCATGGAGGCGGGACCGCCAGCAATGCCGGGGGAAATTCAGGGAGCGCCACGCGGCCCTACGACGGCACCTACGGAAGCTGGTGGTTGTTCCTGAATAACCTGTTCTTTCTGGATCCGGGTGGGTCTACTTACACCGTCTATCAGGCCGTGGGTGGCTGTGGCGGGGGTGGCGGGGGCTGTGTGGCGACCGCGACCAGTGGTGCAGGCGGCGGCGGTGCAGGGGGTATGCTCTGCGGCTTTGGCTCGATTGATACCGGAACCGCTACCCTGACGATCCGGGTCAATGGCGGGACAGGCGCCGCAGGCTCGGCAGCAGGCGGATCCGGGGGTGGCGGTCAAGGGGGCGCAGGCGGTGGGCTCATCTTTACGGCCCGTTCGATCACCGGGACGGTGGTGCTGGAGGCCAAGGGCGGCAACGGGGGCAATGGGGCCGGGGTCAGCGCAGCAGGCGGGGATGGTGGCGATGGCGGCTGGATCTTCTATGCCTACGGCACCGGCTCAGCACCCTCTACCTCGGTCGCAGGCGGCACGAAGGGCACCGATATTGGAAGCCCGACGACACCCGCATCGGATGGCACGGCGGGAACCATCCTGGGAGGTGCGCTATGAGTCGAGACTACCAGTCGGGCAACCGGGTGATCCGAGTCGAAGATGAAACGCTCCCCACCGTGCAGGCAGTAATCGTCTGGGATGCCGATCCGGCTGTGATCGGGGTGGCGTTGCCCCTGACGCAAGCCGAGCTTGGAAGCTGCTACGTACCCTATACCGGTGGGAGCCCTGTCCTTGACCCAGGGTTATCCACGATTGCTGCCCCTCTTCCCATCCTTGGAGGCCCCTGATGTTGTCCGATCCCCGCGCTGTCCTTGCCGCCGTTGCCGCTGCCGGTCATGCGGTCTTTGACCAGTCCAAGCCCTACAACCTCCAGATTGTCGGCGTTCGCTCCAGCAATACCGCCAGCAACACCTTTGACGACCGCTGCTATTGTGTCTACTCCGATGCCACTGGCCTCAAGCTGGAGTCCTGGCCCATCACCACCGACCCAGGCCGCTACTGGCTGGAGAACCCCGGCAGAGTCGAGGGCACCGCGATCCTGAAGCCCGGTCAGTACCGAGGCGCCTGGATTCTCGGCAAGCACAAAGGCGACAAACCCGCGCTCGTCCAGCATAAACCGGTGACGGTCTACCGCGATCCGAACCGCGACACCACCCTGGACACCGGCAAGGAAGAAACCGGCCTCTTCGGCATCAACCTCCACCGGGCCGGGCTGAAGTCAAGCGTTGTGGATAAGTGGAGCGCGGGCTGTCAGGTATGGCAGGCAGACGCCGATTTTGAGCGGTTCCTGTGGCTCTGTCGGCAGCAGGCGGCCAAGGGGAAGGGGTGGGATACGTTTACCTATACCCTGCTGGCAGCTTAGGCGAAGGTGCTGCCTTAGGTCGATGGCGCCAGGATCGGAAGGATCTCGCCAGAAGGGGTGCGTAGAAACTGTCCAACTCTTCTCTCGATAGGCTTGACCATCCCAGGCTCACAGCGTGAACTATTCCCGGCGCCGTTCTCGTTCCCGCACTCGGAACAATGCCCAGCTAATCCCTCTTTATTTTCTTCGATAGGAAGATAGGGGCCTTTTTCCCAGGTATGACCGCAGGAGCAAGTAACAAAGCTTTTGAGAAGCAGCGTTCCCTGTTCGGGCGGACGGGTTGTTTGATAGCCTTGGGTAACTTGTGACTCGCCCTTAATGGAATAGAAGGCAAAAGGATAGCGATCATGCTGCACGGTTGGATCAGCAGTTCCCAGCAATACAGCAGAACAAATCCATGACCCATGGATATCGTTATCCGCTGGGTAGGCGAGCCCGGCCTTGCAGGCGCATCGTCCGGTTGCTGAATAGTAAAGGTGATGCGGTTCGTACTTGTCTAATTTCTGGATCTGTTGAGCGGGCATAAGGACTTGAGGGCGCATGTTTCTCCTGTGAGTATCAATCTTCTATCATGACTGGTAACAAAGGCGCTGCCTTGACGTTCCTCCTGCAAGCGTTATTGGAGAGGCGGGACGTAGCTCAGTTGGTAGAGCGCCGCTCGCAAACACGACCGTACCTGCAGGACGGTACGCTTGCAAAACGGAGGTCGCTGGTTCGAGTCCAGCCGTCCCTATGGAATGTGAGGCATCATGCGCTTAAAAGACCTTCTCTCCCATATCGACAGCGACTCGAAAGGCGACTTGATCGCGGTTGCCCGAACGCTGTTGGCGGGCAACCTTGGCGAGGAGGCAACGCAGCAGGAGTTGGTGGCGCTGCTGGATGATTTGCTGCCCTGGGAGGACTTTATCAAGGGGCCGGTTGGCGGGCTCTTGGAGGCGTCGGATGGCCCCATTTTGCGGCTGGTGGCGCGGGGGATCGTCAACGCTGCCAAACGGAAGAACTGAGCTTACCGCACATCCACCCGCAGTCCCCACTTCTGCAAGGTCGCAATCGCTGCCACAACCGGCGGCAACAGAGCCCGAGCGGACGGGCCAACGCCAATCAGCTCCACCACCAGATACCGCCCCTCTGGCCAGAGGTTCACGTACTTCCAACTGTTCAGGCTGGCAAACAGGGCAGGCCACTGTGGAGGCCATTGGCCCTCCAGGTCATGCGGGCGGTAGCATCCGTTCACCCTCGGCAAGAGCGAGGGCAGTTTGTCCGACCGTACCCGAAAGGTGAGGGCGGGACGGGGAAACCAGCCACTACGCCCAAGGCGCCGAGCCAACATGCGGGGAGTCCATTGATGGCGAACCATGCGGCCCTGTAACCCGCCCCTTGCCCCCTGCCCTCCACGGTGGTAGGGTAGCGGCATGGCGACCTCGAAAGAAGCCCTGGAAACCGAACGCTGGCGAGCCGTAGGGCTGGCCCTTCAGCGTACCGAAACGCGCCTGGAGGCCTCCGAGGACGCGATCCTGGCGCTGACGGCTGAGCTGCGCCTGACCCGCGAAACCATCGAGCGGCATCCGGTGCGCCGGGTGCTGGAGATCTATGATCAGGCCGATTGGAAGGGCCGTGCTCTCCTGGCGATGCCGATTGTGGTGCCCAGCGTGCTTTCGTTGGTGCTGCTCTATGCCACTGCCACGCAGCAGAACCCCGCCGTCGTCCTGGCGAGTCTGCTGGAAACCACCCATCTTTGCTACGGAGGCTCCCCCCATGCCACTGCCGCTCCTGACACCGTCGAAGCCATCGAGGCAGACCCCTCCCCCGCCGAGCCGAGTCCAGCACCTGCCCCTGAATAGGCTCCCCTCTCCGGCAGCGGCCCTCTTGGAGAGCTGCGAATTGGAGGAAGCGGGCGACGTGGCAGCGGCCCTGGACTGCCTGCGCGAAGTGACCGATGCCCGTGACCCTGCGCCCTTGGATCCACAGTGATCGAATCCGAAGGCGATAGCGATTGGGACGCCCGCACCGAAGCCGATAAAATGGGTTCGGCTACCCGGCTCTGGCAGGCCAAGGCCGAGGTACACCTGAGTATCCCCTCGGGCGAAGAGGCCGACTTCCGTACCGCTGCGGCTACTTCGCAAAGTGCCTTCGATACCGCTGTTGCCAATAGCAGCGGGCTTGCTTCGGCGGTCAAGAGCTTCTACAGCGGCCTCCCGGCAGCGGTCAAGGCGACCTTGCGTGAGGCGGCGAAGGTGCTGCCTTAGCGACGTAGCCATCCCCAGACCCGCTGCCACCATGGGCGCCGTACTGCCGGACAGTGCAGGAGCAACGCGCTCATCATCGCAAGGGCAGCGGCCATCTGCCGGTGTTCCTGCGCCTGGAGGGTCAGGGCTTCGCGGAGGGCTGGATCGGGAGTACTCCGGGCAAGCTCTCCACAGCGGTCTGCGCGGCGATGGCTGGCCGCCGATGCGCCATTGAGCCACACCATCGCGTTGAGCGGGTGCGGGGCCTCGTCGGGGCTGTGGGGATGGCGCATAGGGTAGTGTAGCCGGGTGGGGCGAGGAGGCGTTCACGGAGGGTGTGAACGGGATAGTGTGCTCACTCTTCCTCCTCAAAATCCGTTTCCACCCGCCACCCGACATAGCGCAAGGCAGCGGCAACCCAACAGCGATCTGCCAGTTCACTCAGCAGCAGCACCCCCAGCACTGCCCCCGCCACCAGCATGAGCACGAGTTGGCGAGGCCGGTCCAGGCAGAACCACTCTCCGGCGATCATATTGCAGATAGTGGTGTGGGTCACGGACACACCCGGAGCACCTTCGCTTTCTCTGCCTCCAGCACCGCCCGCAGCGACCCCTGCAATGGCTCGGACAGCCCCTTCAGTAGATCCTCGGCATGGCCGATCTCATTGAGCCGGGAGAACCGCTCCCGAAGGCCCTCCTCGCTCAACAGCACCGGGCCGGTAGGGGTGGCAAGAGCCTCGATGGCAGCGATCCGTCCGTGGGTAACCAGTAGCCCGATCGAGTCAAGGGCCTGGTCTACATCAGTCAGTTGATCGGCACGGCAGCGCACAAAGCGAATCGCGGCGCCCCTATCGCCTGCGACTTGCCGCAGATAGGGGCCAAGGGCCTGGTCTACAGCGGCCAGCTCGTCCGCAAGGCGGCGCACGGAGCCGAGAGCGTTGGATAGCTCGGCAGCGGCATGGCGCCGCACCCAGTTCTGAAGCACCGTCCAGGCCATCTGGGTCAGCCCTTCTTCGTCAGGCGGGCGCGGGTCATCATAGCGGACTTCGAGAGTGTCCAGGAAGGCGCAGAGGTATTTGCTATCGCGGCAATCGCCTCGACTGACGCGCTCTTTTAACAGCGCCACCTGCTGCAAGGGGGTCAGCGGTTCCGGGTGAGCGCCTACCGCTTCGGCCAGGGCTTCCCGGAGGGCGCGTAGCTCGGCTTCCGCTCCGGCTTCCCGATGGGCGTGCTGGAGGGATTTTTGGGCCTCCTCTGCGATCCGGGCGCAGTGGTCGCGTTGCATCACCAGGGCCGCCACCTTCTCAAGAAGCGGGGTTTTATCGTCGCTCTCTCCGATGGCTGCGACAAGGGCGGCCCGTACTTCTGAAAGCTCCTCTTGTGCCTCTAACAGTTGTACTGTCAGCTCGGCAATCTCCGCCTGTGGGGAGGTATATTTGGAGGGTGGTGCCTCCAGAACTGCCCGCTCTCCGGGGGGTAGTGGCATCGTTGCCAGGATCGCACCCTTTGGCTCGCTACGGGCGTCAATCAGCGCCCCTACCTCGACTAAGAACCCGTTGTTCCGGGCCTTGTCGTAGTGCCTTTTGCAGAGTCCTCGCTGCCGTTGACTCTCTTCGCAGCCCTCGATCCAGCACAAGCCAGTGCCCTCGGTCTTGAGGCGGAAATCTTCGATTGTCGGCTTTGGCCACGCCATAACAGTTTGCTCCTTACAGGGTTTACAAAATCGCTCCATGCCCACCCGGATCACCGGGCCGACGATGGGCTCGTTGCAGGTGTCGCAGATAGGCGGATCGCCGCCGGGAATTTCGGTCATCCATCCCTCCGCTTGCAAAATACCCCAGCCTTCAGTTGGGCAGAAACGACCAGGAGCGCGATATGCAGAGCTACGTGCTCCTCCCGAAGCGCCGCATCGGTGCAGGACGCAGTAGCTTCCCAGAGTTCTTCAAGTTGATTGAGGATATATGGGTCCGTAAAGCCCATCAGCAGCAACGGGTAGCGTTGTGCCATCTGCACAGCCGTAGGGGCTCTCTGCATCGCCAGAGCCAGCACGCGGTCTTGTTGCTCAGGGGTCACGGCGCACCCCACACAAACGCAGCCGCTTCGCCCATCGTTCGCACAAAGGCGCTGCGGCCCTCGGCAAAGAGCGTCCACCCCTCCCCGGCCTCCTGCCAGACCAGATCCGGCACCGGAAAGCCCAGGCTGTCCCACCACTGCCACGCCGTCAGGGTTTCGGTGGTTTCGCGGAGCTGCCGATCCAGCAGGGACAGGCGCACTTTCGGGCCTTTGGGGGAGCGAATCACCTCCAGCACCCGGACGGTATGGGGCGCGAGGGTGCCTTGCTCGTCGGGAAGGTAGCGCTCCATCGAATCGCCCGGAGCCGGATCGCGCAGAGGATCGCGGCGTGGGGGTGCCCAGAGGGCTTGTTGGCGGGTCATGGCTCCTCCAGCAGGCGGCAGACCGTCCGATAGCCCCGGCTGGCTCGACGGGCGATAGCTGAGAGCGGGATTCCCCGTTGCTGCATCCGGCGCCAGCGCTCGATCTCCGCTGGCTCCACCGGTTCGCGGACCAGGCCCAAGAGCTGGCGGTGATTGCGGATACTGCCAGCGGCCCGGTCAAGGGCTGCCCCGATGCCCGCGTCCGTTTTTCCGGATCGCCAGAGCAGCGTCAAGCGGTCCTCCTCTGCCGGGGTCCAGAACCGCTGGACGCTGGGAGCCCTGGCCCGGCCATGCGCCCACGGGCGGCCGGGCAGGCCGAAAACATAGCGGTAGCGATAGACCGCCTTCGCGCTGCAGCCCAGGGCAGCGGCGATGGTCTCAGTGCTGGCTCCTGCCGTCCACAGCTCAGCTAAGGCGGCTTTGCGCTCCTCGGTCCAGGGCTGGCGATGGCGCCTCATCGCCCCATCCCCATCTCCCAGGCCAGCTCCCGCAAGCGCAGCTCTTCGGCGCGTTCCTGCGCTACCCAGGCCCGCGCACCCTCGACGACGGGACGGCCTTCGCGGATCGCCTGGATGATGGCCTTGCGGTAGCCGGGCGGCTGGGTGGAGGGGCGGGGCAGCAGCTCGGCTTCCAGCGCCGTGCAGAGCCCCTCGTAGGAGCAATAGCCTTTGAGGGCGGCCATAAAGCCGAGCCGGTCAGCGGCAAAGGTGGGGTGCCAGTCGGGCTTCATCGAGGTTTCTCCTCTGCAATCCGTTGGCGTTCTATCGCCCGGATTGCCGCTTTGGGGTCATCGTAGGGAAGGGTGGTAATCCGAGGCGCAAGGGGCGCTTTGGCGGGGTGGGGGAGGGTAGTTACCCAAGGCTGGCGTCCGGGTACAGTGACGCGGATACCCCAGGCCCGGAGCGAGCGCCGGAGTTGTGCAGGCGTACGCTTCAGCTCAGCAGCGACCGTTTCAATCGGTTCGCCGCCTCGAATCCGCTCACCAGCCTCGCGGGCAGTACGGGAGCCAAGGGGGCAGTAGGGGCCGCGCTTAGCAAGGGCAGTCATCGTCGGTATCCTCGGCTGGAGGCGCGACTGATACCCCGGCTTCCAGGCTATCCAGGGCGGATAAGCTGGCCTCGATGCTGGACTCCAGCAGCGTCAAGGCCAGCGGCACATCCCCCGGTAGCGGCTCGGCGGGCAGCGGCTTCGGGGCGGGGAGGATACGGTGAGCCTCAAAGGCTCGGAGTACCTTGTGGAGGTCCAGGGCGTGCCGCTCCCAGAGGAGGGCATCGGCCACTAGCCCGGCAGCGTCGCAGGCTTTGGCCTGGGCTACGGTTGCTTCCCAGGCAGCTCGGAGGGTGCTATAGGCGAGGGTGGGGATCATGTCCGCAGACCTCGCCAGAAGCCCTCTCCCTGCCCTGCCAGCCAATTGGCAACCTGGAGCTGCTGCCCCGGAGCCAGGGTATCCAGCGGGCCTTTGCCCTGGGTTTTCCGCCAGCTATTGACCTGTCCAGGGGTCAGTCCGCAGCGATCCAGGACGGAGCCGAGATAGGCCAGCGCCTCATCCTTGGTGGGCTCGGCAGGCTGGGGGGCGGCTTTGGGGGGAGCTACCGGGCGGGTGGTGGCCTCGCCATCGTCGTCATCGTCAGCGGCAATGCCGAGCGCCGCCGTCAGGGTATAGCGCCGGGCATAGGTCAGGCCACTGCCGACGGTCTGCATATTGGCGCCGCCGGGGCTGTGCAGGCTGGCCTGGGCTACCACCACCCCGGACTTATGGATAACCTCGCAGGAAACAAGGACGTTCCCCGCATCCGGGGTGGTCTGGAAGCGGATCGCCAGCCCATGCTTGAGCAGGATAGGCCGAACTGCATCCAGAATCTCTGGCAGCGGCGCAAAATAATAGGACTTCTGACCCGCGTTGACCTTGCTGGTTTTGGGGGGATTCTGAAGCTCCCCGAAGGCCGCAACCATCGCGGCATAGGCAGGATTCTCGCTCATCGTGACTTCTCCACTACATAAAAAACCAGCCACAGTATCCCAACAGAAACCAGAACCGCCGGTACTGTGACTGGCAACAGTTGAACAAACGCCAGGAGTTCACTGAAGAACCCCAGCCCAAAGAAGAAAGAAACCATCTCCTTACAGAAAGCCACTGCCAACCGGTGCGGCTTCCCGGCAACCCCTACGCTCATGGCCGCCTCCACGCTTCCCAGCCCAACAGCAGCAGGCCCGCAACCACCAGCCCGACCGGAGCCGAGCGCGGCAGGGCATCCATCGCCACCCCGAAGGCGGCAAGGGCACCCGCAGCAATCAGTCCCGGTCCCGGAGAAGGGGCTCTCATGCGGCCCTCGCAGCCAGCTTCTCGGCAGCGGCATACAGCCCGCCCTCGTCCGAGATAACGCCGAACCTCAGGGCAAAGGTGCGAACGATACTACGCACCCCTACCCCGGCAAAGTCGGTGGGGTCTGCTGCTTCGATGGCAGCTTCAGCCTTGCGAACCTGCGCGATACGCTGTTTCTCGGTGGGTAACTCTGTGGCGCTATGCCACGGCTTACGGGTGCTCATGCGGCCTCCTATACCTGAACCTTGTGTTCTTTTGCGCCTTCCGGAATCGCCAAATCCCAGTAGGCATTAAAATCAGTTGCCTCTGGGTAGGTAGCCAGCAGATAGGTGCTGGCTCTTTCTTGTGCTTCCGTCAGCGTTCCAGGGGTGCCTGTCCACAAAATCCAGCGATGCCCAAGCACAACGCGGGGCTCCCACAGGCCAGACGGCAAGTGAAAGAGGGCGGTATGTACCGCCGTTTCAACCGAGTTGACCGAAATACGAGTATCCCATATGGCTTGCTTGGCAAAGTAGCAGGCACGCCAGAAGCCCCGCGCATCCATCAGCACTTGATACATGGAGTGGGGATGGTAGTCGGTTTTCCACCCTTCTGGAGCCTCTACCATAACAAACCTCCCGTCCTCCTCACGAAACCTCGGCGCCGGATCAGGCGCGTGAACCCCCCATCCATTGAGCACAGTTGCGTGCTCTGGCCTTAGCACCGTGGGCATCTTGACTTGACTCATGCGACCTCCTGCCCCTCCTCTATCCCCTCCCGGCGTGGCTGCAAATCCGATTAGCAGGAGTGTAGCGCAGGTTACAGATGTGCGATTCTGATTAGCAGGGGAGCGGTGGGGGCTATAGGAGGGGTGCATGGAACTGACGATCCCCGAATGGCTACAGTTTATCCGCCCCGACTGCTCGGCGTCCGAGCTGGCGCGGGAAACCAAGGTGCAACGTGCCACCCTGGATGTCTGGCTGCGCGGAAAGGCCGTGCCGACCAATGTGCTGTGGGCACGGTTTTTGAAGGGGGCCGGGCTGTCGGAAGAGGCGGTGCGGCAGGGGTGGGATATTTGGAAAGAAGCCCAGCGGAAGGCGGGTGAGGGGGCGCTATGACCCGCGAAGAACAAAGGGCGCTCTATCGCGCCTATATGGATTGCATCGTCGCTGCGGGTGCGTGGCGCATGGCTACGTTACCGGAGCTTTGGGAGCGGTCGATGAAGCTGGAGAGCCGGTATCATACCCTGGCGCACCTCGCCAGAAAGCCACTGCCCGAGGGGGTTGCTGTCCTGGTGCAGCTGCTCTTAGAGGCAGTGCGAGCAGCCCTGAGTGCTGCTCCTACCACTGGGCTACTTTTTGCTCCAGCGGTGCAGTTGCTGTCCGCTCACAGCGCGGCCCTGAAGGAACTGCTGGATGCGGAGCCGTGGCGGGCGCTGGATGATGCCCTGGAGGCGCTATGACCCCCGGTGACACCGTTGCCCTTGCAGTAGGCTTAGGGCGCGTGCTGGCCGTCGAGGCGGGCGTGGTGCTGGTATCGCCAGGGGTTGCGGGGCCGGAGGGCTCCTGGCGCCCCTATGGCCCGGCAAAGCGGGTTGCCGTCAAGACCCTGCGGCGCGGGCACTGGACGCAGGCAGAGCTGACCCGGATCGCAGGGTTGCGGGCAGTGGGAAAGGTCTGGAGCGAGATCGCTGCGGCCACTGGGCGGACGCCGAAGGTCTGTCAGTACCTCTATCGGTTGTGGGAGCGGGGATGAAGCCCGGCACCCATAAACGCGCCGCGATGGCCTTCTTTGCCGGAGCCTCGATGGCATCGGCTGCCGCAGCGCATGGGCTCGATGCGCTGGAGTTGGAGCGGTTTGTACGGGCGATTTTGCGTTGGTCGAAACCTGTATATCGGGCGTATGAAAAGGCGCCTATCGAGGAAAACATGAAGTGGGCATATCTGGTAGAACGATGGCGATTGGAGGACTATGGCGATATCAATCTGAATCGGCGCGGTGCCGAGGGGTGGGAGGTCGTATCGGTCGTTTATGCCGATGGGCAAGTGATCGTCACCTATAAGGCGCCTTTGGAGGAAGCGTGAGTCTACAGGAGCTATCGGGCTGGGAAAGCCTATTTCTTGCGGTGGTCTGTAACCTGATGCACCGAGGCTTGCCTCCGGTGTATGGGTGGACTTGGGTAGCGGCAAACGGGTTTTTTCTCTGGCTGGCTGCATGGCGGGCCGGTGAGGCGGTGCTGGGGTGGCTGCTATGATCTGCTATACCGTCGTGCTGGAAATCCCCGGCTCGCGTGGCCCACACCGGATTGAGCAGGAAGTCCTGGCAGATTCGCCAACAGAGGCACTGAAAGGGGTCTGCTCAACGGATTGGGACGAGCCTGATCCGTATGGGCCGGGGGGCCGGGCTACCGTGACCGGGCCCGATGGGGAGGTGACGCGCTTTGAAGTAGAGCCTCGGATCTACCATAGGATTCGTGAGGTAGATGCGGAGGAGTATGAGGCGTTGGCAGTGGAGGAGGTATGACCCTGATTGACCCTTCGTTTTTGACTTCTTTAGGCGAGTGGGTGGGAGGTCTATGGATAAGTGCACGCGAGCACTATCCCTACATGGCTGTATATCCCGTTTACGGGGAGGGCTGGACGTGCAGCGATTGTTATAACGGAGAAAAACGACAGGTAGTGGCTGGAGATGTCAAGGGTGTCTACAGCAACCGGATCGCAAGGGAGCGCATGGCGACCCTATTAGCGGAGCGTGGGATTCCAATTCAATTCGAGATGCTTAAGGACGCGTGGCTTCCGAAGCTCTGGGATTGCTATCGGCAGGGCGATTTCTTTCAGAAGCAGGTGTTCCTCCTACAAAGCTCGATTCCTGCGACAGATTCGCTGTCATTTCCGTGGCATACGTTCTATTGCTTCAGCCCGATTGGAAAGTTGGGTAGTGTAAACACGATTCATGTGGGAAAAAAGTGCGGGGCAGAGTGGGGTCCAGATAGCGATACTAAGATCTATATTGGTGAGCCATGAAGCGCCGTCCCGCTGCCAGAGGCAAAGCCCTGGAGGCCGAACTTCGGGCCTACCACGCGACCTTCGGGCCGGATGCGCCTCGGATGGGGCGCCTCCATGCTGCCGAGCGGCTGGGCAAGGCGGCGGCGGACTTCAGCGGCCTGCTGCCCGATGGGCGGGTGGTGCTGGTGGAGGCGAAAGAAATAACGGCAGTGGCTCGGTTTCCCCTGAAATACCTCCAGCCTCACCAGACCGCTGCCTTGCGGGCCGTGCATCAGGCCGGGGGGCTCGCGGTGCTGGTCGTGCGGGTAGGGAGGGACACCTGGGCGCTGGGCTATCCGGCGTTGGAAGGGGCGTTGGTACGGTGGAGCCTGGAGGACAAGGCCAGCCTGAGCCCTGGCGAGCTGGATCGCTGCGGGGCAAAGCTGGAGGGCGTGGCATGGTGGGGGCGGGAACTGCCCAAGTGGAGCGGAGATATTGGGTTATTCGTAAAGTCAGAACCAGAGGAATTTTTTGAGGTGAACGATGAGTGAGCTAAAGCGGTTGCCCTATAAAGATCGTGCGATCCGCGATCCAGAGTTGGAGTCAGCGATAATCAGTGAAAAACTTGCTGCGATGAAGGTCTTTGCAGACATCATCGACACTCTCACTGCCCGTACCAACCTCGCCACCCGGCACTTAGAGTCGGTGCGGTCGATGCCACCCTCTCCGGTGCGCGACCGAGAAGAAGCAAAGGCAGAGGGGATCCTGCTTACCTACCAGGTGCTTGTCCCGATTATCTTGGGCCGCATCGAAACTTACCAGAAGGAGAGCGCATGAAGCCAGCCTGGAACCCCGGCACAACCCCACCCGACAGCACCCGGATCGTGGTGGGGGTCTATGCCTATTCGGATCGCAGCGGAAAGGGCTGGGATGAAGTCAAGTTTTTCCGCTACGAAGGGGAGGATGGCTGGTGTGACTTGGACGACCCGGACTGTACCTGCAAGGCGCCGGACTTCTGGATCGATCTGCCGGAGGTGCCGAAGTGACCGGACAAGAGCGAATCGCGCAGCTTCGGGCAAAGCTGGACAAGCGTCTGAAACGAGAGCGGCCTGTGTCGGTGGGGCGCAAGCCTCGCTACGATGCGGTGTTTTTTGAGGGAACGGCGTGGCTGGATCGGCTGGCGACCGAGCCGGAGGCGGCTGGGGTGGATCTTGTTTCAGTGCTGAACCAGCTCGCCGGGAGCGGCGAGAGCTTCGCGCCAGAGGAACTATGGGTCTCTCCAAGGGTGGCGGCGTTTCTTGAAGAGGCTGCTGTCAATGCTGAAAAGAAAGGAGGCGCCCGGTGAAAGCCATCTACGTGCAGCATGGGGCGATCAGTCACAGCCTTGGGCTGCATCGGGACTACAAGGGCACCTACTTTGTCCGCACGACCGAGGGCCGGTTTACTCTGGAGGGGCTGCCTTATGAGTCGCCTCTATTGCCAGATCCGGGCAATCCCTGCCTGCTTTTAGAGTTGACAGCCACAGAGGGTGCTCAGGAGGTCTTTGAGGATCTGTTGAAGCAGCAGTTTTACGATGGCTCCCCCTTGCAGGCGGTCTATGAGCAAGTCTACCGGGTGTGGATGGAGTGGCGGTTGGGGAGCGGGCTGGAGGCGAAAATCAAAGAAATCCTGGGCAAGCGGCCCAACCGGTGCCTTGGGGTCAATTCGCTCCTGCGGGAGCTGAACTGCTGGACACAGGAAAAGCTACCTGTCAACCTGTGGAAGTTCATCGGAAAGACCCTGGAGGAGATGGTTGCCGAAGGGGAACTGGTCAAACGCAGCCGGAAGCGGGACGGGCAGGAGGTGCCGTCCTACGGGCTGCCGGGTGCGACAAGTGCGGGACAACAAGCGTTATTTCGGGAGAAGCGACATGCTGAACGTTGATTATGAACAGATTGGCTCCATGCTTGAGTTGATCCTGGCGCAACGGGGGAGCGTGCCGGAGTGCCTGGGGTTCGAGGTTGGAGCGCCATCTTTGGTAAAATCACGGCTCCCCTATCAGTATGTGGCGGGAAAAATCCCTATGGGGCACTGTGCAAAGCTGGGGATGGATCTGTATTGTGATGCGGGTGGCGATACCTGTTTTGTGATGGAACCACGATGAGAAGCCACGATCCAGCCCATGACTGGAACCAGATGCAACGCCGCTTTCGGCTGGTCCCGCCGATTCAGCTCTACCAGATCGAGCCGGACTGCTGGCGGCTCCTGGGTGCTCCGTGGGATGTGTGGTTCAGCCCGGCTCCGGGACGAGAAGAGGTGATGGAAGGACGCTTTTGTATCGGCCCCTACTCGGATTTTCATCTGGAAATCAGCCCCGGCTGCACCACCCCTGCCTTGCTCTGGGCGGATCTGTGCAGGCGCTACCCGGAGGATGCCTTGCTGGCGTTGCCCTCGTTGCCGGGGGCTGTGGAGTCGCTATGCCGATAACCACTAAGGATGAGGCCCTGGTCCTTACGCCCGGTCTGAAGCGCCTGCTCTGTGGCTTTCTGGAGGATCACGTGGAGCGCCTCAGTCGGGCGGGCTGCAACGATTGGGACTGGCCTGAGTGGCTGGAGGCGGCGGATCGGGCGGCGCTGGTGGTGGCAATTCAGCGGGATTCGCCGGAGTTTGAAGGGGAGCCCTTTGATTGGATGGTGGCGCGGGCACTGATAGCGGTATTGGAAGGGTGAGGCTACGTTTTGCCAAACCCCACGGCTGGAGACTCAAGGGGCTGTTGCCACTCTCAGTCGTGCTGCCGCTGGCAATGGCACGGATGGCGATCCGGGTGGCGAGGCAAGGCTTTGTGGTTGAGTGGGATGCGGGTGACGTGGAACATGCTCGTGTGTTTATCCTGAAACAACGCAGCCTATGGCGAGGGGAGCCTTACGGCGGACGAAGGTGGGAGGGGCATCGGGAAGGGCCGTTTGTATGCTGGTGCGGGGCGCGGTTTCGGCGGGCGCTGGAGTACAATTTGCATGAGCCTGGACACATCCCGTTCTGATGCAGAAGCACACGCATTGTTTCCGCAAGCCCCGCAACGGTAGCCCCGGCTACGCCCCACTGAGGCGACTCCGGGCGTACCCTCTAAGCGGAGGTGTCGGATGCCCTTGGCCTGGTGGGATGAGCTGGAGACCCAGGTGTCGCGCCACGCGGGCGTGATCCAGGGGGATGATATTTTGCAGGCGATGAGCTGGTTAGCCTCGGAGCTGTCCGAGCCAAACACCGGCTTTGTTTCTTCGATTCCAACGGTGCCGCTGACCGGAACGGAGGTGTTGAAGGTCAACGCCGCGCTGCTGAACCTGCTGAACTACCCGGATCCGGCGGCCTATCAGGCGGCGCTGTCCGGGGGGAGCTTTGTCCATGCCGACGACCTGGACATCGTGACGGCCCATGTGACCTGGAAATCGAGCGCGGTCTATGATGCGCGGCTGCTGAAAGGCGATGGCAGCGGCTATAAGAAGTGCCGTATCCAGGGCTTCAGCTTCCTGGTGCCGAACGCTGGGAATCCAAGCACGGTGATCCGCTACTCGGTGATTCGCGACGCCCCTTGACGGATTTCTGCAAGCGGATAGGGCGGACGTGGAGCAAATACTCATGTCCTCTGAAATCAATAGTCCCGAAGCCTTCCACCATCTCTTTGCTGGCGCGGAAATCAGCCGCCCCGGCTGGCGCAATAAGTTCCACCTGGCTGTTTTAGGGCTGCACTCAGACAGCTTGGGGCCAATGGTGATCCGGGTCTGGGAAGGCTCCAACAGCGACGGGTCAAAGCGGTGCCCCCCTTGGACACCGACTGAGGATGACTTGTTTGCCAGTGACTACGTTGTGTATCGCAAGGAAAACGGCGTTATTGTTGGTACCGACCCGGTGGTAAGTGGGTCGGTGGATCTGTTTAAGGAGGGTTCCTTCTCCTGGGCCTTGCGGAATATGCTGCGGGGGGAAGCCGTGGGGATTCTGAATACCCCGCTCACCCTGAGAGCAGACTGCTTTTCGTTAGACGGGGTGGGCTGCCCCTGCCTCAAGCTTACCCTCCCAAGTGGCGCTACTAAGCTGTGGCGCCCACAGCAGCAGGATCTATTCGGGGAATACTGCCGCGTTGAAAAATAAGTGGCCGTCCTCCTCCTCCCAATCCAGCAAGCCCTGGCCCGGCGCGATGCCTCGGCAGCGGCCTTGCTGGCGCAGGAGCTGGCGCCCCACGCCGAAGGGCGGCCCCCCTTTGAGGCGGCCCTGGTGCGCGAGCTGGCCTTGGCGCTGGAAGCGGCGGACTGGATTCGGGTGGATCTCTGGGTAGGGCTGCTGCTGCAGTGGGGGTGGCGGTGATGGCGATTTCCGAGGCCGCCCCACTGGCAGAGGCGCTTGGAGCGGGCTGGGTCAGCGTGCGGATCGACCAGGATCGCAAGGGCGCCAAGCGTACCTTTTCGCGGCAATCGCTGGAATACCTGACGATAAACCGGCCTCCGGCCCATGTCCCGGCGTTGCAGGTGCCGCTGTGGTAGTCATCCTCAACGGCCAGCAGGGGCGCTTTCTGCCGCCCGATAGCTGGAAAGTCGGGCTCCGGGTCGAGCGCCTGCCGGAGTGGGCTTTGGCGCGGGTGCAGCGAGCCGAGGCGCGAGGGCTGGTCGAGGTGGAAATCTGGCAGCCGAAAGGGCAGCGATAAGGCGCGTTTTGGGGTGGTGGTAAAGTTTCTTCAGAAATCTTTAGCGAAGGGGTTGCCGCTCTAAAGATAGTAGGCTAATCTTTAGACATGAACGGAGTCGCTATGTACGCACGCTTTCTCGGAACCCAGAGCCGCCTTGGCACCGGAGCCCTTCCGACCTCGTTGGAGGACATCGAGGACGCCTGCCGTACCGCTAAAGGGCGCGGCTGGAGCCGGGCGCAGATTGCAAGCGAGCTTCGGGCGGCGGGCGCTCGGTGGGCTGATGGGCGAATCCTCGCCTGTCATCCGGCAGCGCGGGGCTATCTGATGACCAAGTTTACCGTAGGTACTCCCTCTATTTGATTCACCGCACGCCGGGCTCTGCTATCCCCGGCAAGGAGTCTCATGCAAACCGCGTATCTGACCCGCTACAAAGGGGGCCGTTGGGCCCTGGTGGCAACCGGCACCACCAAGCCGCTGGTCACCGTGGCGCAACTGACCGAAGCCGACGCGCAGGCGTGGGCCGAAGCCGAGGCGGCCAACCGGGGGCTGACCCTGGTGGCCAAAAGCAAGGCGGGCCGGAAGCCGGGGGCCTGCTGCCCGACCTGTGGGGCGAGGCGGCCTTGAGCCTGTTCTCCGCCCCGATACTGGTGGTAGACACCGAGACCACCGGTTTTCCTGCCCAGCCCTGGGCTGCTGTGGTGGATCTGGCCGCTGTCCGAGTTGAGCCCGATGGCACCCTGGGGCCGTCGTTTTCGTGCCTGATTCGCCCGGAAATCCTGGATGAGCGCTGCACGGAGGCGCTGCGGATTTCGGGCCTGACCCCAGAGCAGCTGGTCGAGGGCGGGGTCGCGCC
>SXGR01013477.1_pt1 | contig 20833 bp, 18 predicted proteins | sample 3174711 | NCBI WGS metagenome assembly SXGR01 (sample SAMN11356860, study PRJNA531348) | freshwater metagenome | isolation source: freshwater sample F1-60 | place: China: Fuxian Lake, Yuxi | collected 2017-12-25 | reverse complement strand
CGCGACCTTGACCACGTGACCGTATCGGAGAGTGTGCGACGCTTTATCTCCGAACCTGCGAGAGGTCGGTATTTTGTGACGATCATTGCCAGCGAATTGGTGCGCCAAACGGCACACACCTTCGAATGGAACGATTGGAGAAATGGCGAAATCTGGTGGATTCTGAGTTACGGGTTATTACCCGCCACGCACTTCCGGGCTGAAGTGGGCATTTGCAGTATTAGCGAAAAATCTCTTCAATTTAGAGATCTAAAAGCGTCAAACTCGAGTCCTTCCAGCAGAAAACCCAAACTTGGTCTTTCTAAGACCATCTCCAACGGTTTTTCAACCCGCCAACCGGATATACCCAAAACAATTCTCCCTTCCCGTGGATTTGGGTTATTCAGTTCTCGAACCATCCTTGCCTTGTCGATGGTCAAGTCGTTGAAAACTTCTGCTGAGAAACACTTCCCATTGCGTTTGCCCCATCAACACCCCCCCGCAGATTAACCCCATCGCTGGCCAAAACGTTGAGGTGATGGGCTCTTGGATTAAGAAAAATGCCCAGAGCATGGTGCTGATCGGAATCAGGTTGTTAAAGAGGTAAACTTTGCTCACTGGCCAATGACGCAACGCGTTGGACCAGAGGATGAATGCGATCACTCCGCTAGCGATGATGCAATAGGTTTGTAACCACAACAGCCTTGGCTGCAGGAAGGGGGTCGAGGGGTGGGTGGATAAATGATAGTAAAGTTCCCACGCGGCCAAGGGGATCAAAATGACTGAGCCGCGAACAAAGGTATGACCTGAGATCTCCGCAGGGCTCAGCTCCGTTCGAAAGGCTCTGCAATCTCTTCCATAAATGGTCCACAGAATACTTGATGCCAACCCTAGACCTTCCCCCATCCACACTGACCCTCCATGCTTGAGAGCAGGCCAAAAAAGGAAAACGACTCCACTGAGAGCGAGAACCGCTGCTCCATAAGATTTGAATGATCGGAGGTCCCACCGAGGTCTGCCCTCCCAAAGCAAGGCCCACACGGGTGCCGTGCCTAGGTAAAGTGCCACATGGGAAGCGGTCGTGTAGGCCATGGCAACATTGAAGGCGATGATGTAGAGGGCGAGGTTGAAAGCACCTCGAGTCCAAAGACGACGCTTCAGGGATGGGGAAAGCGCGTGAGAAGGTCCGAGCCAAGGAATAAACCGAGCTAGGATCAATAGGATGATCCCAGCGATCATGAATCGCGTCACACCAATGAACAACGGTGGCCAAGAAGCCACAAGATACTTTGTGACTGCGTTATTGCTACCCCACAGAATAACTGCCACCAGAAGAGAAATCGGGATGTAATTCAAATTAATCAGAGGTTCGAAACACGAATTCTTCCATACCCTTCAGAGCGCGAGGTGGAACCGGTGACATCGCGTCTTCCGAAGAGGTGCTGATGGTAGTGATTTAGGGGGAGAGCCTTTCAATCCGCCAATTCTCCCCTTCACGAGTATAGCAAAAACGGTCGTGGAGACGATTCGGGCGGCCCTGCCAAAATTCTACTGCTGATGGAAGCACAACAAATCCTCCCCAATTGTCGGGAACCGGGATTGGATTGGTTCCGAATGTTGCCATGACTTCCGTGAGCTTGCTTTCGAGAAACTCACGGTTTGGCACATGAGACGACTGTTGAGACACCCAAGCTCCTAACTGACTACCGATTGGTCGGCTACTGAAGTAGAGTTGGCTTTCTTCGCGGGAAAGTTTGGAGCAACAACCTCTGATGCAGACTTGCCTCTCGAGTTCAGGCCAAAAAAAAGTCAGAGCAACGCGAGGATTCATCGCGATCTCGATGCCCTTGCGGCTCCCGTAATTGGTGAAAAAACTGAATCCTCGTTCATCAGCGAGTTTGAGTAGCACGGTGCGAGTGGAAGGCTGACCTGACTCATCCACTGTAGCCAAAGTCATCGCATTGGGTTCAGGGACTTCTGATTGAACAGATTCATCAAACCATTTTTTAAATTGGTCCAACGGATTCAGGACGAGATCGCTTCGCCGCAGTCCGCCTTTGGAGTAGTTGTTTCGCAAATGTGCGATTGACATGACTTAATTGTGGGGAAGTGTGGAACCACGTCGAGCCCAATTCTACCTCCGAACAGTTGTGCTTTCTTAATGAACCAGACTCTGCTAGGTCAGGGAGCTAATTATGACGGATCCTCGGTACATCAAACTCGCGAAACTGCTCGCTACCTATTCAACGGAACTGACTCGAGGGGAGCACATCCTCCTCGACATGATCGATGTGCCCGATGAATTCACTATCCAACTGATTCGTGCTGTGCGCGCGGTGGGTGCGGTCCCAATTGTTGAAACTCGACACACACGAATCACACGAGAGATACTTCGAGACACCTCGGCCGACCATGCAGAGCTCGTGTGTGACATCGAGATGCACCGAATGAAACGGATGCAAGCCTATGTCGCCATTCGAGGCAGTGCGAACGCGAGCGAAACCTCTGATGTGGCGAGCGAAAGGTTGGCACTTTACAATAAGACACTACGCCCAGTGCTGAATTACCGCGTAAACAAAACACGCTGGGTAGTATTGCGTTGGCCGACACCGAGCATGGCTCAGGCAGCGAATATGTCCACAGAAGCGTTCGAAGACTTTTACTTCGATGTCTGCACCATGGACTACGCAAGGATGGCGCGTGCGATGAGCCCACTCGAAAAACGGATGAAGTCCGCCAACCTTGTTCACCTGAAAGGTCCCGGAACCGATCTTCAGTTCAGCATCAAGGGTATCGGGGCGAAGAGCTGTAACGGAAAACTGAACATTCCTGACGGAGAAGTTTTCTCTTGTCCCGTTAAAAACTCTGCCAATGGAACGATTCAGTTTAACACTCCATCGCTCTACGCTGGCACGAGGTTTGAAAATGTTCGACTTGAACTGAGCAAGGGGCGAATTGTTAAAGCAACCTCGTCCAACACCCGACGACTGAACGAAATCCTCGATACCGACGCAGGTGCCCGATTCATCGGCGAATTCGCGCTTGGATTCAATCCTTACATTCAGAATCCGATGTGTGATATTTTGTTCGATGAAAAAATCGCGGGTTCCCTTCATTTCACCCCCGGCCAAGCTTATGAAATTGCGGATAATGGGAATCGTTCTGCAGTCCATTGGGATATGGTCCTCATTCAACGGCCCGAGTGGGGAGGTGGAGAGGTGTGGTTCGATGGCGAACTGATCCGCAAGGATGGGCTCTTCATTCCAAAAGACCTCAAACCGCTTAATCCCAATCAACTCAAAGGCAATAGTAAAGCTGGGCGCACCTAGTTAACCCGGGCTGTATCCAACTTTATTTGATGTCCGCAACTCGATCCCCAAAAACATTTTTCAATCCTTTCTCCTAATGCAAAAATTATTTGTTGTTGTGCTCCTATTCCTTGGTCTGAGCTTTGTAGAACCGTCTAGCGGCGCGGAAGCTCCAGCGATCCGATACGCCAAAGAATTGGATGCTTTTAAGCAATCCGACCGAACAAACCCGCCTCCATCCGAGGCAGTGCTCTTCCTCGGGAGCTCGAGCATTCGATTATGGAAAACCTTAAAGACCGATTTTCCTAAGACCACATTGCTCAACCGTGGATTTGGCGGATCGATAATCACGGATTCAACAACTTTGATTGATCCGTTGGTTTTTGCTTACAATCCGCGCCAGATCGTGTTTTACGCTGGGGACAACGATATTGCCCAAGGCAAATCAGCCGAGCAGGTTTCGAAAGATTTCAGCGACTTTGAACAAGCGGTTCACGCGAAACTCCCCAAAACCAGTATCCTGTTTATTTCGATCAAACCGAGTCCGAGTCGTTGGAAACTGGAAAACACAGTCAAAGAAGCCAATCGCCTGATCCAACAAACCTGCCAGAATCGCCCAAACCTCCGATACCTAGACGTGTTTAGCCTGATGTTAAATGCCGATGGGTTACCTAAACCGGAGCTTTTTGTGGCAGACCAATTGCACTTGAATAACTCCGGATATCAAATCTGGGCGAAAGCCCTTCGGGAGTCCCTTTTCCTAGACCCGGTGCACAGTAAATAGCTTACTTCCTTAGTCCCTGAGATTAAGGTTTTTTTGAGATGCGATTGATAATCGGATTGGCAATGGCGGTTGCGTTGACTGGATGTTCTCGTCCCGTCAAAAAAACTTCTCCAACGGATCAGGTCTCCGTCATCCGCACCAATCTGCCGACCACTTCCAAAAACTCGGTTCCGGGATTGAAAACCAACCCTCCGCGTCTCCCAAAGACTCGAGGGATTGCCGTGTTACAAGGACAAGTCGTTCATACCGATTTACCGCTGAAGTTTGCAGTGATCTCATTCCTCGGGGGAGTGCTTCCAGAGAAGGACCAACGGCTTTCCGTTTTTCGTGGAGGAACAAAGGTGGGAGAAATTCGAATGACGGGGCCGTTCCAAGCAACCAGTGCGGTCGGAGATATTTCGACTGGGGAAGCCGCGCCTGGAGATACCGTGCAGATGGATTAATCTACCCGAGTGGCCTTTTTCTTGGGTGCCATCTTTTTATGGTAGGGTGAGGAAAGGTTAAAATAGATCCCGCAGAGCGGCACTTCTCCATCCGTTTGGCTGAGGATGATGGTTAACTGTTTATCGAGTGCAATCCCATGGCGGAGGTTCTCAGCACGGTTTTGGTATGCTTTGATGGCTTTCTCCATGAGCGACACAATGGAAGCGGTGAAGTCCTCAGGTGTCTTGTCTAGGCAAACAATGAATTTCTCAAAGGAACGGCACGCCTCGGTAATCTCAGTCTCGAACGTTTTAACAGTCACGCCTCACCATTAGCCGATGAGATCACCTGCGTAAAAGTAAAATATCACCGTGGAATCGCTTTTTGGCGTTGGCGATTCACTTCGTAAAGAAAAACTGCTGCAGCCGTCCCCACATTGAGGGAATCAATTTCGTTTTGCATCGGGATCGCTACTTTTTCCCGACACCTCGAAAGGATTGCTGGAGAAACACCATCCCCTTCGCTTCCCATAATCAGGCAACAAGGACCTTGGAGATCGGTATGGCCGAGGAATTGTTGGCTTGTATGCGGATGGGCGGCAACAGTTTGAACCCCGGCGTCGTTAAGTCCCTTCAGAGTTTCATCCAAATTCTGTGTGAGGATGTAGGGCATCTTAAAAATAGCCCCCATAGAACCCCTTACCGAGCGGCGAAGGTAGGGGTGGCACGAAGTTTCTCCCACTACCAGCGCGTCAACCCCAAAGGCCGCGCACGTTCGAATGATACCGCCAAGGTTTTCAGCGTTGGAAAGGCCATCGACCGCGAGAAGCAGCAATGAAGGGTTTTGAGGATCGAGAATTCGACTTAAAGGTGTGGGTTCAGGAACGGTCGCGACAGCCAGAACACCTTGATACATAGAGAAACCCGTAAGCTTTTCTAAGACATCTTTTTCTGCTGTAAATGCTTGGATCAGCCCGTTTTTTTTAGAGAGCAACGGTTCGTATTCAAGAAGCCATTTTTCAGGGAGCAGGAGGGAATGAACGACGAGATCACTTTCCAAGAGGCGACGCACCACCTTCTCACCTTCGGCGACAAAAATATTTTGGCGTTGGTGATCAGTCTGCCATTTCATCGTGCGATAAGGCTCGAGAGCGGGTTCGTCGAACGAGTCGACGGGGTGGACCTGCAACATAGGTTGGTAGTGAAACTAATTCAGCGTTGGTGTGGCAAGCTGTTGTTCGCATGACATCCCGCTTGTGGATCGAGTTCGAGACTGTCACTCTTTCTGCACAGAATTCCGCTCCTGAATGTTTCACTCAGAATGAACAATAAAAGAACTGTAATGGCGATTGCGAGCCATCCTGATGACATTGAGTTTCTAATGGCTGGAACACTCATTTTGCTCAAGCAGGCCGGCTGGGAAACTCATTACCTCAACATCTCAAGCGGGAACTGCGGTAGTTTGGTTTACGCTGGTTCGATGCTTAAAAAAAAGCGAGCGAAAGAAGCGCAGAATGCCGCAAAAATATTAGGAACCGAGTATCATCCCAGCCTAGGGAATGACCTCGAGGTTTTTTACGACATCAAAACAGTGAGGCGACTGGCTGCCATTATCCGAGAAGTTCAACCCTCAATTCTACTGACCCATTCGCCTGTAGATTATATGGAGGATCACACCAATGCATGTCGGCTGGCTTTAACTGCAGCTTTTTCACGTTGTTTAGCAAATTTCAGAACCATTCCACCCCGATCACACTACATCGGCGAGGTCACGGTCTATCATGGGATGCCTCATGGTTTGCGGGATCCTTTGCGGCGTCGGGTGATCCCGGGAAGCTTTGTAGATACCTCGGCTGTTCAGGATTTGAAGCGTTCTGCGTTGGCGGCGCATGTCAGCCAGCAAGATTGGTTAGATGCCTCGCAGAGAATCAACTCCTACCTTCAAACGATGGATGATTTTGGACAAGAACTGGGTCAGTTATCGGGTCGGTTTCAGTTCGCCGAGGGTTGGCGACGTCATTTGCACTACGGCTTTTGTGGACCTGATACCGACCCCCTGAGTGTTGCCTTGGGATCTAAACATCTCATCAACGCCGATTACGAACGGAGTTTGGAGAACGGTTGTTAAGCAGACGCACGAGCATTGGTTCAAAAGTAGGATCAGCGAAACGGAACCCCGAGGCGTTAAGCTGTGTGGGAGCGACTCGTTGACTCCGAAGCAGCAGGGCGTCTGCCATCTCGCCAAAGACTATCCGTAACAACCCCGCAGGCACCCTGCACAAAGCCGGTCGATGGAGTAATCTGGCCAAAGCTTGGGTAAAATTAGTGTTTCGAAGGGGGGCTGGGCTCACGAAATTGACTCCTCCAGCAAGCTTGGGTGCAATTAAGGCGTGGAGTAATGCTGCGGTGCAATCTTCCAGAGAAATCCAACTCATCCACTGTTGACCCGACCCTAGTTGTGCTCCAAGTCCCCAGCGAAATGGAGTGAGCATTTTTGCAAAAGCCCCGCCGTTCATGGAGAGAACCATCCCAAATCGAGCATGGACAACCCGGCAAGCTACTGCTTTTAACGGGAGTGTTGCTTGTTCCCAGTCCAATGCGAGTTTGGAGATAAAATCGCTGCCTGATGCTTGATGTTCTTCGATCCAGTTGTCGCCATGGTCACCGTAGTAGCCGATTGCTGAAGCCCCAATGAACATCGAAGGGGGTTGGGGGAGTTCGAGTAGTGTTTTGACAAGCGAACGAGTCGCCTCGACACGGCTCAGCCGGAATTCGACTTTGCGGGCTGCACTCCAACGGTTTGCACCAATATTCTCCCCGGCCAAATGAATGACAGCATCAACTTGGGTTCCGCAGTGAGTTCCCCAGTCAATGGCCCCAGAGGAAGGATCCCATCGGAGCCGATCGCCTGACGTGGGAACGAATCGATGAAGGGTTAGCACTTTGTGACCTGCCGATCTCAAACGATCCGTCAGCGATGAACCGATCAAGCCAGTGCTCCCTGAGACAACCACGCGCATGGGGCCAAGCTAAAACAGTCAATAACGAGTCGCAACGGATTCTCGTAACACAATTCAAAGAAGGAATTCAGATTAAAGCATTCCGCGAACAGGGCATGAAATGTGCTATCAAGTTGGGTTGTAGTGTTTCAATGCGGAATTGATCATGAGATCAATTGACTTTGAGTGGTCGAACAATAGACTGCTCCGTCGAGTCCAAAGAACGAACAAGTTTGACAGGTAAACCGTGGCTGCCAAAGACGATATTTTAATTGATACCCTAGTGGATATGGGCCTCATTGAGCGCAACCAAGTGGAAGCGGCTCGCGAGGAGGCAGATGCCACAGGGGAAGGAGTGCTGGATACGTTGGTAACGAAGGGGTTACTCCTTCCTTCCAACGTTGCTCAGGCCAAGGCGGCCCACTACGGAATCGAGTATGTCGATTTAACGGATTTGCGACTCTCGGATGACGTCATCAACGCGCTTCCAAGGCATCTCGCGAAGAGATACTCAGCGGTCCCTGTAACGCTGCAGGACGATACGATCGTCGTCGCCATGGCCGACCCCACGGACATTGATACGATTGATAATCTTCGGGCGGCACTCAGTTTGAATGTCGACCCTCGTGTGGCAGCATTGCAGGATATCGAAGCCGCTCTCGAACGGTTCTATGGAGGAGGGAGTGGAACTACTACCAAGAAAAGTGGAACCGATACCGTCAGTAAGTTGATCCAAGACATCACCGAAGGCGAGGTAGAGATTGGAAAAATGGGTAAATTGGGGGGTGCCGATGAAGGGGCACCCGTCGAGGCCGACGCTCCCATTATCAAACTGGTGAACCAGATTATCGTCGATGCTTTCAAAAATCGAGCTTCTGATATCCACCTAGAGCCCATGGCGAATACTTTTCGCGTGAGGTATCGAATCGACGGCGTGTTGCATGAGATGAAGGGCCCGCCGAAGAAGTTGCAGTTGTCGATGATCAGCCGTCTGAAAATCCAGTCCGGCATGAACATCGCGGAACGGCGAATCCCTCAGGACGGACGCATCCAAACTTCGATCAGCGGCAAACCAATCGATCTTCGTGTGAACTGTCTCCCTACCAACCACGGGGAGAGTGTTGTCATGCGTATCTTGGACAAGGAAGGACTCCGACTGGGACTTCCTGAGTTAGGGTTTCTCACCGACGACCAGCAAACTTTTGAGCGGTTGGTTGGTCTCCCTGATGGAATTCTACTGGTCACTGGTCCGACAGGTTCCGGGAAGACGACGACTCTTTATTCCGTTTTAAATTTCATCAATCGTCCGGATCGAAAAATCATCACAGTTGAGGATCCTGTCGAATACATGTTGGCGGGTATCAATCAGGTTCAGGTCAACGAACATATCGGATTTACGTTTGCGACCGCGCTCCGCTCGATGTTGCGCCAAGCACCCAACGTCGTCATGCTGGGAGAAATTCGCGATATGGAGACAGCTTCCATCGCGATCAATGCTTCGTTGACGGGTCACTTAGTGTTCTCGACGCTCCATACGAACGATGCTCCAAGCGCGGTCACCCGTTTGATCGACATCGGGGTCAAACCCTTCTTGGTAGCTTCTTCAACCCGTGGTTTGATGGCGCAGCGGTTGGTCCGTAAGGTGTGCAAACAATGCACGGCGCCTCACATGCCGAGTGATTCAGAGCTCAAGGCTCTTGATATCAATCCAAGCAACCTCAAGGAGCCTAATTTCCGAAAAGGCAAAGGGTGTTCCAATTGCAGTGGAACCGGTAACCGTGGACGTTTCGGCATTTTCGAGATATTCGTGATCGATGATGAGGCTCGTAAATTGATTTATGAAAAGGCACCTGCCTCGGTGTTGCGAAGCCGGGCCCGTGAGATGGGGATGCGGACGTTACGCGAGGACGGCGCACGTAAGGTTGTTGCAGGTTTAACTACTGCCGATGAGGTTATTCGTTCAACCTCTGTGGAAACAGAATAAGCAAGTCACTACCCCGACCTTTCAATTTTTAAACTGAATTTCAATCGTTTTTCCTAGTTCGAAAGTATGTCTTATCAAATGTCAGATTTGTTGCAGTTGGTGGTGTCTGAAGGCGCTGCCGATTTGCATCTCCGTGTGGGAATTCCGCCAGTTATCCGAGTTCACGGCGAGTTGACGCGGATTGATGGTCCAACGTTGAGGCCTGAGGACACGGAAGAATTGATGCGCAGCATCACCTCTGAGGATCACATTCAACATGTGCGCGAAAAGGGAGGTGCGGATTTCGGTTTTGCTTTCGCTGAAGTCGCCCGATTCCGTGTCAGCGTATTCAAGGAAAAAGGGAATTTTGCCATGGTCTTGCGGCAAATTCCGAGCAAGTTGCTCACGATGGAACAAATCGGCCTTCCCGCCTCCGTGCGAGAGCTTCTGTATAAGCCGCGTGGACTTGTGCTGGTCACCGGTCCGACTGGTTCGGGAAAGACAACGACTCTAGCGTCGATGATCAATATCATGAATCAAGAACGTGGTGACGCTCACATCATCACGATCGAAGATCCCATCGAGTATTACCACACGCACAAGAAGGCGGTAGTGACGCAACGGGAGGTTCACATCGATGTGCCAAGCTTTGCGGAGGCGCTGCGTCGCGCTCTGCGTCAGGACCCGGATGTGATTCTGGTTGGAGAGTTACGAGATCTTGAAACAATGGAAGCTGCGATCACAGCTGCTGAAACAGGGCACTTGGTGTTTGGAACGCTCCACACCACGGGTGCAGCCAAAACCATTGACCGTATCACCAACGCCTTCCCGACAAACCAACAGGAACAAATTCGAATTCAGCTTTCCACAGTGCTCCAAGCAGTGGTTTCACAACTGCTCCTTCCGCGATCAGACAAACCCGGTCGTGTCGCTGTTTTTGAAATCATGGTCAATACGCCCGCTGTCAGCGCGCTTATTCGAGATAACAAAACATTCCGTATTAACTCCGATATTCAGACCGGCGCGAAATACGGAATGATGACTTTGGATAGCTGCTTGATCGACAAGTATCAACAAGGGATGATCACCCAAGAAGAAGTGATCACCAAATCTCAGGATCCGAGTGGGATTCTGATGAAGTTGCAAGAGTTAGAAAGTGCCAAGGCTGCTCAGGCCGCTGCTTAATCTGTCTATGTCTGACTCATCGTCCCATCCATTGCTGAACCTGATTCGCAACAAGGCGCTTCTCGACGAGATGCAACTTGAGGAGGTTCTGCAAGAGAACGCGAAGAGTGGCAAATCGATTTCTCAAATCCTTGCCGAGAAAGAATTCATCGATCCAATCACTCAATTGAGCGTGATTGCAGATGAACTCAATACGGAGGTTGTGCAAATCTCCGCAGACGCGATTTCGGAAGAGGCTGTGAAAGTCATCCCGGCGGACGTGGCGAAGCAATTGGGCTGTGTTCCAGTCGCTTTGTTCGACACGTCGATTCAAGTGGCGTTTCTCAACCCATTCGCGGTGGATTTGGTGGATCAACTCAGTCAAAAACTCGGTTCCGATTACGGGATTCAACCTGTTGTCGCAGATCCGGTTGATATCCAGAAAGCGATCGACAAGCTCTACGGAGCTAGCACGTCAGCTCAAGAGTTTGATGAGTCCCACATGTCAGCCCTCCTGAAGGAGATGGGCGTGGACACCGAAGTCGGAGTGGTTAGTGCGTTAGATGCTCTCAAAAACCTCCCCGACCTGACAGACAGTGCCGATGCGGCACCGATCGTCAAATTTGTTAACGCGGTTCTTTATCAAGCTGTGCAGGATCGGGCGAGTGACATCCATTTCGAGCCGTTCGAGACAGAGTTCAAGATTAGGTATCGTGTTGATGGAGCCCTTTACGAAATGGCACCTCCTCCTAGGGAGCTATCGTTGCCCGTGATCTCTCGTTTGAAGATCATGGCAAATCTGAATATTTCTGAACGCCGACTCCCTCAAGATGGTCGTATTGCTGTGAACATGGGAGGAAAGCAAATCGACCTCCGTATTTCCACGTTGCCGACCTTGTTCGGCGAATCAGTGGTGCTCCGCGTTTTGGATCGGTCGGCGGTGAATCTCGAGTTAGCTAGTTTGGGTCTGCCAAAATATGTCCATGATTACACCGTGGAGGCGATTAACCAACCCAACGGTATCTACGTGGTCACGGGCCCGACGGGGTCTGGAAAGACAACAACGCTTTATTCGTGCCTGCGACAAGTTAACACCATCGATGTCAAAATCCTCACAGCCGAAGATCCCGTAGAATTTGATATCGAAGGAATCATGCAGGTGGCCGTGAACGAGGCTTACGGCATGACCTTCATGAGGGCACTCCGAGCGTTTTTGCGACAAGATCCCGATATCATCATGTTGGGAGAAATGCGCGACCTTGAGACATCTCAAATCGCGATTCAAGCTTCCCTCACGGGACACTTAGTGCTTAGCACATTGCATACTAATGATGCTCCCGGTGCCATTACCCGTCTTGTGGACATGGGTGTGGAACCGTTCCTAATTTCGTCTTCACTCATGGCTGTTTTAGCCCAACGATTGGTGCGCAAAGTCTGCAAAAAGTGCCGGACACCGTTCGAACCGACTGAGTCGCAACTCAACATGCTGAATCTCTCCCCGCATGATATCGGTGACAAAGTTTTTTACTATGGACGCGGTTGTCCTGCTTGCAATGATACCGGCTACAAAGGACGGAAAGGAATTTTTGAACTCCTGCTCGTGAACGAAGCCATCCGAACGTTGATCAATGAGCGTGCTCCGACTGTCGTGGTTCGACACAAAGCCGTGGAAATGGGTATGACTACCTTGCGTGAAGATGGGCTTCGAGGTATTTTCGACGGCGAAACAACCGTAGAAGAGGTCCTTAAATACACCTGATTTTGCGAAAACCGATTACAAGTTTGAAGCGTTCGTTGAGAGCCTGACTTAAGACACCGTATGCCTAACTTCACCTACGTCGCCATGGACTCGCGTGGCAAGGAGACCAAAGGAACCTTGCCGGCAGCAAACCAAGGTGAGGCGATCAACCGCCTGAAGGAGATGGGGTATTTCCCGACCAAGGTGACGGAGGCTGAGAAACCCAAAGAAAAGGGCGCGGACAAAAAAGCCGCTCCCGCCAAAAAAGCTGCTGCTGGAAAAGGAAAATCCACTAGGAAACCGCTAAATATTCCCGGTTTTGGAAGCGGAATCCCGCCCAAGGTACTCACAGCATTTACGCGACAGTTGGCCACACTGGTGGATGCAGGTCTTCCATTGCTTCGAGGTCTTCGAGTCCTACAAAAGCAGGAGAAAAATCCCTCACTGAAGAACATCCTCGAAAGTCTAGCCATGTCTATTGAGAGTGGCAGCACCTTCTCTGAGGGTCTTGCCCAACACCCTAAGACGTTCAACCGCTTGTTTGTGAACATGGTGAAGGCCGGTGAATTAGGCGGCGTGCTGGAGGTAGTTCTTCAAAGGCTCTCGGAGTTCATGGAGAAAGCTCAGAAGATCAAAGGCAAAGTCGTAGCGGCCATGTTTTACCCTGTGGCGGTTCTCGTTGTCGCGGTAACGATCCTGACGGTGCTGATGGTGTTCGTCGTACCGAAATTTAAGTTGATTTTCGCAGACATGTTGGAAGGAAAACCACTTCCTGACTTTACAAATTTCGTTCTAGGAATCAGCGAATTGATGGCGAGCCATTTCATTGCCAGTTGCCTCACCATGGTGGGTACATTTGTCGGCATCAAATTGTTCATTTCAAAAACTAAGATGGGGGTAAGACTTTGGGATAGGCTGCAACTGAACATGCCGGGAGTAGGCCCTGTGCTAAGGAAAGTCGCGATTGGTCGCTTTACTCGAACCCTTGGAACTCTGGTTAGTTCAGGTGTTCCAATTCTTCAGGCTTTAACCATTGTCAAAGAGACCGCTGGCAATGTCATCATCGGTGACGCGGTTTCATCAGTTTACGCGAGTGTTAAAGAAGGTGAAACCATCACGGCCCCGCTCGAGGCATCCAGAGTATTTCCTCCTATGGTCATCAGCATGGTGGACGTCGGTGAACAAACCGGTGCGTTGCCTGAAATGTTGATGAAGATCGCTGACAATTATGATGAGGAAGTGGACAACGCGGTTTCGGCCATGACCTCGCTGATCGAACCCGTCATGATCGTGTTCCTTGCCGTCATCGTGGGAAGCATCGTCATTGCTTTGTTCCTGCCCCTGATCTCGTTGATCGATCAACTCGGACAGGAGGGTGGAGGTGGTGGCGGTAAGGATGATTAATGGCACAATGGATTGCTTCACGTAGACTGTCCTGTGGAGGGCAGCCTGCGTTAAGTCGGTTGCTTGGCCAACGATAAACCATTTCAACGCAATGGATCCTTCCTTACAAAAACTGGCCGCTGCGTTGCCACCGGATCTCCAAAACAGGTTCTCGGTTTTGGAGAGGCGATTATTCCGTGTAGAATCCGTCCTCACAGGAGCCTCTGCGATCGCCGGTCTTAGTACCTCCTATTTGCTTGTCTTCATCTCCGACCGATTCTGGGATTCCCCTACTTGGTTCAGGATGGCTTCATTCTTGGGTGGAGCGATCATAGTAACGAGTGCGGTGTATACTTGGGGCAAACGTTGGGGTTGGGCGAGAAGAGATCTGCGCGCCTTTGCAAAGATGGTCCAAAACCGCTTCCGTCGCTTGGGAGATCGTTTGCTGGGAATTGTCGAACTAGCAGACGAATCCAAACGACCACCGCATTTTTCGACCGAACTTTATCAAGCTGCCATCGCGCAGGTTGCGGATCAGGCGGCTGCATTCAATTTTGCAGAAGCAGTTGACACGTCGAAACTTCGTCGATCTGTAACTGTGGCATCCATGGTGTTGATCCTCGCCTTGGTTCCTTTCGTTATCGTCCCGTCTGTGGGCACAAATACGCTGAAACGACTTCTGCTACCTTGGGCTTCAGTAACTCGGCTTACGTTGGTCGAATTGCACGGCTTACCTTCCGAGCTGATCGTCCCCCACGGGGAACCGTTTTTATTGGAAGGACGAACCTCATTTCGAACCATTCTTTGGCAGCCGAAAACTCTCCGGTATTTAACTAGCATTACTCGTGGCTCTGCCAAATCTGATCCCGATCAAACTTGGGTTTTGCAAATTCCCGCCCATCTGAATTCCACGATTCTCCGGGTTCGGTTAGGGGATGCAGAGGCGGCTGTAACGATTAAGCCCACTCTCCGCCCGGCATTGAGCAGCATGACGGCAATGGTCAAATATCCGGAATATCTTGGCTATCCTCAAGGAGTTCAAAATGTTCAGGGAGCAAGTTTTTCGGTAGTTTCTGGCAGCGCCGTGACTCTGAGAGGGTCGGCGACCCGTTCTCTCGCCTCTGCTTTTTTTCAAGTACCGCAAGGAACTCCCTTACCATTGACCGTGGAAGGCAGCGTATTTAATAGTTCCCCTTTCGAAATAATGGACCCCGTGGAAGGAGAATTCGGGTGGGTTGATCAGCTAGGTCTTAGTAATTCAGCCCCTTGGCGGATCATGCTGCAACCACAACCGGATCTCGCCCCGACACCTGAAATTGTGGGGTTACCCTCGGACTTAATGATCTTAGAATCCGAAGTTCTCAACATCCAGCTAGCTGCTCAGGATGAATTCGGGGTTAAGCAAATGGGGTTACTTTGGGAGTTGTCTGGATCTGATGCGACGAATATTACAAGTTTGAACGGTTTTCGCACGGACGCGACCAACACACTGCACAAGAAGCTGGAGGCTACTTATTCCTTCACACCGACAATTTTGGGGGCTGCTGTTGACACAACATTGATCGTGCGCGGAATGGCCTTGGATTTTTTTCCGGGTCGAGAGCCGGTGGTAACTCCCCCTCGTCGCATCCAAGTCGTCGGCAACGAACAACACGCCGAGACGGTACGCCAAAAACTGGAGTCCTTAATGTCACAATTAGAAGAAGTGACTAGAACGGAGGAAAAAGTTGCCCACGAAACATCGACCCTTCAACAGGATCAGGCTGCTAGCGAAGTCGCTGCGGCCAAGCGTGCCGCAGAGCTAAAGGCAACCCAAGAGCAAAACGCTAATCAGTTGCGAGAAATGTCGGAGGAGGGCATGAGTTTGCTCAGGGAAGCAATGCGCAATCCAACTTTTTCGGAAAAAGTGCTCAGTGAATGGAATAAATCACTGCGAGAAATGCAGGAAGTCTCCAAGCAATCGATGGGTGACGCAGCAAAGAAACTTGAAGACGCGGCACGAGGCAATCAATCCAGCGACGAGCGAAAACAAAAACTAGCTGAGGCAAGGGAGAAGGAGGAGGAAGCTCTCCAAGACCTACAACAGTTACAGAAAAAAGTGAATCGCGGTTTGGACGACATGCAGGCACTCACCTTAGCACAGCGGTTACGCAAACTTGGGGGTCGCGAGCACGACCTAGAAATGTCGCTCCTGAAAAGTGTTCAAGAAACCATCGGTTTATCGCTCGCCGAATTGAGTCCACGTCAAACTAAAGTCCTGACCGTTGCGGCTGAGGATCAAACCGAAACACAAAAGGAAACCACTCAACTTTCTGTGGAATTAAATCGGTTTTTTGAACGGACACAAAAAGAGAGTTACGGTCAGGTGAGTAAGGAAATGAAATCAGCTCGTGCCCCAGAAGAGCTAGACCATATCCGAGGTTTGATTCGAGACAATGTTGCCATGGAGGCAATGCAAAACCTTTCTCTCTGGTCCGATAAATTTGTTGCATGGGCCGACATCCTCGAGCCACCGCGCAAAAAAAATAGCGGAAACGAAAACTCATCCGGAGGGAGCGATGGTGAAAGCAAGGCAGATACTGCGATGCAGCAGTTAATCGAATTGCTGCGATTGCGTGAGAGTCAGGTGAACGTGAATGAGAGAACCAGACTTTTGGAGCAACAAAAAACCGAAGTGGAAGTCTATGTGCGGGGATCCAAGCGGGTGGCTGATTCTCAAACAGAAATTCAGCATCGCATCGGATTTATGGGGGGGGCCAACACGATCGAAACTCTGAAGGAGCCACTCACGCTAGCCGAAAGCCAAACTGCTTCTGCGGCCGCGCTGCTCCGGACGCCTCTGACGGATGCGCCCACTCAGGTGTTCCAACAAGAATCAGTAGCCTTGCTAACAGATGCGATCAACTTGCTCAATGAACAGCAGCAAAAGCAACAGGAGCAAAAGGAAGGGAGCCAGTCTGAAGCCGAGGAGATGGCATTGATGATGAAGCTCATGGCCCAGCGCCCCGCGCAAGGAATGGGAATGGCTCCGAGCCAACAGGCGGGGGCAAATATGAGCGGTGGAGATACTCTCGAACGCGCCAAACCACTGGGTGGAAGTGCCGTCGGCAAATCCTCGGAAGCACGATTATCAACCAAAGCCAGCGGTTCGACAGCAGCCGCTCCGACTGAATTCCGCGAAGCTCTAAAGGAGTTCTACCGACTCATCGAGCAAGAACCTGACTAGTCCCGACCTAGAGTTCTCCTCAGCGAGCAACCTCGAACGCGAAGCCCTTCAAGTATTCGGTCTCTGGAATCGATGGCAACACGGGATGATCAGGTGATTGGGTATAGGTGGCAATCCTGCGGAGCATACGATGCGCATCAAACGCGGCAGCAAGGATCACCTCTTGGAACATCGTCGCACTGACATGGTGTGAACAACAGAAGCTGGCTAAAACTCCTCCGCGTTTCAAAAGTTTCAGAGCTCGAAGGTGGATCTCCTTGTAACCGCGAAGCGCATCCGGCACCGAGGCTCGATTCCTTGTAAAAGAAGGTGGATCCAAGATGATCATGTCATAGCGTGGCACCAGTTTCTCGTGAGGGCCAACTGTTGTGTGTTGTTTAAACCAGTCGAAAACATTAGCCACCTCGAAATGACATCGGTCGCTGATTTTGTTTACAGTGGCGTTCTTTGTGGCGGCATTGACGGCATCTTGACTTTGGTCTAACCCGTGGACACGGGAAGCTCCCGCTTTTGCCGCGTGCAACCCAAATCCACCGAGGAAACTAAAGCAATCTAACACATTCGCCCCTCGAGCAAGATTGGCAACCGATTGGTAATTGATTTGTTGATCGAGATAGCAGCCCGTCTTGTGGCCGGCGGCTAGATCCACTCCGATCGTCAACCCATTCATCCCAATCGTGACATCTGAAACATTGTCACCCAACAAAACGCTTTGAGTTTCGGGCAGCCCTTCAAATTTTCTTGAACTCATCTCATTTCGTTCAAGAATCGCTCGAGGAGAGAAGATTTTCTTCAAAGCCTGAGTGATGAGTCCTTTCCGGAGGTCCATTCCGAGCGATGAGGTTTGGAGAACTAGAACATCTTCATACTTATCCACGATCAACCCGCTCAGGAAATCGCTTTCGGCATTCACCACCCGGAATGAAGTCGCTTTCGGGAGATGCCGCTTGCGGATTGCGAGTGCTTCGCGAATGCGCTCCTCGAAAAAACTAGCATCCACATCGATGCGATCCGCGTCCAAAAGGCGGACATTGATCTTTGACTTCGAATTATAAAAACCAACCCCTAGAAGGCGTTGTCGATGATCCTTAACCTGAACTAGATCTCCGTCGGCAGCAGGTTGCGTCAACCGTAGGATAGAACCTTTGTAGACCCAAGGATGACCACTTACAATTCTGTCGGCTTCACCGGGACGGACGACGACGGTAGGCAATGCTGCCTGAACATGGACAGGAGAATTCATAGGTTTGTAAACAAATCGACAGGGAATAAACCCTCAGACACAAAAAAAACGCGAGAAAAAATCAGGAACTAGCAATCATTCCGGACTGTCTAGCATAGTTAAATAATCCGCCCGCATCAACCACGGGCCTGACATCACCTAGGTTCTTGAAGGAGTAGGTTGCTCCTGAAGCTAAAACCTTTACGGTGCTTGCATCCAAATCCACAGTCACGACGTCGCCGGTCTTCAGCAAATCACAAAGTCGATCGGCACTTTCACAGGGGTATAATTCACCCGTGGCGACGCAATTGCGGAAAAAAATGCGGGCAAAACTTTCGGCGAGAATGACCCGTGCTCGTGCCGAACCCAAAGCGATTGGCGCATGCTCACGAGAACTGCCGCACCCAAAATTGCGACCTGCAACAACAATTGAGTATTGACTGTCTAACTGCCCCTCTTCCACAAACCTTTGTGGATAAAGGGAATCAGGCAACCCGCACATCGCAAAAGCACCCAATTTCTCGTATTCCTCTGGAATCGTCGGAACCAGATTCAGGTATTGGGCAGGGATGATCTGATCGGTGTCGATATTATCACCCACCACGTAAACAGAACCAGTAAAGACAGATTGCATCTGATAATAAGGATGCCTAAACCCGAACTTCGGATCAAGTTGGTTTTAAACGATCAAAAACTTCAAACGAACAATTTACATCTTCCAAAAAGGGTTCTCTGGAAGACTGGCATCGAATTCTCGGATCAGATTGGCCTCGTATTCGCCCGCGTAAGAACCAAGGAAAAACCGATCCAGAGCTTCACCGTGAAAACGTTGCCATGAAGCCTCCTCTTTGCCGGGAACGATTGGAAAAAAAAGGACGCCGTTTGTCTTGGCAGCCTTTTGGTCACCCGGTGCGTCCCCAATCATGAGGATCTTCGTAGGCGCATACTTTCCGACCGCAGCATATTTGAGGTGCTCCGTTTTGGTCCCCATTTCTTGCCCCGCAATGACCTTAATACCTCGATCGATGCCGTGCTCCGCCCATTCTCTAGCGAGTGCATCAGCGGGAGTTTGAGAAATCACCATGGCATCGGCTCGAGTGTTGATTTTGTCTAGAGACTCCTTAAACAACGGAAACGGGGGCACGCCATGCACGATGTCCTCGATCGCTTTATTCACCGCATCGGACCAGATTTTAACTTGGGCCAAACCTTGGTTGCCGTTCTTCACTTCTGCGGCCAAAGTTGCATTTCCCAGTTTTGTTTCCCTAGCCAACCACTCCTCGAGTGCTGCTGTAGAAGGAACCTCCACGGCCCTCGCTTGAACTTCAGGACGGTCCCGGAGTAAATTGAGAGCACGAACTAATGCTGGAAACCGGTTAGCACCACGGGTTTTGGAATAAAGATTCACGAAATCCCAAACCTCGCGCGCAAATCTGCTCGCGGCTTGGAGGTGGAAATGCTTCACGAACATTGGGGTGAAACATTCCTTATGTTTAATCTCCATAGAGTCAAAAACACAGCCATCGGAGTCGATACCGACAAAGAATTCTTTGGAAGGTTTAAAATCGCGGAGAACTTGAGCAGGGTCAGACATAATCATTATTCAAAGCAGAAAGTGTGCAAACCAAAGCCGAGGAAGCAAGGCATTAAATTCTATCATGAAATTGTTAGCTGCATTTTCCCTGCGATCCATCAACGGTGGAATAGTAGCAATGAGTAGACTGTCCAAACGTGGTACATTTGTAGATCTAGGTTGGAGTTGATCAAAAACTGAAGCCAGAAGTGATCTATTTCAGATCTTCGCCACGAAGACCACCTACGGTCCAGTCGAGGTTGTAGATGAGAGTTGGACCGTCTTTAAACGGCGCGTTGAGGCGATCATAGGGTGCGAACTCAGAATGGCCATCGACAAAAAGTAGGGACAGGCCCCGGGTTCCGTGGCCTGAGGTGGTTGTGTTTTTACGGATGTCGTGCCACTTGCCTTTGGTGCTGGCGAAGCAGGGTGAGATCGCTTTCTTGGTTGGGGATCTGACCTCGGTGATATTTCGGACGCGCAACGCGGAAGCATCATCGGTGTGGTAGAATTGATTATAGTAATAATAGGAACACGGAAAAAGGAGTTCATTCGTGCGGATGGGAAAATTATTGGCGATTGCCCATTGAAAATTAAAGCCTCGCCCGCGATCCGACGGGCAGAGGAAGAAAGATCTCGAGTTCGTGCTGATATATGGGTTCATCAGCTTCAAGACATCCACAAACCCCATCTGAGGCCAGTCGCGACCTGAGTAAGGGAATTGGTCTCGATTATCGCTTGTGTAGAGAGTGTAAGTGAGCCCGATTTGGCGAAGGTTTGAAATGCACAAGGTTGTTTGAGCCTTGGTTTTGGCCTTGGCAAGCGATGGAAGCAGCATGCTGGCAAGAATGGCTATGATGGCGATCACCACGAGAAGCTCAATCAAGGTAAAGGCGGTGATGCTTTTGTGGTACGGAAACACTCGAAAAGGCGGCTTTGTAAAGCAATCTGTGTAAGTGGTTTTTCGGTTTAGTTTTTTACTTCAGTATTTAGGGCTTCAGATACAAAATAAAACGAGTAGGGGGCGAGCGGCGAGCCCTAGCTCGCGCCCCCTGCGGTAAACTGGTCTTTG
>SXGR01379935.1_pt1 | contig 20850 bp, 11 predicted proteins | sample 3174711 | NCBI WGS metagenome assembly SXGR01 (sample SAMN11356860, study PRJNA531348) | freshwater metagenome | isolation source: freshwater sample F1-60 | place: China: Fuxian Lake, Yuxi | collected 2017-12-25 | reverse complement strand
TGCCCCTGACCGATCAGCGCATCCGTCTCTCGAAGCTCATGGATGATCGCCTCGGTCGTGTATCTCTGCTTCGCCATCGTCCACGTCTCCTGTCCCTTTTATGAACATTAAACATGGACCAAAAATACCGGGTCAGGTCAGGGCCCTCAAGGAGTCGATGCATGAAACCCAACTGGTCCGCATATCTCGCAGACTTTTTTCGGCACTGCGATCATGATGACCATCGGCATCGGCGCGGTGGTGCTGATGTGGTCGGAGGGCAGTATGTTCCGTGAATGGATCCCCTCAGAGCCTTGGAGACGTCTTGCTACCGGGGTGCTTTTCGCGGGGGGCGGCACGGCAGTTGTACTGTCGCGGCTGGGTCCCGGGGAGTGGGTGGGCGAAATGGGATTGCTCCTCGATCTACCTCGCTCGGCCTCGGTGGTGGCCGTCAGCGATATCGAAGTCGATTCCCTGACGCCGAAAAACTTCGAACATTTGGTGGCAGCGCATCCCGAGGAGGGCTTGCGATTAATGCGTCAGCTCGCAGAGCGACTTCATCGCGCGAATCAGGGGCATGTCGTCTGATGTAAGTGTTCACCTAACCTTCATCAATCGCATCTTGTTTTTTGTTTTTTAAAGATCCATCCTGGGTGGGATAGAACAATAACCACGGTCAGCCATTTGCGACGCTCATAACTGAACTTTGCAGAGGAGTCCGTACTGGGGGGGCGGTATGATCGATTCACAGCAGACGGCCGAGCACGGTCGTTTGAAGAAGGCTCGTTCTGGCGAAGCGTGGTACCGCTGGGGCCCGTATTTGAGCGAGCGCTCATGGGGCACGGTTCGAGAGGATTACAGTGCCAATGGCGCTGCCTGGAACCATCTGACTCATGACACGGCCCGCAGCAAGGCCTACCGCTGGGGTGAAGACGGACTTGCAGGTGTATCGGACCAGTATCAGCTGCTCTGCTTTTCTTTGGCGTTGTGGAATGGTCGTGATCCGATCCTCAAGGAGCGCCCCTTCGGTTTGATCCCGGCAGAGGGCAATCACGGCGAAGATTTGAAGGAGTACTACTTCTACGTCGATAGCACTCCAACCCACAGTTACATGAAGTACCTCTACAAGTACCCGCACGCGGAGTACCCGTACGAGTGGTTGGTACGTGAGAACGGTAGTCGCAATGGTCGAGGGCCGGAGTTTGAGCTGCTCGACACCGGAATCTTTGATCAAGATCGCTACTTTGACGTGTTCGTCGAGTACGCCAAATCCGGTCCGGAAGATCTTTGTATCCGGGTTGAGGTGTGTAACCGGGGTCCCGAGGACGCCGACATTCATCTGATCCCGCAGTTATGGTTCCGGAATATCTGGGGCTGGGGTGAGACGCGTAAGACCCCCCCTAACATCAAGGTAGGCGCAAAACGCGGTAAGCAGATTCGTTTCGTCGCAGATGATTCCGACGCCGACGGCCTGACTAATCTTCCCTTCAAATATTCGCTTGGAAAACGCTATTTTTCTGCAGAGGGCGATGGCGAGACGCTCTTCACCGACAACGAGTCGAACGTTGAGCGCTTGTATGGAGTCGAGCCGACGGGCGAGCGTCGTCTTTACAAGGACGCGTTCCATCGTCATATCGTCAACAATGAAGTCGGTGCGATCAACGCCGATCAGGAAGGGACGAAGGCGGGAATTCACTACCGGCGGACGGTACCCGCAAGAGGTTCTGTCGTACTGCATTTTCGATTGTCGGATGACGGTAAGGCATCGCTAGAAGAAGCTTCTTCGGTCATCGACAAAGCCCGGCACGAGGCCGATGAGTTCTACAAGACCATTCATCCGAAGGGCGCCACAGAAGACGAGTGCCGAATTCAGCGACAAGCGTTCGCCGGCATGATGTGGTCGAAACAGAATTATATTTTTGACGTCGATCTGTGGTTGAAGGGTGACAACCCTAAACTTGCGCCGCCTGAGTCGCGAATCGATATCCGGAACAAACATTGGCGTCATCTCAATTCGATGCGCGTTCTGTCGATGCCGGATAAGTGGGAATATCCGTGGTTCGCAGCATGGGATCTCGCGTTCCACACCGTCGCCATTGCGATCATCGATGCTGAGTTCGCCAAGCAGCAGCTATGGTTGATGTTGTTCGAGCAGTTCCAGCATCCGAACGGACAGATCCCCGCGTACGAGTGGGAGTTCTCCGATCTCAATCCTCCGGTACATCCGTGGGCCGTCTGGCGCGTCTACAACATGGATCGCATCCGTTCGGGGATAGCCGACCGGGCGTTCCTCGAGCGCTGCTTCCATAAGTTGCTCATCAACTTTGCTTGGTGGATCAACAAAGTCGACAGCCGCGGTAATAACGTTTTCGAGGGGGGATTCCTCGGTCTCGATAACATCACGCTGTTCGATCGCTCGGAAAAGTTGCCGGGCGGCGCAGTGCTCGAGCAGTCGGACGCCACCGGCTGGATGGGCCTCTTCTGTCTCAACATGATGCGCATAGCGCTCGAACTTGCGAAAGAAAATAAGACCTACGAGAGCTTGGCGACTAAGTTCTTCCAGCACTATGTCTACATCGGTGCCGCGATGAAGCGTCAGGGTGGGCGTGATCACGACCTGTGGGATGAGACCGACGGTTTCTTCTACGACGTACTGCGCTATCCCGACGGCCACTTCGAGAAGATTCGCGTGCGATCGATGGTGGGCCTCATCCCGTTGTACGCCGTCGAGCGTCTAGAGACGGATTGGCTCAAGCAGTTCCCCGAGTTCACCTCCAATCTCAATTGGTTCGTGAACAATCGTTCGGAGATCGTCGAGCGGTGCATTTCGAAGGTCGCCAATCCCGATGGAGAGGGCGAAACCCTTGCGATGACTATCGTCGATCGTGCTCAGCTTGAGCGGATGCTGCAGTGGTTGTGTGATTCGGACGAATTCCTTTCCGACTTTGGTCTGCGCAGTCTCTCGAGGGTGCATCTCGAGCATCCCTTTAGTCTTGGTGGCAACCAGGTCGGATACGAGCCCGGTGAGGCGGATTGCAAGATCAAGGGCGGCAACTCGAATTGGCGAGGACCGATCTGGTTTCCGACGGCGTTCCTCATGATCGAGTCCTTGCGCAAACTCGCCAAGGCGCATGGAAAAGATTTGACCGTTAAGGACAAAAACGGCAAGACCTGGACGATCGATGACATCGCTCGAGCGCATGCCAATCGTCTCATTGCGGTGTTTGCGCGTGATGCGAACGGTCGTCGTCCTGAGTACGGCAATATCGAGAAGTTTCAGAACGATCCGCACTGGCGTGATTACCTCACTTTCCATGAGTACTTCCACGGCGATACCGGTGTCGGTCTCGGTGCATCCCATCAGACGGGGTGGACCGGACTGGTCGCATCGCTGATCGACGAGTGGCGTTCACACTAATTCAATCCGTAACGACGGCAGGAGCAAAGTTCATGTCTTACAAACCGCTCAAAGGTCAAAAAGCGCTGGTAACCGGCGCGAGTTCTGGAATCGGTGCGGGCGTGGCAGTCGCCCTCGGTCAAGCCGGTGCAGATGTCGTGGTCAACTATGCGGGCAATGCGGCCGGCACAGTGCCGGTGATCGAAGCCATCAAGGCTGCTGGCGGTCGCGCCATCGCGGTACAAGCAGACGTCTCTGACGAGGCGCAAGTCGAAGCGATGTTCGACAAGATGATGGGGGAGTGGGGCGCCATCGACATTCTCGTGAATAACGCGGGTCTACAACAGGACGCGCCGTTCCATGAGATGTCCTTAGCGCAGTGGAACAAGGTCATCAATGTCAATCTGACTGGCATGTTTCTCTGCAGCCGCCGCGCAGTACGAGAGATGATGAAGCGGGGCGTGCAGTCAGGGGTATCGGCTGCCGCCGGCAAAGTGATCTGCATGTCTTCAGTGCACGAGGTCATCCCTTGGGCGGGTCACGTCAATTACGCGGCCTCAAAAGGTGGCGTCAAACTTTTCATGCAGAGTCTCGCGCAGGAAGTCGCACCGCTCAAAATTCGGGTGAATTCCATCGGTCCGGGCGCGATCGCCACTCCGATCAATCGTTCTGCGTGGGAGACGCCTGAGGCGCTCGCCAAACTGCTTGAACTCATTCCTTACGGACGCGTCGGACAGACAACCGATATCGGCAAAGCAGCCGTATGGCTGGCATCGGATGACTCCGATTACGTGAACGGCCAAACAGTATTCGTCTGTGGTGGAATGACCCTGTATCCGGAGTTTGCGGACGGCGGTTGAGATCATGAGCAAGGTCGTCATTGCGGTCGTCGGTTCGGGCCCTGGCGGTTTGAGCGCCGCGGCCCGTGCTGCCGAGATGGGCGTGACGCACGTACTGCTCGAGCAAACCGCAGCTCACGCCAATACGATTCAGCGGTATCAAAAAGGCAAACACGTTATGGCGGAGCCTAACGTGTTGCCCCTGCGTAGTCCGCTCGCGTTCGAGGCGGGAACCCGAGAAAAAATTCTCGACGAATGGGCGCGCGGGCTGGCCGCTCAGAGTGTCAACGTCCGTTATGGCGCCGAGGTCGTGGCGATCTCCGGAGAGAAGGGTGATTTTCACCTCAAGCTGCAGGATGGAAGTGAAGTCCTTGCGGAACACGTCATCCTCGGTATCGGCTTGCAAGGTAACCCCCGACGTCTCGGGGTTCCCGGTGAGTCTTTGCCTTGCGTGCAGTACACGCTCGATGACCCAGACGAGTATCAGGGCGAGACGATCGTCGTAGTGGGTGCGGGTGATGCGGCGATCGAGAACGCGGTGGCGCTCTCGAAGCAGAATACGGTGTACCTGATCAATCGTGCCGGCGAGTTCGCGCGTTGCAAAGACGGCAACTTGACGCTCATCCTTAAAACGATCGAGGCCGGTAAAGTTAACTGTCTCTACTCGACGCAGTGTGCAGCGCTCGTCGAGACGCCGGGCGGCGCGAAGCCGTACGAATTATCGTTGACCACGGCTAATGGCGACATGAAGTTGCCCTGCGATCGGATCATCGCCCGACTCGGTGCAATTCCGCCGCGCAAGTTTGTCGAGTCCTGCGGCATTAAGTTTCCCTCTGCCGATCCGACCTCGCTGCCCTCGTTGTCGGCCAGTTACGAATCGAATGTCCCTGGGTTGTACGTGATTGGCGCGCTTGGCGGATACCCGCTCATCAAGCAGGCGATGAATCAGGGCTACGAAGTTGTAGAGCACATCCGCGGGACGCCCGTGACGCCGGCTGATGAGCCGTTACTCCAGGCGAAGCTGGTCGGAGTGCCCGGTCATCGGTCGGTCACCGAGACGCTGCAGCTCATGCAAGCGCGAATACCAATCTTCGCGGAGGTGAATCCGCTGATGTTTCGCGAGCTGATGCTCGGAAGCACGGTTCATGTTCCGAAGGCAGGCGAGTTGGTTTTTAAGCGTAACGATTACACCAACTCGTTCTACACAATCTTCAGTGGGCGCGTCGAAATTCAAATCGACGACAACGACCCAGCCAAGCGAATCAACCTCTCAATGGGGCAGTTCTTTGGCGAGATGGGACTGCTTTCGGGTCGTCGTCGCATGGCCACAGTATTTGCTGGGCCCGACTGTGTATTGATCGAGACACCGCGACGCGACGTGTTAAAGCTATTGAGCTCGGTCGACGCGGCAAAAGCTGTAGTCGATCAAACGTTCATCGTGCGCGCGATTCAGAGTGGATTTGCACCTCAGGCGACCACGGCTGAGTTACTACCCATCGCCGCCAAGTCGAAGCTCAACCGCTTTCGAGCAGGCCAAGTGCTTTTTTCCGAAGGTGATGAGGCGGATTCGCTCCACCTCGTTCGCAGCGGCTCTGTGTCGGTTTTGCGCGCGATCGGTGGCAGAGAGGTGGTGACCTCGTACGTGGCTGCCGGCAACTACGTTGGCGAAATGGGGCTGCTTGGCAATACTCGGCGAAGCGCAACGGTTCGGGCGACCGTGGCAACTGAAACCATCAGTCTGAATGCCGAGACTTTTGGCGAACTTCTGCAAAGAAATCCGCGTTTGAGACAAGAGCTCGAGGAAACCGTTCGGCAGCGCGTCGCGAGCAATACGCGTCTGCAGGGGCAGGACCATGTCGGCGAATTGATTTCGTTTCTCCTAAAGCAAGGTCTTGGAGAGGCGACGGACGTTTTGTTGATCGATGAGAAGTTGTGTGTCGGGTGTGACAACTGTGAGCGGGCTTGTGCGGCCACCCATGGGGGTACGTCCCGGCTTGATCGTGCGGCTGGGCCGACGTTTGCCAATGTCCATGTGCCGACGTCTTGTCGTCACTGCGAAGATCCGCACTGTATGAAGGACTGTCCGCCCGATGCCATTCGCCGCTCACCGAACGGCGAGGTTTTCGTTGGCGACAATTGCATCGGCTGTGGAAACTGCGAGCGCAACTGTCCTTACGGGGTCATTCATATGTCCGGACCACCACCTGAGCAGCCATCTTTGATGTCTTGGCTGATGTTCGGTGCTGACACGGAGAGCGTATACGGTGAGCTGCGAGGCCTTGGCCGCGAGCACCACCACCACGAGCCAAGTTCGACGGGCGCTCCGAAAGCGGTCAAGAAAGCCGTCAAGTGCGATATGTGTAAGGGTCAGGATGGTGGGCCGGCCTGCGTTCGCGCTTGCCCGACGGGAGCGGCGCTACGTGTCAGCCCAGAAGAGTTTGTGACCTTTGTGCAGCAGGATGCAGCGAGATTCTGATCATGCATGAGTCTCTGCTTGATTACGCGAACGGACGTTATCTCAAAGTCTCTATCTGGCTTTGCGGTGTCTCCATTGCGCTATATGCATGGCACGACCCGCTATCGCCACCCAACGGCGGCACGTGGCTCGGCTACACGCTCGGCGGCATCGGAGCCGCGCTCATCTTGTGGCTGACTGCGCTCGGCGTGAGAAAGCGGGCTTATTCATCGGCGATGGGGACGCTTCGCGGTTGGACGAGCGCGCACGTTTATCTAGGTCTCTCACTCGTGTTGATTTCAACCTTGCATACTGGATTTCAATTCGGTTGGAACGTTCATACGCTCTGCTATGTGCTGATGCTGATCGTCATTACGAGCGGAGTCGTCGGAGTGGTGGCGTATCTGCGTTATCCGCAGTTGATGTCGGCGAATCGAGCCGGCAGCAAGCCTGATCGCATGTTAGAAGAGATCCGCGATATCGATCAGCGCGCGCTGCGTATCGCCCGCGATATGCCAAGGCGGTTCTCCGATTTATTGCGCTCCAATCACGATGGGACGGCACTAGGTGGCAGCACGCGCAACATCCTCGCTGGGTTAGATCGGTCGGTGGTTACGCTACCCACGGACGGAGGGGCGGTTGTTTCGCAAAATGCCGGTCAGTCTGCCGCTTTGACGTGGCTCGGTGATGAACTCGCGCGTAGTACCGATGGTGAGCTCACTCGACGCATCGGCGATTTACTCAGTCTGTTGGCCGAACGCAGGAATGTGCTGCGTCGCCTATGCAGAGATGCGCAGATTCGTGGGTGGCTCGATATCTGGCTGTACGTGCACGTTCCCGTGACCCTCGCACTGCTCGGGACGCTCATTGCGCACGTGGTCAGTGTCTTCCTTTATTGGTAAGCCGATGCGTATCTTAATTCGTTCCCTCGAGACGGAAAAAACTGGTGCGCTGCTTACGCAGGATAGGGTTGTCGAGACCGACTCGCTGACGTTTGGACGAGCGACCGATCAGATCGTCCAGATCAACGATTCGCGGGTCGTTTTGCAGCACGCACGTCTGATTCGCTCTGGCAAAGAACTGATCATTACCTGTACGCCACCTGCTCAGCTTGAAGTTAACGGGCGGTTGCAGCGTGACGCAGCGTTGAAGGTCGGCGACGAAATCTCGCTAGGGCCCTCGCTGATCAAGGTGATCGAGCCTCCCGTCGGTTATGACCTTGCGTTGACCATCGAGCGAGATGCTCGCGAGAGTGACATTGCAGACGACGACGCGGCGCTGCCGAAGTTTTCGATGTTTCTTGCCGAAGTCGGCTGGCGTAAGCGTCCATGGGCCTGGGCGGGCGTCAGTCTGGCTTTGGTGCTCGGACTCATTCTCCCGTGGTTCATGGTTGGCCGCGGCGATGCATCCATCGAATGGTTAAGGCAGAGTGTGTTCCCGAGTGATATGCAGTGGACTTCGGGCGCGTTGCATTCCGCGCACGGTAACCTCGAGGTTGCGTGTGAGGCCTGTCATGCGCAGCCTTTCCGTCGAGTCCGCAACGAGCAGTGCCTCGATTGCCACGCCAGCACGCTGCATCAGCACGTGCCTGCGGATCATCCTGCTGCAGTAGAGATGACTGCAGACCGTTGCACGACCTGCCATGTCGAGCACGACGAGCCGTCAAATCTTGTGCAGACCGATACGCGAATTTGTACAGATTGCCATACCGAACCGCAGAAGCATGCGGCCGGACCGAACGTGATGCCGGTGACTGATTTCATTTCTCAGCATCCCGATTTTCAGGTCAGCTTGTTGACCACGCCCGACTGGAAGGTGATGCGAGCCCGTCTCGGCGAGTCGGCGCTTATCGAAAAGTCGAATCTCGAGTTTACGCATGCGGCGCACCTCGACCCCAAGGGAATCAAGGCGCCACAGGGTGAAGTCGTGATGGAGTGTGCCAATTGCCACACCCCGAATGAGAGTGGTACGAGCTTCAAGCCGATCAACATGGAGCAGCATTGCAGCTCTTGTCACAGTCTGGGTTTCGATCCGGCAGAGCCGCAGCGAACGGTACCTCATGGCAAGCCGGAACTTGTCATGCAGATGCTCGTCGATCATTACAGTCGACGTTTCCTCGGTGGATACAGTGATGCGTTCGCGCCTGCAGGTGGTGTGGCACCACCGGGCGCATCGTTGAGTGCAGCAGCGCGTGCGCGCGTGTTGGGCGATGCGAAGCAGCGAGCGAATAAGGTCGCAGCGGATCTATTCGAGCGACGAGCGTGCGCCGACTGTCATATCGTCGATCGAGAAGGAACGGCCTCCGAGCCTGTTTGGAAAGTTGCGCCCGTGAAGCTGACGCAGACTTTCATGCCGAAGGCGCGCTTCGATCATGCCGCGCACGCGACGGGTGAGGCCACCTGCGAGACCTGTCATGCTGCCGCGGATTCGAAAGTTGCCAGTGACGTCTTGATGCCGCAGATCAAAGTATGTCGTGACTGTCATGGTGGCGAGACCGGCGCCGAGGGCGGACAGACGCGGATCGCGAGCCCCTGTGCGTCCTGCCACGTCTATCACGACAAGCAAGCACCGCCCTGGGTGCCCGTCATGAGGAAGGTGATTCGCGAGGCGGCGGTACGCGAATGAGACGCCTTTGTTTGATGGCGCTCTGCGCCGCGTTGGTAGCGTCTTGTGGCGGCGGTGGATCGGGCCCGCAGAGCGCTGCCGTCAATGGCAACGCGGTATCTCCCTCCGGTACGGCCGCCTGTGATGGGAGCTGTGCAAACGCTAATACTTTCCTGACGACCGCTGATGTGGAAGCCGTGATCGCGCGTGGCGTCGGTGAGGCGCAGGCGAGGGGTGTCAAAGCCACGATCGCCGCGGTCGATCGTGTCGGTAACGTGCTCGCGGTATATCGCATGTCTGGTGCGTTAAAGGATGTCACGATGCGCACCAGCGACGTTTCGGCGTCGGCGCTGAGTGGGGGCCTCGAAAATGTCGAGGTCATCCCGGCGACCATGGCTGCCATTGCGAAGGCTGTTACCGGCGCGTATCTCTCGAGTGAAGGTAATGCCTTCAGCACTCGAACAGCCAGCCAAATCATTCAATCGCATTTCAATCCCGGTGAGTTGTTGACGCCGGGAGGGCCCTTGTTCGGGGTTCAATTCAGTCAGCTGCCTTGCTCTGATGTCTCGGGGCGCTTCACGTCTGCCGAAGGCGATGTGGGTCCGAAGCGATCGCCACTCGGGCTCGCTGGCGACCCGGGCGGATTCCCTCTGTATGGATCTGGCACGCCCGTGGGTGGGGTCGGCGTCGTCGTCGATTCTTTTTATGGCATCGATCGTAATGTGCTCGATGTCGATAGCGATATCGATGAGGCGGTTGCCTTCGCTGCTGCGGGCTCACTGGCCGCGCCCGAGGACCGTCGTGCCGATCGCATCACAGCGGATGGCAAGACGTTGCGGTTCAGTGACACCCGCATTGCCGATCTTCGCTCGCAGATCGACTCGCCGCCGGCGTTCGCTTCGCTGCTCGGTAGCGCGGGGCAGCTCGTTGCAGTTCCTGGCTACAACCTTGCGGCGATTCGCGCCGGAACGGCTTTTGGCCAGTCGCGCTCCGGTATCCGTGCGGACAGTCAGGACTACGCCAATCTCGATGCCTTCGTTTTAGTTGATGCGACAGACAACGAGCGTTTTCGTCCACGTTCGGGAACGGATGGCGCTGGATCGCTGACCGCCACCGAGGTTCGAGCCATCCTCTCGAGTGCGTTACGCGTTGCGAATCGAAGTCGAGCGCAAATACGACGTCCCCTCGATACGCCGGCGCGCGTCTCCATCACCGTAGTCGATTCGCGGGGCGAAATCTTGGGGCTCGTACGCACTCGCGATGCGCCCGTATTCGGCATTGACGTATCGGTGCAGAAGGCGCGCGGAGCGGCATTTTTGTCCTCGCGTACGGCGGCGGAAAGGCTCGCGGCCTTACCACCTGCGGTCTATCTCGATCGGGTCTTGGTGCGTTTGCGCGAGGAGTCGCCTGCGCAGTACGTCACCTCGATGCGGATTTTCCTCGGGCTACCGAACGCCATGGCAGATGGGGCCACCGCATTCTCTGCTCGAGCGATCGGCAATCTCGCGCGCCCGAATTATCCGGATGGCGTGGACGGCAATCCATTCGGACCGCTCTCGCGAGCGCCGGGGCAGTGGAGTCCGCTCAACACGGGCTTACAGATGGACCTTGTTCACAATGCCGTCATCCAGCACGTCGCGTTCGTTCGGGGTCTGACGTCTGATACGCCCCGTAACTGTAGTGGCGTGAGCGGGTTCGATCGCGGCTTCACCGTGAGTGGAGCCACTCGCGAGTTAGCCAATGGCATACAGATTTTTCCGGGTGCGGTGCCGATCTATCGCGGTGAGCAGCTCATCGGTGCGATCGGTGTCTCCGGAGACGGCGTCGATCAAGATGACATGGTCGCGTTCCTTGGTCTCGCGCGCGCAGGCTTGACCGATAACCCGCCGAAGAATGCACCGACCAATCGCCGGTCTGATCAATTGGTTCCTAGTGGCGCGCGTCTGCGTTATGTCAGTTGCCCGCAAGCGCCATTCCTGGACTCCAACGAACAGGAGCCCTGCAGTGGTCTTTGAGCGAATAGGGTTGCCGGTGATATTCGGTTGCGTGCTGATGGGATCGGCTCTGGCGAATGAGGCGTGCCCGCCCTCGCAGCCGGCAGAGTCGGGTCGTCGTAGCCCAACGATTCCAGTTATTCCGTATGAAGCGGAGCCTTGTGATCCTGCGCGGATATCTCCGGCGCCGATGGAAGAGATGGGATCGCTACAAGGGTTCCCTGATCGATGGCGTATCGTTGAAGCGATCGGTATCAAAGAAAATTTGCTCGATCCGTACAATGGCTACAATCGCTTGAAGGGCGATCGGCCCATGTTCGGCGAAGACTGGTATTTAGCGTTCATCGGAATTTCCGATTCGGTCTTCGAGCCGCGTTCGTTTCCTTTGCCGGTGGGCGGTCCCGTCACGTCTCGACCGGAATCTCTGAATACGTTTGGTAGCCCGAAAACGGAAATTTTGGCGCAAACGTTTGTTCTCGAGACAGTGCTTTATCAGGGCAACACGACATTCAAACCGCCGGATTGGGAGTTTCGATTCACGCCGGCTTTTAACGTCACGCGAGTCTCTGCAGACGAGCGAGGTTTGTTGCGTGCGCCCGCCGACGCGGCGAGGGTGCGCTACGATTCTGCGTTCGGCTTACAGGCCGCATTCGTCGATCGCCATTTGCGAAACGTATCGGCCAATTACGACTTCGACAGTATTCGCGTCGGCATACAGCCCTTCACCTCCGACTTCCGGGGGTTTCTCCTCAACGACTCGATGTTCGGTGCGCGTCTATTTGGCATCCGATCAAGTAACCGTTTTCAGTACAACCTCGCGTGGTTCCGTCGACTCGACAAAGACACCAACAGCGGTCTGAACGATGTGTTTTCGCGCGGTATTTCGTCTTTTAGAGACGATGATGTCTTCGCCGCAAATCTGTATGTCCAAGACTGGCCGACCGTCGGGTTTTTCACCCAAGGCACGGTGATCCACAATCGAAATCGCGAAGGCGGGCAGATTCAGTACGACGACAACGGCATTATTCAGCGACCCGTCTCACTTGGGGTCGAGCGGTCTGGCGACTACGACGTGACTTATCTTGGTGTCTCAGGTGATGGGCATCTCGGTGGACTCAACCTGACGGCTACCGCGTACTACGCGAACGGCGATGCCGAGCGGGGTACCTTCATCGATCGACCGCAGAAAATTCGTGCGGGATTCTTTGCGGCCGAAGTATCGAAAGATTTTTCTTGGATCCGTGCTCGCGCTTCGTTCGCTTGGGGGTCTGCTGATTCCGATCCGTTCGACGATCGAGGTGAGGGGTTTGACGCGATATTCGAAAACCCGCTCTTCGCCGGCGCGGATACCAGCTTCTGGATCCGCGAGCCGGTTCCGCTGATTGGTGGTGGCCGCGTGACCCTGACCGGTCGTAATGGTATGTTGAACTCTCTGAGATCATCTAAGGAATTTGGTCAGTCTAATTTTGCTAATCCAGGCTTGAAACTCATCGGTGTTGGCGCGGACTTCGACTTGACGCCGACGTTACGGGTCAGCGCCAACGTCAATTGGCTGCAATTCGTCGATACGGCAACTCTGCGTGTGGCGCGCGCCCAAGGTGATATCGATAAAGACATCGGCCTGGATGCCTCGATTGCCGTGATCTGGCGGCCGATGGCTATTCAGAATGTCGTGGGGCGTTTGTCGGTCGCCACGCTGGTGCCGGGAGACGGTTATCGCGACCTTTTTGAAGATGACATCGCTTACGCCGTCCTTGGCAATCTCGTACTTACTTATTGACTGTTGAACTCATGAAAAAGCTCGTCGCTTCAATCTTCGCGATATCCGGACTCATCCTGTTGCCGGGATCAGTCGATATTGCCAACTCCTCGGAGAGTCTCAAGGCGGTCGAGCGGTCTTACGTCGCCTCGCCAGCGGCGCCGGCCAAACAGACCCAGGATGAAGCGACTGCCAAGAGCGTGGGTTGCAACGACTGTCACACCAAGACCGATCAGCCGACGATGCACGCCAATCCGGGTGTCGTTCTCGGGTGTACCGATTGTCATGGCGGGTCAGCCAATGTGCGTTGGATCGGCTCGGATGACCGCGACACTCAGCGAAACGATCAGAAGTACGCCGAAGCACGCGATGCAGCGCATGTGCTGCCGAAGTATCCGTCTGCTTGGCATCACCCATCGAGCGCCAATCCGGAACGTACCTATGCGCTGTTGAACAAAGAGGCGAATGAGTTCATCCGCTTCATCAACCCGGGCGACTACCGGGCCGCTGATGCCGCGTGTGGTGCGTGTCACTCGCGAACCATTGAAGATGCGAAGCGTAGTTTGATGGCGACCGCCACGATGTTCTGGGGCGGAGCCGCCTATAACAATGGGCTGCTACCTTTCAAAAATTACATTCTCGGAGAGAGTTACACCAAAGACGGTGTGGCTGCGATTCTGGAAGGCGCAAAGACCACGGCGGAACAGCGTGAGAAGCATGAGCTCGTCGAGCGGGTTTATCCTTTGCCCCGTTGGGAGAATCTTCCGCCTGCCGATATCTTCCGCGCCTTCGAGCGCGGCGGGCGCAATATCACCAACCTTTTCCCTGAGACCGGGATCCCGAATTCTTTAGGTCAGATCCAGCGTCTCGAAGAGCCGGGTCGGCCGGACTTCAAACAATCGAATCGTGGTCCCGGCACCGGAGGCCGGATCGCGGTACCCGTGCTCAATATCCACAAGACGCGTTTGAATGATCCTTTGATGTGGTTCATGGGGACGAACGACAACCCCGGAGATTTCCGATCATCGGGTTGCACCAGTTGTCACGTGGTGTACGCCAATGATCGTGACCCGCGACACTCTGGTCCTTACGCGAAATTCGGACACGACGGTAAAACGCAGACCGTGGACCCGACGATTCCGAAAGATCGTAGCGGGCATCCGTTGACGCATAGTTTCACGCGATCCATTCCGACGAGCCAGTGCATGATTTGTCACATGCATCAGCCGAACATGTTCATCAACTCGTTTCTCGGCTACACGATGTGGGATTACGAAGCTGACGCCGCACACATGTGGCCTGAGGAGCAGCAGTTCCCGTCGTCGGATCGAATTCGGGAAGTTCTCGATCGCAACCCTGAAGGTGCTGCGCCGCGCGGCAAGTGGGCGGATCTCGAGTTCTTGAAGAGAGTCAGCGAGTTGAATCCGAAGCTCAAAGACACCCAGTTTGCGGACTATCACGGTCACGGCTGGAATTTCCGCGCGATCCACAAGCGAGATCGCGAGGGCAACCTGCTCGATGCCGATGGCCAGATCATTTCCAACGATGATCCGCAGAAGTGGAAGAAGACGGTACAGATGTCGTCGATCCACGTCGATGTGGGTATGCACTGCGTCGATTGCCACTTCGCGCAAGATTCGCACGGTAACGGTTACCTTCACGGTTCAGTAGCTGCTGCCGTCGAAATCGACTGTAAAGACTGTCACGGCACGACCGTCGCCGTTGCAAATCTGCGTACCTCTGGCCCTGCTGCACAGAAAGCGGGAACGAAACTTGGGCTTATCCGTAACCCGGATGGCAAGCTGCGTTTCGAGTGGCGTGGGGATACCCTGATTCAAAGATCTGCGGTAACTCCGGGCCTCGAGTGGGAAGTGTCGCAGGTGAAGTATTCGGTGACGCCAGGCAACGCCCACTACAACGCGAAGGCTGCGCGCGCAAAGACGATGTCCAAAGATTCTAAGAATCAAAAGTTTGGACCGGATATTCCTTGGGAAATGCTCGCCCACAGCGACGACAAGATGGAGTGTTACACCTGCCACACGCCGTGGACCACGAGTTGCGGTGGTTGTCATCTACCGATCGAGGCAAATGCCAAGACGGCGCGCCATCGTTACGAAGGCGGCGAGACGCGCAATTTTGCGACCTATAACCCGCAAGTCCTGCGTGAAGATATCTTCATGCTCGGCTGGCGTGGTCCGAGCGAAGGAGGGAAGATGGCTCCTGTTCGCTCTTCGTCGGCACTGGTGCTGTCTTCAACGAACTCCAACCGCGAGCGCATTTACGTTCAGCAGCCGCCGATCTCCGCGTCGGGATACAGCTCGCAGGCGATGAATCCGCACTATCCGCATACCGAGCGCAAAACAGAAACAAAGACCTGCAGTGACTGTCACCTTGCGAAAGAGGGCGATAACAACGCGATCATCGCGCAGACCCTTGGCTACGGAACCCAGTTCATCAATTTTGCGGGGCTCAATGCCTGGGTCGGCACCGAGAAAGGTGTAACTGCCATCGAGGTTACAGAGTGGGATGAGCCGCAGGCTGTCATCGGCAGTTACCTTCATCGCTACGCTTATCCCAAGTGGTACACCGAGCACCTCGGGAGAAACCGTGAGTTGCAACGTGTCAGCGCGTTGACCGGCGACCGTGCAGGCTGTGTGCAAATGCGCGGCGAGTATGTGTTTTCAGCGGAGGGTAGGCGTGGCATGAGGGTGTTGGATTCCGCCAGCATCGCCAATAAGGGTGTCAGCCAGAAATTGATCAGTGCGCCGTTCTCACCGCTTGGACATAACACTCAAGTCAAAACGGCCAATGCCACCTGCGTGGCGTTGGCGACGACGCAGCCCGTGCATCCGCCGCGTAACGAAGGCGATCTCATGCGCAAGGCGAATCTCGAGCAGCCTTTCCTGCCGATCTATAACTTCGCCGTGATCACCGACTCGGTCGAAGGACTCGTGCTGGTCGATATCAATACGTTGGCAAATGGCGAATTCAGAAATAATTTCCTGAAGCGATTTGTGACCTGGAATCCGAGCGGGATGATGACGGGTGCGCGCTATCTGACCATCGCCGGAAATCTGGCTTACGTGGTCACCGACAAGCTGGTCGTCATCGCCGACTTGTCTACGCCGAGCGTGCCGAAGATCGTTGCTGAGATCCCGTTTGACTCGCCGCGTGCCGTGGCCTTGCAGTTCCGGTATCTCTTCGTCACCACGGCGCGTGGATTCGAGGTGGTCGACATCACGAAACCGTCGCGTCCGCGCAAGCTGCCCGAAGCGACGGTCCCGCTCAACATGGCGGGCGGTTTCACCGTGGCCAGGACCTACGCTTACGTCGCCAACGGACGTGAGGGCTTCGCCATCATCGACGTGAAGCGACCGCAGGCCGCGCGCCTATTCCAAAAGTGGAACGCGGACGGCGGTCTTGTCGATTCGCGAGACGTCATGATTGCCTCGACCAATGCGTCGCTCTTTGCCTATGTCGCAGACGGCAAGGGCGGCTTGAAAGTCGTGCAATTGACGAGTCCATCTTCACAGCCAAATTTCTACGGGTTCAGTCCCGAGCCGCGACCAGAGTTGATCGCGCACAAGGCGACGCGATCAGCCGCGCTCAGTCTCTCGCGACCTTTAGAGCGCGACAGGGCGGTGGACGAAAGCGGTGGTCAAGTCGCGGTGTTCGGTCGTCGTGGCTCACGTCCGTTCAACTTTCAGGAGATGCAGCGTATGTATCTCGATAAGGATGGCGAGCCCTGGTTCGTCGAGGACAACCCAGCCGTGCAGCAGGCGCAGAGGAACTCAAGGTGAGTTGTAAAACCATCCATTTGAAATGGGCAGCCTTAGGTCTTGCTGCCTTGTCCACGATTGGGGCATTCGCAGACGATGCCAAGCGCCGTCATGAAGGTGTGGCCTCCTGCGCTTCGTCGCTCTGTCACGGTTCTAGCCAACCGCTCAAGGCGTATGAGAGCGCCCTGCAAAACGAGTACACGACTTGGTCGCAATTCGATCCGCACTCAAATGCCTACAAGGTGCTGCTCAATAAGCAGTCACAGCAAATCGCTCGTAGGATGGGTATTGGTCCTGCGCACGAGGCGCCGGCGTGTCTGGCCTGTCATTCGGATGCCGTACCGGCTGCGCAGCGTGGCGCTAAGTTTCAAGTCGATGACGGGGTCGGATGCGAGAGTTGTCATGGTGGGTCGGAGCAGTGGTTGTCGACCCATTATCAAGGGTCGAAAACTTCGCGAAAAGAAAGTCTCGCGCGAGGACTGGTCTCCCTTGAGAATCCGGATACGCTCGCTGGGACCTGCCTCGCGTGCCACGTGGGTGACAAGGATCGTTATGCGAATCATCGGATGATGGCGGCTGGGCACCCGCGTATCGTCTTCGAGCTCGACACGTATTTAGAGCTTTGGCGTACCAGTGGGGGGCGGGAGCATTATCGAAAGAGCGCTCAGACGGCCGACGCAAGCCTCTGGGCCAAGGGCTTGGTCGAAGCCTCGCGCCGGCAACTCGAGTTGATCGATCGTCACGGCGCCGGTCGGCTTGGTCCGATTCCGGACTTCGGTATCTACGCGTGTCACTCCTGTCATCGGGATCTCCGTCAATCGGCGTTCGGGGGTTCGAACTCGTCACTGGGCGGGCCCGGTGATCTTCGATGGCAAGACTCTCATCTGCTTGTTCTGCAGCAAGTTTCTTCAGCTCTTCGACTCGAGTCTTCAAAGCGTCTCGATCAGGCGATTGTTGGGCTACAGCATTCGGCCAATGGAGATGTCGCGTCCTTGAAGGCCGCGCTTACAGTCACTCGTGAGGCGCTCTTTCTCGTTGAGAAAGAACTCAAAGGGCGCAGCTGGAGTGCCGCCGAGATGAGTGCGATCGCTCAAACGCTGATCGATGCGTCTCGCCAAGGGAGATTCCCCGATCCGGCAGCTGCTGAGCAAGCAGCGATGGGTCTCGTCGTCATGCTTGCCGGGTTGAAGCTTGATCGTAGTAAGCGCGCGGAAATCGACCGGTTGTTCGATGAGTTACGCGATCACAACGCCTTCGACCAAAAACGATTTGTTAAATGGATGTCTGTGCTCGGTGCGCGCTGACCTTGTGATGTCCCCGAGTTGGTACGAGTCTTGGCAGCGTGGTCCCCGCATCGATGTAGACGGTAGCGTAAGGGTTAGAGTATTCCAGCCGGGAGCGTTGACTCTCTATCTCCTTGACCCGGAGAGCAATCGCTTACTAGCGCGTTTCGAGAGGCTTCATCCCGATGGGCTCTACGAGGCGAAAGTCGAGGCCTCGGTCGTCGATTACCGCTTGCTCGCGCGTTGGGAATCGGGTGGTGAATCGGTATTCGACGACGCGCACCGACATCCGAGCGTGTCAGACACTCGTGAGCTGACAGAGTTCGCGGCGGGTCGACATATTCGCCCTCAACGTTTGCTGGGCGCTGAGCCGTGCAGTTCGCTGGGTGTGCGAGGTGTTCGTTTTTCCGTCTGGGCACCGCGGGCGAGCGTCGTCAGCGTAGTTGGGGACTTTAATTTTTGGAATGAGCGTCAGCACCCCATGCGGCTACACCCTGAGAGCGGAATCTGGGAGCTCTTTATTCCGGGTGTGGCTGAGAGTGCGTTATACAAATTTGCAGTCTGCAATTCGGTAGGCGCGACAATCGGTCAAAAATCCGATCCATTCGCGCGTAGATCCGAGGCTTATCCCGGCACGGCAAGTGTAGTGTCTCGACGGGCCGAGCGCGTCCAGCGACCTGCAGGTCGTGTCGTTGCCAATGCAATCGACGCTCCGATGAGTATTTACGAAGTGCATCTTCCTTCGTGGCGACGCCCGAAAGATTCGCTAAGGCAATTTCTCGATTGGGACGAACTTGCCGCAGAGCTCGTTCCGTACGTGCGCAAGCTCGGGTTCACGCATGTCGAGTTACTCCCGCCGGCTGAGCACCCATTCGATGGTTCTTGGGGCTATCAGCCCGTTGGCCTTTATGCGCCGACCTCCCGTCACGGTGAGCCGGACGGTTTCGGGCGTTTCGTGTCGGCGTGTCACGGCGCGGGGCTTGGCGTGATTGTCGACTGGGTGCCCGGCCACTTTCCGAATGATGCTCATGGGCTGGTTTGCTTTGATGGCGCGCCGCTTTACGAGTACAGCGATCCTCGCGAAGGTATCCACCAAGACTGGGATACCTTGATCTACGATTTTTCCAAGCCGCAGGTGAGGAGTTTTTTGATCGGCAGCGCGCTGCATTGGCTAGAGTCGTACGGAATCGACGGACTGCGTGTCGATGCGGTCGCCTCGATGCTGTACCGCGATTACAGTCGACGCGACGGCGAGTGGCTGCCGAACGTCAACGGCGGTAAAGAGAATCTTGAGGCAATCGAGTTTTTGCGCCAACTCAATTCTGTGGTCGCCGCCGAGTGTCCTGGAACCCTGATGATCGCCGAGGAGTCCACCGCGTTTCCGAAAGTGACGGAACCTGTCGAGGCCGGGGGGCTTGGGTTTTCGTACAAATGGAACATGGGCTGGATGAATAACTCGCTACGCTACATCGCGCGATCGCCTGAGCATCGCGCCTACCACCATGACGAGGTAACTTTTAGCCTGCTTTACGCGTTCAGCGAGCGTTATGTGCTGCCGATCTCTCACGATGAAGTGGTACACGGGAAGGGTTCGCTGATTGGCAAAATGCCAAAAAATCGTGAGCAGAAATTTGCCAATCTACGGGCGTATCTCGGTTATATGTTCGGGCACCCCGGCAAGAAATTGCTTTTTATGGGGTGCGAGTTCGCGCAAGAGCTCGAGTGGAACCACGATGCCGAGCTAGATTGGTCTCGGCTCGATGACCCCTTGAATGCTGGGGTTCAGCGTCTCGTTGGAGATCTGAACGAGTTGCTTCACAAAACGCCGGCTCTCTACCGCTGTGACGTCGATCCGCGCTCATTCGAGTGGATTGAAGTGACCGACAAGCAGCGGTCCCTCATTGCTTTTATGCGTCGTGGTAACGCGCATGATCCGCCGATCATCGTCGTCAGCAACTTTACGCCGACAAAGATCGAAGGGTATCGGGTCGGCGTGCCCGCGGCGGGTGTATATCGAGAAAGGCTGAACACCGATTCGGCCTACTACGGGGGTGGCAATATCGGGCTCAAGTATGGCGCCGCCACTTCCGAGGCCGTACCCGCACACGGTCGGGCGCACTCGATTGTGTTGCGTCTGCCACCTCTGTCTACGGTGTTTCTGACCCTGGCAGACCCTTCTGGGGGAGGCTACGAACGTTCGTCCAGGGCGGCTCGGCACGGTCGGCTGGTGTAGCCTCTCCACCTTCAATGGCGTCCCGCACCGGTTCCTTCGCGACGACCAGCCGTTAACCCCGCCAGGCCCGGACGGGAGCACCGGTCGCGGCGATGTCGGGTGCCGGAGTCCAGCTGGTGCGGGCCGCCTCCAGAAGGACGAGCATGAGCTACACCGCACTCGCGCGAAAATGGCGACCCCGCGCCGATTCGATGAACTCACCGGGCAGGAGCATGTCCTGCAGGCGCTGTCGAATGCCCTCGAAACCAATCGAGTGCATCACGCGTTTTTGTTTACGGGCACGCGAGGCGTTGGCAAGACGACCATCGCACGCATTCTTGCTAAGTGTCTCAACTGCGAGACGGGTATGGGCCCCGCGCCGTGCGGCACGTGTGCGACCTGTCGCGAGATCGACGAAGGTCGCTTCGTCGATTTGATCGAAGTCGATGCGGCCTCGCGAACCAAGGTTGACGACACCCGCGAGCTACTCGATAACGTTCAGTACGCGCCGACGCGAGGTCGATATAAGGTCTATCTCATCGACGAAGT